>Ga0209631_10007319_pt1 | contig 11130 bp, 9 predicted proteins | sample COG_08_FD_184752 | JGI IMG/M metagenome (GOLD analysis project Ga0209631, IMG submission 184752) | Pelagic Microbial community sample from North Sea - COGITO 998_met_08 (SPAdes) (version 2) | ecosystem: Environmental > Aquatic > Marine > Neritic zone/Coastal water | place: Helgoland, sampling... | reverse complement strand
TTCAATTAAATCGGTAAATGATCTTTTTGAAGCTGCTAAAAAAATTGATCCATCTTTAACATAGAAATTATTTTTTATATACAGCCACAATACATTTACCAAATCTATAGTTTGTAAAAAAATCAAGCAAAATAGTAAATGGTGTGAAAATTTTATCCCAGATAAATATTTTAAAATATGACGGAAATGTCTCATTTTTAAAAAAAATTTTATTTAAAAAATAAAGAATGTATCCAACAGAGTCTAAAGAAATTAAAAGTTTTCTTTCAAGATTAATTAAATTTTTTTCAAAAAAATCAAGTTCATATCTTCTGAAATGACCTATAGCTTTGTCAAAATTACTATAAAGTTTTTGATGTTTAGGCACCATTATTATTAAACGGCCCCCCTTTTTTAATTTTTCGTATGCACTTTCTAATTCTTTACGGTCTTCTTCGATGTGTTCTAAAACATGTAAATAAAGAATAGTGTCAAATTTTTTATCAATATCAAAGATTTTATTGTTACTTATTGTTACGTTATTTTTTTTATAAAAAAACTTTTTAAGATCTTCATAATTTTTTTGATCTGTTTCTGTTAATGTAATATTGAGATCGCTATTAAAGTAATCTCTTGTAAAGCTTCCACATCCAGCGCCTACTTCAAGCACTTCCCCTTGAATAAATTTTTTTACAAATGACATGCAATATTTTCTGTGAAATTTGGCATTGTCAAATTTTTCAGTAGCTTCCGAAGGGTAGTTTTCCATTTTTATTTCAATTAAATTAAAGTAAAATATTCTAAATTAATAAATGAATAATCTTTATCAAAAATATTTTTTGAAATCTAATATAATAACTTTGATTATCATATTTTTTTTTTCATTTTTTATAAATTATTACTATTCTTCCTTTGGTGTATTTCCAATTGACACTTTTTTTCATTACGATAGTGCCGCACGTATACTCCAAGGTGAATTCCCTATAAGAGACTTTTGGATAGTTTCGGGTCTTGTGATAGATTTAATACAATCACTATTTTTCAAATTTTTTGGTGTTAACTGGTTTGCTTATATTTTTCATTCCTCAATTTCAAATTTTTTAATATCTTTAATAATTTATCATTATTTTCAAAGTATAAAAATTAATAAAATTAACTCCTTATTATTTACATGTTGTTTTTCAACTTTAGCATATACTGTTTCAGGAACTCCTTTTGTTGATCATCACGCAATTTTTTTTCTCTTAGCCTCAACTGTCTTGATAATAAAAGCAATCGACAGTGAAAAAAACTATTTATGGTTTTTTATAGTTTTATTTGTTTTTTTAAGTTTTTTAACAAAACAAGTACCGGCGGCATATATAATTTTAACTCAAGGAGTAATTATTTCTGCTTACATATTTCATGTAAAAAAATATTCAATAATTAAATACTTAATTTTAAGTTTTTCACTTATAATTTTCTTTACTTTAACTCTCTTATTTTTTCTAAATATTGAGTTAAAAGATTTTTATATTCAATATATTCATCATCCACGATCAATAGGTTCATCAAGATTTTTAAACTTTGAATTAACTTTTAATGGATTTTTTAATGACTATAAGTTTATTGTACTGCCATTAATTTTAACTTTCATTCTTAAAATAAATAAATGTTTTAAAAAAAATTTTCAATTATCAAAAAAAGAGATTTATATATTTTTAATTCTTTGTTCTTTTGTTTTCAGCTCTATTTTTCATCAAATTTTGACAAAGAATCAAATATTTATTTATTTCTTAATACCAATTTTATTTGGCTTATTATTTACAGAATTGCAGTTAACTAATTATAAATTTAAAAAATACTGTTCCACATTATTATTACTTTCACTTATTTTTATTACTTTAAAATATCACATTAGATATAATGAAAATAGAAAGTTTCATGAATTAGAAAGTGTAAATTTTGATGAAGCAGTGCCAGCACATAAAATTAATAAAGTTTTTCATAACCTATCTTGGTTGAATCCTGTTTATAATGGAGAGCCAGATAATGAAATATTACTTATAAAAGAAGGCATCTCTTATTTAGAAAAAGAAAAAGATGAAATCATGTTATTTACGCATTACTTGTTTTTAGATAGTATTACAAAAAAAAAACTTAATTATCCAACTAGATCATTTACTACTGATGGAGCTAGTATGCCTGTAGTTGGCATGAAATATTTTAAATCTTATAAAAGTTTTTTGCTTAATAAAATTAAAGATAAAAAAATAAAAACAATTTATTTTTTTAGACATGAAGGTATTTCAGAAAAAACTTTAACTGATTATCTGGATCCTAATTGTTACAACAAGCTTGAAAATAATATTTTTATTTTATTTAAATTAAAATGTAATTGAAGAAATTGTTATAAAACTTTTTGTTTTGAATAAGAAATATATTTTTTGGGATATTTAAATTTAATAAAGGCAATTAAAAAATTAAAAGTTAGAATTAACGCAAGAATAAACAGATTTAAAATTTCAGGTAAAAATACAGTAAAAATAAATATATATATTATTGAGTAACAAATAATGTTTTTTAAAAAAACAGCATTTACTCTCAAGGAATGCTCTATTAAAGAAGTTAGGCCTAATTTAGATTTATCAAAGTATCTTTTTTTTCTTCTTGCATAGATTCGTTTAATGGAACAATTTTTCATTACAGCACTTGAGTGTGCACAAAATGAACTATTATCAATAAATAACCGTGATAAATTTTTTTTATGAAAACAAGTAAAATTTCCAAAAGAAATCCATTTAAATGTAAATAAAAAAGTCAGAAGCAGATGCAAGTGGTAAAGAAAAATAATTAGACGTGTCTCTTTTCGACTTTTTCTATTTGAAGTAATTACGTAATTAGAATTTTTCATTGCTAAACTTATCATTTTAGGAACTTCTAACGGATCGTCCTCACCATCGGAGTCCATCACAGTTACAATAAAATCATTTTTAATTTTCTTTAAGTAAAGCAAACCCAAAGCTATAGCTCGTTGACTTCCAACATTTTTAGATAGAGTTAAAATATTGATTTTTTTTATACAACTAAACTTACGCGAGAATAATTTTAATTTGTCAGTTGAATTATCGTTAATTATTAGTATCTCAATATTACTAATTTTTTTTTTTAGACTATCATCTAATTTTGTTAAAAGTTTATTTAATGATTTCCAATCATTATATACAGGTATGACTATAAATTTTTTTATATTTTTCAAAAGAATTAGTTGTTTTGTTTAAGATCAGACTTAATTTTATCCAAAAATTTATTAATTATTTTTGCATCTTCAGGATTTATATAGACATCTTTGCTTATTGCCGTTTTAGCCTCTAACCTTATTTTATTTTTAATACTTTCGATTTTATCTTTTGAAAAAGCATCGTTGAACTCAGAGCTTACTCTTTTGTAAACATAATTAAATGAAAAGTGAAATGCTACCAAAAAAAGAAAAACAACTATTAGAGATTTATAGAAAAATATTCTCATATTTAAAATTTTACTTTATAAATTTCGTATACTAACAATTTTTTTATATTAAACTCGTATATTTTACTAAAATTTTTAGGAATTTCATATTTATTATTTAATTTTATATTTACTTCTGAAATATTATTTTTATACACATAATCAGCATTAGCATAATCTTGACCAATAATTTGAAATTTTTCCTGAATATGTAAAGGAAATGCTTCTAGTCCTCTTTGAAGTGGCGTATGACAAGCAACACCTATTTTAATTTTTTCTCTTTTGTCTATTTCTAAAATTTTTTCAAAAAAATGTTTACTAGAAAGACCATAATAATCACCCTCAAAACCGTTAATAATTTTTTTATTAAAAAAATTATTAAAATAAATGCTTTGGAAAGGGTGATATGAAATTAAACTATGTAAATTATTTATTACTAAAATTACAAAAGCTGAATTTATTAATATTGAAGATTTAAAAAATTTTTTATTTCTAAAAAAAATTAAATTATTATAAATAAAGTTTATTCCAAAAAAAATTATAAAGAAATTAAAAAAATAAACCAATCTCCAGCCATTATAAAAAGGAGCGTTAAAAACAATAAAGAAAATAAAATATGAAATAAAGATAAATGAAATTATAAAATCAATTCTTTCATTTTCTCCTCTCCACAGATCGTTGAAAATAGTTGTTTCTTTTATTTTTAATAAACGTCTTATTATTCTCACACAACAATACAAAAAACCTAACAAAAATAAAAAACTTTGAATAATAGATGATGAAATAAATATCCAGCTAATTATATAATGAGTTGGAAGAAATCTATTTTGAACGTATTCGTTAAAGAATAAGATTCTTACGTTAATTAAATCAATTTTTACTGATGTAAACAACTCCACAAAACTTTTTAACGGATCAGACCATAAGTAAGGCCACAAAAGATAAGTAAATAAAATGAAAAAGAAAATATAAAATAAGAATTTTTTGAAAAAATTAAAAAAATTTTTTTTGTAAAAATTTTGAATAATTAAAAGTATAAGAAATAAAAATGGTATTAGTATTGTAAATATTTTTAGATTAAAACATATCGCTGAAAAAAATGAAAAGAAAATTAAATTAAAGTAATTAAATTTTTTTACAGACTTTATAAAAAAAAACAATGTTATTGAAAAAAAAGATAAAAATAAGATATCTTTGTACAAAAAGCTATCACCAAATATGCGAGGTGATGTAAGATATAAAATTAGTCCAAGTAAGCTTAAATTGAAGTTTTTATATCTTTGATTTAAAATTTTAAAAAAAAAGAAAGAACCAAGCAAAAATGTGAGATAGCTTATAAAATGTTTAAGGTAATAAACTTGATTAATATTTTCTAATTTAAATAAAATTTCTAATAATGCTACTGGTACATCAAAAACTGCTCCCCACTTATTATAGTACTTTACGGGAGAAAGAGTATAATCATAAATTTTTGAAATTTTATTTTCAGTTATAATTTGAAGTTCTGTAAAATTGAAAATTTTGCAAATATAGTTTAGCCAATAATGACCATTAAGCCTGTGATATTTTTCTTCAATATGAATCCCATAATCTTTAAAAATTAATAACCCTATAATTATAGCTAAAAAATAAACAAAAAAGAGAAAAAATGAATTTTTGTTATAGAACAAATTATATTTCATAATTTTTTTTTATTAAAACTAATTGACTTTTGTTAAAATCATTTTTCTTCCCATACAAAAAATACTTGGGAACAATTTAATCAAAATATTATCTATATGATTTAATATGTTTAGAAAAGTTCTACTCATAGGAATAAATTTAGTTTTTGATGTGACACCACCAGAGTTTAAAAAAATGAAACATTCAGATAGTTTTTCATATTCAATTTTAAAAAGTTTTCCAAGATTTTCATTAAATTTTTTTTTATCATCAAAAATTAAGTGTGGGACAGCTATATTTCCATGCCAGGCATTACTCTCATCACTCGCGGCTTTACTGTCATCCCAAACATTAGCTGTAAAGTCAAAACCCTCATGTTTCATTATTATAGTAATCAATTGAAAAGCGATTGAACAATAAGATTCAAAAATTATTAATTTTCCGTTTTTTTTTAATATTCTATTAATTTCCTTGAAAAATTGCATTGGAAAAGGAATATGATGTATCATGTTTGAAGCAATTACATAGTTAAAGCTTTCATCAGCAAAACCAGTTTTTTGAGCATCTATATTTTTAAAATCTAAATGCGAATCATTTCCAAGATCAGTTAATTTTAAATTTTTATTTTTAATATAATCTTTTAAGAAACCCGCACCAGAACCAACCTCGATACCGACATCTTCTTCTCTTATAAAGTTATTCATCCAGGAAAATCTTTTTTCAAGTAAAAATTTAACATTTAAGGATTTTGATGAGTAATAAAGTTCTCTTGCTTTACTTGTATTTGCAACAGAATTCATTTTGTTATCTTGTGGTGAAAATTCGACTTTTTTAGTAATTTTTATCATTTTAATTAATAAAATAAACTTGAAATCACTTTACCGGCATGTTTTTTAAAAGTAAAAGAATAAAGTTATTAAATCATTATAAAAACGTTAATTACATTAAACAATGAACATTCACGAGCATCAGGCTAAAGAAATCTTAAAGGAATTTGGTGCGCCTGTATCAAATGGTATTGTAATTTTTTCACCAGACGAAATAAAGAAAAAAATAGTCAAATTAAATAGTAAAGAGTTTGTTTTAAAAGCTCAAATCCACGCAGGCGGCAGAGGAAAGGCTGGGGGAGTAAAATTAATTAAAAATATTTCTGAATTAGAAATTGAGGCAAAGCAAATGATGGGAAAAGTTCTCACTACACATCAAACTGGACCTGAAGGAAAACAAGTAAAAAGATTATATATTGAAGAGGCCTCTGATATCTCAAGAGAATTTTACTTATCATGTTTGGTGGACAGAGAAACCTCAAAAATAGCTTTTATAAGTAGCACAGAGGGAGGAATGGATATCGAGAAAGTAGCATCAGAAAACCCTAACAAAATAATTACCAATAAAATAGATTTAAAAAATGAAGGTCCTAATGAAAAAGAAATAGAAAAAATAATCTCAATTTTTCAATTAAATGAAAAGCAAAAAAAAATTGCTTCAAAACTCGTAAAATCGCTTTACGAAATAGTCATAAAGAAAGATGCTAGTTTAATAGAAATCAATCCTCTGATAATAACAAAATCTGAAGATTTAGTTTGTCTTGATGCGAAAATGAATTTTGACGATAACGCTATGTTTCGAATACCAGAAATATTAAAGTTGAGAGATTTAAATGAGGAAGAACCAGCTGAGATTGAAGCAAGCAAGCACGATCTTGCTTATATTAAGCTTAATGGTTCAATAGGGTGTATGGTAAATGGAGCCGGTTTAGCAATGGCTACAATGGATATTATTAAACTTTATGGAAAAGAACCTGCAAATTTTTTAGACGTAGGTGGAGGAGCTACAAAAGAAAAGGTTGCAGCAGCATTTAAATTAATTCTTTCAGACAAAAATGTAAAAGGAATACTAATAAATATATTTGGAGGAATAATGAGATGTGATGTTCTTGCCCAAGGAGTAGTTGATGCTGCTAAAGAAATTAATTTATCAGTACCTTTAGTTGTGAGACTAGCAGGTACGAATTTCAGAGAGGGAAAAGAAATCCTAGATAAATCTAAACTAAAAATATTATCAGCTTCAGATTTAAATGATGCTGCCAAAAAGATTGTTGAGGCTATTAAATAAAATGTCAGTTTTAGTAAATAAGAATACAAAAGTAATTTGCCAAGGTTTTACAGGAACACATGGAACTTTTCATTCAGAACAAGCTATAAAATATGGAACGAAATTAGTAGGTGGTGTTACGCCAAAGAAAGGAGGGCAAAAGCATTTAGAACTCCCAGTTTTTAATACAGTTGAGGAGGCAAAAGAAAAAACATCTGCGAATGCTACGATGATTTATGTGCCTCCGAAATTTGCAGGCGAGGCAATTATCGAGGCGATAGAAGCTAAGATAGAATTAATCGTTTGCATAACTGAAGGGATACCAATTTTAGACATGCTTAAAGTTAAACAAGTTTTAAAAAAAAGTTCCTCAAGATTAATCGGCCCTAATTGTCCAGGAGTCATTACACCGGAAGAGTGTAAAATTGGTATAATGCCAGGAAATATTCATAAAAAAGGTACGGTAGGAATAGTTTCTAGATCTGGAACTTTAACTTATGAAGCTGTAGCTCAAACCTCAGCCAATGGAATGGGCCAGTCAACTTGTATTGGAATAGGTGGAGATCCTATCAATGGAACAAACTTCATAGATTGCTTGGAGCTTTTCTTAAAAGATAATGAAACAAAATCAATAGTTATGATAGGTGAAATAGGTGGATCTGCTGAAGAGGAAGCCTCAGAATTTCTTAAAAGAGAAAAAGTAAAAAAACCAATGGTTGGTTTTATTGCAGGTTTAACAGCACCACCCGGTAGAAGAATGGGGCATGCTGGAGCGATAATATCTGGCGGTAAAGGAGGAGCTGAAGATAAGATAGAAATAATGAAATCTGCTGGAATTACTATATCTAAATCACCCGCAGATATAGGCAAAACTTTATTTCAAAAACTAAATGATTAATTATAGTTAATTTATGTTAAAATAAGTTTCTAATGTCGTCATCTGATAACAACATAACTTACAAAAAAACCTCTTTTCTAGCTGGTTCAAATTCAGAGTTTATTAAAGAGTTTTATGCAGATTACCTTTCTGATCCAAGCTCATTACCTGAAAGCTGGAAAAAGTTTTTTGATGGATTAAGTGAAAATGAAAAACTTATTTATGATGACATCAATGGACCAAGTTGGTCTCCAGAAAAAAAGATAAATAAAATTTGGAAATCTAACGATTTAAATAAAATTGAGAAAAAAAACACAGATATAAACTCAGATATAGTTAAGCAGGCCTCTAAAGATTCGGTGAGAGCCATTATGCTCATCAGAGCTTACAGAATAAGAGGTCATCTGACTGCTAATTTAGATCCGCTTTCAATTCATAAAGAAGAAGAACACCCAGAGCTAAAACCTGAAACATATGGTTTTGAAAAAAAAGATTTTAAGAGAAAAATATTTTTAGATGGTGTTTTGGGATTACAATACGCAGATTTATATCAAATTTTAGAAATTCTTAAAAAAACATACTCTTCAAACATAGGTTATGAATTCATGCACATGGGCGATCCAGAGGAAAAAACATGGATTAGAGATAGGATAGAAGGACCAGAAAAAAACATTTCTTTTACAGAAAATGGAAAAAAAGCTATTTTAAATAAAATTATTCAAGCGGAAGGCTTTGAAAAATATTTACACGTCAAATTTGTTGGAACAAAAAGATTCGGTTTAGATGGTGGAGAGTCACTAATTCCAGCATTAGAACAAATAATTAAAAAAGGCGGTAATCTTGGGGCTAAAGAAATTAAGATTGGCATGCCTCACAGAGGCAGATTAAATGTTTTAGCAAATGTGATGAGCAAACCATTCAAGGCAATCTTTAGTGAATTTTTTGGAAAAACTGCAAGTACTAATAAAAGTTTTGAGGGTGATGTTAAATATCACCTGGGTGCATCTTCGAACAGAGAGTTTGATGGAAATTCAGTACATATAAGCTTAACTGATAATCCTTCACATTTAGAAGCAGTAAACCCTGTTGTTCTTGGCCAAGTTAGAGCCAAACAATTTTTTCACAAAGATAAAGATAGAAAAAAAGTTATTCCGGTTTTGATGCACGGGGACGCAGCTTTTGCCGGTCAAGGTATAGTTGCCGAGTGTTTTGCTATGTCAGGGTTGCCAGGACATAACATCGGAGGAACTATTCATATTATTGTAAATAATCAAATAGGCTTTACAACAGCACCTAGATTTGCTCGTTCTTCACCTTATCCCTCTGACGTTGCAAAAATTGCCCAAGCTCCAATTTTTCATGTTAATGGAGATGACCCAGAAGCCGTTGTTCATTGTGCAAAAATAGCTACTGAATATAGACAAAAGTTCAATAGAGATGTTGTTATAGATATGGTTTGTTATAGAAGATTTGGCCATAACGAAGGAGACGAACCATCATTTACACAACCAATAATGTATAAAAAAATTAAATCTCACCCTTCCACGCTTTCAATTTATGGAAAAAAATTGAGCCAACAAGGACTAACATCTGATGATGAGCTAAAAAAAGAAAAAACAAATTTTAAAAGTTTTTTAGAAAAAGAATTTATTGCATCAAAAAGTTATAAATCTGAATTGAAGTGGTTTGATGGAGCATGGTCTAGGTTTAAACCAGGTCTTGGAAAAGATAAACGTGGTGCCAGCGGGGTCGATAAAAAAATTATTACTGAAATAGGAAAAAAAATTACAAAAATTCCCGATAACTTTAGTGTACATAAAACTTTAAAAAAAATATTTGATTTAAGACTTAAAACATTAGAAGAGGGCAAACAAATTGATTGGTCTACAGCAGAAAGTTTAGCTTTTGGAACTTTGCTTACTGAGGGTTTCTCAGTCAGACTATCAGGTCAAGATTCAGGCAGAGGTACTTTTAGCCAAAGGCATGCAGTATTGAGAAATCAAGATAATCATGAAAGATATGTCCCTCTTAATAATATCTCAAAAGGGCAAAAAAATTTCGAAATTATAGATAGCTTATTATCTGAGCTTGCAGTTTTAGGATTTGAATTCGGATATTCTATCTCAGAACCCGAGACATTAGTCTTATGGGAAGCTCAATTTGGAGATTTTGCAAACGGGGCTCAAATCATTATTGATCAATTTATTTCCTCCGGAGAGTCCAAATGGGGAAGAGCTAGCGGTCTAGTTATGTTACTTCCACATGGTTATGAAGGTCAAGGACCAGAACATTCATCTGCTAGATTAGAAAGATTTCTACAGTTATGTGCCGGTGAAAACATTCAAGTTGTTAATTGTACTACACCATCTAACTATTTTCATGTTTTGAGACGCCAAATGCGAAGAGATTTTAGAAAGCCTTTAATTATTATGACACCCAAATCCTTACTAAGACATAAAAAGTGCGTTTCAAGTATTTCAGAATTCTCAATTAAAAGCACCTTTCATAGAGTACTAGAAGATGAGTCATTTTTAAAAATTAAAAATTTACTAGAACTTAAAAAAAGAGATAGTAAAATTAAAAAAGTAGTAATGTGTTCAGGTAAAATTTACTATGATTTAATTGAAGCAAGAGAAAAATTAAAAAATGAGAGCGTTACATTTATTAGAATTGAGCAGCTCTATCCTTTTCCAGTAAAAACTTTAGCAAATATTTTAAAAAGATATAAAAAAGCTAAATTTATTTGGTGTCAGGAAGAGCCAAAAAATATGGGCGCTTGGAATACCGTTAGAAATTATATTGATAGAACGCTTGAAATGATAAATTTAGGCAATATTTCAGTAAAATATGTGGGTAGAAATGCATCCTCTTCTACTGCGACTGGAAATCTTAACAAACACCTTGCACAACAAAAAGAAATATTGGAAAAGATACTTAAAGATTAAATGGCAGAAAAAATTACAGTACCTACATTAGGCGAATCAGTAACTGAAGCGACGGTTTCAAAATGGCTTAAATCTCAAGGCGAAAAG
>Ga0209631_10007318_pt1 | contig 11133 bp, 10 predicted proteins | sample COG_08_FD_184752 | JGI IMG/M metagenome (GOLD analysis project Ga0209631, IMG submission 184752) | Pelagic Microbial community sample from North Sea - COGITO 998_met_08 (SPAdes) (version 2) | ecosystem: Environmental > Aquatic > Marine > Neritic zone/Coastal water | place: Helgoland, sampling... | reverse complement strand
AAAAGTTTCAGCGAGAGCTTTCGAAATACTTAACCCTTTTTTTAGATTTTCCTGGACCCTCATCGATGCTTTTTGAATTATTTTATCACCATCATTGCTTAAGATTAAAACTGCATCGGTAATCCTACCATTTTGCGATAGTAACAATTCAAGCAAATTCAAATATTTCCAAAAATATTTTTTTGATATTTTTTTTGATTTTAAAAAATCAACCATTTGCAAACTCACCTCACAAACCCATTATTCTTATTAATTCAAATAATGGAGTTTTACCTTGATCGTGAAGTCGCTTTGCTTCTTTAGCCATACTTTTTTCATATGCTAAGGCAGACAAGTCATTTAATAATTGCACCTTATTTTCTTCGGTTATGATCATCTGATCCATCAAAGGAACCCTGCCTTTAAAACCACTATTAAAGCATGATGAACACCCCTCAAAAAGTTGAGGTAATTCTGAAAGATGGGCCTGACTTACAACAGACTGTAATCTACAATCTTCACAATAAAGCCTTATCAGCCTTTGGGAATAAACAGCCAGAAGCGCATCAGCCAAAAGTGATTGCTGAACCCCAAGATTCATTAATCGCATTATTGCTCCAGATGGAGTGTTAGCATGGATTGTAGAGATAACTAAGTGTCCAGTTAAAGCAGCGCGGACAGCAGTGTCAGCCGTTTCTGCATCTCGAATTTCACCAACTAGAATTACATCTGGATCATGGCGCAATAACGCCCTTAATCCTGCTGAAAAATCAAAGTCAATTTTGTCATTTACCTGCGATTGGACCACATTAGGAAGATCGATTTCTATTGGATCCTCGATTGTAGTAATGTTTAGGCCACGTCCCGCTAGTGTATGTAATAGACTATAAATTGTTGTTGTTTTTCCTGATCCTGTCGGACCACAAACTAATAAAATACCAGATTGAGACGCTATAGTTCTTCGTAAATTAGAAACTAAGCTCTCAGATAAGCCCAGCCCTTCCAAACTTATTGAGAAACTCTTTGATTTAAAAAATCGAAGTACTGCTCTTTCACCAAAACTTACTGGTAATGTTGAGATGCGAATATCCACTGGCGCGCCTCTATAGCTTATAGCAATTCGGCCATCTTGAGGGCGTCTACTTTCAGTTATATCTAATTCGCCAAGAACTTTAATACGAGTTATCAATGCCTTAAAAAATCTTATATCAATTTTTATATATTCTGATAATGCCCCATCTATTCGAAGTCTAACCACTAAATCTGAATCATCTGGATCTAAGTGCAAATCTGATGCACCTCTAGAAATTGCAACAGCCATCAGTGAATCCAATAACTTGACAATTGGCGCATCAGAAACAACCTCACCGTCAATTGCAGCTCTCGCATTTTCTATTATTTTTTCATTGGTCAATTCACTATCAATTTCAGAAAATATTTTTGCAGAACTTTCCTTGGTTATATTTGCAAGACAAATGTCCAAATCCTGTATTGAAATTTTTCTCGATTTTACCTCACCACTAAGTATTTGAGAGACCTCTTGTAACAACATCTTATTTAACTTTTCAGCATAGAGTAATTCATATTTTTCTGAAACTTCATCATATTGCAAACAATGACGAGATCGGGCAATTTTTTTTATGAGCTTATCTATGTCCATGGAAAATTATTCTTTAACTCAAGGGCGTGAATCTGAATCATTTAAAATTATCTTTGTATCAAATTTATCAGAATTCAGATTATCAAAAGATTTGTTAAATTCACCTTCCCAATTCTCTAAAATCCGGATTTTCGAATTTGTTTCTGTGACTACTGTCGCTTTTAAAAAAATTGCAAGACTTCGCTCAATAACTTTAGATCCATTTTGTTTAAAAAACACACCAAATATAGGTATTTCTGATAACCCAGGAGTTTGAGATTGTGACTTCTCTAATGATTTTGTTCTTAACCCACCAATCACAATAATTTGACCAGATTCTGTGGAAACAATAGTATCAATCTCTCTTTTGACTGTAGCAACATCGCTTAATCCAGAAGTCGTATTATCGATACGCGATACTTCTTGTCTTATTGAAAGAACCACTTCACCATTTCGGCCAATACGAGGTTTTAACTTTAAAATTGTTCCAAGATCTTGGCGCTGTATGGTTTGAAATGGTGAAATTGTATTGTCGCCTGACGAAGAAGTTTTCCCAGTGATAAATGGTACATTCTGTCCAACCAATATCGAAGCTTCAGTGTTTTCTGTTGTCATCAAGCTCGGTGTAGCTAAAATTCTATTTTGCGTATCGGCTTCCAACGCCGTTAACAAAGCCCCCATATTGGGAACTAATGTAGCTCCTGGTCCAATCGCAATAACCCCACCAGTAACACTAGATAATTGTCCGGTACCACCTAAGGAGCTTAAATTAGTGCCTGCATTATCAGTAAAATTACCAACTCCTAGCTTGCCCTTTGATCCTGAAAACTGCAACCCAAGGCGCTTGGTTGTTTGGTCAGAGATCTCAGCAATTATAGCATCTACAAAGATTTGCCGAGGTTTTCGATCTAGCTTACGTATCGCGAAAGCCATTTCAGATACCCATTCTTCATAACCCTGCAACACAATTTGGTTAGTATCATTATGAACAACGACATTCCCTCCATAATCTCCATTATCGGACAGAGATCTTAGAGGTTCATTTAATGACACGGCATCAGCATAATTTAAGTCAATGATGACAATCTTTTTTTGTTTTTCGATTATTTTGGGAACTATCTTTTTTTCTGGTTCAACAGCTTTTTTTGATTTGATTTCAGGTGACAAGTTTTTAGTTAAAGACTTTAACTTTGGCAGACTATCCATTAAGTTTTCTAATTCTTTGATGCTATTGGGGGTACCCACAACTATTATCGTACTAGAACCGTTATCGTCTTCAACTATTGCAAGGCCATTAAACTTTGAATCTAGTTTTATAATTTTACTCAAAACGTTAAAGGAGATTTTTTCATTTAAGTCTATTCTTTTGATTTCGTTCACAATTGATTCAGTTTTTATTGGAGCAGAGACGTTTTGTTCAGTCACCTTTATGTTTGTTATATAAAATTCATTATTATCTATTTTGGTTATTTCTCCACCTAAAGTATTTATTAAGGATTCAAAGATCGCGTGAGCTTCATCGGGTGAGATATCTTTTTCTGTAAAGTATGTTATTTTTTTATTGGTTTTAAAATCACCAACGTATGTCTTTCCTGTCATCGCAGCAAATATTGATAACGCAGAATTATAAGAAGCATTTTCTAATCGAATTCCTGCGCCGTAAGCGGAACTGACAGACAAGCTTATTAACAATAAAAATGACACAATAAGTCTCACTGGGTAATCCTTATAATTCTAAGTTTTGCATCTCTTTGCACTTCTAAGAGTATTTCATTAAGAGAATCAGACTTAAGTTCGCTGAAAAGGCGTTCTGTTTCAAGTACAGGTATTTTTTGAATCTCTAAAATTATATCATTTGGCCGTAATCCAAGTTGCCTAAGTAGAATAATAGGTAGATTTTCTGACACAACTATTCCTAATCGACCAGCCCGGCTTCTGGTTGTAACTGGCGGAACTTTTATAGCGCTTATAAAAAAATCTGGAGCCCCTAGGTTTTTTGCTAAAAGTTTATACGTTTCTAAATCAATAACTGGGAGTTTGGGGTTCTTCCAATCCTGCGCAACCTTCGTTTCTATAATTTTCTCAGGATCAGAAAATCTAAGTATTGTTTCTTGCTCAAATTTGCTCTCCAAGACAATTCCATCTGGGGAAATACTCTTGATATTAAAAATTTGATTTTGCAAATTTATTTCATCACCCCGCATAATAAAAAATTGCTCATTCTTATCATTTTCTAAAATCGCTCCCGAGAAATCACCAACTAAAGCCAATCCAATCGGTTTGATGTGATTTTGAGGGTTTATTATATCACCGTAAAATAATTTTTCAAAATCAAGCCTGCCTAAATCACCTGAGGCGGGAGCAATGCTTATAGATCCCAAAAATAACAATAGCGTCAGTGCGATAAATCGCATTATTTTCCCCCAAAAATAATATGGCCCCACTAATATTAGTGGGGCCATATAGATACAAAATTTAAACTTAAATCACAATTTAAAAATTAATCGCAGTTTGTTTCAACCTCACCATCCAGAATACAACTTGGAGCAGTCGGTTTAGTGTTCCAAGTCTGTGATGGCCTTGATTTTGTTGTATCAGAATATGATGGTAAATCAGACGCCGCAAATCCAGTAGGTATAGCTGTAAACTTTACATCTGCACCACATGAGGACGCAAGAGCTTCAGGCACAAACACCTCATCAATACCTAAAGCTTTGTATTTATAAGTCTTATCATCCGCCATATTGGTAAAGATAGCACCATCTTTAGGGTTTATTAATCTGTAAAATGTGTCTTGCGCTCGGTCATAATATCCTGGAAGGTTATTCATTTCTCCATCATATCGAATGTTTAAAACCTTATCATTAAATTTACTCAGATCAATATTAATTTGACAGGTATTGTCATTCTGATCTGTGTCAAGATCTTCTGTCATTCCTGGTGTGCAAGGTTTTGACAGCCACTCGATCCACTCATTTGCTCCAAGGGTTGCTGGAATGACAATTGGCGTTCCAGCATTATAATTCAAGTCATCCGCTAAAACCTGTGTGTATTTCATTTTCATAACTGGAGAAATATCAATAACAGTGCCCGCTGCATTTATTGGAATTAAAGGATGATCATAAACCCACTGCTGTGTATTAAAGTCAACAGCGTCAGCACAAGTATGCCAATTGGTAGCGTCACACGAAGATGAGTCTGGTAATAATGTCGCCCACATACCCTCAGTGCGCAGTTCATTAGTAAAATCATATTTTTCGCCATTTGTAGTAAAATTGACAGCAGTATCTTCGCCATGTGACATAGCTTTTTTAGCCCACTGACCATCATCTGCATCATAAATATTAGCAACATTATATTTAAACATAACCGGCTTATCATCAGGGTCTAAGCCATCGTTTTCATCATCCCAGTACAAGGTCGCACCCAAATAACCGGTAGGGGGCGTAATAGCAGTCAGATAATAATTAAATTCCGTATTACCATTATGACTAACATCTTTTCCTCCATGAAACTCTTGCCACCAATCTGTAGAATTATCTGCCATAATTGTTTTATACTGTGCTAAAGTAGGGTTTATGTTTGATAAATGGGTCGACGTATGAGGACAATTATAAGTAGCATAACACTTATATTTAGCCGATGTACCTGAAGCTGGATAGCTCCCAGACACAAATGGTATCCTGTTGATCATCTTCCAGATTCCTGGAGTTTGAGAGCCATCATAAAGGAATTCAGCATCATAAAAAGAACTCCAAACTCTCGTCACTCGATCTATAGTAGCCTCACGGCCATTGCCAGTATTACCATCTTGGTCAACCTTTAGATCATTTGTTCCGTCCCACTCAGCCATACCATCAGTACTTTCACCAGAATTAAAGATATCACCTGAGGCTGGAGTAAAGTCAGAGTAGCTTTTGGTTTCCATTCTGGTAGGGGTCCACTGTAAAGTAGCAGCAACATTTGTATCTGACCTTGTTATAGCAATGGTATTAGCGGCTGGATCTAGTCCCAATCTAACGGTATTATTTTCCATCCAAGAATGATCTTTTCTGGCATCACCTCGTGATCCATCACTCAGCGTAAATTGGAAAGGGGGTGTAGCAAGTTTCAAACGTGCATTGGTTGTTGTGTCATATAATGCACCTTTCCATGAACTCTGCCATACAGAGTCCCTTTTCTTGCACTGAGCTCTAGCATTTTGAAATTCACCATCTGTGTTTACAAATCCGGTATACAAATCAGTTGAACTTGCTTTACCAAGATAGTTTCCATTCATAAAGGCGGCATCTCCAGTTAAACCACCAAACTTATAATTATACGTAACATCAGCTACAGATCCACCGGCGTAAACGATTTTTGTTTCAACTGAAGCACCATCAGAACCACTTGGACTGTGAGCTGACATGACTACCACATCTGAACCAACCTGCTTAACTTCTCCATACCCGTGAAATACCGAGCCTGTCTGGCCTGCAAAATCTTTAGATGGATCGTTAACGAAATAAAATGAAGAGTACCAATCACCATAAGGTGGTAAAGTTGCTGCACTTTTCTTAATTTGCATGTTCATTATTACTTTGTTGCCGTCTGATTGCTCCATGTAACCTACGATTTCTTGCGTGCCACCTGCTGCTGCAAGAGTGGATGAAAATTGTATCGTAGCCTTTTTCTCTTGAGCGCTCGTATCACCATTATCTATACCACACGCTTTCTCATCAACGAGAGCAATCCAGCTTTTGTTGGCAAAACCAGGTCTACTGATCCCACCGGCACCACCCATACAGGTCATAATATCTAGAAGCTGCACAGCCGTGTTTGAGGAATCATTTACCCATTTTTCTGTAGTGGCTGTATTATAGTTATCATTTGCCTCAGCCGCCACTAAAACAGTAGGTGCCATCAATGATAAAATACTTCCTAAAATTGTACTTTTTAACTTAAAATTCATTTAATAAATCCTTTACTGTGATGGTACTGCATTTATTCCTTTAGGGGTCACATATCCGTTTACCGGTGTCTCTTCCACCGAAGAGCCAAAGCACCCAGTTAGAATAATCATGCTTGCGGCCAAGATAAAAATAATACTTTTCATGTTATTTCCTTACAATCTATTCAAAAATATATTATCCAAAAAATTTGTTTTAGATACCCATCAATGACAAATTTTATTAAATGACGCTACGTCATTTAATAAATACAGGTATTAAAACATGCCAAACAATAAAAGATAAATAATGCCAGATTTTGTCAATTTATTGCAACTTCGTCTTTTCCAGCCTGTACCCACGAATAATTCAACCCATTGGATTCCACATATCCAACAGCAGGGCTCAACAGATGACCACCAGTAAACATAATTTTTTCACTAGCCAATAGATCCAATATTCTTTTACGTGATTGGCGAGCTTGATCTACATCTTGATCAAAAACAACACCAATTTCTGGATTATTTATCTGTAAGTACTGCGCATGAATAATATCTCCGACAATGGCCATTTGATCATTTCCAGAAGATATCATAATACCTATGTGACCTGCTGTATGACCAGGCAAATCGATTGCTGATAGTCCCAGACCTAAATCTGCGTTCCCTGAAGTTAAATTTAAATTTTCGGAGTAAGCCGCTAGCACACTTAATGGTAAATTTTGATCTTCGGGATTACTTTTAAAATTCTCTTCCTTATTCCAAAACGAATATTCATCTTGTGTTAAAGTTAATGCAGCATTTTTAAAAACTTGTTCCCCTGTTTCAGATATCATTCCACCGATGTGATCAGGATGCAAATGAGTCGCAATAATGTTTGATATATCATCATTAATCACTCCAATTTCTGCTAAAGCCTTTGATAAATTTCCAGCCACAGGTCCAAAAAGAGTTCCTGCTCCAGCATCTATCAAAATATTCTTGCCACCGGACTTAATTAAAAAAGCATTAAAATTTGTTTCAATGGATTTTCTATGATTTACTTTTAATAACTCATTAATTTCAGATTGATTAGTTCCAGAAAACGTTTCTACGCCAAACTCTGTTTCTCCATCCTTCAAAATAAATACTTCAATGTCCCCAACTTTTTTTTTCCACGAATACATAAGGGATACCTCCATCCTAAGTTTTCAAATTACTCTTATTGGTAATTATTTTTTTAAATTAAAAATGCTCTTCTTTAATCAATAATCCATCATCTTTGAATAATCTCCAGCAACCGATCCGATTACCATCTTTAAAATTCCCTTCATATTCGATCGTTCCATTGTCATGATACGAAAAAAATTTTCCATCTCTGAGGCCGTTCCTATAGTATCCCTGACCTAGAATTTTACCAGTTGGGTAATAAGACTCCCAAGGACCATGCTTTACACCTTTTTTCCAACAACCCTTAAAATATAATTGACCATTATCCCAAAAATATTCCCAATAGTCATTTTTTTCATCAGACGGTAACAAATGTAGACTCAAATCAAATTATAAAAACGCATTAACTAATGTTAACCAACAAAAAAAAATAATCAACTGGTTCACCTGTGTGATAACGCAAACATCTTTAAATACTCTGGATTTAATATATTTCCTTTCTTAGAGAATTATTGTTCTATCATTCTTGCTAAGTTTTTAATTTTTAAGCTTGAAAGGTTTATAATATGGTAGGTCACTTAGGTTTTAGCGAAACAGTTTTGGCAGACGATTTAGTAGTTAGAAACGGTATTTTTTATAAGAAATTTACAGATGTACCCTTTATTGGAGATGTAATTGGCCATCAAAATGGTACTATAATAAATGGTAAAAGGGACGGGTTTTGGGAGTCTTATTATGATAATGGGCAATTGAATTGGAAAGGAAATTACAAGGATGATTGCTTGGACGGGCCCTGGGAATATTATCATGAAAATGGGCAGTTATCTTACAAAGGAAATTATAAAGCTGGCCTCGAAGAGGGGCTATTTGAACATTTTCAAAAAAATGGTAAATTTGAAAAAAAAGAGCGTTGGAAAAATGGAAGAAGGGTCTTTAAATAATTGCTCATTATCAAATTCGATGCCGATTGTTTCTAATAACCTAAATAAGACTTTTATTCAAAATTTTAATATAAGTGTCTTGATCAATATTACTTCCAGAGATCACCGCAACAATATTTTTTCCAGAAAATTCTGGTTTTGAGGCAGCTGCTAGTGCTACTGCTCCAGCACCTTCAGATATCAAATGTGATTTTGAAGACAGTGATCTCAACGCATTCTCCGCCTCTCTATGAGAAACCACAATCACATCATCAACCAACTCATCTAGCAGTGGCCACATCTCGGGTAAAACAGTCGTTGAACCAATACCATCAACCCAACTTTTACCTCTCTCAACTTTTACTGGTTTACCTTGTTTTTTTGCAGCCTTTAATGGTGTTGAGCTCTCAATCTCGCAGGCAATTATCTTTGAAGTTTTACCAAGAGCCTTCATTGCCAACGCTATTCCTGAAATCATACCTCCACCACCAAAAGGGACAATTATAACTTCCACATCAGGACATTGAGTAAAAATCTCCAAACCAATTCCACCATTTCCGATTATTACCTCTAATTCGGCTACTGGATGAATAAAAAATCCATCAACACCCGCTGACCTTGTCATCATCACATTCCACCAATCAGAAAATGGGACAGTTGTAACTGTTGCTCCAAGATCTTTTAGCGCCTTAATTTTCACTTTTGCGGCAGTGTCTGGAACAATGACGTGAACGGGCAAGCCTCTATTCTGCGCAGCCTTTGCAACACCTTGTCCAAAATTACCTGCACTTGCTGTTACCACTCCCTTTAATAAATCATCATCACTAGCGGTCTCAATGGCGTTTGCTCCAGCCCTTATTTTAAATGAGCCAAGTTCTTGTAAGCACTCCGCCTTGAGTGCTAATTGTCGGTCAGAAAGATTATAAGGTAATAAAGGGGTTACTATAACATCCTTTGAGATCCTTTCAGCTGCTTGCTCAAAATCTCTCAAAGTGAGCTTGAAAGCTGCCTCTACAATAGATTGTTTTTGCATTTAACCGTCCCAACACAAAATTTATGTTTATGATATTCTAGGTAAATCAAATTAAAGTCTATTTATTTAAATATGATTTGGTCAAAAAAAATGCCCGCAAAAACGGGCATCTTGTTCTTAATTTTAATCAGATTTACTTTGCTGTTTTTCTTGACGATGTTGCAGCAGACCAAATCATAAGTCCAAATGCTATTTTATTTATGAAATCTGCAATATTATAAATACCATTCAGAGCCGCATCATTTACGCCCTCTGTTGCATAACCATAAATGTATCCTAGTGGGTAAATTGACCACCCAACTAATACAATCAGTCTCATAGCTTTAAATGCCGATTGAACACCCTCAGGTGCCTCAGATAATTTCTCCTGAGCATCACCTGCAAAAATAGCCCAAATAATATAGATCCATCCGGCCATTCCTATTGCAAATGCTAACCAAACATTCATAGCACCGATTTCTCCTAGATACCCAAAAATCAACATTACTAATGAGGCACCTAAAAGCTTCCAGAACACGTTACCTGCAACGGCTCCAACTGCTGCCAAAATCAAGTAGAATTCGATGATTTGTAGCGGAACCGTAATAATCCAATCGACGTATCTAAATACTGTCGGAGACGCTCCAGTTTCTACCCAAACACTACGCATGTAGAAATAATGTACTGCAGCTACTAAAGTTACCAAACCAGCAACTGTCAGTGAGGTGCTCCATCCGCCTTCTGCTTTATTTGCTTCCATAAAGAAGAATACTGTTGCAGCTACCATTGCAATGGATACTATCCAAAAACTTATACCTACGTAATCGCTCTCACTTAAGTTTGTGCCAGCCGATGCCATCATTGGCACTAGCGTTAGCATCAAAGCCGGAATTGCAAGTTTTCCAACCTTATTAATCAAATTAGTCATTTTCGTTTCTCCAATTAACCCTAAATTCATTTGGCTCGCCATTGGCTAGCTATTTTTTCAGATTTGTTGTTAACATTAACAACTTTAAAATAATAACTTCTTATTAATAGTAGATTTAATCACTGTAATCTTTAACGTAGCGTCAATTAGTAAAGAAATCTTTACCGGAAGGTATTCAAGCCAACTTTAACCCTAAATATTGTGGTTAAAAGACAACCAAGGCTAAAAATGTATGCAATTATTGGAAAGTAATTAGGCAGAAGGCACATTAAAATGAGAAACATAATTGTCTCAGCTCCCTCAACCAACCCACCTAAATAATAAAAACCCTTCTTACTAAACTCTTTTGGTGTGATTTTTTCTCTTTCTGCCATTATTGAAAATGCTAAAAAAGTTGATCCTGTTCCAAAAAAAGAAAATAACAACAGCAAAGCAGGCAAAGAGTTTTCTGATGGATCATGGAATGCAAAAGCCATAGGTATTGAAGCATAAAAAATAAAGTCTAGTGAGATGTCAAGAAATGCTCCCTTATTAGTTATTGCGTTTAGGCGGGCAATAATTCCATCTAATCCATCACAT
>Ga0209631_10007315_pt1 | contig 11138 bp, 8 predicted proteins | sample COG_08_FD_184752 | JGI IMG/M metagenome (GOLD analysis project Ga0209631, IMG submission 184752) | Pelagic Microbial community sample from North Sea - COGITO 998_met_08 (SPAdes) (version 2) | ecosystem: Environmental > Aquatic > Marine > Neritic zone/Coastal water | place: Helgoland, sampling... | reverse complement strand
GGCCGTGCGGTGCGCGTTGACCCGCGCCGCCTCGGCCATCGCGGCGTCGGCGTCGTCGTTGAACCTGTATAACACAAAGTTCATATGGGCAAACAGTTAGAGAACAATAAAATAAACTCACCTTCGCAGCGCGGCGGCTAGTATTTCCTCCTCGGAAACAGGACCGGACGCGTTGGCGAGTAGGTCATTCATCGCATCTTTCGCCGCGTTCGCGGCGGTGTCCTCCACCTTCTCGAGGCAAAACCGCGCACCCTCCCGGTCCAACTGACCAGGGTACCGGTCCATAAGCGAACACACGAACGTCTCGCGAACTTCGTCCCGAGCGAGAACCGCGTCGGGATCGGATTGCGTATGAGTATTTAGGGAGAGAACGCGCGACATGGCGTCAACCGCGAAATCCGCAATGTCCATTCGCGCGTGAACCCCCGGGTCCTCACCCCGCCGCGGATCCTTGAACCGATCCGCGGGAAGCATTTGAACCTTGATACCGGGGGCGCCTCGAGCGGACGCGTCCCCGACGGTCCAATGTCGGTCCCGCTCGCGTATGACTTTTTGGACCGCGGCGTCGCCGATGTCGGCGGGGGGCTCGTCGATACGGTTTGACTCCCCCGCGCGTCTGCGCTGCTCCGGGTGGCCCACCTGCCACGGGTACAGGTCCGGGGCGTCGCGGAGCCGTCGGTCCACCGCGGTCTCCGCGCCAACCTCTTCCGTGACTTCATCTATTTGCCCATACGAGTCTTCCTCGTCGCCCTCGCCGTTTTTTATCTTTGCATCCGTCTTGTCGCGAGCGCCGAGGGTGAGGTCCAACAGACGCAGGCGTTCCTCCCGCGGCATCGCCCTCAACTCCGCGACCGCCGCGTCCGCCGCCATGTCCTCCGCGTCTTTCCGCCTCGGATCGTTCACGAGTCCCCGGCGCGTCGCTTCCTCCGCCCGTTTAGTATCCCACCGCGGGGCGCACATGAAACACACGTCGACTGCGTCTTCACCGATTGACGAAGTCATCGGAGCCCCGGGGACCAAACGCCGGGTGACCGCGAACGACGCCGTCTTGCTCAGCGGGAACCGGTCACCGCAGTCCGCGCATCGCACCGCGGACGCGAGTCTCTTCACCTCCATCTTTTCCCAGCACTCGGCGCAGTAAACCTTGCGCGACACGGACCCGCCTCGGTTGGGGCCTGTACACAAAACACGACGTCAGTCACATTGCCCATACGAAAAAATAAAATCAACTTACCGAATTGTTTATATCCGGTGATTCTCTCCGAGATGGCGATGTGCGGCGAGCGTTTCCACGCGTAACGGTCGACGCCGACCATGTGCGGGCACCGAACCGTCGCGACGTCCGCCACGGCGTCCTCGATGTGCGATTGAATCTTGGTGAACGTCACCCAGATCCCGTCTTGTCTTCGCAGCGTCCCTCGGAGGTGAGATAAATCATTTCGATTCGCTTGACCGTACAGCGCATCTGCGGCGACGCCGCCGACGCCCGCGGTTCCCCCCGCCGTGCGCACGAACGCCGCGATCTCCGCGACGTTAGCCTTGCGTGACTTCACCCTCGCGTCCGCCAGCGCGGTTTCCGCCACGGTCCGTCCCGGCACGATCGCCGTCGAGTCGTCGCCGCGGTCGGGTGCATCTCGGCGGCGCGCCTGAACCTGTCCTTGGACTCCTGGTGGGTGTTGCTCGTCGTGGCGCCTGGCGCGCTCTTCCGCGTCCTGGCGGTGTGCGAGTAGCCGGCCGTACGCCTTACGAGCCGCGGGTTCCTCTGGGTAGAACCCGGCTGGGTCGTTGAACACGGACCGCGTGTCCGAGCCCGAGTTGGTGTCGTCATCTTCCGAGTCTTGGTCGTGTATGTGCAATTGGTGTCTCTCGCCGCGAACCCCCGCGCGCTCGTAGTGGTTCGGGTCGAGCTCGTACTCCTCGCGGGTCTGGCCGTGCGTTGCGAGGCGCGCGTCCGTGGGGTTCGGGCCGTGCGGCGGCGAGCCAACCTGCGGGGGCGGGGTTAGTGGATGGGCGTTGGGACGTTCAGAGTGGGCACTTTCGTCGTCGTTTCCGATGTGTGTGTGTGGGCGGAAGAGGAGAGGGGCGTATCGGTGGGACCGTGTGGGGTGCACGAGGGGAAACGGGGCTCACCCATGGCGAGAGGTGACGCCGTCGCGCGGGTGGCGGCATGGTCGGAGCGCCCCGCGCCTCCGCACCACAGCCTCTGGGCGGCGCGGCGGGCTCAACTCATCGGTAGTCTACTCGAGAGAACGGTCACCAACGCTCACGGTCTCCGAGACATGTCCGTTCACAAACCAAGGCGATGCCAATGTGCGCTTTTTTATCCGAGTCAGATTTTGCACAGTGTATTTAGTCATCAAATTATCGCCCCGGAACGCCCTCTTGCGTGTCGGAGCTCTCTCATCTTGTCTCGACCTCCTTAGGCGCGGTCAAAGCGTACGGCGCGTCTGCGGCGACCCCGAAACGTGCGGGTTGCTCCGACGAAACAGTCGCTGTAGGGAGTGTACACGCGCGTGAACGACCGGCGAGTCGTCGTACAGACCGGGAACATGTCGAGCGTCGCGGTTTCCGTGGCGAGCCTCGGCAACGGGTTTCTCCCGAGACGCCGCAGCATGGGCGCGCGCGGACCGACCCGCGCGCGCCTCTCACCCGCGATGCTGACGTCCAGGCGCGCGGGAATCGCATCCGGGACGTGCTCATGGATCGATCCGCGGCGCGTGACCCGCAAGATGGGACTCGGACGCGTCGCGCGGCTCGTCGTCCGGGCGTCCGCCGCGCCGGAGCCTCAGGACCGCGCAGTCAGGAAGACCGCCGGCGAGTCAGGGGACGACCCAATCACCGGCAGCCTCCACCAGGCGCGGGGACTCCGCGAGAGGCTCGCATCCGTCGTCGACGCGTTCAAACCCAACCCGAACGCATCGCAGAACGAAAACGCGCCGGACGAGGAGTGGGAGCGATGGCACGCGCGGTTCGAACGCGTGGACAACGAGGAGGGCATCCTCGTCGCGCTTCAGGTGAGTCACGTCTCCCGCAACGGAAAAAAACAAGATTAGATTCAGCCGGCCCCGCAACCCCACAAAAACACAGCTGGATGCGATGCTCCCATTTGAAACAAACCCACTGACTCCCACGTTCACGTTCTACCCCCACCTCACGACAACAGGCTCAGCTCGAGGACGCCGTCGCCAAGGAGGACTTCACCGCCGCCGCGTCAATCAAAAAGACGATTTGTTCAATCTACGAGGAAGATCCAGTCGCCGCGGTGGAGCGCGGGTACAGAGCCGCGGTGGAGAACGAGGACTACGCCGCCGCCGCCGAGTTCCGCGACCTCGGCGCGGGTCTCGTCGGGTGGTGGGCGGGCCGCGGCGCCACGGAGGAGGAACCGGGCGGTGCCTACGGCGTCATGATGCAAGTCACCGCGCAGCACGGTCGATACGTGGGCACCTCGTACTCGGCGAAGGATCTGGCGGTTGCGCAGGAGCGGGCCAAGCAGAAGAAGAGCGCGAAGCGCCAGCGGCTGGAGAGCGCGTTCAGCGGGACGTCCGCGTCGCCGTCGGATGCCGACCCAACGGGCGGCGAGCTCGGCGACGACGACGAAGGCGCCAGGCGGCGCGAGATCGAGCTCCTGGAATCGGCGCAAGGCGAAGGGCACCGCGTGTTCGAGCTATGGATCGAGGAAGCGCCCGACGGGACGAGGCGGACGCGCGCGGTGCGCCTGGACCAGGTCCCGGTCGGCGGCGGGTCCGGGTCGTTCGACGAGGACGGGTTCGCGACGGAGCTCGGGGGATTCCCGCTCTCGGGGCCGATGTCGGCGCCGGCGTCGTCGTCAAAGGCCGTCGACGTCAACGTCGACCCTTACGCCGGGGTGAACTTTGACGATTGGAAAGTGGTGGACGGGGTCGTGTCCGCGCCGGGCGCGGGGAAAGACCCGTCCTCCCCGTTCCCGTTCGCCATCGACGGCATGTCCATGGACGAGCTCGTGTCCTACGAGGCGCGCGGGTTCATGTCCGAGTATTTCAAGGCTCCCGGTTTTCCCGCCAACTGGTCGCGGCTCAAGTCGGAGCACGGCGTGTTGGAGGGAACCGACGAGGAAGGGTTCAAAGGGTTCGGCACCGGGTCCGTTCGCAACGCGGCGGAACCCAGGGATGAGTTTTACTTTGACAAGTACGTCATCAACGAGGGTGACGACGTTGGGGATGTCATCGACATCGACGAGTTGATCGAGGGTTTCGACGACGAAGAGCTCGGAGACGAGTTCGAGCTCGAGGAACTGGACGAGGAGGATGCGCTGACGTCCGCCGCGATGGCGCTGCTGGGCGGCCGCAGGCTCAACGAGCTCTCCCCGGAGATGCGCGCCGAGGTTGAGAAGTCACTCAAGGCGGAAGGGTTCCTCGCGGAGGGTGAGAGCCTGCACGACGACGCCGAGTTGGAGGTTGAGATTCAAGACGTCGAGGCGTCCGATCCGTGGATGACGGAGGAGGTGCGAATTCCGGTTGAGATGTCGCAGGATGGAAGGCACGCGTTCACGCTGACGTCCGACCCCGAGCACGGCGCGCACGCGCCGCTGTTCAACTCGTCCATGGCGGCGGCGGCGGCGGCGGCTACCGCGGCGGCGGCGAACGAGGCTGAGGTTGAAGCCGCGGTGTTGAAAGGTATGGCGGAAGCGAAGGCGGCGCTCGCCGAGGAGCTCCGCGCCGCGGCCAAGGCTGCGAACTCGGACCCAGCCGCCAAACCCGAGAAGGGCGATACCGAGGTTGTGATGGTGAACCTCGACCAGGACGACATGACCAAGCTCAAGAAGGATGTCGAGCAGCTGAAGCGGGACGGGGAGATGCCGCCGAGTCCGGCGTCGCCCGCTAACCAGTGGCCCCCGAGCCCGGGAAAGGACGCGCCCGCCGCGCAGACCGACCCGATCGAGCCCCCGAACACGCTGTCCAGCGACAGCGTCGGGAGCAGGCTCGGGAAGAGCAAGGGCGAACGGCTATTCGAGCGGCTCAGCGCCGCAGCCTCCGCCAGCGCCGAGGCTAACGACGACACCTACGCGGATACCCTCGACGACGAGATCGATAAGATGCTCTCGTCCAAAGATTTCGTCACCCAGGACATGACCGACTCGGTCGTGTCCGACGAAAAGAGCGGACTCGGTGGGGGCTTCGACGGGGGCGTCACGGACCCCAACGCACCCGCGAACGACGCCGAGAGGTACGCCGCCGACGCCGCGGAGCGACTCTTCGAGATGCTTACCCTGGACGGCGAATCCGCGCCGCTGCCGCTCAAGTCGCGGTTCGCTCGGATCCCCGAGACCGTCGCGTCGCGTTCCAACGTCGACCCGTTCGACCGCCTGTACCTCGGCGCGTTCGGACCGCACGGCCCGGAGGTGCTTCGCGTGGTTCGCGGGCGATGGGGCGACGAGCTCGGCGAAGCCGACGAGTGCGTCACCGCCGTGAAACTCACCGGCGACGCCAACGTCCCCGCGGGCGCCGCTTCTTTCCGAGCCAAAGTCGGCCCGCAGCACAAACTTGAGTCGTCGTTTTCGTACCCGGAGGAACTAGGCGTGACGGCGAGGTACAAGGGCCAAGGCCGCGTGGCCAAGCCGGGTTTCACGGAGCGGAACTGGGTGGACGGGGAGTTGCTGGTGCTGGACGGGCGCGGGGGTTCGCTGACTGGGGGCGCCGAGCTCGGGTTCGTGTGGGCGGTGCCCGGTGAGCGGAGGTTGCTGATTTTGTTCAGCTCGCTCGAGTTGCCGGACGCGACGCCTCCGGTGGGGATGTACCTGGACTGAGGAGGGGATTAAATGTATTACCAAGGAACAAGAGACGGGGAGAAGTGAGAGGCGAGAGGGAGTTTTATCACGAGACAAATCTATCATGTAATTCGACTATCATGCGACGGTTCGTAAACGCCCTCTGAAATAGCGGAGGTGACATTACACACCACTTACAAGATAAACTAGTCGTCCACTTATCCTACTCGTTCGCTCACTTATTTAGCGTTGGCGTTGTTCGCCAGGTACTCGACCGCCTCGGACACCGACGTGATCTTGTCAGCCTCCGCATCCGGGATCTCAACCGCGAACTCCTCCTCCATCGCCATGACCACCTCCACGGTGTCGAGGCTGTCGAGGCCGAGGTCGGCGGAGAACGAGGACGTGGGAGATACCTGTCGGTCGTGGACGGGGACGTGGGTCAGTGGATGGAAGAAAGACGCTCAACGGATGGGTGGATGGGAGTGATTTTCGTTGAAGATGGCTGAACAAGTTAGGGTAATCTTTCCGTCTGTGCGGGCGGGCGTCTCACCTTGGCGGGGTCGACCTTGTTGAAGTTCTTGACGACGTTGATGACGCGGTCGGTGACCTCACCCTTGTCCAGGCCCGCGCTCGCGCCCATGGACCTCCAGGCGGCGGGGATCGCGATGGCGGGCACGGCGAGCTGCGCAGTTGGGAAGCGGGACGGGACGATATTTGGTCAGTCGCGCGTGAGTGATTTTCGCCTGGATGACGCGCGATGAAGGGGTCGGTGGGAGCGGACGCAGCTGCGGGCACGCGCGGAGGACGCGTCTCGCGACTCAACGTGCGATCACGAGTGCAGATGCGCCGCGCGCGTCCCTCTCGGACGGCCCGAGGCGGCACTCGCGCGACGTGATCGCCCCCCGCGAACCGCAATCGTTGGGCCACGTGAATGATGATGCCCATGGGGCGGCAGAGACGAACACAGCTGTGCGAGTCATCCGGGTCGATGTCGCACCTGGGACGCGGGCAGTGACGCCCTGGCGACGATGGCCTGACGCACGGCGGTGGAAAGACGCTGCATGCTCTCTCTTTACTCCAAAGAGGCTGAGGCGCGGTGGATCTGTGCCGAAGCCGGTCCTATGGGCAAATCAGTTAGCCACGCGCGAGGTCGTCACAGACATTAAACTGGCTTTCGTCTGGCGACGCACGCCACTGCACGGACGCGGCCCGCACGGCTAGTTTGCCGCCGGCCGAAGCGATGCCCACGACGGATGCGACGACACGAGGGGTCGACATGCGCCGTCGCAGCTCGTCGTTGGTCGCCATGACCCGAGAGGCGCTGCTCTTAGCCACGCTGGGCGTCCTGACGTTGTCGTTCGTGCAATCGGACTCCACCCCTTCTGAACCGTCGTGCGTTCGTTCGACGACGGACGCCGGATCCGGCTCGTGCCCGTCCGACGCGAAGTTCGCGCGCATCGTCGCGATACCCGACATCCACGGCGACCTCCACCACTACCGCGAGTCCCTCTCGCTCGCGGGAGTCGCCACCGAGGACGCCCCGATCGAGTGGACCGCGGGCGACACAACCCATCTCGTGCAGACCGGGGACATCGTGGACCGAGGCGAGCACTCGCTCCTGATCATGGACATGCTCGCCAACCTCACCACGCGCGCGAGGAAAGCCGGTGGCAAGGTCACCGCGTTGATGGGGAACCACGAGCTCATGTCAGGGCTCATGGACGACACGCGGTACGTCAACAAAGAAGAGATCCTACTCATGGGACGCAAAGAACTGGACGCCATGAGGGAACTGGGCGGCGAGCGCATGGGCACGTCCTACGGCATCTCCGCCGCGTGGCAGACGGGAACGCGCGCGTGGATCAAAGCCTTCGACCCGGACGCGAAGCGCGGGCGACGGCTTCGTGATAGACGCCCGATGGCGACGGTCGCGGGGGAAGGATTTTGCAAGTCGCTCTTCGCGCACGCCGGCGTGCGGTCGAGGCACCTCGCGCGGCACGGCGACGGCATCGATACCTTAAACGAGGCGGCACGAGCCGCGATACAGGGTAAGCCCGACGTCGGCTGGCTCCACCACCACGACCTGTACGACAACGAGTCGCCGGTGTGGAATCGATTTTACTCTCGCGACGGCGCGGATGGGGAGATCTGCGCGGAGGTGGAGAGGGTGTTGGCCGCCGTGGGTGCCAACCGCATGGTCATCGGGCACACCGTGCAGATGCGGGGAATGCGTGCAAAGTGCGGTGGTAAGCTTCACTTGATAGACGTCGGGATATCCAGCGCTTACGTGGGTAGAGGCGCGGCGTGGAGCTGCGAGGATGGCAAAGTGCGGGCGCACTACGCGGGCAGGGTGGAGGTGCTCGAGGAGGAGGAGGGCGGCGGGCAGAAGAATGGGGAGAAGGCGACGAAGAAGGGCTGGTGGTGAACACCCTTGGACGCCTTAGCAGCGCCGCCTAGCTAGTTGTGATGCGTACACTTAGTAGTAAAGACGCGTCACATTTTTGGGGTCCTCAGCCTGCGGTGCTTGATGAAGAATAAACACGATGGCTTGACGCGACACTTCTGAACGCGCCGAGACGCCGTCAGGTCATCGATAGGTCGCGTCACCGGCATCATGGCGTCAGTGCTATCGCTCTCTTGCGCGAGCCGCGCTGATACGTCGCTCGGCGCGACGACATCGAGCCGCTCGTCGGGGGCGACGTCATCATCATCGCGTCTGGGACGATACGAGCGTCGGTCGACCCTCCAACGCCGCTCTGTCGTGACGCTGGCGTCGTCCGGCGGAGACGACGACGACGTCAAGCGCAGCAACTACAAGGAGACGTCGGGCGCGGTCAAGGGCCTGGTCAGTGGCCTCACGGCCATCGTGAACGCGTTCGGGGTCGGGGTTGACGATGGCGATGGCGATGGCTCGGGCATCACTCGCAGGGAACGCAGGGAAGCGCGGCCGCTTCCATCGACGCCGCGGGACCCGAGCACCCTCGCGGCGGACATCGCGCGCGAGTTCACCGAGGCCAAGTACCTGTGGACCGGCGACATCAACCCCGAGATGTACGACCTCTACTGCACATTCACGGATCCGACGCTGTCCTTCGCGGGGCTCGAGACGTTCCAGAAGAACCTCGCAAACCTTCAGCCCATACTCAGCCGGCTGGTCAGGGACAGCGACGTGGAGCTGTACTCATGCGAGCTCGTGGATACGTCCGAAGGTGACAAGGTCCGCGCGAGGTGGAGGATGACGGGTAACTTGAGGTTGCCGTGGCGCCCTCGGATAGACCTCGAGGGGCAGACCACGTTTACGTACAAGAAGTACGGCGGCGACCGAGGGTGCCTCATCACGGCGTACCAGGAGGAGTGGGGGCTGTCCGCGGGCGAGGCGGTCATGCAGCTCGTGACGCCGTTCAAGTGGTAGCATCCGTGGCGTGGATACGGCGTAGATGTAGGCTTTTCATATGAACTCGAGTTGGGGTGCTGACCTTCGTACAGCTGTGCATATTTTGAGATAACTTTTTCACGACGCCACGGGGGAGCTCACTCTTGACCGCACGCGGACGCACCAACCCATATTTCTCGCTCCCCATGGGCGCACCCGATCCCAACGCCGTCGATGAGAACGTAAGTCCCTCGTCCTTCCCACCTCCGCGCGCGCTCGCGTCCATCATCCCGCGCGCTTTCCGGAGCCCCGCCCGTCGCGGTTTTCACGCGTTTTCTTACCCCCCGCGACGGGGCCGGCTTTTCGCGCGCGCGCGGCGACCATCTCCGGCGTATCGCCGCCCATCTCGCCCCCCCGCGCGCATCTAACCTTCCTCCATCCATCTCTCTCGCCCGCGTCGCAGGGGCTCACCCCGTACGAGCGCGAGCGCGCCGAGAAGATCGCCCGCAACATCGAGAAGATGAAAGCCCTCGGCCTTCCCGCTCTCGGCGGTCTCGTCGGCTCCGCCCCGAACACCGCCAGCGGCTTCGCCCCCGTCCGCCGCAAGAACCCCGCCAACACCGAGCCCATCGCCCCCTTCCGCATCGTCCTCCGCGATCGCACCCTCAAGCCCGTCAACTACAACGTTGACAGGTTCGACCCCGAGGACGACGTGGAGGAGGGCCGCGACCGCAAGCGGTCCCGCCGCGCCGACACCACCCGCGCCAAGCCCCGGGCCAAGCCCCGGGCCAAGCCCCGCGCCAAGCGCTCCCCCGGCGACCTCTCCGACTACGAGGGCGGATCCGACGCCGAGGATGACGAGAACGCCGTCGACTCCGATGGCGGCTCCGACTCGGACTCGGACTCCGAGGTCGACCCCGACCCCCCCTCCGCCGACTTCATCCTCTACGGCGGCAGCCTCGACAAAAAGTACGAGGTCCCCGAGAACCGCGCGCGCGCCAACCTGGCCGCCGCCAAGTGGGTCAACCCCAGCAACTGGCTGGAGCAATTCAAGATCAACCAGAAGCCGATCAACGAGAGGCGCAAAGCCCGCCGCCTCGCCGAGGAGGAAGCCGCCCGCGACAAGGAGGAACGGAAGCTGAAGAGGAAGCGGGGCGAGGGCGCCGGCCCGATCGTGGTCCTGCCGGGCGTCGCGCCCAAGTCCGACAAGAAGGACGCCAACGGCAAGGCGATCCACCGCCAGGCGCACTACACGGTGAAGGGCGCCAAGGGCGTCGGGCGCGCCAAGTGCGACGGCGAGACGGAGTGCGCCAAATGCGGGGTCACCGCGACGTTCCAGTGGTACGGGACCGACGAGAAGATTTGCCGCTCGTGCTACAATGGAGCCAAGGTACGTATCCGCCGGTCCCACCTTCGTGTTCCTCTACTCCACCCTCCACCTCATCGCTTCCTCTTCGCGCAGGCTGGCGACGGCTACGTCTGCCCCGGGTGCGGCTGCGAAGACGCCTCCAACTGGTTCGGCGCCAAGGGCTTCCTGCTCTGCCACGACGGCCAGATGGTGAAGCAGGGCGTCAACATCTGCCAGAAGTGCAACCACAAGGAGGTGCGTTCTTACTTTGCACGTCCTGTCCGACCCGATCACTGACTTTGCTTTTCCTCTCAGCCCCCGTGCGCGAACGCGAAATGCGTCGGCGTCGGGTGCCAGAACAAGGACATCAAGTCCTGGTGCAAGTCCAAGCTCCAGAAGGACCCCGTCACCGACAAGGGCCTGCCGATGTGCGGGCCGTGCTCCGGCGCTGAGGTACGCATCCACCCACCTTCGATTCACTCCACCATATTTTCCGCCTCTGACCCTCCTCACCTCTCGCAGCCGGAACGGGTCGGGGACGAATGCGCGATGTGCGGCAAATGCGATCCGAACTGCTGGTTGAGGTCCAAGATTCTCGTGAGGGCGGACGGAACACCCGCTCCGATCTGCAAGTCCCCGTGCTACACCAAGGAGTGCGCGCAGATCAAGAA
>Ga0209631_10007307_pt1 | contig 11142 bp, 3 predicted proteins | sample COG_08_FD_184752 | JGI IMG/M metagenome (GOLD analysis project Ga0209631, IMG submission 184752) | Pelagic Microbial community sample from North Sea - COGITO 998_met_08 (SPAdes) (version 2) | ecosystem: Environmental > Aquatic > Marine > Neritic zone/Coastal water | place: Helgoland, sampling... | reverse complement strand
ACTTACACAGTAACAGCGGTTTCACCTTGTACAGGAATTGCAACAGCTGATGTAGTTGTAACGGAAGAAGCACAGCCAAATGCAGGAACAGCAGGAACTTTAGCAGTTTGTCAAGGAACAGCACCATCAGATGTAGAGTTATTTACAGCATTAAACGGCACACCAACAGCAGGTGGAACTTGGACAAATTCAGGTTCAATTTACACTTACACAGTAACAGCGGTTTCACCTTGTACAGGAATTGCAACAGCTGATATAGTTGTAACGGAAGAAGCACAGCCAAATGCTGGAACAGCAGGAACTTTAGCAGTTTGTCAAGGAACTGCACCAACGGATGCAGAGTTATTTGCAGCACTAAACGGTACGCCAACATTAGGTGGAACTTGGACAAATTCAGGTTTAACTTACACTTATACGGTAAGTGCAACATTACCTTGTACAACGCCATCTGCTTCTGAAGTTGTAATAACGGAAAGCGATACTCTTGCACCAACAGGCTCTGGTGCTCAATCCTTCTGTTTTGATGCTGTTCCATTAGTTTCAGATATCTCAATCACTGCAAATGGGGTTCAATGGTATTCAGATGTTACTAATATTACTTTACTAAATTCCTCAGATTTATTAATTGATGGAAATACGTATTACGCTACACAAACAAGTATATTTGATGGTTGTGAAAGTTCAACTTCTTTTCCTATTGTAATAAGCTTAAGTGATCCTTTATTGGACACAACTAATCATATTATGACAGAGTCTAGTTGTTTAAATAGCAACGGTTCATTAACAGGTTTATCAGTTACAGGAGGTGAACCTAATTACGCATGGCAATGGTCAAATTCTTCAGGGGTTGTGAGCACAAATCAGGACCTTACAAACGCACCAGCGGGGTCATATACAGTAGTGGTAACAGATGCAATAGGTTGTCAGGATTCTGTTCAAGCTTTGATTATTAGTGATAATGGAGTTCCAATTATTGATGTTTCTGCTTCTACGATAATTAGTGAAACTTGCGAAAATAATAATGGAATTATTACCGATATTTTTGTGTCCGGAGGAAATGGGAATTTAACCTATGAATGGTCAAATGGAAGTTCTGTTGTGTCTACAGAATTATTGTTGAGTTCTATTCCTTCTGGAAACTATACACTAACTGTAACTGATGCAAGTGGCTGTGCTTCTATAGCCGGGCCTTTTGCGGTTTCAGACTTATCAGGCCCCTCAATCAATCTATCAAATCTTGCTGTCCAGAATGCAAGTTGTAATGAATCTAATGGAAGTATTACAGGTGTTTTGGTAATTGGCGGTAATGGAGATTTGTCTTATACTTGGTCTAATGGAGGTACTACTCTGGATATGAATAATTTAAGTGCAGGTAATTATAGTTTGACGATTACAGACACCAATAACTGTATAGTAATGCTAGATACAAGTTTAATTTCCGATCCTGTTCCTACTGTTGTCGCAGAAAATGATTTTGCTACTACTGAACATGCTACATCTGTTGTGATTGTGATTGATACAAATGATGTTGGAGATGCCACAACAATTCAGGTTGTAAGCGGGCCCGATAGCGGAACAGCTTCTGTTGATTTGAGTGGGAATTTAACGTATATTCCTGATGATGGGTTTTCCGGAATAGATAGCCTTGTATACACTATATGTGATGAGTTTTGCATAGTAGCATGTGATAATGCAACAGTTTATATAGCTGTAGAAGATATAGTTCCGATTCATATTCCTAATGGATTTTCTCCAAACACAGATGGATTCAACGATGTATTTGTGATAGAAGGGTTAGATCAATATCCAGATAATGAGATAATCATATTTAATAGATGGGGAGATGAAGTTTTTAGTGCTGCGCCCTATTTAAATGATTGGGTTGGAACAACTACAAATGGTAAATTGAAAATAACAGGGGACCAGGTGACTGAAGGAACCTATTATTACATTTTAGATCTTCATGTTGAAGAAATTATACCATTCAATGGATTTGTTGAATTGAGAAGAAATTAAGACTTATTGTTATGATGAAAAAAACATTACTAAGTATAACATTCATTATAAGTGCGGTTGTTGGTTTTTCACAAAATCAATATCATATTAGTCAAAATATGATGTATCAACCATTTATTAACCCATCAGTAATCGGAAGTTATTCCAATTTAAATGGGGCATTGTTTTATAAAAATCAATGGACAGGTTTTGAAGGTGCCCCTGAAATAGCTGGTTTCAGTATTAACTCTTCCATGAAAAATAGCAATCATTCTGTTGGTCTAACTTTAATAAATGATAAAATTGGTATAAGTAATATTAAAGACTTATCCATAGCTTATTCTTACAAAATAAAGTTTAACGATAAGAATTATTTGACTTTAGGTATTGCAGGAACAATGATTTTGATGCAATCAAATCTTGGGCAATTGGACATCATTCAGGCGGGTGATCCGATTTTTCAATCGGACACAAAAACATTTGCGATGCCCAATGCTAAATTTGGCACATATTATTTTAGGAATAACTTTTATATTGGATTTGCTGTTCCAAATATTTTAAAAAATAAAATTGAAACTTCGGGAATAGCAGCAGGAATAACAAATTTTGATGCAGCAAACATTCATTACTATCTGCACAGTGGATACCAATTTGATATAAATGACACATGGAAGGCCAATACTTCTATTTTATTTAAGCAAGTTTCAGGTTCTCCCCTTCAAATAGGATTAAATGGTCAAGTTGTTTACAAAGATTTAATCGGTGCTGGATTGTCTTATAGAACAAGTAAGGAGTTAGTAGCAATGATAAATTATCGCATTAATCCACAATTGAAATTGGGCTATGCATATGACTATAATTTAAATCAAATAGGTTCATATTCAAATGGAACACATGAAATAATTTTATTATTTGAGTTTATTAAAGACAATGCTGTTCCAATCATTGAAGTTCCAAGATTTTAAATATGGAGATGAAGAATTTATACATTATATGTCTATTGCTAACTGCATTGAATGGAGTTACTCAAGAAAATAATTGGGTGAAAGAGGGTGATTTTAATATGGATCATCATTTCTACAAAGAAGCACTCATATCATACGACAACGCTTTAGCGACAGAAATAGATTCTTCGGAAAAATTACATGCACAATCGCAAAAAGCTTTAGCTTATTATCGTTTGTTTGATTATGAAAATGCGGAGAAGCAGTATGCAATTATTTTAAAGTATGCCGTAATTGAAAATCCTGAGTCATGGTTACAATATGGTCATATACTTCGAAATAATGAAAAATATGAAAAAGCAATTGATGCATACGAAACCTATGGTTCCTATTCAGGAAAATATTCAGTTATCGATTATTATGAAAAAGCTTGCAGTTGGTCAATTGAGCATAAAGATTCGATTCAAAATTACCACATTTATCAAACAAATTTAGAAACTGGTGGCAGAAGTTTGGGTGTCGGATATTTTAAAAATGGTTTGGTTTATAGTCAGTCTCAATCCGAAGATTTTGATATTAAGACTACATTTTACGATATCTCATTCGCAGAGAAAGAAAATGATTCTGTTTTTAAAAATTTTGAAGCCTATCGGGGCGAATTGAATCGATCATTTTATGAAGGTTCGCCAAGTTTTACTGCAGACCAGCGGACAATGTTTTATACCGGAAACGCTTCTGAAAGAATCAAGTATAAAGAGCGAAAGAGAAAGAAGAAAGGGTATGAAATTAGCTCCAAAGGAGTTAATATTCTCAAGATTTATCAAGTTTCATTATCTGATTCAGGATGGATAAACAAAAAAGAATTGCCGTTTAATAGTAATGAATACAGTTGCACTCATCCTAGCATATCAAAAGATGGTCGTACACTCTACTTTATTTCTAATATGGAGGGTGGATACGGAGGCTATGATTTGTACGTTAGTTACAAAACAGATACAGTATGGTCAAAACCACAGAATATGGGACCTGCAATTAATTCAGCGTCCAATGAAATGACTCCGTTTTGTATAGAAAATGTAATCTATTTTTCCTCAAAAGGAAACATGGGATATGGGGGAGCTGATATTTTTAAGGCTCAGTTTGATAGTGGTGAATTGGTAAGTGTTAAGAATATGGGTAAGCCATTTAACACAAGTAAAGACGATTTTGCTTTCGTAATGCATGAAGATAAAGAACACGGGTATTTATCTTCGAATCGAGCAGGCACCCACGGATATGACCATATATATGGCTTTGAAAAGTTTGAGATTATTTACCCAGACACTATAAGAGGAATTGCAATTAATAGAATTACTGGAATTCCTATTCGAGGTGTTAAAGTAACTGTAGAACCGGACTTAGAAAATGTATTTCATAAAATAGAAGAAACGGATCAAGGTGGTAAAATTGTATTAGTTCTTCCCAAAGGTAAAGAATTCTTAGTTACTTTTTATGCAGAAGGATTTGAAGCAAAAGAAATAATGATACCGGCTACCAATAGAGAAGATATTATAGCTCGCTTTGGAAATCTAGAATTAATTCCAGTTGCGAAAAAGGATAAGATTATAACAATTGATAAAATTTATTTTGACTATGACAAAGCAACGATTAGAGATGAATCCTTACCTGCTTTGGACAAAATTCTGGAATACTTAAATTATCATAGTAAAATAACGGTTGAATTAAGTGCACATACGGATGCAAGAGGAAGCGATTCATACAATAAGCGATTGTCACAAAAAAGGGCTGAATCCACTGTCAAATGGTTAATAGAGCATGGTGTTGAAGTGAATAGGATGATACCAAAAGGATACGGTGAGTCTAAACTCGTAAATCACTGCAAAAATAGGGTTAAGTGCTCCGATGAAGACCATATGAAGAATAGAAGAGTAGAACTAAAAGTTCTTTAATTTAAAACAAAAACCCACAAAAACTACAAGAGTGCTGTTAGTCGCACTCTTATTTTTTCTAACCAATCATATTTAATATTCCTTATATTTGAAAAAATAAAAGGTCTGATGATGGTAAAACATGCTTTATTTGAGTTAATAAAGTCCATGACAATGTCTGAAAAAAGGTATTTTAAGATATACTCTTCAAAACACGTTATTGGGCAAAACAATGATTATGTTCTGCTATTCAATTTTATGGATAAATCAGAAGATTATGACGAAGATATTTTACAAAAACAATCTTTCGTTAAAAATTTATCCGCTGAAAAGAATTACTTATATAATTTAATACTTAAAGGCTTAAATGCTTTTCACGCTTCGTTTAACTCAAAAACTCAAATCTATCAATTTCTTGAAAGTATCGAAATTCTTTATCACAAAGGATTATATGATCAGGCGTTGAAATTGGTTAAAAAGGCGACAAAAATTGCTATTGCCAGCGAGTTATTTACCCAAAGTTTGGTGTTAAACGAAATAAAAACAGAGCTACTATCTAAGCAGTTCCTTTACCAAGAAGCTTCATTGAATATTGCAAAAGCAAATGAATTGTTAGCTACCATTTCTAACTTTAATTCCATTCAAGAGATAACTACTGATAGTTATGGTCAGCAAGTTAAAATTGGACTTTCACGATCCAATGAGGATTCTAATCTTCTTGAAACATTTGCAAAAAATAAGAAAATCAATAATTCAACCTATTCAATGAGTAATAGAGGACAGATGTATATTAATGGTTTGAATTTAACATATTCCTATTTTATAGGGAATAAAGCGCAAACTTTAAAGTATTGCCAGTTAATGACTCATCAATATGAAAAAAATCCCTACATAATTGAATATTCTACTATAGGCTATGTTTCTTCCTTATACAACTTAGTAAATGCATATCTTGATAATGGGTTTGAGACCGAAGCTATGCATGTACTGGAGAAATTAGAGAATACCAAAGATAAATTTGGTATTCCAACTTCTTATAACATTAGCGCTCGGATATTCTTCTATAGTAATAACATTCGCTTAGGATTATATTTGAATCAAGATAGGTACGACGAATCCAAGGTTCTAATTGAAAATAACAAAACGAGTTTAGAAAAGTTTAAAGCTTATGTGGTAAAGCCTCAATTATACGAATACTACTTTTTAGTCTCGAAATATCACATTGTTTCCGGTGAATATAAAAATGCACTTAGATTTACTAATTTAATACTGAATGACGCCGACTTTAAGCTTCGAGATGATTTACTCTCAGTTGTCAAGCTAATGAATATATTAATCCAATTTGAGTTAAACAGAGACTTTTCGATTGAATACCTAACAAAGAATACCCTGAACTATTTCAAAAAGAAGAAGCGATTATATAAGGTTGAGAATGAATTAATCAAGTTTATGAGTTTTCAGGGAAAAATTCATAACGGGAAGAGTAGAATGAATGAGTTAAAACAATTACGAGATGCTATGAAGGGGTTTAAAAAAGATAAGTACGAAAGTATTCCTTTTAAATTGTTTGATTTTGAATATTGGGCAACTGCCAAAATTCAAAACAAACTCATTTGTGATTCGATTTTACCGGATTAAATTTACGTGACCCGTTTTTTCCTTAAGGCCAGGAACATTAGCTTCTTTGTATTTTATGCGCCAGACATACGTATCCTGTTGAGCACTAATTGAGTTTATCGTTCCATCCCAGAAATCTTCAACTCGAATAGTATGATAGATAATTTCACCCCAACGATTAAAAATCCACATTTCATAATCTTCCAATAAACTTTCAGAGACAACAGGGCCAAATAAGTCGTTAATACCATTACCATTAGGACTAAACGTATTTGGAACATATAGGTTAAACACATCTACAATCAATACCGTATCGCAAAATGTATTTTCACATTGATAAGCATTGTAGACAGTCAAACATATCTCATAATTTCCGCTTGTCTCTTCAAATTGATAAAATGGATTTAACTCATTGGAAAACTCGGCTCCATTATAGCTCCATGAATTAGTGCTATTATCTATAGACTCATTGTTAAAATTTACAAGTGTGTTATATGTATCGGGGAAGTCAGGTAAGAAAGTAAATGCTGCTTCAGGATATTCTTCTACACAAACAAGAGATTCAAATGTTTCTGTGTTGCTACAACCAGACAATGATTCTGTCGTTAGTGCAGCGTCAAAACATCCTGGTGTATCAAATGTAATAGATGGGTTACATAAATTGCTAACTACACCATTTGAAAAAGTCCAATTGCAATTATCACTGATACCAATCGTATTATTAGTGAAGTCAACTGTAAGTGGATAACATCCGTCAACGTAGTCTGCATTAATTACAATATTTGGTAAAGGATTAACCAAGATTTCAATATCTAGACTTACCGATGATGAACCGCATTCATCAGTTAATTCAACAGAATATATTGTTGAGTTTTCCGGAGTTACGCTAACACTATTGCCAGAAGCTATCCAACCCGAACCATCATTATTAGTCCATGTGAAGTCTAGGTTACTATCTCCACCTATTCCGATTGTTGTTAAAACGAAGCTTTCACCTTCACATATTGAATCAAGAATATTACCTTGAATAGATAACGGATCAAATAATGAGATAGATATTTGATTGGTATCAGAAGAACAATTATTTGCATCCAACGCATAAACAGAAAGGCTACTATCGTTAATAGGAGTAAAATTAATAGTAGAATTATCAATACTATTGTTCCAATAATAATCATATCCGGGTGATCCACCAATGGCATTTGCAAGTATTGCGATAGAGCTTCCAATACATATTGTGGTATCGTTTGAATTATTAATTGAAACAGAAGACGGCTCTAATATTTCTATCAACGAGTCAATAATACATCCATTGTCTTCAATGGAAACAATTATATTACCTGCGCATAGATTTGTTTCAATCGAATTGCTAGAAAAAGCACCCCCATCAAAGCTATATTGAGTAGCGTTATCAGAATAAATCGATACAGTGGCATCACAAATACCATTACATGAAGTTTGTGTTACAAGTATGGAATCATAGCCAATGTTACTAGGATAAAGCTCAGGGGAAGTAGATATGGAACAATTATTGTCATCTGCAATCTCTATGTTGTAAATATCTCCAATGACAAGATTAGTAACAGTAATATTACCTCCATTATTTGCCAGTGTTGTTGAAGAAAGAGTGCCATCCCCCTGATTGGTAATGTTGTAATTGCCTGTAAAAAATTCTGGATATCCACCTGAAATTGTATAAATACCTGAGCTAGCTATGCAATCCTGTGCATTAGGAGCTATGATATCATTTAAAAATGTTATTACTATTTCTGAACCTACTTCATAACAATTGTCTCCGTTGTTATCTATCGAAGGAATCGAGAGATCGTCAAGTGTAACCGGATAAATATAAATCGTTTGACTTGGGTTGTTAATGAAAGGAGGAGTGTAAGACCCATCATTTGTTAAGGTTAAGCTAGCATTTGCTCCGGTACCAATTAAGAACTCTATAAAATTGGGGTCAGTAACGCTAGGAACAGCGCCAGACATTGGTGCACTATAAACGGCATACCCAAATCCTTCGTTTAAACCAATTCCGGGTAAAGAAAAAGTTAAATTCTCTAAATGGATAGATTCGTTCCAACATAAGATATAATCGTTATTTGTTATGTCGCTCGTATTAGCAATTGTCAAACCAACACTTGCAGTACAACCCGGTATTCCATAAAAATCAACACAAGCAAAGTCATAATTACAATTGTCTCCAATAATTGTTGTAATTATCAATGTGTAATTTGTATTTGGCGTTAAACCAATCCATTCTGGATTAAACCCGCTTCCAACCCCATTAGCATTTGCAGTAGTTGGGCTAATATCAGGATTAGCACAAGCGTTTGAATTGTCTCTTAAAACTGCAGTTCTTGTTACCGTGCACGTAGCACTAACCGTTTGAACAACTCCAACATTACCAAAAGCATCAGTTGTAACTGTGTGGTAAGTTGTATGCGTCGTATTGTTTAAATCAGCACATGGATCATCACACAATAAATAAGTTCTATCGTCAAAAGTAGCCACTCCATCTGCAACACAGTTAGGCGAACTGCAATCACCACAAGTGGGAGGAATGTAAGTAACATGAATAGGGGAACCAATGGAATAGCAACCATCACCATCATTATCTGCTGAGTTTGCAACATCACTTGTATAAGGTAGAAACCATAATTCTATTTCTTCCAAAGCCGCAGCAAGAAGCGCAGAAGCAGAAATACCACCTTGGTCCGAATCGTTTGTAGTTAAACCATAATCAGAACCTAAATAACAAGGGTTTGAATTAAAGTCTAAAAGTTCTGCTGCCGAAAGAGGTAGAGTAGGTTCACAAGTAAATATAGCCCAACCATAAGTTAAAGCACCACCGTTCAAATCTTCGTTTGTTGCTGTAAAAGTAATTGCTTCACAATTTGTTAATTCATATTCAGTTGCACTAATTGACGTTCCTCCTGCAACTGATACTATACCGGTACTTGCGGAACAAGTAGCTGGAGAATAGAAAGATTCACAATGATCTACCATATCACATCCTGCAGGAACAGAGAATGTTACTTCAAGTACATAAACTGTATTTGGAGTTAGTCCTGTAAATTCTGGATTGTAAAAAGGAGAGCCATTAGCAGTTGTTGTACTTAATGAAATTGCTGTGCTTCCATCGCATTGGCCACCAATAGGGTAGAGTGTAGCAGTCCTTGTAACTGGGCATGGAGTTCCTCCAACAACTGCATTAACGCCTACAGAAATAACTACCCCAACAGTACCTGTAGCTGAAGAGGTTAATTGATGATATGAAGTAAATGTAGACCCATTAATTGGTGTAGTAGAAATATCATTTATTTCAGAACAATGATTAGGTCCGCTAGCTGCGGTTGCATAATCTGGATAAGGCCCTGCAATTAAACAATCTGGAGTAGTACACGTACCGCATTCTATGTTACATAAATCAACAGTTATAGATGCACCATTAGAAGCATCAGCACAAGCACTTCCAAAAGAACCTGTCCATATACTTCCTTCGGTAAGGCCTAATCCAACCAGTGTTTCACCGTTTTCATAATTAACTGCATAACTTGTATAATTCCCATTTGTAAGATCTCCCGTTGCAGCAGTTGTTGTGTAATTTACGCTTCCAGTTGCAGCATTTATTGCTGATATAAACACTATTAAACCTGTTGCATCATCCACAACAATAACGACTTGATTATAGTCTGCGTCAAAATTGTAGTCAGCATTTAAAGCAACCACAATATCATCTCCTGAATCCTCACAAACATTTAGCGTGCTAGTGTTACAAACAGAAATAACTAATGCATTCGAAATGCTAGCGCATCCATCATTTATAGCAAAAATATCTACCCCAATCGTAGGTAAAATACTTGGAGGATTTGCAATTTCATAATTTATGGCATAGGCACTATAGCTTCCGAAGTTTTGTGTTCCAAAATCTCCAGTAGCATTAGAAGCTACAATAATACCATCTGAATCTGTTAATACATATACCTGAATATAGCTAGCGTCTGTATTGTGATCTCCACCAGGCACTATTACCACATTGTCTGAAGTGGTAAAATCACAAGCACCATAACTGATTAGGATGGTTATAAAAACTAATATGGTTGATAAAACTACTTTTAACATTCAATATTATTGAGAGATTGTTCCTGCGTTTGCGTTACAACCCACAGTGCAACCACTAGGAGCTGTAAACAATGAGTTAGATGTTAAGGAACAGCCTAGATCTGCAGAAAAGTTTGCTGTCACATCAACAGGATTACCATCAGAAACTAAGCCTGTAAGTGAAACAGTTTGTGGACTTGCAGTTATTGAAAAAGATTGACCATTTACATCTAATGTTCCACTTCCTGGATCGTTGGAATAAGTAACGATTATTTCTTGTGTATATAAATTAGTCAATGGGTCACAAGGAGACTGAACTCCTAAAGTTAAATCTATTACTTCGCATGGAGAGCATTCAGGTGGTGCTATAAATAAGATATTATCTGTGAACGTACAAAATTGTTCATCAGAGAAGGAAGCCGTAACAGATACACCGTTTCCATCAGCCGCCAGACCTATTAATGTTTCCGTTTGAGGACTTCCTGTTATTGCAAAGCTTTGTCCATTAATATCAATCGTTCCACTTCCAGGAGGAGAAGTATAAACCATTATTA
>Ga0209631_10007306_pt1 | contig 11142 bp, 9 predicted proteins | sample COG_08_FD_184752 | JGI IMG/M metagenome (GOLD analysis project Ga0209631, IMG submission 184752) | Pelagic Microbial community sample from North Sea - COGITO 998_met_08 (SPAdes) (version 2) | ecosystem: Environmental > Aquatic > Marine > Neritic zone/Coastal water | place: Helgoland, sampling... | reverse complement strand
TGGACTGGCTCAACCCTGTTGAGTTAGTTAAGTCGTATGCTGCTACACGCGTAGCAAACATCAAAACTCATTTGCTTTTACAGCTAACTATTGGAGTAGCACGGAGTACAATACAACAAATGCGTACAACTTCAATTTCAACAATGGAAACGCGAACAACAACAATAAGAACAATACAAATTCAGTTCGTGCAGTTAGGGCTTCTTAAATAAAACTAAAATTAACTCCGTTAGGCATTTGCTTAGCGGAGTTTTTAATTTATACACTATGCAACAACTTTCTTTATTTGAGCAAGCACCGCAACCAAATCCTAAAATAGAGCTAAAAGAAATATTTGAAGCGTATTACAGTTGTCGTAAAAACAAACGCAACACCGCCAAATCCATAGCTTTTGAAATAGATTACGAAAGTAACCTTATACAGCTTTGTAATGAAATAAACAATGGTACTTACCAAATGGGGCGATCAATAGCCTTTATTGTAAACAAACCCGTAAAAAGAGAAATATTTGCAGCCGATTTTAAGGATAGGATTGTACATCATCTTATCATTAACAAGCTCAACCATTTATTCGAGAAAGAATTTATAAACGACAGTTACGGCTGTAGAATTAACAAAGGCACTCATTTTGGCATTAAAAAAGTGGATACTTTTATCAGAAAAGGCTCTAAAAACTACACCAAAGATTGCTATGTGCTAAAACTCGATATTCAAGGCTTTTTTATGCACATCAATAAAAATATATTATGGAAAAAATTAGAATTATTTATCAACCAAAAATATCATAATACAGACAAAGAGTTGATTTTAAAACTCACTAAACAAGTCGTTTTTAACAACCCAACCCAAAACTGCATCATCAAGGGAAAACGTAATAATTGGAATGATTTGCCTAACAATAAAAGTTTGTTTCACAGTCCGCCAAATAGTGGTTTACCCATTGGCAATTTAACAAGCCAAGTATTTGCCAATTTTTATATGAATACCTTAGACCATCACATCAAATCAACCTTAAAACAAAAATATTATGGCAGATATGTAGATGATTTTGTAATTGTACATCCAAGTCTTGCTTATTTAAAAGCACTCATTCCAAAACTTTCAACCTTTTTACAAGATGAACTGCAACTAACCCTACATCCAAAGAAAATACATTTACAACATTACAAAAAGGGTGTTAAATTTATAGGAGCAGTTATTTTACCCAACCGTATTTACATAGCCAACCGTACCAAAGGTAATTTTTACAATGCCATAACCAAGCAAAACAAAGTAGTCCAAAACCGTAAACCTACAAAAGCAGAGCAAGAAGCCTTATTGAGTAGTTTAAATTCATATTTAGGAATAATGAAACACTACCAATCTTTTAACTTGCGAAAGCAAATGATTTTCAAAAATAAAAACGGTTTATCAGGCTGGTGGTTCAACTATCTTTACCTTAGTGGCGGAATAGCTAAGTTTGTATTGAAAAATAAGCCAAAGAAGAAAAGCAAACGTTGGGTAACAAAACCTAAATTCCATATTTGCGCTTCGCCTACAAATACGTATATTTAGCCGAAGCGTTGTGCTGAATTGGCTGAAAACAGCTTAACATTGACAAGAAATAGAATAAAGCTGATTGTTATCTACTTTTATTGGCTCAGAAACCAACATTGAAAATATCAATTCTTATAATCCTTTTTAGTTAATTGCTTATTAGTTTTTATATTAGTAATAATGAAACTAAATTTTTTAAAAAAACGAAGATTTTGGATTAGAAGCATTTCAATTTTAATTCTAATTCCTTTAATACTCTCAACTGTTCTTATTTCGATACTCTATTGGAAACAAGATCAGGTTGTTCAAGAACTTTTGCACACCTTGAATGAGGACTTTGAAGGTCACTTTGAAATTGGAGAAAGTCATATTTCTCCTTTCGAAAATTTTCCGCACATGTCTATTGATTTAGAAAACTTGACTCTCTATGAGGATGAAACAAAAAAAGGGGTTCACATTTTTGACATACATGATTTATATATTGGCTTTAACGTTTGGGATATATTGTCTGGAAATATGGAAATTAAGTCAATATTGCTAAATCAAGGATCAATCAATTTGGTGCAGCATAAAGATGGGAGTTTTAACATTACCGAAGCTTTATCCACCACAAAGGAAATTGAAGACCCAACGGAGGAATTTCATTTAAATTTAAAATCAATAAATCTTACAGATATTGACGTCAACAAGCTAAATGAATCGAATGGAATGTACTTCGATTTATTTATCAACGAGGCTCAATCGAATTTCAAAACTGTAGACGATGATGTTCAAATGTTTTTGGATTCTAAGTTTATTATTACCTATATCGATAATGGAGATACAACTTTCATTCATGACAAGCACCTTGATGTACATACAGAAATAGATTATATCGCCGAAAAAGAAATCCTGAAAATTGTTCCATCTGAAATTGCACTTGAAGGTTCCGTATTTAACATGGAGGGGAATATTGACTTTGCAAATAATATGTTTTTGGACATCAACTTTAAGGGAGAAAAGCCGAATTTCGACTTACTTATTGCATTTGCTCCTGAAGAAATAGCTCCTACATTAAAAGCGTATAATAACAGAGGCAAAGTGTTCTTCAACGGCTCCATTTTAGGACAATCTATTAATGGTCATACTCCAGCTATTGACGCCGTATTCGGATGTTCTGAAGCCTTTATCGAAAATGCTTCAAATGATAAAAAATTAGACAACCTTCAGTTTAATGGGCATTTTTCGACTGGAGATAACAGAGATCTATCCTCCATGGAATTCTCTATCGCTGATTTTTCCGTAAACCCCGATGCAGGCGTATTCAGTGGAGATCTTAATGTAGTGAATTTCTTAGAGCCAGATATTAACTTACGATTAGTTTCAGATTTTAAGCTGGACTTTTTAGCTAAATTTTTAAATCTAGAAGATTTAAAAGACCTTTCTGGTGATGTTGAATTAACTATGAATTTTCATGACATTATTGACTTAGAGCACCCTGAAAAGAGTATTGAAAAACTGAACGAATCCTATTTCACAGAATTAAAAGTTACCGACCTTAGTTTTGAACTCCCGGATTTTCACTTACCAATAAAAGATCTTGATATTTACGCTGTTATGGATGGCCATGAAGCGCATATTGAATATTTCGATATACTCTTTGGCAGCTCGGATTTGCACATAAAAGGGAAGGTAGATGATCTTCCTGCTATTTTGCATCATACAAACAAAGACGTTCTAACGCACCTTGAAATTTCATCAAATCAATTAGACATTCTAGAATTAACAAGCTCCACAAGAGACACTATTGCGGGAATAAATGAATCTCTATCTAATATGAGTTTAGGTTTGTCTTTCGAATGTTCTGCAAGAGATTTTACTGAGTCCCCAAATCTCCCAATTGGTGAGTTTTTTATCGATGATTTTCATGCTCAATTAAAACATTACCCGCACAATTTTCACGATTTTCATGCCGACCTCATTGTTGAAAAAGACAATCTAAAACTTATTGATTTTTCAGGCCTGATAGATAAAAGTGATTTTCATTTTACGGGTGGACTTACTCATTATGACATGTGGTTTCAAGAACACCCAAAAGGAGACACCAAGATTGAGTTTAACTTAACTTCCCAAATGCTTCAATTAGAGGATCTTTTTTCTTATGGAGGAGAAAACTTCGTTCCAGAAGATTATCGACATGAAGAGTTTGACGAATTAAAAATTCATGGTTTTGCTGATTTACATTTTAAAGAAAATCTTCATTCCACAGATGTAACTTTTGATGTCTTTGAAGCTAAGATGAAAATACACCACTTAAGGTTTGAAGATTTTGGAGGAAGACTGCATTTTGAGAACAATGATTTGTTGGTAGAGAACTTTAAGGGCACCTTAGGAAAGAGCAGCTTTGTTATTAATGCAGAACTAGGTATAGGAACCGATACGCTTCTTAAAAACCAAGACAATCACATCAGTATTAAAGCTTCTAAATTGGATTTTGATGAACTATTTAAATACGAGGAACCAGATTCCTCCTATGCTAATTCTCCTGCGGAGCATGAAGAAGGATTCAACATCTACAAAGATCCTTTTCCAAATTTAAAAGTTGACCTAAACATTAAGGATTTAAACTACCACCTTTACAAAATAAAAAACTTTGATGGGTCTATTAGAATTCAGCCGAATCATTACATATATTTAGATACACTATCATTGGATGCTGCAGGCGGAAATATTAGAATGAATGGATACTTTAATGGATCAAACCCTGACCTCATTTACTTCAGTCCGAACATGAAAATAACAGAAGTTAACCTGGATAAATTGCTCGTTAAATTTGAAAATTTTGGCCAAGATTATTTAGTCTCGGAAAATCTTCACGGTAAAATAAGTGGTAATTTATGGGGTAAAATTCACATCCACAAAGACTTGGTTCCGATAATCGATGATAGTGAAATTCACCTTGACTTTAATGTTCTTTCTGGTAAGCTGGAGAACTTTGGGCCAATGGAATACCTAGCAGAATATTTTGCTGATAAAAACGTATCCAAAATCTTATTTGATACACTTCAAAACCACATAGACGTGAAAGGTGGTGTATTAAATATTCCAAATATGAAAATAAACACCTCCCTTGGTTTTGTCGAAATGTCTGGCGTACAATACAATGATTACAGCTATGAATATTATTTAAGAGTACCTTGGAAAATGGTGACTAAAGCAGGCGCTTCAAAATTGTTTGGAAAGAAAAAAGGCGAAACTGTAAACCCAGATGAAGAAGACGAAATAATATATGCAGAGGAAGGTAAAAGGATTCGATATGTGAATATTCAAATTAAAGGGGACCTAGAAGACTACCAAATAAAACTGAAGAGAGAGTAATATAGTTGCTTATATGAATGTTAAATCAGTAAACAACACCGCAACAAAGCTAAAGAAAACAGTCTTGCCTACATTCCGATAGCATCGCATCCTTTTCTACTTAGTTTAGCCAAACCGTTGCAGGTGTTTGTTCTACTAAAAAAGGAAGATTAATCAAGTTCATTAATCACTTCCGAAATAATTTTAGCAGATATCCTAATTTCATTTTCTGAAATAGTTAAGGGTGGTGCAATTCGAAAACTTTCTGGGCAAGATAAAAACCAAAAGCTAAGCACTCCCCTACTTTTACAACCCTCAACCACCTTTTGTACCGTTTCTGGACTGTCCATTTCTATTGCAAAAAACAACCCTTTACGGCGGATTTCCTTAATGGAAGGATGCGTAATAATTTCCTCAAATAACTGCCCCTTCTTTTCAACGGAAGCAATAAGGTTGTCTTTTAAAAGCTCATTAATATTTGTAAGAGCAGCAACACAGTTTACTGGATGCCCTCCGAAAGTGGTAATGTGACCTAACTCTGGATTACGCGTTAATGCATCCATTATCTCTTTTGATGCTATAAAAGCACCAATTGGCATTCCCCCTCCCATTGCTTTCGCTATTGTCAAGATATCGGGAACAACATTAAAATGCTCAAATGCAAAAAACTTACCTGTCCTGCCAAATCCCGTCTGAATTTCATCAAAAATTAACAATGTACCCGTTTCATCACATTTGCTTCTTAAAGCTTCCATAAAAACCTTCGTCGGAATGCGAACTCCAGCATCTCCTTGAATGGGTTCAACAATTACACAAGCCGTTTTTTTTGTAATATTTTGTAAGTCCAATAAATTATCAAAATGGATAAATCTTACATCCGGCAACAAAGGTCTGAACGCATTTTTTTTTACCTCATTACCCGATACACTCAAAGAACCGTGTGTACTTCCATGGTACGACTTGTAGAATGCTATTATCTCTGTCCTTCCTGTATATCTTTTTGCTAATTTAAGGGCAGCCTCATTCGCTTCAGTACCCGAATTCACAAAATAACTGGTAGTTAGGTTATCCGGTAATAACTCATTTAATTTATTGGCTAATTCGATTTGCGGAGTTTGACTATACTCGCCAAACACCATAACGTGTAAATATTTGTCAACTTGCTCTTTTATAGCAGCGTTAATTGCCAAATTATTGTGCCCCAAATTACTGACGGCAATACCTGAAATTAAATCAAAATATTTTTTTCCTTGTTTGTCGAAAATATAGACTCCTTCTGCTTTTTCAACTTCGATATTGAATGGAGTATTTGTTGTTTTAGCTAAAAAATCACTCTGTAACTTCATCTTCTTTCCTATCTAAATTCCTGGCATGTATGCCTGGATAAAATTGTTTATTTAAAATAAGTATAGGCATAAACAAACTGATAAATTGGCTCATCAATTTTATTGTAATTCACTTCTTTAGATACTAAACCTTTTTCACTATATACAGTCACTTTTCTTTTCACTTGTTTATTCTTACTATCAAAAACAGTTAATTCAGTTTCTTGTCCATTTTGGTTGTACTTAACTTCATCCTTCCCTAAAAAACCAACCTCACCTTCATATATCTCAAACAGAATTTTGTTTCCATTCTCATCTATTGTAGTATTTGACTGTCTAATTACCTGTCCAATACCATTTAATATAACATTCTTAGTTTCCACTCCATCCGAATTATATTCATATTTATAAAAAGCATACAAACTATCGAAGGCATCGTATTTTTCAACCAGTTTGGAATTTCCTTTTTCATACGCCTTCAATAATGTTTTACCCTGTAGATCTCCAAGGGAATTATAGTTAGCAATGCTAATCTTGTTCCCTTCGCTATCATAGGTATAGCTAACTTTTGATAAAATGGTACCACTGTTATTTAATTCTGTTTGCGATAATAGTTCTCCCTTTTCATTGTAAGCATATTCAGAAACTAATTTGGAAATTCCTTCATTCACTCCACTTGCATCGAATTCAGTTAGCCTAATTAATTCGTCCTTCTCATTGTATTCTCTTTGTTGCTGATAATAAATACTATCCCGATGATACATGACAAATCCACTTTCTAAACCTTTATTGTTGAGCAACCTCTCCGACTTCTGAACTTCAACTCCTAAACTATCTATTAGCACACGTATTATCAACTCATTCTTCTCATTGTAAGTATATTTTTCATGAAAAGAAATCTTATTTGCTTTATAGACTATAGAATCCAAAATATTTCCTTTACGATCATAGTTTGTTTCATATACCAGAATACCTTGTTCGATTGGCTCTCCAAATTTGTATTGAAAAGCCGAAACTTTTTTGGTTTCTATCCTATTTTTGAGAACAAACTTTCGATAAGTATCTTCTTCTTCAATTTCAACTTCCGATACCGAAACTTCGGCTTGGCCATCATTATCAATATTTTCATCTACCGCATTGCAGCCATTTAGTGTTATCAATGCAATAAATCCTACTAATCTATTTTTCATGCTAAATAAAAAAAAAGCCATTCGCGAAATAACGAATGGCTCTTGTACATATTATTTTCTAATTAAGATTCTTTTTCATCATCTGGAGTTTCAATTGTAATTTCTGGAGCTTCACCATCTATATCAATATCTATATCTAAAGATTCTCGATCATCCGCTGTTTCACTGACCATCTCAGAAACTTCAGATTCAACAGAATCTGTAATTGTTACCGGAGCTGGCGGACCTAATACAATTTCGGAAGGACCTCCGTTCTCATAAATTATCTTCAATCTATTTAAAACTACTTTTTGTTCAGTTCCCGTACGAAACTTTCTAGCGATTTTATTTGCCATGTAAAGCCTATGTGGATCGTTGGTTTTGAAAAATTCTTTTAGCTGGTCGTAAAATGTCATCGTCAAAATGTTTTAATTCGTCAATAAATATAAACATTTTGCATTTAATGGAGTTAACTATTAATAAAGGATTTAAATTTTCATGAAAAAAAAACACAACATAGGTCTAATAGTACAGGGAGGATCGTTACGTTCTGTTTTTTCTGCTGGCGTGCTAGATGCGTTTAATACATTGGAGTTTAACCCGTTTGACTATTATGCGGGCGTATCTGGTGGAGCTATGAGTCTTTCCTATTTTTTGAGCGGACAAGACCGCACGCTACTAACCATTTTAAAAGAACTCTCACATGATGATCAATTTATTAATATCAAAAATGTGTTTTCTGAAGAGGGATTTGTCAACTTAGAATATTTAGAGAAGTTTACGCAAAATAAATACCCCTTAGATATTAAAGTTGCAATGAATAATTTAAAAGGTAAAACTTTTGAAATTGTAGCCACAGATATGGCAAACGGCAATCCGGTTTATTTACAACCTACAATGCGTAAGTGGCTTTTATATCTTCGTGCCTCCGCAACATTGCCTTTTTTTTCTAGAGGTGTTTGTAATGTGAATGGTCGTCAATTAATGGATGGCGGATGGAGCGATGCTATTCCTGTGAAACGAGGAATAAAAAAGGGAGCAAAAAAAATCGTGGTGATTAGAACACTTCCGAAAAACCACAAAGAAGATTGGAGTTATTTTGGGGTTTTTGGCGGGTTTTGGCATCGAAATAATCCAAAATTAAGCAAACGTTTTTCTGAAGACTATCTATATTATAACAACGTGGTTGAATTTCTAGATAAAAAGCATGATGGTATAGATATTTATCAGCTAGCTCCTGAAAAATATTTAAAAACGAGCAGCTACTCCAGCACATTGGAAAAAATTGAAGAGGACTATAGACTAGGTCTAGAAATGGGAATGAATTTTGTTTCCAAGAATAGAGAGTTATTTGAGTAACATCTTTAATCCTAGAAACAATCCTACTCATTATAACCCTTATGTCGTCCCGATAGCTATCGTGGAGGCACATTATTTTTGTCTTGACACAAAAACAATGAAAAAAAGTCAAGGCTGCAAATTCTTCAATTGTTCAACTTGTAAAACATAAGTTCAGACGGGTGATTTCTTCGTTCCTCAGAACTACCCTTTTTACTAATGCTTTACCGCGTTTCTCTTCAATCAGTATTTGAGGCCAAAACCACCTTCTAACTTTAGCTTTATTCAAATCAAACTTTACGTTTACAAGTTGAAATTGTAGTAAAGAGAAGAACTATTTGAGTGATAAAATCTAAAAATTGGAGCAAAAAAAAAGCACCGATATCGGTGCTTTTTTTCTTATCATTCAGAACTAGTGATTCATTTCGTTCAATTTATTTAATGCATCCATCGAATCTTGCAAATCCGCTCCAGCATTAATAGCAGCTCCTGCTACTGCACCAATTACAAAAATTATGATTAGCGTAATAGCTAAGTTCACAATTGATAAAATCATTCCTGTAAGTCCCAAGCCATTTTTGTGGCCAGCAGCTTTTGATTTTTTCATCCCCATTACCGAAATAACAAGACCTGCAACAATAACCAATAAACCAATAAATGGTCCAGCTGCTCCAAACCATACCGTAAAAAGGGCTGTAAACCACCAACCTAATAATAACATAACCAATGATATTACAAATCCGGCAACTCCTAATTTTTTTCCTGGATTTTCTCCAGAACCTGCATTTACTTCTTCACTCATAATTTTAATTTTTAAATAGTTAGTTTCACATTTTTGTAACTCCAATATTATACTAATTTTTTGTTTTAACAAATTTTAGCAAATAAATGATATGAACAATCAGTCGAAATAATCTTAACATCTATCGTAATTATTGTATTATTAAGCGAAATAAAAATAAAGAAAACTTAAGGCAATTTCAATAAGTATAATTACTACTCCCTAATAAAATAAACTATTACAGACGTTATAGTAAATTTAAAATTCTAATGTTACATGGTACCCAGCATGTGATCTTAAGTTAATAACAGTTTGATCATTAAAAATAAGATACTGACCTTTAATTCCAACCAATTTTTTCTCAATTATAGGCACCTTGTCTAGTTTTAAACTTTTAACTTTAGTTGGGTATTGCAGTACCGGAAAATTAATATGTGTAATCTCACCGTCATATTCTATGAAATCCTCATACTCCTCTGGTATTAATTCAATCAACTCTTCTTTTTTATCCAACAAAGAAGCTGAACTAATATCATTCGTTAACATTTTACGCCAATTGGTTTTATCAGCTATGTAATCCTTTAAAGCAACTTCTATTAATCCTGCAGCACCTCTGTAAGGTGTCTCAGCAATTATTACAGCTTCTACTGCCCCTTGATCAATCCAACGAGTAGGTATTTGCGTTGCTCTGGTAACGCCTACTTTTAATCCAGAGGTTTTGGAGAGATAAACATAATGCGGAGTAAGGTGATGCTTTCGCTCCCACTCTTGGTCTCTCAAAGCTATTCCTTCATGTATTCTACTCAATTCGGGACGAATAATACTTGGGCTCGCCATGGGTGAAGACATAAAAGCATCATAGCTCATTCCTTCCCCATAGGGTTTTCTGATCTTTTTACCGGTTACAACACAATTAATTACATGCTCAAATCGAATAGAGATATCTTGCCCGATGAGCTGGTTCATTGGAACAAGTTCTCCTTGCTCAAGAACGTTATACAAAGGTAATTCGTATTGAACTTGCTCTTCTAATTTAGAGCGCATTTTGCGGATGTTGCCGGTGTATATCATATTTTAAATTTAAACAAAAAAAAGGCTATCAATATACATCAATAGCCTTTTTTGTTAATTGAATTAAACTCCTACTGGCCTAAAGCTTTTAACTTGTCATTAGCCTCTGTAAACTTTGCTGTATCGTCTATTTGAATATAGATATTTTTTAAAATTTTCAATGTAGTTAAATCTTCAGGAGCTAATTCATGTGCCTTTGCTAGTTGCGGAACAGCAGCTTTGAACATTTCATCAGCTTTTGCTTTCTCCGCTTCATACAATTTGGCATCTTCAATCTTATTTGCAATATTATTTAACTCTGCGGCTTCATTGTAATATAATGCCCCCAAGTTAAAATAAGCATCCATATAATTGGCGTCTAACGCAATTGCTTCTTTATAAGCACCCGCAGATTTTGATACGAATTGTGCTGCATCTTCATGGTTCCCTTCTTTGTGGGCTGCTGTCGACATTTCATCAAATGTAGCACCGATATTAAAGTGTAAAACTGGATTTTCAGGGTCCGCTTTTACTGCTTCTTGCAAGCTGTTTTGCGCTTTAACTGCATCACCTGTTTTGTAGAAATAGTTAAACTCCTCTAAAATCA
>Ga0209631_10007305_pt1 | contig 11142 bp, 13 predicted proteins | sample COG_08_FD_184752 | JGI IMG/M metagenome (GOLD analysis project Ga0209631, IMG submission 184752) | Pelagic Microbial community sample from North Sea - COGITO 998_met_08 (SPAdes) (version 2) | ecosystem: Environmental > Aquatic > Marine > Neritic zone/Coastal water | place: Helgoland, sampling... | reverse complement strand
AACAGATTATATTGGGAATGGATAAGTGTAATAGGCAATGAGTTGGGATATACTAAAGACGAAACACATGCTATATTGCGAGATAAGTTTTTAGGTTATACTGAAACTACAACAAAATTTAGTGTTATCAAAGAGTTACGAAGTACAACTAAGCTAAAGGTCAAAGAGTTTAAAGATTACCTAGAGCAGATAGATATGTTTATAAGCGAGTATGGCATTATCTTACCAAGACCTGAAGACTTATATTATGAATCAATGGGAATAAAGAAATGAGTGATATTGAAAACTACGAAGATACAGATGACTTTAGATTTACACAAGAATTACTCAATGATACTTCTAAAGAGGCACTAGTAGCTATGTACTACACAGCACTTTATTCAATGGCAGAGGCAGATGATATGGACTTATTTGATGTTCACAACGAAATTATTGATGTTTTAAATAAGAACAATGAACAAACACAAGAGTTACACTAATATTATGAAAGCATGGGAATAAAGAGATGAGTGATTTACAACAATTTTTAACAATGATGAGTAAAGCCGTAAGCCCTGGAGATGTTAGTGCGGGTGTAAGTGCTAAACTTTATATTGAAGGCGATAATATGACAACCTATGTTTCATTCTTTCAAAGAGGCATGAACGGAAAAGATGTGTGCGACTGTGTTAGCGAAACTAACCAAGAAGTTACATTTATGTTTGATGCGCATGATGGATCATTTAAAGGTGTAGAAGGGGCAATGGGATGAACAATTTACCGATACTAATAGGCGATGGCCTAAGCGACAAACAGATCAAGTTTATCAATGCTTACACCACTAACTATTGTAACGTTAGCAAGGCTTGTATAAAAGCAGACATATCAAGACAAACTTTTTATAGATGGCAATCTGAAAGTGACAACTTCGCAGAGGCGGTAGAACAAGCCAGAGAAGGGCTTAGAGACAGATGGGAAGATGAGATAGCAAAGCATGTGTTTGAAGACCGTAACCCTATTGTATTGAATAAGTTTGCACCTGCTGTATTAAAAGACCGTGGCTATGGTGATGCTAAAGATATTAATCTAGCAGGCAACATGACTAATGACAACGAAGTAATAGTAACTATCATTGATGGTGGAGAGGTTAGTGAATACGAATGAAGGTTAATATTGATGTAACCAGAAAGTTTGAACCTTTCCTAAAACCGCATAGATATAAGATTGCTTATGGTGGGCGTGGATCAGGTAAGTCTTGGACTATTGCAGCAATGCTTGTTAAGAAAGCTTGGGAAAAGCCAGTAAGAATACTATGCTCTCGTGAAATACAACGATCTATTCAAGACTCAGTATTACAACTACTAAGCGATACAATAGAGCGTATGGGTTTGCGTGATTACTTTGATGTACAGAAGACACAGATACTAGGCACTAATGGCAGCAGGTTTATCTTTGAGGGTATGAGATCAAACATCACAAAGATTAAATCAATGGAAGGCCTGGACATAGTCTGGGTAGAGGAAGCAGAGTCAGTTACTTATACAAGCTGGGAGACATTAATTCCTACAGTGCGTAAAGAAGGCTCAGAAATCTGGGTAAGTTTCAATCCTAATGATGAGATGGATAATACCTACGATAGATTTGTACTTAATCCACCTAGTGACTCGTATGTGGTTAAGGTTAATTACAATGATAATCCTTTTTTCCCTAAAGAACTTGAAGCTGAGAGACTAGAACTTAAAAAGAAGAACCTAGATTTATACAACCATGTCTGGGAAGGTGAAGTCCTATCTAATAGAGACGGATCTTACTATGCTAAGTTTATTGACGATGTTCAGATTATGGACTTTCCTGTAGAGCCAAGCATTCCTGTAGATACTTACTGGGATCTAGGTGTGGCAGACGCTACTGCTATATGGTTTGTTCAACAAGTAGGTAAAGAGTTGCGTATTGTTCATGCGTTCGAGAATCAAGGTGAAGGACTACAGTTCTACATTAACTACCTACATGATTGGAGAGTAAAGAATCAAGCAGTATTAGGCAGACATTACGCACCACATGATATAGGTGTGAGAGAGTTAGGCACAGGCAAGTCTAGACTAGAAACAGCACGTAAGCTAGGCATTAACTTCCTTGTAGTTCCAAGACTATCTGTTGAAGATGGTATTCATGCTGCAAGAGCAATACTACCGAAGTGTTACTTTGAGAAGACAGGCACTAAAGACGGACTTAATGCTTTGAGACGATATCGCAAAGAGTTTGATGAGAAGAAGGGCGTGTATAAACCACATCCACTACATGACTGGTCATCTCACTTTGCAGATGCGTTCAGATACTTTGCTATTGCATTTAGAGAGAATAGACCAGAAGCTGGCAAGAGGCAGCCGATGGCTAATACAGACTGGTTGAATGGCTGAGTTAGTAGAGAATGAGATAGACTGGTTCGTGTGTTTTGTTGATGGTGGGCGATGGCATATATGGGATCTGTTTACATCAAAAGGATTTAGGCATTGCTTTGCATTTAGATGGGATGGATTCAACTGGATATTAGTAGACCCAATGGGATGTTGGCTCGAAGTACAGGTCATGCCATATACTGTAGATGATAATGTACCAGAGTTAATGTTAGAACTAGGTCATAAAGTGATATATGTTCGTAAAAACAGGGAAAATAAATTTATCTTCCGCGGAGTCATGACTTGTGTTAATATAATCAAGCATCTAATAGGGGTTAGAGCCTTTTGGATAGTTACACCTAAGAAATTGTATAATTATTTATTGGAGAAAAACCATGGGATTCCTAAAACCAGACGCACCAGCACCAAGCGAGTCACAAGTGAAAGCTGAAGAATTAAGAGATCGTGAGACTAGAAAGGAAGAATTTGTAGCTAAGAAGAGACAATCAGCAGGATTTAGACGAAGAATGGGTAGATCACTACTTATTTCAGGCGATGAGCAAGGTGTAAAGTCAAAAACATTGGGGTAAACAATGCCAAACTACAGTAAGAGTAACCAAGAAGTTGCAACTGTCATTAAAAGATATGATACTGCTAAAGCACATAGAAGTTCGTGGGAGTCACACTGGAAAGAGTGTTATGAATATGCACTACCACAACGTGAAATCTTTAATCAACATCATAAAGGTGCTAAGAAGAACACAAGAATCTATGACTCTACAGCATTAATTGCTACACAGAGATTTGCATCAAGACTACAGTCAACACTTGTACCACCATTTAAGAAGTGGGCAAAGTTGGCAGCAGGTACTGCAATTCCTAAAGAGCAACAGACTAAAATTGATGCTCAACTAGAGAAGGAATCAGACACTCTATTCTCGTATATCAATAACTCTAACTTAGCTACAGAAGCTAATGAAGCGTTTCTTGATCTTGCTGTAGGCACAGGCGCACTACTACTAGAAGAAGGTGAAGGTGAGGATCTATTAAGATTTAAAGCTATCCCACTAAAACAACTTATTATTGAAGATGGTCCATCAGGCACAGTCGAGAATGTATTTAGAGATCACTCAGTGGCAGCTAGAGACATTGAACGTATCTGGCCTAAAGGTAAAGCATCAGAAGCAGTCAAGAAGATGATTCAAGAGAAGCCAGATCAGTTAGTTCATATTATTGAGGCTACTATCTGGAATGACAAAGAGAAACAATACTCTTTTGTTGTAATTGAATCAGCTACTAAGCATGTTGTGTTTGAAGATTACTTTGAGCAAAGTCCTTGGATTGTATTCAGATGGTCTAAGGTAGCAGGCGAGCGCTATGGTCGTGGTCCTATCATGACAGCATTGCCAGATATTAAAACAGCAAATGAAGTTGTTAAGTTTGTATTAAAGAATGCTGAGAAAGAAATTGCAGGTGTATATACAGCAGTAGACGATGGTGTATTAAACCCATGGACTATTAGTGTAGCACCAGGTGCGGTTGTGCCAGTAGGCCAGCAAGGTTCATTACAACCGTTAGTGTCAGGTGGTAACTTTAACGTATCAGAGCTAATTCTTGGTGATTTAAGAGACTCTATTCGTAAAGCTTTATATCACGATCAACTAGGCGCAGTAACAGGCCCTACTAAGTCAGCTACTGAAATCAGCATTAGACAACAAGAATTAATGTCAGACATCGGATCATCATTCGGTAGATTGCAGATTGAGTTTATTAATAAGCTTATCAAACGTGCTTACTACATCCTTGAGCGCAATAAGAAAGTTGCACCTATCAAGGTTGGCGGTCAAATAGTAGAGATTAAGGTTGTTTCACCACTTGCACAACAGCAAGACATGGATGAAGTAAACAAGCTAGGACAGTTTGTACAGTTTGCAGGAATGGTAGGTCCAGAGGCAATGCAAATCGGATTAGATCTTGAAGCATTCCCTGAGCATATTGCTAAGTTATTAGGTGTTGATAAGTCATTGATTAGAGATGCAGAGGCTAGAGCAGAAATAAAACAACAGATGCAACAAGCAGCACAACAACAGCAGATGGCAGAAGCAGCAATGCAGAATCCAGAGATGGCACAGCAACTTGTAGAGGGTCAATGATAGATAATCAAAAAGATTTTGATGCGTTAATCGCAAAAGTGTTCAAGTCGAAAGATGGTAAGAAGGTGCTTGAATGGTTAGAAGAAAGATACATCAAATCAACGGTATGTGTTCCTGGCCAAGTAGAAGGTCAGGGATATTATCGTGAAGGTCAAAATAGTGTAGTTCGTATGTTTAAGTCCTGCATTATGAGACAAGAGAGTGGTAAATATAACAATCGTGGAGACTAGTTATTATGGAAGAAGAAACATTATTATCTGAGGCAGCAGCCCCAGAAGCAACAACAGAAGCAACAACAGAAGCGCCAGCAGTAGATGAGAATGCATGGTATTTATCAGAAGGTGTAGCAGGTGAGGGAGAAGCACCAGAATGGTTTAAAGCTAGCAAGTATGCTACGATAGCAGATCAAGCACAAGCTTATAACGGTCTGGAGTCTAAGTTAGGCTCATTTACTGGCGCACCTAAAGATGGATATGAAACAGTTATTCCTGAAGGTTTAAATGTAGAAATTCCTGATGGCGATCCGTTAATGGCCAACTTCAATGAGTGGGCGCAAGAAGCAGGACTATCTCAAGATGCTCATAGTCAATTACTTGGTATATATATCAATAACATTGTAGAATCACAACCTAACATCGAAGATGAGATGAAGAAGATTGGACCAGATGCTAGTCAAAGAGTCTCAGACATGGTGCAATGGGCTAAGGGTACTTTAGATGAAGGTGAGTTTGCTACGTTACAAGCTATGGCAACTACAGCAGAAGGCTTTCAGTTACTAGAAAGAATGAAGTCTTTGTCTAGAGAGACACAAGTTTCAGCACCTGATACAGCACAACCAGTGAACACTGTTACTAAAGAAGCTTTATATGATCTAATGAAGGATAAAAGATACCAGTCATCAGCAGCATATAGAGATGAGGTCAAGCAAAAGTTTGATGACTTCTTCGGTAAAGAACCTGCTAAAACAATTAGACAATAAATAATTAACACTTGATGTAACTTTTTGTTATAATCGAGCCAACAGATACCCGTTAATCGGCCTGTATGCGTAGATTAAGTGCCTCGAAAGCACTAGATTCAAACCCATATAGGCTACTTTGAATCGAGAAAAAGGTAAGATAATTTTTTAATTCATAGGAGATTAACATGTCAGTTAATTTAAGTTCTTCGGCATCAGCTCAGTTTGACGCAGAAGTAAAACATGCCTTTCAAGGCGCAGGTAAATTACGTGATACAGTACGAGTTCGTACAGGCGTAGTTGGTGATACACATAACTTCCGTACTATGGGCAAAGGCACAGCTGCTGCTCGTGGTACTACTCAGTCAGACGTTACAGCAATGGACGTTTCACATGCTAAAGTTGCATGTACTCTTGGTAACTATGTTGCACCTGAGTACACAGACATCTTTGATGCTGCTGAAGTAAACTTTGATGAGCGTAATGAGCTAGCAGGTACTATTGCTGGTGCATTAGGTCGTAGAGTTGATCAGTTAATTCTAGATGCTTTAGAGGCGGTATCTACTCCACCTTCTATTGCTAATGGTGGTACTAACATGACTTTGGCTAAAATTGCTGAAGCTTCATCAAAACTAAATGATGCTGGTGTTCCAATGGAAGACCGTGTTATGGTTTGTTCTGCTGCTGCAATTGAGTCAATGATGAACAATTCAACTATAACTTCAGCTGATTACAACGCACTACGTGTATTGATGTCTGGTGAAATGAACACATTCATGGGCTTTGAGTGGAAAATGATTGAAACTCGTTCTGAAGGTGGCTTGGTTGTTGCTTCTAATATCCGTTCTTGCTGGGCATACCACAAGTCGGCTGTTGGTTTAGCTATCGGTATTGACGTATCTACTGAAGTAAATTACGTACCTGAAAAGGTTTCATGGTTGTCATTAGGTAAAGTTAAAGCTGGTGCGGTAGTTGTTGATAAGACAGGTACAGTACAAGTAGACATTGACGAAACAGCATAAGTTGAGTTAAAGTTGGCCCTTCTAACGAGGGGCTTCCTTTAAAACAATTTAGGATTTGTTATGGCTTCAGTTAAAAACTATACAGATATTGATATTGCATCTAATGCTTTATTACTAATTGGTGAAAATCCAATTGCTTCATTTACAGAAGATACAGTGGCGGCACTAATTGCAGCTAACCTATATTCATCTTCTTATGAAAGTTTATTAACTTTACATCCTTGGCGTTTTGCTTCAACCAAAGCTATTCTATCAAGACTAACAGCTACACCTACAAACCAGTGGAATTATGCTTTCCAACTTCCTGCTGACTTTCTAGTAGCTCAACATGTTGATGAAGGTAACGATAACTATCAAATCTACGCAGACAAGCTATATTCAAATAACGAAACAATGATTCTGGACTATACATACAAACCAGATGAATCATTCTTGCCTGCATATTTCACACAATTATTAGAGTTAAGACTAGCATCAGTGTTCGCTATTCCTATTACTGAGTCAGCTACACGTGGTGAATATTACGCTGGACTAGCTGAAAAACAATTACAAAAAGCTAAAACTATTGATTCACAATCTACACCTTCAATTGGCCCAGCAGCCTTAGAAGGCTCAAGATTAATTAATTCGAGGTACTAATGGCTAAAGCAACCGCATCTCAAGCATCATTTATTGCTGGAGAGCTTGATCCAAGACTAGCAGCAAGGATTGATACTGATAGTTATACGAAAGGTGCTGAAACATTAACTAATGTTATCTGTTTAGGCCAAGGTGGCGTTAAGCGCAGACCTGGTATGAAATACATTGATACTGTTACAGAGTCAGAAGTACGCTTAGTTAAGTTTGAATTTAACATTACACAAACATATCTTTTAGTGTTTGTCGATTCTAAGATGTATGTGTACATGGATGGTGTATTACAGACAAATATTAACGGATCTGGTAACGATTATTTAGTAACGCCATATAACTCTACAGAGATAAAAGAAATGACATGGACTCAAAGTGCAGACACTTTGATTATTTGTCATAACGATTATGTGCCTAGAAAGATTGTGCGTGGCGCTACAGATACTACGTGGTCAATCTCAAATATGACGTTTACGTACTATCCAACATTTGATTTTAATCGTAATTATGATGCTGGATCATTTACAGTTAGCCCATCAGATCCAGTAGTAGGCGATACAGTCACAATCACTTGTTCTGGTGCTACACCAGTTACAACGCAACATGTAGGTGGCATGTTTGAAGGTAATGACGGTATTGTCAGAATTACAGGCTACACATCAACAACTGTATTTACAGGCACATTATTACAAGAATTTACAAATAACAATGCTATTGATGGTATTGATGCTTCATTAGAAGAACCTGTATGGTCAGCTACACATGGCTACCCAGGTGCGGTTACGTTCCATGAATCAAGACTATGGTTGTCTAATTCAACTGCTAGACCTCAAACATTATGGGGATCAGTAACAGGTGACTTTTTTAACTTTGATCGTGGCTTCGGTGATGCAACAGATTCAATTGACATTACGATGGACACAGACCAGGTTAATGCTATTTACCATTTAGTATCTGGAAGACATTTGCAAATATTTACATCAGGTGGTGAGTTCTTTATTCCAGATCGTCCTATCAAACCAGAATCAGTAGGTGTGTTACGCCAAACAAGATTCGGTGTGCTTAAAGCAGTACCACCGATTAACGTAGATGGCGCAACAATGTTTATTCAAAGGAACGGCAAGCAGGTTCGTGAGTATTTATATACTTATACCGAAAACTCGTATGTCTCCACTGAGGTGAATTTGCTTGCCCCTCATCTTATTAATTCACCTGTTGCTATGGCATCACAGACTGGTGATGTTGATAACGAAGGAAACTACTTATATATTGTAAATGCTGATGGTACGGTAGCAGTGTTTATTACAAACAGAGCTGAATCAGTTACAGCATGGACTAGATTTATTACAAGCGGTGAGATTAAAGATGTATCAGTAGTAGAAGATGTAGTGTATTTTCATGTTAAGAGAACAATCAACGGCTCTACTGTATATACAATTGAAGCACTAGATAATAATACTTATACAGACTCAGCAGTACATGTGGTTAATAGCCCTGCATCAGCAACAGTTACAGGACTAGATCATCTTAATGGCGAAGAGTGTAGAGTAAGAGCAGACAGTTCAGTTATGGATAATGCTACACCAGCATCAGGATCTATTACTTTAGCACGTACAGCTACTAACATTGAAGTTGGTTTAAACTACGACCTAGAGGTTAAGACTATGCCTGTTAATATCACGTTTGCATCAGGACCTATTAATGCTACTAAGCGTAGAATATTACGTGTATCTGCTCAATTGTATGAAGCAAACGGTATTAAAATAAACGGCAAGGCAGTAACAGATAAAGGTTTTGGAACAGGCGTTTTAAATGTAGCACCAACAGGATTTACAGGCATAAAGACTGTACCAATGTTGGGATATTCAAAGACAACTCAAGTAACAGTAACACAATCAGATCCTACACCTATGACCCTTCTGGGTTTGACGTTAGAGATCCAGGCACAAGGCGGTTAATTATGGCATTTTTAGCACCATTAGCAGGAACAGCAGCAACAGCAGCAACAGCAACATCGGTAGGGCTTGGAGTAGCATCCACAGGTATAGCAGCCTTTGGCGCTATCCAATCTGGACAAGCATCGAAGGCAGCTTATGAACAACAAGCTAGAGATACTGAGCAGGCTGCAAAGGATCAAGAATTAATAAGATTACAGAATTTAAGAAGAGCGCAGTCAAGCCAAAGAGCTTATTGGGCAAGTAGAGGTGTTTCAGCTACAACAGGTTCTCCTGCAACTATTGCACAACAATCTAGATTAGGTTATCAACTAGAGAGTAGCGCTGCACAGGCATCTACTGGTCGAGAAATTCAGAAATTACAATCAGCAGGTAGTGCGGCACAAACAGCTGGATGGATTAAAGCAGGCAGTGGTATAGCCGATTTTGGAGCTAAAGTATAATGCCAGATTTTCAACAATACACATTTCAACAAGGTAGACAAGCAGGTAGAGTAAATTTATCTGAAGCTAACGCATGGGAGTCTTTATCTAATACGTTAAATAACTTCTCTCAAACTTTGTTAAAGGTTAGTAAAACACAAGAGGCTGCATACGAAGCAGAAGTAAAAGAGTATGTAGAAGGCATGGAGTCAGACATCATTACTAACCTAGGTAAGGTTGCTATTGATCGTGAAAATGACTATGAGCATTATAATAGATTTGTTACTGCTTATAAGAAAGGCACATTAGATGGCATTGAAGATCCTAATATCAAGTTAGCTGCAGGTAAGATGATTGATGATAAGGCTGTTCAGTATGGACAGAAAGTTTATCAAAACCATATCAACCTTAGAAATGCTAAAAGAGTTCAATCAGCACAAGACTCATTAGAAATTCACGCTGTAGATACAGAGCATTTAATCGGTGAAACAATTAACAATTGGTACAATCAACCAGAGTTTAGAGATAGCTATACAGAAAGTGTAGGACCTATCTTTCAAACACAGAGAGATATGTTTGCAAGCAAAATTGATGGCTTATTACCTCTTGGTGTAACTGGTGATGCTGCATTCAAACAAGAACAAGCATTATTGGGTCGATTCTATAAAAAGGCTGTAATGGCTGAATTAACGGCTAATATAGAAGAAGGCAAAGGATGGCAAACCATTCAAGACTTTAACGCTAATCCAAGCAAATTCTTTAGTTCTAGACCACAATTACAAGCATTATTCCCAGAGGTTAAAATCTCTATGAGTGATGAAGACAAAAACGAGACATTTAAAGAAATGATGACGATGCTTAACGGCTATCAAGGTCAGCAAGATCGTGTAGCAGATGCAAGAGCTAAGGATAAGTTAGAAGAGCAAGAGTTCTTTTATTCTAATATCCAAGGTCAGATTGCAGATGATCCTACAAACATTGAAAAAGCAAACTTACAGTCATGGTTAGAAGAAGGTAAACTTACTACTAAGCAACACGACTCTCTATTAAAGATTATTCAAAACGGTGGCTTATATCGTGAGGATGATAATATTGTATCAGGACTATGGGATTCATTATTTGATCCTGAAGCAGATCAGTTTGTAGTGTACGATCAGATTAGACAGGCAGTAGATAATCAACAAATTACGCCTCAGACACAGAAAACAATGCTTGCTACTCTTAGAGATGGTTCATTAAAAGATGTTACTAAGGATGAAGACTACCAGATGGCTATTAACGAGGTTAAGACTGAGTTTAGAACTACTGGGCCACTAGCTGCATTTTTGCCTAACGAGTCTAAAAACATCAATAGAGCTATTAGAGAAATTTACGAGCTTAAAAAGACATTACGTCCAGATCAAAATTTCCTTGAAGAAGTTGATAAAATTAAAGCTAAGTACAAACGTACACCTGAAGCTAACAAGCCTAAAATAAGCTGGAAAACTGGTGTGTGGGCAGGTACGGCTGAAGAGCCTAATGCTGAAGAAACTAAAAATATCTTGGCTAACCAATTAGAATCAAATCAGATTACTCAAAGTGAATACCTAGAGCAATTCAATGCTGTTGAGGCGTATATGGAAGCTTA
>Ga0209631_10007304_pt1 | contig 11142 bp, 9 predicted proteins | sample COG_08_FD_184752 | JGI IMG/M metagenome (GOLD analysis project Ga0209631, IMG submission 184752) | Pelagic Microbial community sample from North Sea - COGITO 998_met_08 (SPAdes) (version 2) | ecosystem: Environmental > Aquatic > Marine > Neritic zone/Coastal water | place: Helgoland, sampling... | reverse complement strand
GAATTTTAAATGAACCTGTCTCTTGAAAATTCTCAGCTTTAAACATTAGTTTTGACCCATACCGCATTGAAGGCAATAACGGTGTTTTAAAAATACTCTTTTGTATACGATCCATTGCCTTTGATGAATTAGTAGCGATAGTCTCAATAGATATTTGTTTAGTGGTCATGTTATTTACTTCCTAATTTGTCTGTAACAGCTTTCGCTATCATAATATCCTGTATGGCAACACCAGATAAATCAGCTATTGTTATTTGCTGATCGTTTGTACGACCCTTCGAAGGATCAATGATAATTGATCCTAATTCAACCAATTTATCTTTGTTACATTTACCAGCTTTCAATGCCTGAAAAATTTCCCCTCTTTGAATTGCCTGCTCAATACTATCAGCGGCAACAATATCAGCTAAATCAAGTATTTCAGGAGAAAGTTCGCACTTATCGCTTGTATCAGACCCCATCGCCGTTATGTGCGTCCCAGGAGTAATCATTTCGCGTTTTAGTAAAGGACTTGTCGCAGGCGTGGTAGTCACAATAATTTGACTTACTTTGCATAGATCATTCAAATTTTCTACTACATTTGCTTCGTATCCCATTTTATGCATGTCAACAGCAGCTAGTTCTGCCTTATCTTTATTGCGACCCCAGATGACAAGGTTTCTGCAATCTGTCATTTTTTGTAGGTACAATGCTTGCAAACGCGATTGAACTCCGGTTCCTACAATTCCAATCGTATTGACACTTTTTGGTGCTAAACATTTTGCCGCAACAGCCCCAGCAGCCGCTGTCCGATGATTTGTAAGTTCACCCTCTTCTAAAAGGACTGAGCTGATATGACCTGTTTTTTGGCTAAAAACCATCATACAACCACTAAATGGGCTGAGCCCTATACTTGGATTCTGGAAGAAGCCAGTTGCCATTTTTACAACAAAATCTTCATCTCCTTTTATTGCGCCATATTTAATATGAAGCTCTCCATCAACATCAGGGAAAAGCATTTCGCCAATAGGTGGAATAACAACTTTTTCCTCAGAAAGAACTCTAAAACCCTTGGCTATAACATCTACCACATCAATATCGGTTAGAGCATCTAGTATTTCCTCTAGTTTAAATACTTTGGTCAATTTGTTACCCCACGCTTAGTACTAATTTTAAACTTAAATTTCATTTGCCATGAAAAAAGAAAGTAAACATTCTTGTATTATTGCTGCCTGTTTTAAGATGTTAGCGCCATCTCAATACATTTTACCAAACTTAACAAATCTTGATCTTTCCCAGGTAAACCATCAAGCTCTATACCAACGGGCAAATCACTCACTTCTTTGCACGGCAAAGAAATACCAGGAGCGCCTATATTTGATCCTAAGTCTGTATTTCTAATATATGTTGGAAATGTTGGAACTTGGACACCATTCAAGTCTATCGTTTCGTCGTTACCAATATTTCTTGCGGTTAAAGGAGTTGTTGGAAAAATAATCGCATCTAAACCATTTTCTGAAAAAGCAGCCTTATAAATACGTTTCATAGCTGGTCCATGAATGCCAATTGCAGCTTCATAGGCTGCTTTTGGCATCGCCTCAGAGCCCATCTGACTAGCAAAAACTCCCGCGACATCCGGAGAGCCAATTCCAGCAACTAATTCATCAATATTAATTCCTCGGGTGTGTTTTTTTAAATATTCTGGTAAATCTTGCATGACTTCGTATAATGCAACAGGAAAACCAAATGCTTCGTTGTGGCTCCAAATATCCAACATACTTATTTCTTTCAACTTCACACCTAATTTTTCTAGGTTCGATAATTGCTCTGTTATGGCATTTTCTACTTGTGGCTCTAAGTTTTCAAAAAATACCTCAGTAGGAATGCCCAAAGTTATTTGATTTAATGATATATCTTCAACAGACGAACGATGCCCACTCAGAATGCTATCAAAAAGAACAACATCTTTTACACTTTTGGAGATAATTCCCACCGTATCTCTTGTATGAGATATAGGCACAACACCTTCGATAGAATACCGCCCTGTAGAAGGTCGATAACCAACTACCCCACATAATGCAGCTGGGATTCTACAAGAGCCACCTGTATCTGTCCCAAGACCAATTGGAAAAATTTCTGCCGCTACCGCTGCAGCTGTACCCCCAGATGAACCGCCCGCGAATTTCTCAAGATTTTTTGGATTTTTAACTGCTCCAGTTACAAAATTATTGGATGTGATTCCAAAAGCTAATTCATGCATATTCGCCTTAGCACCCAATATGGCGTCTTCATGTAGCAATTTGTCAATTGCTGTAGCATTCGTTGATGTAGTGTTAACCAATAAAGCTTTAGTTCCAGCTGTGGTTGGAAAATTTTTGGAATTTATATTATCTTTTGCAATAAATGGGATACCACACAGACTTCCACCTAAATTTGATTGTCTTTTTTGGTCAGCCAAATCAGCTTCTTTAAGTAATAAATCTTTGCTGAAACTTTGAATCGTATTTAAGTGATTTTCACTTAATACCTTTTCACTCAGTTCTACGGCGTACTCTCTTGCAGAGATTTCTTTTTTATCCATTAATGATAATAGATCTGAAATACCTAGCGACATCAAATTTGAAACCATCTTTTTTCCTTTAATTAGCGTTATCTTAAACTATTCAACTGAAGGGTAAATCACATATCAAGAATACTAAGCAATTTTAATAACAACAAAATTAATGCTTTTTTTGACTATCAATTTTTACACCCGCAGGCTACAATTTATGAGCAAAAAGATAATGAAGAGTCAATCAATCTATTTCTTAAATAAAATTCTGATCGTTATAAAATCTTTAATAGTAGGATTAAGTACTATTAAATGGAAAATATCTTAACGAAGAGGATGAAGGTGATCTTTCAGTTATCAAGACTAAAGTTAAAGTACTATAACTTAAAGAAAGTGCAAGAATATTACTAGGCAAAATGCGGACAATTCTTTAGACAATGGAAAGTGAAAGCATGAGGTGGATGACGTAGCTTGATAATTAACAATAGCTATTGTTTAGCTTTGATAAGTTTTAAAACTAAAACAAATATTGATACGCAAGGCTAAAATTCGTAATAGAATTTTATCAATTGGTAAACAAAGTAACCATATGTGACGATGATCCTCTCATATGGTTACTTTGACAATTCTTTTGGGAATAATTGCAATTTAGGTCGTTAAATCGCTTTCCAATCAACCCCCTCTTGAAACCCATGTGCTGCGCGATAAATTGTTGATTCATCAAAATGCTTTCCGATAAGTTGTAAGCCCACTGGTAAACCTTCTGACATACCGCACGGAATAGACATAGCTGGATGATGTGTAATATCAAACGGAGACGTATTTGCAAGCATCTCAAAAGCCCTTTGAACAACTTCCTCTCTAGTAGCATCTGGTGCAGGAATTGGTTGGGACTTTATCGCAGTTGTAGGCATCATTAGTAAATCATAATTGTTGAGCACCTGGTCGTAAGCGGCAGTCAGTAATCTTGTTTGGTTCATCGCTTTTCCATAGTACCGGGTACCATAATACTTTCGAATATATGTTCCAAACATAGTAATAATTTTCAGAGTTTCTGATAGCTCATTAGCACGGGTGCGCCAGTTTCTATGAAAATCCATAAGGCTGGTTACGTACAAGTCAGATCTGCTAAGTCCATAGCCATCGCCGTGCATCATAGTTTGAGCTGACCCTTCAATTCCAATTGGCATCCACAACGAAGGACCAACAAGATGCATGGGAATTGAAACTTCCTCTACTATTGCACCTAAAGATTCTAATAAAGAAGCTGCAGCTTTGACTTTTGTATTAACATCCTCCTCTGCATTTTCTTGCATAAAACCTTCTTTAACCATTGCAATTTTCATACCTTTTAGACCCTCTTTACCTTTAAGAGCTTCCGTGTAAGGTTGTGTCTTGACATTATATTGTCTTGGATCGTATTCATCCTTGCCCGCTAAAACTTCTAATAACAATGCATTGTCTTCAACATTGTTTGTCATAGGGCCAGTATGATCAACATAAACTTCAATCGGCATAATTCCTGTATAAGGCACTAGTCCGTGAGTAGGTTTCATACCATAAATTCCGCAGTAAGAGGAAGGCATTCTAATAGATCCACCTTGATCTCCACCAATCGCTAGACCAACCTCACCTGAGGCAACAAGAGCCGCGCTACCAGAGGAAGATCCTCCAGCCATATATCCCATTTTGTGCGGGTTATGCACTGCGCCCTTTGCATTTGTATGACTTCCACCAGACATACAAAAACTTTCGCAGTGAGCTTTTCCCACAATCGTTGCGCCTGCATCAAGAAGGCGAGTTGCTACCGTTGCATCTACATCAGGCATGTACCCTTCCAAAGTGGCAGCTCCATTCATCATGGGAACGCCAGCAAGCATTATATTATCTTTTAAGACGACCTGTCTTCCTTTAAGTTTTCCTTCTGAAGCACCCTTTACTTCAGTTTTCACATACCAGGCGTTATATTTATTTTCCTCTCCCCTAGGTTGATAGCCAGGCGTCCTTGGGTACTTAACCTCTGGTAGATTGTCCGGCATTGCATCAACGATATTGTAGTCATTAACCTGAGCTTCAAAAATCCCTATATAAGATTCTACATCAGCATCCGTCAAATCTAACCCCATTTCATCGGCAAGTTCTATTACTTGGTCAGCGGTGGGTACACTTACTGGCATTTTTTTTCTCCTTATTTATTGTTAATTAATTTTACTCAGGGTGTTAAAAGCCTAAGCAGTTCAGTATTTTCACGCACATTTTCAGAAGGTCCCTTTAACGCTACTTTGCCTCTATCAAGGACGTAGGTATAGCTACAAACCCTGAGGGCTAATTCTAGGTGTTGCTCAACCAATATTACCGATATTTCTTTTGCTAATATCTCAAGTCGTTCAGCGATTTCTTCAATTACACCAATCCAGACACCCTCAGTCGGTTCATCTAACATAATTAGTTTTGGCTTACTGATGAGAGCTCTACTAATGGCAAGCATTTTTCTCTCACCTCCAGAAAGGGTCCCTGCTTGCTGTCCTAAACGTTCACCTAGTTTTGGAAAAAAATCCAAAACCATATCAATCTCAGCTTTCTTATTAGTTGCATTAGCCCCCAAAATTATATTTTCTTTAACAGTAAGTTTATTAAAGATAGCGTTCTCCTGTGGGACATATGCCATCCCACGCCTAATTTTTTTGTCCGTATTTTCTATAGTACTATTTTCACCATCAAAATGAATAATCCCATTAGTTGGCGTAATTTCTCCTACAATAGTTTTCAAAAGTGTTGTTTTTCCTGCACCATTCATACCCAAGATAGCCGTTGCTCCTAGTGCGTTAAAATCTAGAGTGACATCAAACAAAACTTGACTAATTCCGTAGCCGGCATCTAAGCCCTCGATTTTTAAAATTGACTTTACATCAGACACGACTTGTGTATACCTCCTTGACACTTTGAGAGGCCTCAATGTGTTTTACTGTACCATCATCAAGAACCTTTCCTTGGTCTAGTACGGTTAAATTATCGCAAATATCTTTTATCCATTCTAAATCGTGTTCAACAATAATTAAGGTACACTCTTTTTTTATGGGTAATAACAATTCACCTGTGGCGCGACGCTCTTCAGAGCTCATTCCTCCTGTTGGCTCATCTAGTAAAAGCAACTTTGGTTTTCGAATTACTGCCATTGCTATTTCTAACCATTGTTGAAGTCCATGACTTAACTCCCCAGCCAATGAGCTCGCTCGATCGACCAATTTAAAACGAACTAATGTATCCATGATTCTATCGTGAAAAGATGCGCGGCTCTTTGATAAGACTAATTTCCAAAAGCTTTCAGAAGATTGTAGTGATAATAAAATATTATCATATACCGAAAGTTCTGGAAAAATTGCAGTTATTTGAAATTTTAGATTCAGCCCATTTTGAGCTCTTAATTCCGGTGAATGTTTTGTAATGTCATTCCCATTAAAATTAATATTTCCTTGGTCGGGATAATGTTCACCCGCAATTGCTTTAAGGAGAGTGCTCTTGCCAGAACCATTTGGTCCAATTAAACCGTGGAATGTATTTTCTTGTACGGAAATATCAACACTGTCTAGCGCTTTTAATACGCCAAAGCACTTACTAACTTGGTTAACTTCAAGAAGAGGCATCTTTTTTTTCATTCTTTAAATGTTGAGAATTTTCTGAAAACTTTTGTCCTGTTGACTTGATAATACCAAATGTACCAATTCGTTCTCTCTGTGTAACCACGAAGCCGAGTAACCCATCCTGTTTAAAAGTGACGACCACCAATAAAATAACACCAAGTATTGTAGCCCAATAGCCTCTAACGGCGTCTATATCAGATAGCATAAAGGAAATGCTCTCTATGGCTAAAACACCAATGATTGGGCCAATTAAAGACCCAGCTCCTCCAAAAAGAGCATAGATAACAGCCATAGTAGAAATACCTATGCCCATATTGCCAGGACCAATAAACCCTTCGTGATGCGCGTATAGACCTCCTCCTAAGCCAGCTATTGAACCAGCAAAACAAAAGACTAAGGCCTTAAATTTTTGAACTTTATATCCAAGAAAAGCTAATCTTTTTTCATTTTGCCTTGTTCCAGCTAAAACTAATCCAAATTGAGATTTTACTAAAAACCGGCTGGCCAAATAAACTAACAATAAGATTGTTGCGGCAATGTAATAAAATAACAGCCCAGGTTCGACCTCAAATGAGCCTATTCTTAAATACTCATATATTGACATGCCATTTCCGCCACCGACCCAGTACCAACCAGCAACAAGACGTTCAGCAGCATAAGAAAAAGTTAAAGTACCCAAAGCTATAAAAATAAGTTCTGGTGGACGTTTACCTAATAATAATAACCAAGCAACTAAAAACGATGCACACATACCAATAATTATACCAATAGGAATAACACCCCATAACTGAACGAAGTCCGCCTTATTTGCAAAAAGTGCAACTGCGTACCCACCCATTCCAAAAAAAAGACCTTGCCCAAAAGTCATTATCCCTGAATAACCCCAGCATAATTCAAAACTGATTGCCAAAAGTCCAAGAATCAACATCCGCGTAATAATAACAGTCAAGAAATCTCCTACAAAAAGAGGGATTACGATCAGTAAAATAAGAAGAAGTATTTCCACAATTGGAATAACCCTAGTCTGCTTATTAAAGATTGCTTTAATGAGGTTTGTGTTCTTTTTGATTGTTGACATGTCTGCCTTAATTTTTTCGAAGTTCAGATTGAATAAGCGGCTACAAACGAAATACATAGCCGCTTATTGTTTTTTAAATAATCAGGCGCATTCGTTCGGTGGAACCTGATTTCCTGATTGTATTATATCCCACACGCCTCCATTGGCTTGGGCAATATACATATTCATGGCTGCGTGTCCGGTTCCTGGAACCATACTAAACTTTCCACCCATACCCTGAACATTTGTCACTCCATCAATTGCTGCTGAAACAGCCTCTCTAGCAAGATCACCGTTAGTTGCATTAACGCCTGCTTCATACAGTTTTATCCCACGGTACATGCCAGTGGCGCCTGATCCTGCAGAAAGTAAGTAGTTTGAGCCTGGCCACATCGCATTATAACCAGCCAAAGCATCATTACTAAAGGCATCATCCACTGTATGGAAATAGTCAAGACAGCTATAGACACCTTCTAGTTCCCTAGGTGCAACGTAATTTACAGCATTCTCGTCATAGTATACGCAGGACAAAGTTCCTCCATTACTATGGAATCCAGTCTCATATAATTGTTTGGTAAATGCTCCCAATCCTGGTGGAATGATGGTCAAGAATACGTGATCTACTTTTTCACTTTTTATCTTCCCAACAGTTGCAGAATATTCAACTTGATCTATCGGAAAATATTCTTCTAGAACGACTTCTCCGCCCTGCTCTTCAATAAGTTTCTTTGTCCAGACATTAAGAAGTTGTGGCCAGCGATAATTAGCAGATGGCATCGCAAAGCGCTTGTTACCCTGTTTGACTAAATAGGGTATCAGTTCTGCAATTTGTTGGTAAGGCGTTGGTCCAGTGCAGTAAAGATGAGGTGTACACTCTTGGCCCTCGTACAATTGAGGATATATATAAAGGGTTTTACCACGCTTAACTATTGGATTTTTAATGGCCTCACGCATCGAGCTAGTAATACCACCTAAAATAACATCAACCTTATGTCTTTCAACAAGGCGACGGACATTACCGACGGCGATCCCTCCATCAGATGCAGTATCTTCAAGAATTAATTCAATGGGTCTCCCAAGAATCCCTCCGTTATCATTTATCTGCTTAGCCGCAAATTGTGCCGTCTGCCAATTAGCATTGCCCATTCCCGCAATTCCTCCGGTAATATCAGTAGCAATACCCATTTTAATGGATCCAGCAGCATGAGCCCAATTTGGCTTTAATACAAATCCGCCTGTCAATGCACCAACCCAACCGGCTGCGGCTAAAGCACCAGTCCCCTTTAAAAATGATCGCCTACTTGCATCATTTGCTTTTGGTTTCTGTATCTCGGTCATTAATTTTCTCCCTTTTTGTTGAATTAAATTATAATTGAAATATTTTTTTAGCCGTTATATCCTCCCTCTCTGAATAAGACCCTGAGGTCTGAATTTTACTATAATAATTGCTGTTATAAAAACAAATACTTCTGCAAAAACTGGACTTAATAAGTGAGAAATAAAAGGTATTTCTGTTCTTAACCATTGAAATCCAGGTACCATAGCTCCAATCACTGCACTGCCAAGGACTGGACCCTCAAAGGTGCCAGCGCCTCCTAACATGACGGCGAGAAACGCTTGTACGAGAAACCTAAGTCCAAGTTCAGCAAATAATGAATATAGTGGAACGACTAATGCACCCGCTAAACCTGCAAGTGCTGCACCAAATGCAAAGGTAAATGCGTATAACTTATTCGTTGAAATTCCGCATGCACGTGCAAGAGATGGGTTTTCCATAGCCCCCCTTATTTTTAAACCATAGTTTGTCTTTGTAAGGAAAAGGTAACATCCTGACATAATTATAATTGTTAAGATTATAATTACGCCACGCCAAATTGAAAAACTAGAATCTCCAATCTCGAAGACACCTTCTATAGGGGCCTCAATAGCCCAAAATTTACCTCCAATAAGCCCTCTGATAGTTTCACGAATGATTAAGCCGATAGCATATGTTGCTAGCATCGCGGCAATTACAGCCTTATAGAAGCGTCTAATTATCGTCATTTCCAGAAGTAAACCAAACGCACCAACTAAAAATGGGGCGGCCAGCATCCCACTCCATTCGGGCAGTCCAATTTCCCTGAATAGGTATACTGTATAAGCTCCAAGCAAAACAAATTCACCGTGCGCAAAATTAAATATTCCCATCAGACTTGCAATTATTGCTAATCCAGACACTACAAGGACCATGATACAAGAGAAGGATAAGATATCAAAAGCGATTTTAATAAAATCTTCCATGTTACTTTCTAACGCTTTCAGAGAGATGACTGAAATTGAAACTATAAACTAAAAAATTTTAAACAGTGTTAAAACTAGCCTAGAATCATTAGTAGGTTTGTCAATATTATTGTTACCAAAATTTAAATATGGATATTCTACCGTAACAATTTTCTTTTTTCGCCATAAATAATTACTTTATTTGCGTTCCGTAGGCTATGATATAAAAACTAATTTAATTTTTTTTGAATGAGATTCACAACTTATTTCTTCCTACGCCTCGAATCAAAATGGCTGCAGTTGAAGAAAACATACTTATTTTTCAACAGAGACTAAAAAATAAAACTTCAGATCAAACTTTATTCGAAAATGTATTGAAGAGTTGATTTAAAAACAATTCAAAATAATTAGTTTAAAAATTATGCTGATTTGCATAAAGTTTATTACAAACAGAATTAAGTAGAAATCTAATTAAGAAATAATATAAAATGTCTGTCAGATTAAAAATATCAAATTTTTATACTCGGTTAATAGTAAAGTCTTTTTTACGGAAAAATAACAACCCAACTCGTGTAAGAAGATGGTTGGAAAATCAAGCTAAATTTTTCTTTAAAACTCCTAAAGACTTCTGGAAGACCCCAACGATATTTAAAACCGAAAGCAAGTCTGTTTCGGGACTTTGGGTTGGTTGCCGGAAAGACAAAAATTATAAGGGGGTATTGCTTTATATCCATGGAGGGGCGTTTATATTTGGAAGCCCCAAAACTCATATGAAATTAGCAGCTCGAATAGCTAAAGAAATCGATTTTAAGGCTGCTTTGCCAGATTATAGATTAGCACCTGAAAATAAGTATCCATGCGCAGTCGAAGACGTAATCACGACATATCAAGCGATTTTATCAACTGGTACGAAATCAAGCCAAATCGTATTGGCTGGGGACAGCGCTGGTGGAACACTTGTTCTTGAACTAATCAACCATCTTTTAAAGAAAAAATTAGATCTACCTGCTGCTGCAGTTCTTTTAAGCCCACTTACAGATCTGACATTTTCAGGAAACTCGATAAAAACTAATAAAGAAGCTGAGGTTATACTGCCAGCAGAGCAGATTGATTTTATGAAAACATCATATTTAGGATCAATAGATCCAAAAGATATTTCACCATTATTTTATCAATACTCAGGATCCTGTCCAATTTTAATTCATGTCAGCGAAAGCGAGATTCTTTTGGACGATAGTATCAGGTTATCTAATAAATTAAAATCTGAAGGCGTTGATGTTGTCTTGCAGAAAATGGCTAATACTCCACATGTGTGGCATTTAATGTATGGTTATTTTCCAGAGGCTAAACAGTCCTTCAATCAGATATCTAAATTTTTGAATACCAAATTATCCAACAAAATATAGTAATTTTACAATAATCTTCGCTACGAGTTATAATTGATATTTAGTTTAATTATGCTAATGTAATGAGGCAGAGGTTAAAAAATGACAGACACTGAGAAAAAGCGAACACTAGTACTCACAGGGGCTAGTCGGGGTATTGGTCATGCTACAGTGAAAAGATTTTCTGCTGAAGGTTGGCGAGTACTTACATGTTCTCGAAAACCTTTTGACGATAGGTGTCCTTGGCCTGGTGGCGCAGATGATCATATA
>Ga0209631_10007302_pt1 | contig 11144 bp, 10 predicted proteins | sample COG_08_FD_184752 | JGI IMG/M metagenome (GOLD analysis project Ga0209631, IMG submission 184752) | Pelagic Microbial community sample from North Sea - COGITO 998_met_08 (SPAdes) (version 2) | ecosystem: Environmental > Aquatic > Marine > Neritic zone/Coastal water | place: Helgoland, sampling... | reverse complement strand
CACTTTACCTGTGGCCTCAGCTCAAATTAAATCCTGCCTGCTGTTAGCAGGTCTATATAGTGAAGGTACAACTTCAATTATAGAGAATGGAATTTCAAGAGACCATACTGAAAGAATGCTTAAAGGCTTTGGATATGATGTCATATCATCCCCCAATAAGATTTCTCTGTTGGGCGGTGGAACGTTAAAAGGCTGTGAGATTGAAGTGCCGAGTGATATATCCTCTGCTGCATTTTTTATGGTTGCAGGATGTATTTCTGAAAACTCGAGCATACATCTAAATTCGGTCAATATAAATCCAACCAGAACAGGCGTTATTGATATTCTCAAATTAATGGGTGGAAATATTGAGTTAAGCAATGAAAGGCTTCAAGCAGGAGAGCTTATTGCAGATATCAAGGTAACTTCTTCAAGGCTTAAAGGTATTGAAATTCCTGAAAATCTTGTGCCACTCGCAATAGATGAATTTCCTGTTTTGTTTATTGCCGCAAGCTGTGCTGAAGGTGAAACCATCCTTACTGGAGCAAAAGAGCTCAGAGTAAAAGAGTCTGATCGAATACAGGTTATGGCTGATGGGCTTACCTCGCTGGGAATAAACAATGAGGTTTTGGAAGATGGAATTCGTATTTCAGGTGGAGAGTTCAAAAAACAAACCAATTCCATTAGGTCTCATCACGATCATAGAATCTCTATGGCTTTCGCAATTGCCTCTGTTAGATCAAAATTTGACATAGAGATTGAGGGTGTTGATAACGTTAAAACTTCTTTTCCAAATTTTATTGAATTGGCAAACTCAATTGGAATGAAGATTACACAAACAGGCTAAACACTATAGCAAGCAATTAGAGCACTAGGTTGATATAATACGCCCTTTAAAAAAATAGCTTGATTCTATGTCTATATACGAAGCAGTGTTAAAAAACGCGGAGCCTTTCTTTGCCTGGGATGTCTTATCTTGGCTCTTTATTGCAATGATTCTTGCCATTATCATTGTTTTAATTGATCTTTTTATGTCAAAAGAAGCGAGAGTTTCAGCTTCTGGCGCAGTTCAAGAAAAATCTAAATTTGGAAAAATAGCCTATTTTTTAATCTTTTTAAAGTTTTCAAAGTCTGAAAAGTACAGTCACAGACCTAAACTTGTGCAATGGTCGATTGAGCTTTTTCCAGTCCTGCTTTTAGTGTTTGTGTTTAGAGGTTTTATCTTTGAGCCTTTTCGTGTTCCATCAAACTCAATGATGCCAACACTTTTGACTGGAGACTTCATAGTGGTTAACAAATTTGACTATGGCTTCAGACTCCCAATTACAAACAGTAAGCTTGTCGAATTCTCTAAACCAAATAGGGGTGATGTTATTGTTTTTAGATATCCAAATTATGAAAAAAATCCTGGCTACTCTGGTGTTGATTTTATAAAGCGCATTGTTGCAACTCCGGGCGATGTTATTTCTTATAGTGACGATCAATTAGTTATTAATGGTGAAATATTAGAAATGAATAACATTGGACCATATCTTGGCGTTGACTCTGGAAAGGCTATGAATAATTATGAACTTGTCCAAGAGGTAGTCGATTCATTGCCACACGAAATACTTCTTAAACCAAGTGGTCAGTCTAAGGGAATTCCAGAAATCACTATTCCAGAAGGGCACTATTTTGTAATGGGTGATAACCGCGCCCATAGTAGTGATTCAAGATTTTGGGGCTTTGTTCCAGAAGAGTATATTATTGGAAGAGCCATTGGCATTTGGATGCACTGGGATTGGAACTACAATACAATGCAATTTAGCAGAATTGGTGGCTTCAATTAATGAAAGCCCTCCTTTTTTGAAAAGAGGGCTCTAGAGTTATTTCTTATTATAAATCTTTAACGCTTTCAACACGTTGACTGCTTCATGAACATAGTAGTCTTCCATTAAAAGATCTACAAACTCCTGGTCACGTGCATCCGTTATCTCTTCTTGAGACTTTAAAATTTCTTCAGGTGTCAACTCAGTAGGATTTTCTATGGCAGGCTCTTCTTCATCCTGAGCCGACAAAGAGTTTTTAAGATCTTTCTCTTGAGAGCTAAAATCAATAGACTCTTCCTCTTCATCCTTTAACGAGATGTTATCAAGTGCAATATCAGGCGCTATCCCTGTTGCTTGGATAGATCTGCCTGAAGGGGTGAAATATCTTGCTGTGGTTAATTTAAGACCATAGCCATCTTGTAAGCCCATCATTGACTGAACAGAGCCTTTACCAAAAGACTCCTCACCCATAATAATTGCACGTTTGTGATCCTGAAGTGCTCCAGCTACAATCTCTGAGGCTGAGGCTGAGCCGACATTCATCAGAACTACGATAGGCGCACCATTCAATATGTCACCTGGCTTCGTTGGGAACGACATGTTTGAGCTTGGTGTTCTACCTTCTGTGTAAACGACAATACCAGGCTCATCAATAAACAAGTTTGAAATATCAATCGATGAATCCAAGAGGCCACCAGGATTATTTCTTAAGTCGATAATGAGTGAATCAAGGTCAGCCTCATTCTTCTCGACTAGGTCTCCGATAATTTTTTCTACGACCTCAGCTGTAGGTCTTTGAAATTGAGCGATTCTAAGATAACCAATACCTTCCTCAAGAAGTAGCCCTTTAGCAGAGGTGACTGTAATGATCTCACGCGTAATCTCTACAACAAAAGGAGCTATATCTGGCCTACCAATTGTGAGCTTAATTGTTGTACCAGGTGCGCCCCTCATTAATTTCACGCCTTCCTCAAGGTTAATCTGGCTAACATTTTGATCACCAATTTGTAAAATTATATCACCAGCCTTAAGGCCAGCTCTGTATGCAGGCGTATCATCAATAGGGGAGACAACCTCAATGTAATCACCCTTTGTGCCAATCACGATACCAAGGCCTCCAAATTTGCCCATAGTGCTCTCACTAACCTTAGATTGGTCAACTGGCTCAAGATAGCTTGAATGTGGGTCTAATCCCTCAATTAGGCCTCTGATAGCATTATTAAAAAGGGTTTCATCGTCTATCTCATCAACATACATCTGTTTGATTTGAGAAAAAACCGCAGTAAAAGTGTTTAGCCCTTCAAAAAAAGAAGGCGAATCTAGAGGTGAATAGTTATCTTCATCAGCTGAGGAAGGGGAAGAAAACATTAAGACAGCACTTAAGACAACAAAAACAGATTTAGAAAGAGGTTTTAGTTTAATCATCTGAATAATAGTAAGTTAGTAAATAAAGTTGAATTGTACTAATTAATTTTTTATCAATTATGAAGAATCAATAGAGTTTTAATGAAGAGCATTGTATCTTTTAAATAGTTGGATAAAATCGAAAAATTAAAAAAAATAAATTGTAATGTTTAATAACAAGCTTGTGTTAACGAAATGAAATACAATTTTTGCATACTTTTAGTGCTTTGTATTTGTAGTGTACCCTCACTCGCTAAAACCCAGTATGGCTCTGTCATTGTAACTAAAGTCATAAGTGTTTATGACGGTGATACTTTTAGAGTAGATATTGACTCTCTCTCACCCATTGTAGGAAAAAATATTCCTGTAAGGCTTGAAGGGGTTGATACCCCAGAGATCAATGGGAAGTGTCAATATGAAAAAGATTTAGCTATAGAAGCAAGAGACTTTGTAAGGAATAAACTGAGTAAGGCAAAAGAAATTAAGCTTAATGAAATCCAAAGAGGTAAATACTTTCGAGTTGTCGCCAAGGTATTTATAGATGGAGTAAGTCTTGAAAAAGAGCTTCTAGATAAAGATCTAGCATACAAATACAAGGGTGGCAAAAAAATAAATTGGTGCAAATAAAATGAAAAAATTATTAATTATTATCTCTGTTTTAATTTCCTTTAACTCCTATGCTGATTGGACAAAAGTACTACCTGGCAATAATGCTTCTTTATATATTGACTTTGATACTTTAATAGAAAAAGATGGATATATTTATTGGTGGTATCTAGACTCTTGGGGAAAAGGTAGTGAAAAAACTTATGCCCAAGGTGATTGCAAGTTAAAAGGATTTAGAGTGGTCAAACGTATTAGATACTCTTTTCCAATGGCTGAAGGCGATGGCCTTGAAAGAGATATCAACGGCTCTTGGGAGTATTACCAGCCAAATACTGGCTTTGAGGTTCTCCTTAACTTTATTTGCCAGATGTCTAGACTGAGTCCTGAAGAGAAAAGTATTCGAATTGAATCATTGAAAAAAAGGAATGAAGCTCTTGAAAGTAAGGTTGGCTTAGATGCGCTTCAAACAAATAATATAGAAATTACTCCTGAACTCAAAGCTCAAAGATCACAATATCTTAACTCCATTAAGGAAAAAATTAAGTCCTTTTGGCAATACGATAAAGCTGAAAATGGCTGGTTTTGTGATGTTTCAATTAATCAGGCGGATAATGGTGCAGTTGAGGCAGTTAAAATCTTAGGCTGTAGTAAAGGCAGTAATGAAAATCAACTGATGTCAAAAAGCATGTCTCAGCCCTTTGGCAATTCAATTAGAAGAGCCGTCTTTAGATCATCTCCCATCCCTCTACCCTCAAATCAGAATTTATTTGATAATGAGTTGATTATTAGATTTACTGCAGATTAAATACAGATAAGAAACTTTATGGTGATGCTCAAATATATTGCATAAAATATAATTGAAATGAACAATACTTGGACGCAAGATCAAACCAACCAGTCTGTAATAAAGCAGAAGAAAGCGCTTTATATTCTCTTCCCAATCCTTGTTGCTGTATTTATTTATCTTAACGGTCTTAAAGATAAATTTTATGTGAGCAATATGGAGGATGTCATTGAAGAGTATTGTCAAGATGCAGATTTCTTAAAATATCATTCATCTAGTTTTTGCGACATTGAAAGCATACAAATAGAAAATCAGGGTGAGATTTATGTTTTTAGCTGTGAGAACGAGGACACCTGTTTATCTTAGCCTTTATGAGAAGACTCCTTTTAATCTTAAAAAAATTTATTGATAACATTAAAAGTACGTCAAAGTCCTTGGAAAGATGACGTATAAATCCATCACCTGCTTCTTTTGTTTTGAGCAATTTGAGGTTTCTTTAGAAGTAGATTCATCTTTTAATGGAAATAATACTGAGATTTATGATTGTGAGATTTGTTGTAATCCTAACAAGCTTGATTATGAGGCTTTTGACGGTAATATTTCGATTTATAATGTCAGTGACGGAAATGAATAAGTTTGCATAATCAATTCTTTCGTTTAAAAAGAAGTTTTAATTTAATTAATCTTTTTTCTTAGTACTATTTAAAATCAATTGAATTCAACTAATTATGTAAGTTTTGTATTTCTTGATCAACCATACTAAATTTTTTTCATTACTATTAGTTTTCTTATTAAGTTGGTCAGCACATTCTGAGCAACTAACAAATCAAAATGTTGATATATCCTCTGGCTCAACCATTTCCAATGCCTCTGGTTTGACAATTCAAGAGCTGACTGGTGGTCCCTATACTTTAGAGAATGCAGGCACAATTGAGGCATCTAATATCACCTCTAATAGTAATCCCACAATTAGATTAGAGGTAGGAACATCAGTAAATAACATAGGGTTAATTGATACTGATGGTAGTGCAAATTTAAATGGTATTTTATTCATAGATAATTCAGGAACGAATTCTGTTACTAATAGTGGCACTATTCAAACAGAAACAAGTGGTAATTATGGTCATGCTATTCAGGTCCAAGATGCCTCCTTAACTGAAATTACTAACTCTTCTGGGGGAACCTTTAAGGTTACTGACTCTGCACACAATTCTGCTGCAATTAGAGTTCGTAATGGTGGAGCAGTTAACACAATAACCAATGATGGGACAATATCAGCCACTGGTTCAGTTCACTCCAGAGGAATAATATCTATTGATACTGCAACTATAGATCGAATTATTAATACTGGAACAATTATTGCACAAGGAGGGAGCAGTTCAAACCATGGTATTGTTTTTTGGAATGATAGCGGCACATCAGTGACTAACTCTGGAACAATTCAGGGTACTGGGTCCTCTCAAGGATATGGCATTAGAGTAGGAGATAATGGAAGCATATCATCAGTTACAAACTCAGGAGCAATTACTGGAGGGTTGCACGGATTTTCTAATGGAGGCAGCATAACCAACATAGTCAACACTGGAACGATTACAGGAACTTCAGGTTATGATATTTACAATGCAGGAAGCATTACGAATCTAACTAATTCACAAAATAATCTTACGCTCTTTTCTAAAGTTCCTACCAATTATTATATAAAAGTGAATAGCTCTTCTAGTTTTGGGAAAATAACTATTAGTAATCCTTCTGGAGCGATGAATGTAAGTATTGCTGATGATTCAACAGTTGGAGAAGGTACTTATGATGCTGTTGTAAATGGAGTGAGTGCTGAAAACATATCAACAAGTTCTGGCAATCATATAAGTGACGGAACCCACTACAAATATTACCTTACAAATTCGTCAAGTAGTCAATGGGACCTAGTGATCAATAATTTCACCGCACCAACGCAATGCTCTGTCAATTCAAGCTCTATAAACTGCAATAAAACGCAATGTGTTACCTCATCCATAGAGAAGGGCCTTAATGCACTGACAAACACTAACTTCGCGCATATGAATACTTATGACTGTGACACTTTTGGCACATCAGGCCAGTGTTTTTCAATTGGTGGAAGGAGTATATCGGTCAATAATCCTGAGTCAGATATCAATGGGGTTGTTCTGGTTTATGGAAAAAAGCAATCAGATCACTTTAGGTGGGGCGGATTTTTGCATTCAAATATTTCATTTAAAACATCTTCAAATCTATCTTTATCAGAAAAAACTCCTATGATTGGTCTATACGGAGTTTGGAATGAAAATACTGATAAAACTGGGCTACAAGCTAAAATTGGTAATTCCTATCAGTCGACTAATGCAAAAATTACTAGGCCACAAAGTGGAATCTCTGAAGAGGCTAGTGGTGTCACAACTATTACTGCAAATGAACTAGTTCTAGAGCTGAAAAACAATATCCCGGTATCAAGTTCATTAACTCTATCACCCTATGTTGCTAATCGATACTCTCAAAAATTTCAAAAAGGATATAGTGAAACAGGAGTCAGCTCACCATTAACCTATAACAAGATTGTTGATAATTCTTTAACAGCAATTGCTGGATTAAAATTCCATAATATAATCAATAATAAATTCAGTATCTATGGAACACTTGGGTTAGAGTATGACTTATCTCACAATGTTTCAGCACTTTCACCAACGGGAGTTTCAGGGATTACTACTGTTGATTTAGAAAAAAATCATCAATCTATCAGGCCTGTAGTTGCTCTAGGATATGACCATAAAGTTACTGATAATCAAATATTAAGGATAAAGGCGCAGTATGAAGAGTTACCCTATCAGGGTATGACCGAGACAAATATTTATGCTAGTTATAATTTTAAATTTTGAATTAGCTAAAGCCCAAATACTCTCTGAAATGAGAGTGAGTAAATATTAATATTTAGACAGTCTATTAAAGACAACAATCATTAACTATAAGGCTTAAAAAAATATATTTTTCCATGAATCAAATTATTTCCCTCTTTTCTTATAACTGTATCTTTTGATTTGATCAAAACAAATTTTCCAGAAGCTTGATTCATAATGTAGCTGTCTGAGTGAGAATATCTTGAGCTTGATAGCAGCGAGTAACCACTTTCTTCTTGTATTTCAGTTGAAAAAACAAAGATTGATTCAGGGTTAGAGTATTTGTGAACGGTATTAAATATGGACTCAACATCTCCAACATAGATTAAAACATCTAGAGCAACAAATAAATCAAAATTTTCTTGGACTGCATTCAGTACCTCAACAATATCTCCAGTATACAAATTATCATAAACATCAAGCTCATCTGCCTTCGAAATCATATTTTCAGAAATATCAATACCGCTAAGGTGTTCACTAATCTCACTTAAACCGTTTCCAGACAGACCAGTTCCACAGCCTAGATCAATCGTTTTTGCGAATTTAGATTTTGAAGATATATTTTGAATAAGATCTTTAATTATGAAGGGGAGTTTGTATTGCAAACCTTGAACTAATGAATCATTGAATCTTTCAGCGTAATCATCAAAAAGATTTTTAACATACTCTTTAGGCGGTGATTTACTTGTGTGTCCTTTTAATGAGTTAATCATGTGCTGAGGAATGGCGTAATCTGGTTTTAATTCAAGCGCTTTCTCATAACTCTGAATTGACATTTTCAATTCTCTTAGACTCAAATAACAGCCACCCATCATGTTGAATAAAAGTGCATCATCTGGGTTTGATTTAATCCATGCTTGGAGCGTTTCTAGGGCGTTATTAATTTCACCTTTTGAGAAGAAATAAATGACTAGAAGTGTTTTGTTAGGATGCACTTTTGAGTAATCAGGATCTAACGCTACAACTTTTTTAAAGTTTCTGACTGCTTTGTCAAGTTCCCCCATCTGATGATATAAGTTACCAAGATTGTAGTAGGCCTCTACGAAGCCTGGCTGAATTGAAATCGCCTCTTCATAAGTACTAATAGCCTTATTAAATTCACTCAATTTGGCAAACTGATTGGCCTCTTCAACTAAAATTAAATGCTTCATTAAATATAAACGTGTATTTTTTAGAGATATTTTTTTTAAAAATCATTTTGAACTATTTTTAGACTCATTAATATCTTATTTCTATAATAAAATTTAATCATGAATAAATTACTAGATGAGTTTGCTTTTCAATTAGAAATGGATGTTGAGTGGGGTGATATGGATGCTCTTCAACACGTAAATAATGTTGAATATTTCAAATACTTTCAAAAGGCTCGCATTGCTTATTTTGAAAAAAATAATTCAAACAACCTGTTTACTGAGTCCCGGATTTCAACTATATTGGCATCTACCCAGTGCAAATTCATTTATCCGCTTAAATATCCAGATACTATAGTCATTGGTGCAAGAGTTGACTCAATAGCTAATGAATACTTCACCATGAAGTATGCTGTGATTAGTAATAATAATCAGAGGCTTGTAGCTGTTGGGGATGCTAAAGTTGTGATGTTTGATTACGAAAAAAACAAAAAAGCATCCATTCCTGAAGTGATTAAAGAAAGGATTATTGAACTCGAAAAAACAGAGATTAAGTTTATTTAAGTTTGAACACTGATTCTTGTATTTAAGAGAAGGGTGGTAGTAGTTAATCAAAGAAAAGGAGGACTTTGATGTGAGAGAACTACTATCATTTATGGCTAATCTCACAATAGCCTTAGGAGACCAAAAATCAAATTATATTAATTGTCCAGATTTTGTTCGTGTTGAAATGATGAATTTATGATGGAGTTTTCAATAGTAATTTGCTGAAAAACTTAGCTCTATTCTTAAAAAAAGTATAAACTTCTGTATATCCTCATTTAAATATGGTGGATTTATAATTTTTTATTATTAAGGAGAGAAATATGAACTATTTGCCAAAATCTTTGGCTACGGGTTTCTTATTGGCGATTTTTGCATCCTCATCAGTGATGGCTGCAACTCATCCAGTAACAGGAGAAACTCTTGCTGATGATCAAACATTCACATACAGTTTGCTCGATGAATTCACGTCAGTCGACCCTCAAATTGTTGAAGATGTTTCTGGTTCTGACATTGTTCGCGACCTTTTTGAAGGTTTAATGAATCAAGATGCTGATGGTAATCTTGTTCCAGGTGTAGCAACTGGATATACAACTAACGATGCAAAGGATGTATATACATTTACACTTCGTGACAATGCAATGTGGTCTGACGGTAACCCTGTTACTGCTCACGACTTTGTTTATGCTTGGAGGCGTCTTGCAGATCCTGCTACTGCTTCACCTTATTCTTGGTTCGCTGAAATTATGGCGCTTGAGAATGTAGGGGCTGTTATGTCAGGTGATGCATCACCAGAAACTCTAGGTGTGACTGCTTTGGATAATCATACTCTTGAGGTAAGGTTAACATCATCACTTCCTTATTTTGCTGCAATGACAACTCATTCATCAACATTCCCAACTCCAGAATGGAGAGTGAGAACGTTTGGAAATGATTGGACTAAGCCTGGAAATATTGTATCTAATGGTGCTTATGTTTTAACTGAGCACATTCCTAATGAGCGTTCAGTTCGCGAGCGTAACTCAATGTATTGGAATGATGATGCTACTATTTTAGAAAAGGTTGTTGCTCTAGTAATCAATGATGAGAATGTTGACTTCACTCGTTATCTAGCCAATGAGCTTGATAAAGGTACAGTTCCTTCAGGTCAATTTATTCGCTTAAAGCAGGACTACCCTGATGAAGCGACTTCATTCCCAAGACTTTGTAACTATTACATGACATTTAACTTGTCAGATAGCGGTCCTGAAATCTTTAAAGATGTTAGGGTTCGTCAAGCACTTGCATACGCGCTTGATCGTTCTGTGATTACTGAAAAGATTCTTCAGGCAGGTCAAATTAATGCATTCACCTTTACGCCTGGTGCAACTGCAGGTTTTGAAGTTCCTCCGGTAGCTTTTGGTCAAATGTCTCAAGCAGACCGTGAAGCTAAAGCTCAAGAGCTTTTAGCTGACGCAGGTTATGGTCCAGGAAACCCGCTGAGCTTTGAGTACATCTACAATACTTCAGAAGGACATAAGAAGATTGCAATTGCTGCTCAGCAAATGTGGAAAGAGGTACTTGGTGCTGAAGTTACACTAGCTAACCAGGAGTGGAAAACATTCCTGAAGACACGTGGCTCTCAAGACTTTGAGCTAGCTCGTGGTGCTTGGTGTGGTGACTATAACGAAGCTTCTACATTCCTTGATCTACTAACAACACCATCTGGTTATAACGATGGTAAATTCAGCAATGCTGAGGTAGATTCATTAATGTTAGATGCAAGAACTATGGACGATGCATCCGCTAACTACACGCGCGTTGAGGAAATCTTGGCAAATGAAATGCCAGTGATTCCGGTATACCACTACGCAGGTGTATTCATGCTTAAGACTAACGTCAAGGGCTGGCCATATAACAACGTAGAACAAAACTGGTATTCTCGTAATTTATATAAAGTTGCGAAGTAACATTTAGTTCTAAAAAAATAAAGCACCATACT
>Ga0209631_10007301_pt1 | contig 11144 bp, 6 predicted proteins | sample COG_08_FD_184752 | JGI IMG/M metagenome (GOLD analysis project Ga0209631, IMG submission 184752) | Pelagic Microbial community sample from North Sea - COGITO 998_met_08 (SPAdes) (version 2) | ecosystem: Environmental > Aquatic > Marine > Neritic zone/Coastal water | place: Helgoland, sampling... | reverse complement strand
AATATCATAACTTTACTTGAAAAAAATACTGATGCATATATAGACAGTATAAATTTGATGATTGATTGTCAAAAAATGTTGACTATTGGTATTTCAATTTCAAAAAAACTGGATGGATCAAAATTAAAAAAAGAAGATATTCAATTTCTAATTCAAGATGCCAAACAGCAGGTGTTAAAAAACTATCTTAATCAAAATATTATACACATAATTATACAAAATTATAAAATAGATGATGTAAATTATAATTTTTTCCCAGATAAAATAAATTGTAATTTAATTTCAATTGATGTTCTCTTTATATGCATTCCAAAAAATATTATAGAATATTATAAAAAAATTTTTTTTAAATTAGATATTTCAATTAATCAAATTTTTTGCTCTAGTTATGCAAAATCTTTAAATTATAAAAGTAATTTCTTTTTAAATGAAAATATTTTATTTATAGATGTTGGTTTTAAAAAAACATCAATAATCTATTACAATAAAAACGAAATTATATTTTTTGATGTTTTGCCTATTGGTGGTAATCATATTACTAGTGATATTTCAAAAATTTTAAATTTAAATATTGAAGAGTCTGAAAATATTAAAATTAATTTTGATCAACAAAAAAATATTTTAGATGAAAAAAAGATATCAAAAAATTTAGTTCAGCAAATTATATCTGCTCGTATTGAGGAGATACTTGAATTGTCCTTAAAAACTATAAAATTAAACTTAGACTTTACCCTATTAGATCAGTACAAAGTAGTTTTAATGGGTGATGGTTCGAGAATACTGGATAATGAGTTTAAGGAAAAAATTTCCTTTTCTAAAAAAATTGAATTAATTGAAGAGACAACAGAAGATATATGTGAATCAGCATTTAAACTTATTGAGGGTTTTAATAAGCAAGAAGTTGTAATAATTCCAAAAAAAACAAAAAAAAAAGGTTTTTTTGAAAAGCTTTTTCACTTATTTAGGTAAATTAGTATTTTACTGTAACATTTCTTGTTTTTCATAATTTAAGAGTTGAAATTATAAGTCTTACAATGTCAGCTTTAAGTCAAAAAACATTAAATCAAGATATCTCACTTAGTGGTGTTGGTCTGCACTGTGGATTGACCGCTAATTTAAAAATCAAACCAGCTGAGCCAAATACTGGGATTGTTTTTAAAAGGGTAGATGTTAGACAAAATAACATTGTTATACCGAATGTATTTAATGTGAGCAGTGCAGTTTTTTGTACAACTATTTCCAATGATTATGGAGTGAGTGTCTCAACAATTGAGCATTTAATGGGAGCTTTATATGGTGCAGGCATAGATAATGCTCTAGTAGAAATTGACAATCAAGAAGTTCCAATTTTAGATGGATCAGCAAAAATATTTATCGATGAAATTCTTAAAGTTGGAATAAAAAGTAGTGAGTCACCAATTAAAATTATTAAAATAGAAAAAAAAATAGAATTTAAAGATGGAAAAAAATCTATTTCAATTGAACCAAGTAAAATTAGTTTAGATATAGATTTTGAACTGAAGTATGAAAATAAAACTATAGGTAACCAGAGAAATTCAGTAAAAGTCTATGAAGCAGATCTAACAGATATTTATAACTCAAGAACATTCTGTTTATATGAAGATGTTGCAAAGTTAAAAGAAATGGGTCTTGCAAAAGGAGGAAGTCTTGAAAATGCTGTTGTTGTTAAAGATGGTAAAGTCATGAATAAAGATGGATTAAGAAATGAAAAAGAATTTGTAAATCATAAAATTTTAGACTGTATGGGAGATCTTTACCTTGCAGGTTATAAGATTATAGGTAAGTTAATCTGTTCTCAAGGTGGACACAAACTTACCAATCAATTATTAAGGAAAGTTTTTAGAAATAAAGAAAATTACTCAATATTGGAGATTAAAGAAAAAACTCTACCTCATACATTTGTTAATAAAAAGCATTTAAGATCTATTGCTTAAGTTTTTTTTGCTATATAATTAATTTACTCCAATGAAATTAATAATTAAAATTAGCAAAGTCTTATTTGTATTAATTTTACTACAGTCTTGCGCAACTGAAAAAAAAGAAGTTTCTTTAATTCAAGAAAAAGATCAAGAAAAAGAAATGATCTTGTCATACAAACAAGGAATAGATAATTTAGAAAAAGGAGACACCTTTTATGCTGCTAAGAAATTTCTTGAAGCAGAATTAATGTTCCCACAATCTGAATGGGCATCTAAATCAGCTCTTATGGCAGCTTACTCATATTATCTACAAGATTATTATTCGGAAGCACTATTTAATTTAGAAAGATTTTTAAATACATATCATGGAGATAAAAAAAAGGAGAGTTATGCCCATTATTTAATGGCGATGTGTTATTATGAGCTAATTGTTGACGAAAAAAAAGATTTATCATCTTTAATCAATGCAAAAGAAAAATTTAATTATGTTATAAATAATTTTTCCAAGTCAGACTTTGCAGAGGACTCCAAATATAAAATTGATTTAATTAATGACATACTAGCATCAAAAGAAATGTATATCGGAAGACACTACATAAAAAAACAAAAATGGATAGCAGCGATAAATCGTTTTAAGGTAGTTACAAAAGACTATGAAACAACTGTTTATATTGAAGAAGCTATTCATAGATTAGTTGAAATTTATTATTACCTGGGTCTAATTGAAGAGTCACAAAAATATGCAAGTTTGCTAGGATATAATTATGCCTCAAGCCAATGGTATGATGCAACTTATAAAATTTTTAATAAAAATTATGAAAAAAGAAAAATAATCAAAGCAACTAAAAAAGAAAAAAAAGGATTATTTAAAAAATTTAAAAAACTTTTTCAGTAAGATGAAAAAAGAACAAGTCAAAAAGAATTATTCAGAAAAAGTAAAATTATTACAAAAACATAATAAATCCTATTATGATAAAAGTGAGCCCACTATAAATGATCAAACATTTGACATATTAAAAGATGAAATTTTTGCTTTAGAACGAAGATATCCATTCCTAAAAGACAAAAGGTCACCAAGTAATTCCGTAGGTTATGCACCATCTAAAAATTTTAAGAAAATAAAACATAAAATCCCCATGCTTTCTTTATCTAATGCTTTCAATGAAGAGGATCTAAAAAATTTTGAAAAAAAAATGTTAAATTTTTTAAGCATGAAAGATTCAAGCATTGTTGAATATAGTGCAGAACCAAAGATAGATGGTATTTCAGCATCATTAACTTATATAAATGGTAAATTCATAAAAGGACTTTCTAGAGGAGATGGTAAAGAAGGAGAGGATATAACAGAAAATTTAAAAACTATTAATGACATTCCTGAATTTGTAAAAATAAGTAATTTTCCAGCTGAAATAGATATTCGTGGAGAAGTATTCATTAATAATAATGATTTTAAAAAAATTGATGAAAAATTTGCCAACCCAAGAAATGCAGCATCTGGGTCATTACGACAGAAAGACTCTTCAGTTACAAAAAAAATTCCATTAAAATTTATTGCTTATACACATGGTTATGTTGACAATTTAAATATTAAAACTCAGTCAGATTTTTTAGAAAATTTAAAAAAATGGGGTTTTAGAACCAATCCATTTAATAAAAAAATTTCAGGTATTAAAAATTTGATATTGAATCATGCAGATTTAGAAAATAAGAGAAAAGAGATAGATTTTGATATTGATGGAATTGTTTATAAAGTAAATAATTTTGATTTGCAAAAAAGGTTAGGATTTGCTGCCAATGCACCAAGATGGGCCATAGCTCATAAGTTTTCAGCTAACAGCGCTGTTTCAGAAATATTAAATATTGATATTCAAGTTGGTAGGACTGGAGCTCTTACACCAGTCGCAAAAATAAAAGCAGTAAATATAGGAGGTGTAGTAGTTTCTAATGCCACTCTTCATAATGAGGATGAAATAATAAGAAAAGACATAAGAGTAGGAGATACAGTTAATATTGAGAGAGCAGGTGATGTAATTCCTCATGTAGTCTCAGTAGATTTAAGCAATAGAAAAAAAGACTCTAAAAAATTTATTTTTCCAACTAATTGCCCATCATGTAGAGGCAAAACAGTTAAAGATTATAATGAGATTACAAAAAAAAAGGATGCTGTAAGAAGATGTGTAAGTGAGGGATTTGAGTGTGAAAAAATAGCAATAGAAAAATTAAAGCATTTTGTCTCTAAAGAAGCTTTTAATATTGACGGCTTAGGCAAAAAGATTGTGGAAAATTTTTGGCACTTAAAACTCATTAAACTGCCACATAATATTTTTGAATTAAATTACCAAAAGATTGAAAATCTAGAGGGGTGGGGAAAATTATCAGTCTCAAATTTAAGATATTCAATAGAGGAAAAAAAAAATATCTCTCTAGAAAGATTTATTTATTCTCTAGGCATAAGACATATAGGACAAGAAAATGCAAAGTTAATTGCAAGACATTTACAATTACCCTCAAATTTTTTTAGATTATCAAATAAAAAGAATATTGAGATTTTATCTAATATAGATGGCATTGGAGAGACTCAGATTAATTCAATTAAAAACTTTTTTTCAAATAAAATTAACAGAGATGTGTTATCTCAACTAAGTAAAAAACTTTTAATTAAAAAAGTTGCTACCATAAGTGAAGATGGACCATTAAAAAACAAAACATTTATGCTAACAGGTAAATTAGAAGGCATTAGTAGAGCTGAAGCGAAATCTTTAATAGAGAATAATTCTGGTAAAATAATAAACAATGTAAATAAAAAACTTAATTATTTAATTACTGGAGAAAAACCAACTATTAAAAAAGTTAAATTGGCCAGAGATTTAAAGGTTACAATAATCAATCAAACAGAATGGTTAAAAATGCTAGATAAGACTAGCTAGCCAGTTTTTTTCGGGTTTACTTAAAAATTTAGAATATTTTGAATAAATATTTAAATGGTATTTAAATAGGTAATTTTTTTCATTCTGACTTAACATTTTAAAATTGATTAGATTTTTTTCCATAGGAGCAAAAGTTAAATTTTCAAAATATATTTTTTTGTTAGTTTTTTTCACATAAACTAAATTTTCGATTCTTATACCAAAATAACCTTCTTTATAAAAACCTGGCTCATTACTTAAAATCATTCCTTTTTTTATTTTTATAGTATTATGTTTAGATATTGATTGTGGACCTTCATGAACATTTAAAAAAAAACCAACTCCATGCCCCGTACCATGTGCATAATCTAATCCAGATCCTTTTAGAAATTTTCTAGCTCTTTTATCAATTTTATTACCTGTATTGTCTATTTGAAGATTAGTTTGAGCTACAGCTATATGTCCTTTTAAAACTTTAGTGTAAATATCTTTTATAATTTTTTTTGGTTTTGAAAAAGAAATAGTCCTAGTCACATCTGTTGTCCCATAATTGTATTGACCCCCAGAGTCACACAAAAAAATATCTTTTTTATTGATTATCTTAGTGGAATTCTTTGTTGCCCTATAATGAACAATTGCACCATTTGATCCAGCACCTGCAATTGTATTGAAACTAGGGAATAGATAATCTTTATCGTGTTTTCTAAATTTTTCTAATTTATTTTGAGCGTCAACTTCTGTTATTTTTTTTTTATTAATATTCTTTAACCAAAAAATAAATCTTGTTAAAGCTAAACCATCTTTATTATGTGCTTGAATCATATGATTAATTTCACATGTATTTTTAATAGATTTTAAATTATATACTGGATCATCTTTATTTTTTATTTTGAATTTAGATTTAATTATTTTTTCATGAAAAATTGAGCAAGATTTATTATCTATTATGAAATTTTTTCCTTTTATTTTATTAATCAAACTCTCGAACAAATATGAATTTATTAATTGATTTTTAGCAATTATTTTTTGCTTAATGATATTTTGGCAGTTTTCATTATTAGCAATTAAATATAATTCTTTATTTTTTTTAATAATCAATCTGCAGTTTGGTATTGGACTCGTGGGGTTATCATATCCTCGAATATTTAAGATCCATGCAACATTTTCTGGAGCACTTATGAATAAAAAATCTGTTTTATTTTTTTTTAAATACTTAATAATTTTATTTATTTTTGAAAGACGGCTTTCTCCTGTAATGCTTTTATCTAAAGAAAAAAAGGGTTTTGTTTTTTTTTTAGTTTTAAAGCAAACTGAGTCCACTAAATTTCTTTTGATTGGAATTAATTCATTGTATCTTTGAAAATAAAACATTAATTGCTCTGAAGTAAATAATTTCGGATCAAATCCAAGTTTACAGTTTTTAATAATTTGAAAAGGTAATTTTTTATGAAGTTCAATAATTTTAAAATATTTACTAGACTCTTTTTTTGCTTGAATAGTGTATCTCCCATCTACAAATAGATACTTTTTATTTTTAAAAATTATAGCAAATCCAGCTGAACCGGAAAAATTTGATATATTTTTCAATCTATTATTTTGATCATATTCTGAAAAAAACTCATCATTCTTTGGTACAATATAACCATCAATATTAAATTTTTTAAATTTACTTTGTAAATTTTTAATTTTATTTTTTATCATTTTATTCTTTTTTGATATCTGGCCCAGCCAGGGCTTCTAACGTTGTTTTCTTCTTCAATTTCAAAATCTTGATTAAATTCAAAATCGTTTTCATCATTTTCATGATTATCAAAAAAAGAATTTTTTTCTAAAAACTTTTCAGGAAGTTCTTCAATAAACCTTGAAGCCATACTGTCAATCCAGTCTCCTTGATAAAATCTATTCATTGAAAAAGATATAAGAGCTTTTTTTTTAGCTCTTGTAATTCCTACATATGCAAGTCTTCTTTCTTCCTCTAAACCATTTTGTCCTTTTTCTTCAATTGATTTTTGATGTGGGAAAAGACCTTCTTCCCAACCAGGTAAAAATACAACATCAAATTCAAGACCTTTTGATCCATGCATAGTCATCAAATTAATTTTTTCTCCATCCCACTCTTGATCTATAGAAGTTGCAAGTGCAACATGTTCTAAAAAACTTTCTAAATTATCAAACTCTTTCATGGCACTCAATAATTCCTTTATATTTTCTAATCTATTTTCATTATCCATATCTTTTTTATTCTTTAACATGGCTGAATATCCAGACTCATCTAAAATAATTTGTAATAGTTTTATATGATTTATCTTTTTTATATTTAAGTCATTTCTCCATTTTTCGATTAGAAATAGGAATGAACTTAAACCAATCTTAGTTTTTGGTTTTATTAAATTTAGCTCAATTAATTTTTTTGAGGCTGTTTCGAGATTAAAAGAATTATTCTTAGAATATTCGTGTATTAATTTTATTGTACTTTCACCAATAGATCTTTTGGGATTATTTACAATTCTATCGAAAGCTAAATCATCTTTTGGTTGATGTACCATTCTTAAGTATGCTACACAATCTTTGATTTCAGCTCTTTCATAAAACTTTGTACCACCTAAAATTCTGTATGGTATTCCAATTTTTAAAAAACGTTCCTCAAATTCTCGAGTCTGAAAAATAGCTCTTACTAAAATTGCAATATTATTAAATGAAAATCTTTTTTTTAATCTTTTTTCTATTTCGTCAGCCACAGCTATTGCCTCATCTTTTCCATTCTTAAAACAATTAAGCGAAACTAAATCACCTTGACTCATAGTCGTTCGTAAAGTTTTGCCAACTCTATTTTGATTATTTTCAATTAAATTTGATGCAACAGATAAAATATTTTGGGAGGATCTATAATTTTCTTCCAATCTAATAATTTTAGAATTTTTATATACTTTATCGAAATCTAAAAAGTTTTTGATTTCCGCACCACGCCAACTATAAATAGATTGATCATCATCTCCCACACAACATATATTTTTATGTTTTTCTGAAAGTAAATACAGCCATCTACTTTGGATATAGTTAGTGTCCTGATATTCATCAACTAGTATATATTTAAAGTTATTAGTATAAATCTGTCTAATATCTAAATTTTTTTCCAATATCTTTACTGTGTGAAGAATCAAGTCACCAAAGTCACAAGCATTTAAATCTAAAAGTTTCTGTTGGTAAATTTTGTATAAAGGGTGAACAGTTTTTTCATAAATATCTTTTTTATCAATAATTACATCATTGGGGTAAAAGCCTTTGTTTTTCCACCTGTCAATAATTGACAAGATATATTTGGGTGCAATTTGTTTGACATCAATATTTTCAGCTTTACAAATATTTTTGATTAATCTTATTTGGTCATCTGTATCTATAATTGTAAAATTTGATGTTAATCCAGCTGCCGAAGCATGTTTTCTTAATAATTTAGCACATGTTGAGTGAAAAGTGCCCAACCAAGATAATCCAGTAGCTTCTGAATTAAGCATTAAGCTTATTCTATTTTGCATCTCTTTGGCTGCTTTGTTTGTAAACGTCACTGATAGTATTTGATTAGGGAAAGCTTTCTTCTCCTTAATTATGTGAGCAATTCTAGACGTAAGAACTTTAGTTTTACCAGAACCAGCTCCAGCGACTATAAGTAATGGCCCATCGAGGTATAAAACCGCTTCTTTTTGAGCTTTATTTAGGTCTTTTAAATATTCAGAGTTTATCATTTCAAAATTTTCATTATAAGCTTAGTAAATTTTATTGGTAAAGATGAAAAGAAAATACATTACAAAAATTACTAAGTTAATTGATTCATTAATCATCAATACACTATTAAAACTTATATATAAAATAAAATATTTTTTTGTTTGGAATTTTTGGAATTTAAAGAAAAAAGCGAATAAATTATTTAGTTACCTTATAAAAAAACCATTTTTAAATTTAACCTTAAAAATTAACAACTCAATCAGTCATTTTTTTAAAAAAAAAAGTAAAAAATTAAATACATTCACTCAAAAAACACTTTTTAAACTTGATGAATTAAAAAGAAAATTTTTTGGAAAAAATTCTAAAGTAAGTAATTTTAATAAACTGATAATAACTTTTATTTCATTATTATTTTTATATCTATTTTATCTTTCTATACCATCCTTATACGACAAAACTTGGGTACAGAATTTAGTCGAAAAAAAATTATTAGAAGAATTCAAGATAAACTTGAGTTCCTCTTCAAAAATTTCTTACAATATTCTACCATCTCCACATTTTTTAATAGAAGACTCAAAAATCATTATTGATTACGAAGATAAACCAGTTGAAATTTCAGAAATTAAAAAATTAAAAATATTTTTTTATCAAGGAAATTTTTTTAAAAAAGAAAACATTGATTTTAAAAAAGTATACATCAAAAATGCAAATTTTTTATTTCAGGCAAGAGATTTAAATTTTTTAAATAATGCATCAAATAACAAATTTTCTAATAAGAAAATAACAATAAATAATAGTAATGTTTTTTTTAAAAACGATGAAAAAGAGACTATAGCCATTATGAAAATACCAAAAGCATCTTTTTTTTATAATGATTTAAAGTTGAAAAATATTTTCACAGTAAAAAGTAAAATTTTTAAAACAACATTTAATTTCGATTTAATAAAAAATTTTGATACCACAAAAAAAGAAATGAAATTATCGTCAGATAAATTAAAGTTAAGCATTTCAAATGAATTTAAAAATTTTTCTGAAAATATAATTAAAGGTTTAGGAACAATTTCAATTTTAAATTTTAAAACACAAGCTAAATATAAGATAGAAAAAAATTCTATTTTTTTTGAGTCTGATGAATCAATAATAAAAAACCCTAATTTAAACTATACAGGTAAATTATTCACCAAACCTTTTAATCTTGAACTTGCTGTCAATTTAAAAAAATATGAATTATCTAAATTGTTAGATTTAGACTCTGTTTTTAGTGAGCTCATTAAAAATGAACTATTATTTAACAAAAACATAAGTGCAAATACTTCGATATTAATTTCAAATAATAAAAATAGCGAATTTTTTGACAGTTCATTAGTCAATTTTAATATTACAAATGGATCAATTAACTTTAATAAAAGTAAATTTATAAATAATAAAATAGGATTTTTAGAGATAAGTAATAGCAGCCTTTTTTATACAAATAATGATTTAGTTCTCAATATAGATCTTATACTAAAAATAAAGGACTCAAAAAATTTATTTTCATTACTCCAAACTCCAAAAAGTTTAAGAACTGAGATTAATGAGATAAAGGTTAATTTAGACTTTAATTTTTTATCTAATCAAATTGACGTTAACAGAATTAAGATAGTTGGAATAGATGATAACGATGAGGCTTTAAAAATAATGGAAGAATTTAATGAAGTTGAAAATCTTAATTTCCATAAATCTAGAAGAATATTTAACAAACTGTTGTCTGCTTACTTTGGATAAATCATTTTTTTTGGATCTACTATTTTTTTATAATCTTTTTCGTCAATCAGACCTGATTTTAAAGCTTCAGTTTTTAGTGTAGTTTTATTTTTTAATGCTGTCTTTGCAATTTTAGCTGCGTTATCATAACCAATCTTAGGAGCCAAAGCTGTGACTAACATTAATGAGTTATCTAATAACTCTTGAATTCTTTTTTTGTCTGCTTTTAAACCAGCAATACAGTACTTTGCAAAACTCTTTGATGAGTCTGCCATTATATGAATAGATTGTAAAATATTATGTATAATTAATGGTTTAAAAACATTTAATTCAAAATGACCATGTGAACCAGCCATCGTAATTCCATTATGATTTCCAATTACTTTTACACACACCATAGTTACTGCCTCACATTGTGTTGGATTTACTTTGCCAGGCATAATTGAAGAGCCAGGTTCATTTTCAGGAAGAATAAGCTCTCCATATCCTGCCCTTGGTCCTGAACCCAAAAATCTAATATCATTTGCTATTTTCATCAAACAAACAGCTGTAGTGTTCATTGTACCTGAAAAATTTACTATAGCGTCATGAGATGCTAGGGCAGCAAATTTATTTGGTGATGGTTTAAAAGGGAGTTTTGTAATTTTTTTAATTTCAGCAACAATTTTTTTATCAAATCCTTTTTTTGTATTAATTCCAGTTCCTACAGCTGTACCACCTTGGGCTAAAAAATATATCTCATCTAAGGCATTTTTTATTCTCTCAATACACTTTGTTAATTGAGCATGATATCCAGAAAATTCTTGTCCTAGTGATAAAGGGGTCGCATCCTGTA
>Ga0209631_10007299_pt1 | contig 11145 bp, 3 predicted proteins | sample COG_08_FD_184752 | JGI IMG/M metagenome (GOLD analysis project Ga0209631, IMG submission 184752) | Pelagic Microbial community sample from North Sea - COGITO 998_met_08 (SPAdes) (version 2) | ecosystem: Environmental > Aquatic > Marine > Neritic zone/Coastal water | place: Helgoland, sampling... | reverse complement strand
TGAGTCGACAACGGTCGCATTGAGCCTTGATTTTGTGAACGAAGGATATTTGACCATTGGAGAGATCACGACCGGGTCGGCCCATCTTGTCAAAATTGGGACGGATGCTGTTGCTGGCACCCTGACCAATTCTGGACTCATAACGATTGATTCGACAGCATCGGGCAGTGCAGAGATCGATGGATTGCTCATCAATACCGGAAACATTTATTCGAGTGGGCATTGGATCCTAGATGCAACCAGTATTAATGCTGAGCATCATTCTAGCGGCATTATCGAATTGGGTGGTTCCAGTGGAAAGTTAACCCTCGGTAATTCAGATACCTTAGTCATCGATGCTGCCGGCTATTTAGTCGTTGGCAGTAATGGGGGAACTTCGATTATTGATGCTTCAGCGAGTGGTGCGGCCATGCAACTCGGCGGCACGTTAGCGATCGGCGATACAATCTTCACAACGAATGGTGTAGAGGCGCCGCAGCTGACTGAATTTGTTGGACAGCTTACTATTGACACCAGTAGTGCGTTTACGATCAACCCGAACAGCATCGTCAAAGTAGGCGTAACTTTTGGTGGCGGTAACGATGCCCTGATTGTGACGGGGACGGCTGGTGTTTTACGACTGGAAGGGGGGCTGCTTTCGGTTACATCAGGATTCAGCAGCAATACGAGCGCAGCGTTGATCACCGCGACATCGATTTTAGGATCCTTCGATACCATTGATGGCCTTGTTTTTTTTGACACGAACGGTGATAGAACCGTAGCAGACGTGGTGCAGACAGCAACGGGCATTACCTTAACGCCTGTGAGTAATGCTTCCGGGGTGCTTGCAGAAGGCGATGGCACTGGCTCGGTGTTTGATTTTAGCGCCAGCGCCAGTATTACGCATTACTTGGCAGCGGGTGGCGATGACCTGATTAAGGGTGTTGAGTCTGGAGATAGCGCTTTTGGTGAAGCCGGTGACGATACCTTTGTGCTGAACTCGGTTGCGATCAAACGGATTGATGGCGGCTCCGGCATCGATCAAATTGTGCTCCCCGGAACGGTTAATTTTGATTTTACCAAAGAAGGCGTTGATAACACCTTAGGGACTGCCGACGATTGGTTGGGACACCGCTTCGAGCGGATTGAGTTGCTGAGTATGGAGGATGCCACCAACCAGACGATGGCGCTGGATGCCAGCGCACTGCGCAGTATCAATGATGGGGCCAATGGGCTCATAAACGATGAGGCAGGCTTGGTAGTCAAAGGCAATGCTGGCGATGTCATCAATCTCAGCGGTGATTTTGATTATACCGAAGACCGATTTGTCCAGATGCGCACGGCGGTCGAACCCAGTAGTGGTAGTGCCGTCACGATGACGTATGCGCCAGAGCTGTTCACGGGGGTTTCTGACGGCGCGGTGTCTTTGTTCTTCGATCAAAATGTGCTCGTGAATGTCACGCACACCAATGCCGGCGTGAGCCGTTATGGTCATTCCGGTGATGATGTGCTCGCGGGCTCGAGCCTTGGGGGCGAGACGCTCGCAGGGCGTGGCGGCGATGATCAGTTGGATGCCCTTGCCGGTGCAGACCGGCAGTTGGGCGGAAATGGCAACGATTCAATTGTCTTTGACAGCGCGGATCTTGAGATGGATGGCGGCAATGGCGTCGATACACTCATGCTGTCCGGCAACGTAGATTTCAGTCAACTCGATCAGCTATCCAACTTTGAACAAGTCGATATGTCTGGCAACAGTAGTGCAGACAGCTTGAGCTTAACCTTTGCCGATGTGTTTGAGCTGGTTGGGGATAACAGTCTGGATGCTTACGTGCCGGACAACGACTATAAGGTCTTGGTGATCAATGGTGATTCCGAGGATGTCCTCATTCTTGAAGGGGTCGATATTCGCAATCAAACCGCAGTGCAAACCGGCATTGATTTGTACGGGGATGGCACGACCTACGCACTGTTCCAAGATGCTGAGCTTGGCGTTGATGTCTACGTCTTGAGCGATTTGTTGGATGCAGTGGATGCCTCAGGTAGCGAAAAGGTGTCCGGGCCTGTGATGGCAGCCCCAACCTTGGATCAGTATCTATACGAGCCCGCGGTGGATCACTTCGGCGGCCTCTAAACTGGCCGTTATTGCCTCGACTGCGCTTCCAGCCAAGCCGATTTGGCTTGCCAGCGATGCTTTAGCCAGGCCTCTGGATCGGTAATATCGGCTGCTAAAAATTCCTCTATCCGAATTCGAATGCGGGGCGTGCCGCCATGCAAGCAGCGCCAAAACTGAGCTTGGCCTGCGGCATAGGAGATCGTTAGGTCGAGCACAGGCGTGTCTGGCCGCGCGTACTTCAGCATTGTGCTCAATCCGCCCACTTTTGGCTTAAGAAGGTGCGGGTAAGGTGAGCTTTGGCGTTTAGATTTCTCTGCGCTAAAGCGGCTACCTTCTGCAAATACGAGCAGCGCGCCAGGCGCGCGGCCTAGCTTTTGTGCAGCGGACTCGATGGCCGCTAAGTCCTGGGCGCGATCACTGGCAGCGCCGGAGCGATGTAGTCTAGGAAAGTTCAAGACCAAGCAAATCCAACCGATAATCGGTACCCAAACGAGCTCGCGTTTAATCAGAAACTGAACGATGGGGCCGCGGCTTGCAATGACCTCCTGCACCACGGGGATATCGAACCATGATTGATGGTTACAAACAACGATGGGGTTTGGGTGGGGATTAACGCTCCCCTCGAGCGTGATTTCAATGCCCACAACCTGTTGCATCCAGAGGCTGTTGATTCGGACCGCTGCCCGGTAGAAGCCGTGTGCGAGTGGGGTAATGACCAGGGTCTGAAGCCGCGGCAGGGGGATCAGCTTGAATGGTGTGATGACCAAAAGGCCCGTCAACCAAATCATCAGATTGCTGAAAAACCAGATACACGACAGGACGCTTAAACCTTGTAGAAGCAGCTGTTTTAGGAGGCTCATAGTGCGGTCTCAAGCGTTTGCAGTTGCAGGGTTAAGCTGCTCCGTCGATTCAAGACATTGTTTGAGGCACGCAGCCATGCATCGGGTGATGCAACCAAGGTAAGTTGGCGCTTGGCTCGAGTGATGCCCGTATAAATCAACTCCCGAGACCAGGTTCTTTGGGTTGCATCGTCCAAAGTATCCGGTAGTGCCAGCAGAACGTGATCGAATTCGGAACCTTGGGCTTTGTGCACCGTCATTGCAAAGCAGGTTTCATGCTCGGGTAACGCATTGATCGAAAAATACCGCGGTTGTGCGCTGCTGCCGTCGTTAAAAAAAGCGATCATGCCACGTGCATCTTTGCTGCGGTCTGGATCTGATGGGCTCAGTCGATCGGTATCGAGAACCAGACCGACATCGCCATTGTATAACCCCAGTTGGTAATTGTTCTTCAAAACGAGTATCGGCTGCCCATGATAATGCGAACTTCTTAGACGTTTTAATAATCCCATTGTCTGCATCACGTGCTCAATTTTGGCGTTGAGTTCGTGCACCCCCAACACGCCATGATACAGCGGTGTCAGTAGGCGCACTGTTTCAAACGCCCTAAGGTGTTCCTGAATGCTTGCGCGCCTGGCGAGCGCCGTGAGGTAGTCGCTAAAGGCCGACCTTAAGTGATCATCCGTTAAAGTCGTGGGCGCGATGGTTTCGACACCGTCACCGGCATCAGGCAGCGTAACGTGCCCTGCTCGCAGTGCCTCAGCCAGTGCCTTGATCCTTGCGCCCTTGGTGAATCGAAAGTTTTCCGTTAACCGGCATTGGGCCGAGGCCAAGACGGGCATCAGGGACGGCGTTTTGGTATCTTCCTGCATGGAGGGCGACAAAGGTTCTGTGTTGCGTGGGGTGATATCGGTCAGCAGGCGCCCTAGGTTGACCGAGGGTAATTGATCCGGGTCACCCACTAAAATCAAGCGCGCCGTGTCCGGCAAAGCGCTAAACAGCGCATCTGCCAAACTCAGGTCAATCATGCTGGCCTCATCAGCAATGAGGACATCAGTTGGGAGCCTGCGCATCTGATTGAACCTGGGTACATTCCCGGCGCCGTAGCCCAGTAAGCGGTGGATGGTTTTGATTTCAGGGCCGATCTCTGCGCTGAGATCCTGGCGAAAGCTGTCTTCGAGTCTTGCTGTGGCTTTGCCTGTGGGGGCGGTGATCGCAATTCGAAGGTTGGGGTCAAGATTTTTCAGTGCAGCGACAATACTGCGAATCACCGTCGTTTTCCCGGTACCGGGGCCGCCGCTGATAATCGTCAGTTGCCGGCCCAAGGCCGTTACAACGGCAGCCTGTTGTGAAACCGATAAGGTGTTGGCGCTGCGTGTCTCATCCCGGCGTTTTGGATCGGTATCAAGCTTAGGGTAAACCCAGCGGTCCCGAACAAAAAGCTGCTGAGCCACGCGTTTTTCGAGATTAAACAGTCGCCGCAAATACAATCGATCGTCGAGTTGGACCAGGGGCGTCTGGGCGTCGGGGCTGCCGATCAGTGCCTTGTGAGCTGGTGTACCCAGGTCTTTTACTTGTTCCGGCGTCAACAGGATATGACTGTGCTGGGCGTCCAGCGCATCGATTAAAGCGTGAACCAAAGCAAGCGTCGCGGGCGGCGTTTCCGGCATAAGCCTTTTGATCAATTGGCTCATTTGTTGTTTGAGCGCGCGCATGTCCGATCGCAGCCCGATCATGGGTTTAGACTCGCATCAAGGGCCTCGATGAGGGCTATTGGGACCGGGTCAAAGTGCACCCCGCCGTCTGAGCTGCCCGTCATGCCCCTTAAAAATAAATACACCACACCGCCAAAGAGGTCTTCAAAGGGGATTTTAGGCTGGCGCAAGGCCAATATTTTTTTAACGGCCACGCAGTAAAGGAGGTACTGCAAATCATACTGATGATGGCGGATCGCCGCGGTTAAGGCCTCGGCCTCATAGTTTGAGGGCGCATTCCCAAGATAGTTGGTTTTATAGTCGATCACGTAATAACGCCCTTGGTGACGGCATAAAAGATCAATGCTGCCCGTCATCATGCCTTCAAGCTGCAGTGGCGCAGTCTCTAGATCGGTCAAATATCCGAATTGCTTTGCAGTCTCGATCAGCTTAGGGGCGCCGTGCACTGGGAAGTGAAACTCGAGCTCATCCGAGCGATCGCTTAACGTTAGGCCTTGCAGGGTGAGTCCCGTTGGCGTCAGGCGTTGACTCAAGACTGCTATTAGCCACTGCCGCAGTAGCGGCGTATCGCCAGTCTTCAAATTTAGGCGCGTCTGTAGGCTTTCAATAGCGTGATCAAAGGCCGCAATCGGCGCTGAAAAATCAATGTTTTCAAGTAGTTGGTGCATCAAAACGCCCACGTGCGGCCCTCTTGGAAAGCCTTGGGTTACGTAGGCTTGCAAGGTGCTCGGCGCGGCTAGGGTTAGTTGTTCAACTGGCTCGGGGTCGTCATCTTCGAAGCCCTGGACAGGATCTGTGTTGCTGGTTGCCGGCTGTGAGATCGGCGCGGCCGGTTGCAATTGCGTTTTCACAATCCGGGTATAGCTATGTAATTGCCAAGTATTATGGACCACGGGTTTTGTTAGTGCGGGTAACCAATCATCAGCAGGGGCAAGGAGCGGCTCAGCTGAATGGTTTGAGGGGGCGGCGCCCAAGCACAGTCTGAACTGCGACTCTGGCAGCTTTGACAATGCCGCAAGCGGATCGCTCAACGAGTACCCTAAAAGCTGCGCGGCTGGAGTGGCTTGAAACCCTTTACTGGCACCGAGCCCAAGCAAGGTGAGATAGCGCGCACGGGTCATGGCGACATACAGTAACCGCATGTCTTCTTCTTGCTGCGCGGTGACCGCGGCCTGGTTGAGATCCTCCCGGCCATCGAGATTGACCCAGGCCTCAATTGTGCCTGCTTGATTCGCTTGGTAGCACAAAATGGGTCTGTTGGCCGCTTTTGCAGGCGGCTTCCCAAAGTGGGCGAAGGGTAAGCAGACAATATCGAACTCTAAGCCTTTAGCGCCATGCAGCGTCATGATCTTGACCAGGTTCGCATCCGTTTCCAAACGTAATTGTTGGGTGTCTTCAACGCTTTGGGTATCGCGCTGGTGGTCCTGAATCAGCCAAGTAATCAATTGCGCCCGGCTAGGGGTTACTTGCGATTGTTGTTGCAAGAGTTCCGCTAAGTGTCTTAGGTTGGTCAGGACTCTGGGTCCGTCTGCTTGGCCCAGCCAGCGCTGGGCTAAGTTTTGATCTTCAATGAGGTGAAGGATGAGCGCGGCGATGCCTCGGCTTCGCCAAATCCTTTGATAATCGGTAAAGGTTTCGAAAGTCCGATTGAGCGCTTGGGTATCCTGCAGGCACGCTTGCAGTTGTTGGAGCGGGGTTTGAAGCAATTGGGTGGATAAAGCCGATAGCACGGCGGGTCGATTCAGGGGCTCTAATACGGCGGTTAAAATCAGTGCCAACTCGATTGTTAGGTCCTGCTCAAGCACCTTATCCTGAGACAGAAACACGCTATCGATGCCCCGTTGCTGCAGGGCTGTTTTGAGCAGCTCCGCTTCGATGCGATTTCGAGTTAATAAAGCGATTTGTTCAGCGCGAATTTGGCTGTCATTAATCCGGAGCAAAGCGTTCGGTTTGAGCCAGGAAGCGATTTCGTCGGCACACCACGCTGCTAAGCGCGCGCGATCTTGGGGCTGCGTTCTGACAGTGAATTCTGGATCGTCGATGCAAAACCAGATTGGCGGTGCGGGCTGACCCGAGCGCGTCAGAGCCGCTGGATTCGGTGCTGCGTGGGCGTTAGATGGTAAGAACACAATGCGATTCTCCTTCGAGAACAACTGGCTTTGATCAAATAATCGATTGGTTGCGGCGACCAGTTCCGCTGAGGATCGCCAATTGGTTTCAAGACGATGCTGGTGCTCGCTATCGTCCTTGGCTTGAAGATAGGTGTGAATGTCGGCGCCGCGAAAACTGTAGATCGCCTGCTTGGGATCCCCAATAAGCATGAGTAAGTGGTCTGGGCTTTCGGCCTGATGAATGCGTCTGAAAATCGCATATTGTTGCTGGTCCGTGTCTTGAAACTCATCAACCAGGATCGCGGGATAGTCTTGGCTCAAGGTTTTAGCCAGCAGGGGCTGGTCGGTCACCGATTGCAGCACCACCGACAAAAGATCGTCTAGGGTCAATGCCCCCTGAGTTTGTTGCGCCGCAAGATGTGCGCGCACCGTAGTCAAATTGGTTTGCCAGAGCCAGCTGATAACTTGCCCTTGCCGGGATAAAGCCGACTGGATGACCTCGAGTTCATCAAACAAAGGATGTGGCGGTGGCTCAAAGCCCTTTTTCATTTGAGTCTTTAAAGCGCTGCGGGTCCACAGTTGCCAGAGCACTCGGTCGGGCCCGAGGCTGTCGGTGCGGCAGAACGTCTCCATTTCGTCTAGGCGATGCCAGGCTTTGCTGTTTTTACGAATCTCACTGCGCGTCAGCAGGGCTGCGATGTCTTCTGCGATCCAAGCTTCTTTGGCGGCGCGCATTCTTGCTGGCAGGCTGCTCGGAAAGCCTGTTGCCAGGGGTGCCGGTGAAAAGCGCGGGTTCGGGACGCGAATCAGCGGCGCCATGGCGTTTGCAAGTGCCTCCGGTGTCGGCCAGAGCCCCAATGCTAAGGCTTCTTCAAGGGGCGGAAGACCCGACATGAGATTGCGAAAAACATCTTGCGCCGCTCGGGTCAAGGCATCCTGCGGATGCGCATCCAAGCGTTGCTCAAACAACAAGCCTGCTTCAAAGCTTGTGTCTTGAATCACGCGGGCGCAAAACCCATGAATGGTAAAAATCTTGGCCTCATCGAACCACAACAGAGCGCGTTTTAAATATTCAAGGTCCTGCTCGGGATGCGCGCTGTCAGCAATCAGTTCAGAAAGCTCTGTGTCGGTGCTAGCGCCGTGTTTAAACGCGTCGTGGGCAAGTTTGATCCTGTTTCTTATCCGGTTCTTCAGCTCTTGAGTTGCGGCGATGGTAAACGTGACAACCAAAATGTTCTGGACGCGGTGGGCAACGGCGCCGGGTGTGCCCCGACCTAGAATCAGCCTGAGATACAACGTTGTAATGAGATGGGTTTTACCCGTTCCCGCACTCGCCTCGATGAGATGCTGCTTGCGTAATTCGAGGGCGTGATCGAAGCTCATGATTCGATCCAAGCGGCAGTCAAAGGCGCAAGCAGGGCTCGAGCTTGATCGATATTGACAGGGCTAAGCGTCAAGGGCGATCCAATCAATCGTGACCAATACGGGTCTTGAGCGTCGCTTAGGGTATTTGGATCACGCCAAGTCTGGTCAATCCGATCGAGTGCATCCGGCAGCGGGAGTCCCTTGTCGAGATGCGCAAGCAGGGCGCGACAAGTCTCAAAGGGGAAAACCAGCAAGCTCGAATTGCCTTGACTAAAGGCTTTCAGATAGGTGCCCAACAAGTCCTGGGCTTGACCTTGGTCCATGGGCTCAAAATGACCTGAGACCAGCTGCCCTTTTCGAACACCATAGGTCAGCGTTTTCGTTGTGTTGCCAGACGACGCAAGCAGCAAATGCGCAAGCCAGGGTTGCATGAGGTGGCGCGCCGTGAGGTCCCCTGCTCGATAGGTGAGATAGTGCTGCGAACTGAGTTGATCGAACCGACCTTGCAAGGTGAAGCCGTGGACGTCGTGCGTAAGCGTCACGCTGGACCGGCCGAGTTGATATGCGCCTTGAATTTCATTGAATAAGAGTTCAGCCGTAACGGCGATATCATTCAAGGCCTGCTTGCCGAGACTGAAGTTTGGAACAAGACCCTGTTTTAAAATGTCTGCAATCCATTGGGTTTTTGGTGTGCCGAGCGCTAGGGCTTGGATCGCTTGGTCTGTAATCTGAAACCGGGTTAACGGGTCTAAGGTAAAAGGTTCAAGGTCTTCAATGGCCTCATGGCGCAAGGTTAGATTGATATCTAACCGCGACTCAAAAAAATAGCGCGCCGGGTTTAACAAGAACCGGGACAAGGTTTCAAGGTTCAAATCAGTCGGTACGGGCGCATCGGTTGTTATCTCCGCGAGATTTGGCAAATCTTTGGCTTGATGTGCGGGATCAATGCGCCAGTGATTTTCAAAGCTTTGGATCAAGGGATCTTGAAAGTAGCGGTGGGAAAAAGGTTGCAAAGGGTGATCGAAGATCCGTTGCGTTTGAAAGACCGCGTTGCAGTAATCCAGGAGTTCATTGACCAAAACGCTGGGCGGCTTGCGCTCATTGTCTCGGATGCCCCGGCCACAATAAGAAATATGTAAGCGGTCTCGAGCAGATAAAAGCGCCTCTAAAAATAAATAACGGTCATCATCGCGCCGGGAACGATCCCCGATTTGTGCGGGCGCCGCGTTCATTAAATCAAAAGGGTGAGCGGAATCTCGGCGCGGGAAATCACTTTCGTTCATTCCGACTAGGCACACCATTTTGAATGGAATACTGCGCATGGGGGTGAGCGTGCTAAAGGTAATGCCGCCATTAATAAAGCGCATTGCTGGATTAGGCCGGTTCAACTGCCCATCAAACCATGCGATTACAAAGTCTAAGGTCACGCTTCGGTCAAATTTGGCATCAGCTGAGAGTTGTAAAAACGCGTCTTTGAGATCCTGTAATTTCAAAAGATCCTGGCGTTCTTGATCTACAGGATCAAACAGCTCCTCGAGGAGGACGCCTACTGCACTCATCCATTGCGCCGGCGAACGGGCTGCCTCGAGTTGGGTTTGGGTTTCAAACACAGTTTGGCAAAAGTCGAGAAAGGCATTGAGAACCAAGATGTGATCCAAGGGAACTGCATGCGGCAAAACATTGAGGTCCGGGATGGGTTCGTCAGACAAAATGCCCATAAGGAGCCGGTCGAGTCCAAATTGCCAGGTAAAGTGCGTGTCATCAGGCACGGACCATTTTTGTTTGCTGGCACCATTGCGCCCCCAACGAATGCCCGTTTCTTTGATCCAAGCTTTAATGAGAGTGACGCCATCGTCATCAATACCAAAGCGTCGCGCTATGGCCGGGACCTCCAGATAAGTCATCAGTTCAGAGGCGGGTAGTCGGCTATTGGGTAGATTCAGGAGTTGGGTGAAACTGCGCAAAATATCGGAATTTTGGTATTGGTTTTGATCGGCGATCCCATAGGGTAGGGCGTCGCCGAAGACCGCTTGAATCACCGCAACGTACTTTTGAATATCCGGGGCCATGACCAGGATATCGGCGGCTTGAATCGATGGGTCTGCCAGCGCGCGGTAGATTCGATCGAGTAAAACCTCCATTTCACGCAAGGGTGAATGACAGCTGTGAAACTCAAGGCTTGAATCCTGAGTTTCGGGGAGCAGGCCGTCGATCAAAGAATCCGCGGTTTCGCGAGCCCAGTAAATATCATCCTGCAGTATGCCCAATCGATGGTTTCGATGTCGGGGAACAAAGTCTTCCTCAGAAATGAGATCCGTCTGACTCGTGAGGAGTTCATGAAACTCTTGGCCTTGACGACCTAAAGCGCCTAATAGTGGGTTGCCGAGAAAGGCATACTCATCGTCTGGTGCCTTGGCTGTCTGAGATAAAGCGTCAAGTCGCGATCGTTGTACCCGTTTTTCAGTCGTAATATCGCCCCAGTAGGTCTCACTCGGGTTCATAAAATAAAGGTCCACAGGGCATTGATTCGCAAGATGTTTGAAGGTTTCAAGGTGTAACGGGGCAAGGCTCGATAAACCAAAAAGGCTGATCCGTTTGGGTAATTGTTTACTGTGGTCTTCGGTCTTTAACGCCTTTAACAACTGTTGGTGCAGGTAGGCTCGGTGGGTCGTTCGAAGGCCTGGGTCTGCGGCAATCAGAGACCGCCACAATTCGGCTTGCCAGGCGCTGTTGGGTGCCGCACTGATCGGGTTCTGACCCTGCTCGAAGGCCATGATCCAATCGGGACGGTACAAAAGATAGCCTTCAAAGGCTGCGCTGATGCGCGTCGCCAGCTGAAAGCAACGCAGATCTAGGCCAGGTCCGGCCGTTAAGTATTGTTCGATAGCGGGCGCTTTGAAGGTGGGCAGGCGTTGCATCAACCTGAAAGTTAAGGCGTTTGCTTCAACTGGTTTTTGGCTACCAAGACCAAGAATGTTTTGGTACAGACGCCAAATGAACTGCGCGGGTAATTGGCAATTAAG
>Ga0209631_10007297_pt1 | contig 11147 bp, 8 predicted proteins | sample COG_08_FD_184752 | JGI IMG/M metagenome (GOLD analysis project Ga0209631, IMG submission 184752) | Pelagic Microbial community sample from North Sea - COGITO 998_met_08 (SPAdes) (version 2) | ecosystem: Environmental > Aquatic > Marine > Neritic zone/Coastal water | place: Helgoland, sampling... | reverse complement strand
GATGGTGTAACCACCGCCACCGCAACCATCGTCATCACCGTCACAGCGAAAAACGATCCTCCGATCCTAACGGGCGATCTGAGCGCCTCCCTAAACGAGGGTGCAAGCTATACTTTAACGCCCCCGGATGTGTTCTACACCGATAGTGATGACGATAATGCAGGCGTTACCTTTATTATCAGCGCTCTCAGCAATGGCATCATTACCGTCAGTGGTAGCAGTACAAACAGCTTCACCGGGACACAACTCAACTCAGGTGCGGTAACCTTCGTTCATGATGATACTGAGACGGTAACTGCAAGTTTTAATATCCTTGTTGACGACAACAATGAAGATGGCAGCACGCCTAGCAGCAGCCCCTTTAATCTCACGGTTAACCCGGTTAATGATCGACCCGTGATTTCAGATGTGGGCGAGACGCTCTTTTATACGCTCGGCAATGCCGCAACGGTTATCGATAACGCTGTCATAATCAGTGACAGTGATAATACTCAACTGGTTTCGGCGGCGGTACAGATCACAACCAATTACGAGGCTGGGGAAGATCTTTTAGAGCTCAATTCGCCACCTTCGAACTTTAGCAGCAGCTGGGATACCGTATCTGGGACGCTCACCATCACCGCAATCAGCGGTTCAGACGCTCTGGAAAATCTTGAAGCGGCACTTGAGCTGGTCACCTTTCGCAACAGCAACGGTGCGAGCGCAAACACCAGTGTGCGAACCGTTTCGTGGACCGCGAGTGATGCTGAGGCAACTTCGCTACCCGTGACGAGCACCATCTCCATAAGTACGCCACCCATCGATCATTACAACATCTTAATTGAGGGCAAAAACCAAAATATCTCCGGCAACGCTTGCAAAGCGTTCTTGGTGACCCTTGAAGCACACAAAACGAATCACCAACCGGTCAATCTAACAGGGTACGCCGTAACCCTTGGCGTCTCGGGTGGCAGCGGAACCTATACTAACGCACAACTGACTTTTGCTGGAACAAGCAGCGTGTCAACTTATCTACAGCTGACGTCTGGCACCTATACAGTCACCATCGATCGCGCAGTACCCAATATTGCCTTGGGCTCACAGGGCGTTGACCAAAGTCCCACGATCACGGTCACGGCCAATGACCCTAGCATCACCTTTACGCTGGATAACCCGCCCTTAACGGCTGGCGGCACGGTTGACGGCGGCACCGGCACAACAGAGAGCCTAACCTTAAGCATTAGTTCGGCTGAAGAGTGTGGCTCAACGCCTGATGCCAACGTTGCCCAGTTTTCGTTCGAATGCCTTGACCCATCCTCCTGCCAGACGGGCCAAGTTCTTGAGATTAACGGAACTGAAATCGCTGAGAACAGTACCCCCCAAACGAACATTGCCGGATTCTCGGCCTCAACGGCCGTGCAACTCGGCTACTCTGATGCGGGTCAGATTACGCTGCATGCTAGGGCGACCATAACCCCCGACAACAGCGCCCCTTTTATTGTTTCGGGTTCCACAACGCTTACGTCACTGCCCAACGATATTGTCATTACCAGCCTGGTCGATGCTAGTGATACCAACAACGTTAACCCATTGGGCAGCGCTGCCTTCTTGCCAGCCGGGGAGAATTTCGCCCTAACCGCGGAAAGCCGTAATTCAGATGGCAATCTAACGCCCAATTTCAACGCGAACGCAACGCTCAATCTAGATGCCGTTATCTATCCGTCTTCAACCCTGATGCCTGGCACCTTTGGCAGTAGCGCAATCACCTTTAGCAATGGTCAAGCCACTCACAGCACTGACTATTCTGAGGTCGGCTCGATCAGCGCTAATCTCATCAGCAATTATTTCGGTGTCAGTTTTACCAGTTCGAACGTCACCATCGGGCGATTTTATCCCGCGGATTTTGAACTCTCGGGCGGCCTAGTTGGCATTCATACGATTGATAGTTGCTCTATTTTTACCTACTTTGGCGAACCGGCCCTGACCGTCGACTATCAACTCACGGCGAAAAATGCCGATGGGGGCACCACCACCCACTACGACCCCAATAAGGGCTATGCAACACCTACACCGAGTCTTATGGGCTATGCCGCAAGCTATAATCTTGGTTATCGCGATGTCGACCTTGCCTTTTATCCATCCTCATCTACTCGAATCGGGGCGGGCACCGGCTCCGGCAGCTGGACAGATGGGGTTTATACCTACACGACAACCGATGCATCGCTTGCAAGGCAATTAGGCGGCGCGCCAGAGAACCCCTTATCGGTTGACTTCGGTGTGCGGATTAATGATTCGGACTTCACCACCTTCACGTCGGCCAATTTCTCAGCCAACGAAGGTGCAGCTTGCAGCAGTTGTACGGGACTTGCGTTATCAGGTCGTCCACAGTTTTATTCCGGCAGAATCGTGATTACAAGCGGCTCTGCCCCGGATGACCAAAACCTTCCCATCCCGCTTTATGTAGAGCGATACCAAGACAACCGGTTCTCAATCAATGGCGCCGATAGCTGTACGCGGGTCGCGCGCGCAAGGATTCAGTTCGCAGGTCAGGCCATTGTTCGCGCGTCAGACTTGGATGTTTCGGTGAGTGGCGTGACCACTTCCGGTAGCTTTACCGACCCCTATAACATTCCCCCCATCACCAACGACCTCTTAACTACAAACCCCGGTTTCTTGACCTTCAGTCAAGGAACGGCTGGCCTCAGCTTTTCAGCGCCATGCTCACAGAGCGACAGCAATGATGACTGCAAAGTAACGGGAAGCTTTAGCCTTCAGATCGACCTTCAAGATCTACCCTGGTTGGAATACGACTGGGATCCAACCACCAGTCTACTTGAGTCACCACCTTCAGCGTATGGCTCGTTTGGGGGCTATCGCGGTCACGACAAAATTATCAATTGGCGCGAGGTTTCACCCGGTTCTGATTAGAGCCGGGTGCTGGATCACGGGTTCTGGGCACATCCACAAGAGACGCTAAGGGTGTCCAGCGCCGCAGTATCGACAACAACAAAAATATAGTCGCTGGCAGCCCCATTTGAGTTTCAGCAATAAGCTTGCAGTGATTAAACGGCCCTGTTTCAAGATCAACGCGCATCAACCTGAATACTTCTCGATACACCATCGCAGGTACCCTTGCTGGTGACCACGTACATCGTGTTCGGCGGCACGCCGACCGTTTCGCAACCAACTTCCAACAAACAGCTGCTCATGCCCGGATCCAACGACAGATCCAAAGCGGGAAAGGTCATGCTCGACGCGCAGGCCGTGTTCTCATAATCTGGGGCGTCGCTGGGCGGGAACATCTGATTCAGCGCCAAACCCGCACCCGTTCTCGCCATCATCATCGCCCGAACTAAACTCGCCTGTTCTCCCCGCGCCGCGCCATTGTCGTTCACCAGGTCGCCCATCCGAATGACGAAAGCCGCGAGTACCGTGATAATAAAGATTGCTACCGGCAGGCCAATCCCGGACTGGCGTTTGACGAGGCCGGTTATTCGCTTTGATCCCCTCATTGGACGTTTTTAATCTGAATCTCATGGCGGATCAACAGGGTTTCGATCCCATCGCTGAGCTTTAAATTCACTCTGAACAGTCCCGCGTTGGCCAATCCAGCAATTTCATATTCGAAGGCTTCTAAGCCATCAGCTGCATTATCAACACCATCGGCAATCATCGCTCTGACCGGCGCGCTGCCTGGCAGACAGCCTACGGGATCGGACGGTAAACACTGCGATGATGAAAAGGCATAGCCTTCGTCGGTTGGCGCGGGGACATACTGCCAGCGATAAAGCTTGTTGTTGTTAATACAAAAGCTCACCGGTGGCCCCGCGTAATACACTCGGCTGCCGGGGCTGAGTGATGAAAACCGATGATCGTTCGAGAGCGTGATTGTCGTGGCGGTTGCGGCGCTCACACTCGCAATCGGGCCTGGATTATTAAACGCATACACTTCAAGTGCTGACATCGGGTAGATGAGCGCATAATTGCCACCTGTGGTGGTTGCTAAATGAATTACCTCAATGGCGGCACCATCGGCAACAAAGGGCGCCGAGGTGTAATAGGCAGAGCTCTTAAAGGGCAAATACTCAAAGCACTGTTCACTTTTGTCCGCGGACATTTTGATTCTGATTGTATTGGGCACCGCTTGACTAATCGCACGGTCAATTTTGAGGATTGCCGAGCGCCCTACGGCGCTCAGTTGGTTTCGGGTTGCCGTATCAACATAGGTTTCGGTTGAGGTCATCACAAAAGACAGGGTTCCCGCGGCAAGAATGCCCATAATCACGATGGTCATCACGAGTTCAACCAGCGTCAGACCAGATTGCAACGCCGCGCCTGCGCTCGCATTGGCCGGCCGGGCCCCTCTCAAGGCGCTTGGCTTAGCCTTCACGCCCGAATTGCTTAACCGAGCGCGCGGCATCAAAAGTTGGCTTTGTAGGATGTGAATTCTAAGGCCTCGCCATTGACTTGCGTGACCGTAACCACCACCCGTTTGGCATCAAGCGTTGCGTTGGGTTGCGTAACGGTGATCTGCACTCTGAAATTCTCATAGCCGAGACGGGCCTCCCCACTCGAATTGGTGAGGGGTTTGTCGAGCGCGGCGCCGAGCCCCTCATCGAGCCCGTGAAAATCATCCACATCATCATAAACCGTTTTGGCCAGTTCGCAGGGCGTCTCTTCGCTACCGGCGCCCGTTACCCGAACGCAGGTACTACCACTGACGGTTGTTTCGGGGCCAAAATTGATCGCAAGGGTGCACGTGGCCGCACTGGGCGCATTGCAGGGGGGCACGCCGCCAACCGGCGTTGACTCATCAAAGGCTCTTGCCATGACCTCATCCATATAAGACTGCGCCAATCCCATCGCCTTGGTCTCATCAAAGGTGACCGCCCCACGCGCACTAATCGACCCCATCATTTGCGTAATCCCGGTCAGGGCGATACCTAAGATCATAATCACCACGATCATTTCAACCAGCGTAATGCCCTTACTCCTGCCGAGGCTGGCGGACGCCCGCTTCGGACGCCTGGTTCTGGGCGCCAGGACCGCCTGCCGGCTCATTATTCGCACACCCCTTTATGGGCAAATCCTGCGGATGAAATACACACAATCGGCGACTGGTTTAAACAAATTTGAAACCCCAGCGGGTGCGCCACATCGCCGAGGTCATTAAAGTCTAAATCATAGTTTGTTAGCGCGGCCAGTGCGCCGCAGGAGATGGCGTTGATGTTGGTTACGGGACCGAGTGTCATCACGAAGTCCGAGCCATCGAAGACTGCCGTGCTCTGAAGGGTCCCGTCCAATTTCGATCCGAAGCTAAGATCGCCATCGGATAATTGCAGGTTCAAGCTGACACGCTGGCGCCCGAAGGCGCTTTGCTGGGTGAGGCGCGCCACCGATAACAGGGCGTCCTGCACCAGCACCCGATCAAACTCATCATTCGAGGTCCGAGACAGAATTGAAACGGTTAAAATAGAGGCCACCGCGATGACAACGGTGACCTCTACTAAGGAGTAGCCTAAGCCGCTGGCCTTTGACGGCCTTGGCCTAGAGCCAATGGGGCTCATTGGCTAGCAAATAAGCCACGCACCAATTCCGCTTACTGGACCGTAGCAGAGGGTAATTCCACGATTGTTGCTGCGGTGGCATCTGCCGGCTCGGTGCCCGGCCCTAAATTGTAGGTAAATCCATCAGAAATTGAGCCGCTAGTCGGCCCTTCAGGCAGATAGATGAACGCGCAAAGATCTGGATTGGCAAATGTGTCTTTCACCGAATACCAATTAGAGGCAGAAACCCCTGCGGCGGCGGCCTTTGCCGTATAGGCCGCAATAGTGCTTGCTGTAGTTTCTTTCAAGCCAGCTACCACGCTACCAACAACAGTAACATCCATTACAGCCGCCCAAAGCGCGGGGCATTCCGAATCAGCGTCGCTGTGATAGTCTGAGGTGTTCCCATCCCAAATATCGTACACGTAGCCATTGAAGGCAACCTTTGCATCCTCATCTGATACCGTGTTTGATCCGTCCAAATCGACTTCACGGTCACCTGGTTTACCCTGCGCAATCCAAACACTCCGAATCATCTCAGCCCCATTTCTAAAGCTGGCCGCCGTTGAACCAATCACCGCGTTGTAGGCATTATCCGAGACGCTGATGAACCTAGGCAAAGCCGCTGCCGCCAAAATCCCTAGAATAATAATCACCACGACCAATTCAACAATGGTAAAACCTTGTTGCTGCTTTCGCTTTAAATTCATTATCTTTCTCCTAACCTAAGTTCTTAACCTGAGTGACATTGTGGCTATTGCTTAGCCGATATTCAATAGCAAACAACACTTTTAACCGCTGATACCCTCGGCGGCTTTTGCTGCCTTGGTTGCAATATCGATTGCCATATGGGTTGCCGCTTTGACAGCGCGCCCCGGTCGGTATCATAGCCTAAATTGCAAGACACCGAACCAAATCCATGCTTAGCGAGACATTGCTGACAAATCCCAAATCGGAAGGAAAATACCCAGCGCTAACACCGCCACCAAGCCCGCCATGAAGGCGATGAGGATGGGTTCAATCGCGGACGTTAATTTAACCAGGTCATATTCAACTTCACCATCGTAGAAGTCGGCCACCTCATCTAACAGGTCCGGCAAACTACCACTTTCCTCGCCCACAGCGATCATTTGCAGCACCAGTGGTAAAAAGATGCCGCTTCGCTGCGCCGTTAAGTATAAAGACTCCCCTCTGGACACACCGTCCCCCATGCCTGCAATGCGCGCGCCGATAAATTTGTTGCCCACCACGTCCGACACCACATTCAAGGCCGTGACAACGGGCACGCCACTTCGACCTAAAATTGCAAAGGTTTTTGCGAATCGTCCGAGCGCAATTCGCTCGAAGATCCCACCAACCAGCGGTAATTTTAGGCGCAACCGGTCCCAGGTTAAGCCGCCGATCTGGGTTCGAATCCAATACTTAAACCCCAACCAACTAAGGACTATCGCACCGAAGATGAGCTGAGCATAGGCCACCGCAAAGGCCGACGTGGCCATTAGGGCCTCGGTTTGCCAGGGAATCTGATCCCCAAGCTTTGCAAAAACACCCGAAAACGACGGAATCACAAACACCGTAATCATCGCCAGCGCCGCGCCCATCGCCATTAGGACAAAACTGGGATAGCGCGTAGCACTCTTCAGTTGTTTACTGGTTTTGCGCTCGATTTCCATGTACCCCGCAAGATCTTTAAACGCCAGATCCAGCTGTCCAGTGCTCTCCCCAACTTTTAAAATCGAGATGTACAGCTCGCCAAACACCCTAGGATGGTGGGTCATTGCATCACTCAACGTATTACCCCGTCCGAGGCGATCAACAAGATCCGACAGGACCCGCTTTAGCGCCTGATTCGTCAAGGACGATTCAAGCCCTCGGATGGCCCGATCCAAGGGCAGCCCGGCTTTGGTCAAGTTGTACATTTGTCGACAAAACGTAATGTGCTCAATTTCTGTAATCTGGCTAAACATTGGAAGCGACGAAAGATCGAGATTCAGGCCTGTCGTTACTTCAGGCTTAATTTCGATCGGCGTAATCCGACTACCAAACAATTGATCGGCCGCCGCCTCAACACTGGCCGCCTGGATGACCCCGTTAATCAGCGCGCCTTCGACATTGCGTCCACGATAATTGAACGTCTTCATACGTTCCGTTTTTCTTCAAGTTCAAAATCAGCCATCGTCAACGATCGCACTTCAGACGACCCCGCATCATTACGCTCAGGCCCGCCAGAAACCGGCGCCGCCGCATCCAACGGCAGGTCACGATCGGTTTCAATCAAGCCCTGTGGATCCACCTCTGGCGCCATCTCTGGCTGATCCAGTTCCTGTGCAATTCGCAGGACCTCGCTGATAGCTGTTGCGCCTCTAACCGCATGCTCTAAAGCACTTTCAATTAGCAGCTTGAATCCAGGTTGTTGTTTTGCCCGTTCGATGAAGAGGCTAGAATCCCCTCGCCGCAGCGCATCGGCAACATCCTCTTTAATCATTAACATCTCGAACACCCCAAGGCGTCCACGATAGCCCGATTGATTGCAATTGTGGCAGCCCACTGGGCGCCTGAGCTGAGCATGCTCGACCACCTCTTTATCGAGATATCGTTCCATCCAACTGACCTCAACCGCGTTTGGCGTGTGAACCACCGCACACTCATCACACAACTTGCGCATTAACCGCTGCGCCACAATGGCGCGCAAGCTTGAGGCTGCTAAAAAAGGCTCAACCCCCATGTCCATTAACCGCATTGCAGATGAGATAGCATCATTGGTGTGCAGGGTCGATAACACCAAGTGGCCCGTCATCGCCGCCCGCAATGAAATCTCGGCGGTTTCGACATCGCGAATCTCGCCCACTAAAATGATGTCTGGGTCCTGCCGCAGCGAAGCCCGCAACACGTTTGCAAAGGTTAAGCCGATCCCGCTATTGATCTGAACCTGATTGATGCGGGAAATTTTATATTCGACCGGGTCTTCTGCCGTGATAATTTTCTGGCCAGCCTGATTTAATTCCGATAGCGCACCATAAAGGGTTGTGGTTTTGCCGCTTCCGGTCGGGCCCGTAACCAAAATCAAACCATAAGGCATGTGAATCATTTGCCTGAACTCTCGGAGCATCCTGGGCGACATGCCCGAATCCTCGAGGTTCGTAATGCCGGTGCTTTGATCCAAAATCCGCAGGACCGCCGATTCACCATATTCAACCGGCATGGTCGACATTCGAACGTCGAGCTTACGGCCTTTCACCAGCAAGCTAAAACGACCATCTTGGGGCAGCCGTTTTTCCGATATATTCAGCCCTGCCATTAATTTTAATCGCAGCACCAAGGGGGCACTGATGCGGTGTTCCTTCATCACTTGTTCTTGCAAGACACCATCTACGCGCTGGCGAATTCTCAGCAGATTCTCATCGGGTTCGATATGAATGTCCGAGGCCCGTACTTGAACGGCATCTTCAAAAATCGATTGCAGCATCCGAACCACCGGCGCCTCCTCCGCCTGACTGTTCTTCTGCATGCCTTGCAGGTCGAATAAATCGTCCCCAACCTCACTTTCCAGTTGCTCTGCGAAGGTTTCGATTTCTCGGGTTTTTCGATAAACCGTATCTAAGGTATCCAGCAGTTCGCTCTCGCGAACGATCACAACATCTACCGGCTTTCTCAAGATTCTGCACAGCTCATCGTAAGCAAAAATATCTAAAGGGTCCGCCATTCCGACAGTGACTGTGCCTGCTTTCTCAGACAGCGCAATGGCCCGGTAGCGTCTGGCGTAACTCTCTTCCAAACGATGCACTAATTCCACATCGAAGGGATACTGCCGAAGCCCCATAAACGGCACGCCAAGCTGGCTCGACAAGCAATGCAGCATATCTTCTTCTGTCAGAATGGCCGACTCAACCAACACTCGCCCTAACTTACGGCCCGATACTTTTTGTTCTTGCAGTGCTGCGAGTAATTGACTTTCCGAGATCGCGCCCGCCTCAACTAAAAGATCCCCAAGACGAACTTTTTTCGGTGCCAAACTCACAACACGCTCCTCAGCATTTTTAATCTGGTGCGGTTATAACGTTCTAGGGTCATCTCCTGCAGGCTCAACTGCGCAGCCATTGCATAGGCCCCCTCCGCTTCACGACGTAGCCCCAAACCATCATAGGAGACGCCAACGCCAAACCACCAAGCGGCATGTCGCTCATTAAACGCCACCAGCGATCTATAAATCGAATTTGCCTCTTCGAAATGGCCCTCTGCCTGCAGCAGTAACCCATAGAGCTCAAAATACTCAGGATCCTCTTCAAGCCTTGGCGGTAACGATTCCATAATCGCAATCGCAGCGGCTCGATCGCCACCAAACTGGAGCCTTGCATATAACTTTTTGAATGCCACTCGATGTGGCACGAGTTGCATGCCTTCGGCCAGCACCTCAGATGCCTCCGACAGTTGACGATCTGCGATCAACAACATCACCAACACCTTTCGACTTTCGTGAGCGAGCGGATGGGCCTCGATAAAGCGCTGTAACGCTGGCTTGGCCAACGTCATTTCTCCCGCTTCAATTTGCCTTGCCGACTGTCGGCTCAGCCGCAGATCTTCCTCAACTAAACTTCGATTTCGAGCCACCCGCACTTCATTATTCTCGGTTTCTGTCTCAAAGCTAACTGGCGGCAATAAGGTGACTGCAGCGGCCGCCGGTTGCGCGATTACGTCACGATTCTGCTGTTTTGGTTTTGGTGAAACGCCAAAACTTGCAAGGAACGCCGCGCGATCTGGCGCCGGACCCCGCTCCACCGCAGCCCAAACTGGCCCGAAAGCGCCCGTTAAGCCTCCCACTAAGCCCACCAGGAAAACCCTCGTTTTCAACGCCCGCAGCAGATGCTTCATGGTTGCGCACCTTGATAGTAAGGATCAATCACACGCCGCATGGTTCGGACGCGTTCAACTGATTCATCTAGCATGCTCTCCATAACCCGATCCTGATCCACCAAAGCTCGCAACAGAATCACCAACTCGGTTTTCTTGGTCTCACGCTGCTTTTGCTCGAGGGCTCCGCCCAAAACAGGGATCCTATTCATCCCAGGCACCCCTGATTTGGTCCCCGAGGATTTCGTTTGCATCAACCCAGAGATCACAATCACCTCACCATGGCGAACCCTCGCGATGGTATCGGATTCACGCGTTGCACTATTGGCCAGGGGGAATTCCTGACCGTTGATAATCTTTAAATCTTCTTTTACGTCACTCAAAATCGGATGAATGTGAAGAATGATATTCCCTTCACCGCTAATCTGCGGCGTCACATCCAGGGCAATTCCCGAGAAGAACGGCTCAAGATTACTGTTTTGATTCGTTGTCTGCTCGATTCCTGCGCCAAAGCTAACGGTGTTGGAGTTCGTCAAATAATACGCTTCCTCACCAACCTTAAAAATCGCTTTTTGGTTGTTTAGGGTCAATATTCGAGGGCTCGAGATCACTTGAACATTGCCTTGCGTTTCAAGCAGCCGAATCACGCCGCCAAAATCAGAAAAATTCATATTCAAAGTTAGAGGCCGCCCAGCAGAACCGGTACCACTCGCGGAAGAGCCATATTCGACTGAAGTACGATTACCACTCGCGACTAACGAATCTAGGGTCAGG
>Ga0209631_10007295_pt1 | contig 11150 bp, 10 predicted proteins | sample COG_08_FD_184752 | JGI IMG/M metagenome (GOLD analysis project Ga0209631, IMG submission 184752) | Pelagic Microbial community sample from North Sea - COGITO 998_met_08 (SPAdes) (version 2) | ecosystem: Environmental > Aquatic > Marine > Neritic zone/Coastal water | place: Helgoland, sampling... | reverse complement strand
AGTTCAGTAACAGCATCTTTAGGAGTAATCTTACCTTCAGTAACTTTAAAAACATGTTCACATATTGGCATTTCTACCTCATATTTTTCTGCCAACTTTAGGACTAACTTAAGTGCTTTATAGCCCTCAACTGTCGCATTAATGTTCTTTAAGGCTTTATCTGAAGGAACATTTTTTGCAAGTTCCTTTCCAAAGCGTCTGTTTCTTGACAAGTCATCAGAGCAGGTGAGGACAAGATCACCAATTCCGGACAGACCCTGAAATGTTAATTTATCTGCTCCTAACGCAACCCCCATTCTAGTCATTTCAGCCAGCCCTCTCGTAATTAATGCTGCTTGAGTATTCGCACCAAAACCAAGTCCACTTGCAATTCCTGCAGCTATAGCGAGAACATTTTTAACAGACCCTCCAACCTGGACTCCGACAATATCTGAATTTGTATAAGCACGAAGCGTTTTAGTCTGAATAATGTTAGACCAAAATTCTCGTGTCATTTTATCTTTAGATGCCACAACAATGGCAGCAGGCTTTTTTTCAACAATTTCAGCTGCAAAAGTAGGGCCAGAAATAACGCAAGGATGGTGGTTCTTCATTTGCTTGCTAAAGGTTTGATGAAGGAGGTTTCCGCTAACTGGGTCAAAGCCCTTTGATACCCATGCAAGGGGAATTTGACCTATATCACCTTTAATGGCATTGATTACATCAGAGAAGGATGAGCTTGGAGTAGCAATGAGGACAGCTATTGATCTTTGAATGACGGTATAGCTTGAGTCAATCTTAATGTTATTGCTGAATGGTTTTGATAGGGCTGGATGCTGATTACCAAGAGTTTTGTTGTTCTCATTGTCTTTCGAAATCAGATAAATGGTATCAAATTTATCACTCAGAGCAATCGCTAGTGCGCTTCCCCATGCGCCAGCTCCAATGATAGTAAGGGAGTTTTTCATTTTGCTTATCTTTGTATCGGTAGGTCAGCCTTGAGCCAGGCATTAAAACCACCCTTCAAGCTAGATACTTTTTGAAAATCATTTTTTGAAAGAATATCTGCAATGCGATCAGACCTTGTCCCACTTTTGCAATACACTAGGATATTTTTAGATTTATCAAGTGAGTCCATCTTTGCTTTCACTTGACCCATTGGAATGTTAAGATCATTAGTAAGAAATCCAACAGATCGCTCCTTTTCCTCTCTCACATCGAGAATAATGAGTTCATCATCATCCATCAGAGAAACTGCCCCATTAGTATCTACCACTTGATACTTTCTATACTTTTCGCTGTAGATATTGACGATTAATAAAATAATCAGAGCAAATAATGTTCCAGTAAGTAATAGCTCGCCTTGTAAAAATTGAATGAATTCCATAATTATTTATTGTCCTGTAAAAAAGTATCAAGCATTTGGTGTCCGTGCTCAGTCAGAATCGATTCTGGGTGAAATTGAACACCCTCGATGGGATGAGTTTTATGACGCACTCCCATAATTTCTTCTATTTCGCCAGACTCTGTGTTAGTCCATGCTGTCATTTCAAAGCATTCCGGCAAGGAGCTCTTTTCAGCCACTAAGGAGTGGTAACGAGTTGCATTAAGGGGGTTCTTGAGCCCCTTGAAAACACTTTTAGCGGTGTGATGGACAGGAGAAACTTTTCCATGCATAATTTTTTGAGCGCCAATGATATTCCCACCAAAGGACTGCACAATGGCTTGGAAACCAAGGCAAACCCCTAGTATTGGAAATTTTCCGGCTAATTTTTCTATAAGCTCTAATGAAATTCCTGCTTCATTCGGAGTACATGGGCCAGGAGAAATAACAATATATTTAGGATTTAACTTTTGTATTTCTGAAACCGTAATTTGATCATTTCTATGAACAATAACCTCCTGGCCTAGTTCACCAAAATATTGAACTAAGTTATAAGTAAATGAGTCATAGTTGTCGATCATTAATAACATATTGAACCCAGCCTGATGGCGAAAAAATAACTCTATTTATTTTACAGATAAAAAAGAAACAAAGTTAAGGCACTGAAAGAAGCAGCTAGTCTCCTTAAAGCCACAATCTCGCAAGCGCTTAAGATGGTCTTCTTTTGTTTCAGTTATGAGAACATTTTCGATTGCTTGACGTTTATTTGCAATCTCAAGTTCGCTATATCCATTCTCTTTCTTGAAATCCAAATGAAGCTTTGTAATATGATTTTGAGTCAATTCATCATCAAAGTGAACCTTTTCGCTAATGATTAGAATACCACCAGGGTTTAAACCCTCGTAAATCTTTTTTATCAGAATTGAGCGTAGTTTCACATCGATAAATTGAAGCGTTAAATTGAGAACAACAATTGCCGCATTTTGAATTTTAACTTGATTAATGTCATCACAAATTGCTTGAAGATTATCTACTTTTTTGTTGAGGTTTTTCTTGCATTCTCTAATCATTTCCTTGGAGTTATCGATGGCAAAAAACTGATTATTCTTACTTTTATTATTAAGTGCCAACGATAGTGTTATTGCACCAGTTGATGATCCTAGATCGTAATAGTTCGTATTGTCTTGACCATATATTCTTGCACAAAGTCCAATCATCTGGATCATTGAATCATATCCTGGGACTGACCTTCTGACCATGTCATCAAAAACTTTGACAACCTCTTTATCAAAACGAAAATCAGCAATATCAATTTTTTTATCAAACAAATTGTCACGCATACAATGACTCCAAGAATATCTCTGTTACAAGAAGTTTCGTTTTACCTATGGTAAATGTTGAGCGCCTTGCCCATGAATTTTCAAAACTACCTACCTCTAAGTGACCGCGCTTTATTTTAGGATCATCAAATAAAATTTCACCAAGAGGTTTAGATCCAATTTTTAAAATATCTTTAGTGTCTTCAGTGAGCGGAATCAGTGAGCGAGCATTAACAACAGGTTTTTGATTTCCTAGAAGTTCAACCTCTCTTATAATAATTTCTTGATTTTGATTAGAGCCTAAAAGTTGAAATTCGCATTGAAAAGGGGTGCTCGCTTTTTGAGAGATTACGTTCACTTCAAAGTCATTGTATTTATCTTTTAGTTTGTATGTCAAAGACATGCTATCTAATAACCAAATACCCACATAGGTTGGTATGTATTCTTTTGGATCAAAGATTCGCCAATTAAATTTGTCTGGGTTGAACATAAGCGCTGTATTTTACAAGAATCTAAGTTTTTATTAAATTCAAAAAAAATTATGCATCAAAATAATGCGTCTTTTCTTCATCAATCCAACGATTTATCAATGCATTTTGACTCTCTAGGCTGGCTTCGAGCATTTTCGAAGAGTAATAGCCTGCTTCTTTAAGGAGATAAGCGTCTCTAATAATGTTAGCAATTTTCATGGAGGCAATTCCTGTTTGCTGGGTTCCCAAAATCTCTCCTGGACCACGAAGTTCTAAATCCTTTTGAGCAATCATAAAGCCATCATTGCTTTGCCTGAGGATATCGAGTCTCTCCCTGGCATTATCACTTAAAGGAGATTGATACATGAGGATACAGATACTTTTTTCGGATCCTCTTCCAACCCGACCTCGAAGCTGATGAAGCTGAGCTAGGCCAAGACGCTCAGCATTTTCAACGATCATCAGGCTTGCATTCGGCACATTCACTCCAACCTCTATTACAGTTGTTGCAACTAGAAGATTGATTAGTCCATTTTCAAAGTCTTTCATAATGCTTTCTTTCTCTACCTTTGATAGCTTTCCATGGATCATAACAACAGTTAATTCTTCAAGGTGGTCTTTGAGGTACGTGAAGGTTTTTTCTGCTGACTCAGCCCTGAGTGCTTCTGACTCCTCAATCAGTGTGCAAACCCAATAAATTTGACGCCCCTCATCTGAGATTTTTCTGATCTTAATAATTAGCTCCTCTCTTCTGGCATTGCTTAATGCAATAGTTTCAACTGCCTGGCGACCTGGAGGCAATTCATCTATGACTGAGGTGTCTAGATCAGCATAAGCACTCATTGTCAATGATCTTGGTATTGGCGTTGCAGTCATGACTAATTGGTGCGGAGTGGTTTGTGCTTTTTTTGTAAGAGATAGTCTTTGATGAACACCAAATTTATGCTGTTCATCAATAATGACTAAGGATAAATCTTTAAAGCTGACACTTTCTTGAAAAAGAGCATGTGTTCCAATCACAACTTTTGCTTCACCACTCTCAATTAGACTAAGCTGCTCCTTTCTTTCTTGAGTGTTTTGAGATCCCGAGAGGTAGGCAATTTGAATATCTAAAGACTCAAGATAATGAGTAAAGTTTTGAAGGTGTTGGCGAGCTAAAATCTCAGTTGGAGCCATAATTGCAGCTTGAAAATTATTTTCAACTGCTTGAATGAGTGCAAAAACGGCAACAATAGTTTTTCCTGATCCAACATCACCCTGAAGAAGTCTGAGCATTGGCTCAGAACTAGCTAAATCATTATTAATTTCTTCAATACAGCCAGACTGAGCATTTGTTAACTTAAAATCAAGAGAATCAAGAAGCTTGTCACTCAAAGTATTTTTCAGTATGAATGCGTTTGTTTTTTTACCTTTTCGAGCTTTTTTAGTTTTTAAAAGACTAAGTTGATGGGTTGCGAGCTCTTCAATAATCAATCTTTGTTGTGAGATGTGTTTGAAGGTCTCAATTTTTGATAAATCTTCATTTTTTTCAGGGTGGTGAAGAAGCATTAAAGAGCTTTTAAGGCTGGGCATAGAGTGCTGAGTAATTTTTTCAAAATAATCATCTAGCTGACTGATTTTTAAAACCTCAAGAGAATAATTAATCCATTGCTTCATTTTATTCTGACTGATTCCAGAGCAAAGTGGATAGATTGGTGAAAGGTTTTGCTCTAAAAGTGGACGTTGATTTTGCGAAGTAATGCGATACTCAGGATGATGCATTTCAAGACCTTTACGACCAATCTTGATTTCCCCAAAACACTGCATAGACTCTCCTCGGATAAGTGCTTGTTTTTGATATTGCGTGAAATGAAAAAAACGCAATAGGATTCTATGGTTTTGTTGATCAGAAAGATAGCAGAGTAACTGCCTTTGCCTCGAAGGAATAACCTCAATTCTGTCGATAGTTGCCTCAATTAATATCTCATCATTAATTCTTGCATCTGAGAGAGGAGTAATCGAGGTTTTGTCTTGGTACCTGCTTGGCAGGTGAAAAACTAAATGCTCTAACGTATGAATTCCTAGCTGATTTAATCTATCAGAGGTTTTCTTCCCTAACCCTTTAATCGAGATGATTGGATCAGAGATTGAAGGCATAAATTTAGAAGCTGTAAGAGTCCGAACTAATTACCATAACACCATCCATTTCAACACCGACACCTTTAGGAAGTTCTTTCACTCCAATTGCTGCTCTTGCAGGATAAGGCTCAGAGAAATAAGTTGCCATAATCTCATTCAATGCTGCAAAGTTACTTAGATCTGTTAAAAAAATGTTCAATTTAACTATTTCACTTAAGCTACCTTTTGATGCTTCACATAAGGCCTTAAGATTCTTGAAAACTTGATGAATTTGTTCTTCAATACCTCCTTCAACAATTTCCATTGTCTCTGGAATAAGAGGAATTTGTCCCGAAAGATAAACTGTTGTTCCGCCGTTAACAGCGACTGCTTGCGAGTAAATACCAATTGCTGCAGGAGCTTTATCAGTTGAAATAATATGTTTTTTCATAGGTTTAAAATATTGAAGTAAATTAGTTTAATTATATTAGGGATTCATTTTTTGGAGAACTCTTTTTATCTATTATTTGATAGTGTATTTCATTTTCCAAATAATAAGGACTGCAATAACTGATAAAGTTACAGCTAATAGAATTGAAGAGTCATAGCTATTATTCTTCTCGAATAGCCATCCTGCTAGAGAGGGCGAGATGAGACCAGCTGCTCCCCAGGCAGTAAAAACTCGACCATAGATTTTTGCTGATAGGTCACTGCCTACCAAATGATTTACAAGTGTTGGATAGATTGCTATTACAGCTCCATATATGGATGCAATAGTCACTAGCAAAACTATTAAAAGGTGTACGTTTGTAATTGTAGCAAGACCTATAAGAGCTATACAATTAATGAGTAATATAATAAGAAGAGGGCGTTTACAACCATATCGGTCCACAAGCCAGCCTGCGTAGATTCCAGCAAACGCACTTCCTAAAGTCATCAGAGTTATTGTAGAGATGGCTGTTAGTACTGATCCACCAAAAGAAATAATTAGTGGAACTGCATGTCCAATGGCCATCAGTCCTGCAAAAACTCCTAAAAAATAGCCCATCCAAACTGGAAAAATCTTAGAGCTTCTAGAATGAATGGGGGCGTCGGCAAGTAACTCTTTTTTGATAAGCATATTAGAGAATTTATAGCAAGCCAGGCCAATCAGGACTATTGATGAAAGAGAGACAAGGCCAATGATATAGCCACTGACAAATCCAAAATAGCTGAACAAAAATGGGTAAATCATTGAAAATGCAACTGCGCCAAATGCATAGGAGGCGGTTACAAGTCCAAGTGCATATCCAAGCTTATCTCTCTCAGTTATAGATGAAACGATAAAGAGTGAGAGGCCATAACCTAGGCCACTAGAGAGACCAAAAAGAAAGCCGTAACCAACTATCCAGCCAAGCCAGCTCTGCGAACTTGTGAAAAAAAGACCAATGATAGGTAATATCGCAATCAATATGATTATAAGATTGGGTGATAATTTACGATAAAGAATATGGCCAAAAAAGACGGCTAAGGTTATATTGACAAGAGCAATAGAATAGATAAGACTGGAAGCCATTCGTCCAACACTTGTTTGAATTTCAATGTTTTGAATCAGTGTGCTGAAGGCATGTACGGAGCCCATACAGAAAGTAATTAAAAGGCATGCAATTAATGCAAGAAGTCTTTCCCTATTAGTATTTCTAGAAAGTAAGCTCATCTAGAAACTATACATTAAAAATTAATTATCAATGCAAGTTAGAAATTTAATGAGGAGTAATCCCACGAATTTTTTCAGATCTACGACGAAGCATCTCTAGCGTTGTTAGTAATAATATTGAGAATATTACTAGAATGGTTGCCGCTGCTAAAATTGTTGGACTGATTTCATTTCGAATACCAGACCACATTTGTCTTGGGAGAGTGTATTGCTCTGGACCACCGACAAAGAGCACAATAACGACCTCATCAAATGATGTAATGAAGGCAAAAAGGGCTCCTGAGATTACGCCAGGTGCAATGAGAGGAGCTTGAATTTTTAAAAAATTCCTCAGTGGAGAGCCTCCTAAGGTTGCTCCAGCTCTAAGAAGATTATTATCAAAGCCAGCCAGTGACGCTGTTACAGTAATAACAACGAAAGGTATCCCTAAAATTGTATGCGCAATAATGAGGCCTGGAAGCGTTGCTACAAGATTTACCTTTGCAAAAAAGAAAAACATTCCCGCAGCAGTAATAATAAGTGGAACTATCATTGGAGAGATCATAAGTGCCATGATTAAGCGATTAAAGGGCATGTGACGATTTGATAGGCCTAGAGCAGCTAGAGTGCCTAATACGCTTGCAAAAAAAGTTGCAAAGACAGCAATCAAGGCACTATTTTTAATACCAATCATCCACCTATCTGTACACACAGTTGATCCTGAATTAGCACTGCAGTCTCCAATCAGCTCTTTGTACCATCTAAGTCCATAACCATCAAAGTTAAAGGACCAAGTCTCAAAGCTAAAAATTTTCATTTCAGGAATAAATTGAAGGAAAACAGAATTTGTAAATGAAAGTGGAATTACTACAATAAGAGGCGCTACAAGAAAAAATAGTACTAGCCCACAAAAGGTCCTGTAGGTGTAGAACCAAAGTTTTTCTCGAGGGGTTGTGTAGGAAGGAAATTTCATAGTTAGCCCATTTTCAAATTATCAATTCCAATTAGTCGGTCATAAGCCCAATAGAGCATCAAAACAGCTGCTAGAAGCATAGCTCCCATTGCAGCAGCAAGCCCCCAATTTAAGGTCTTTTGCATTTCTCGAGCAACAAAGTTACCAATCATGAGTCCATCTTTTCCACCTACTAGCTCTGGAGTAATGTAGTAGCCAATGGCAACAATAAAGACTAATATACACCCAGCACCAATTCCTGGGACTGATTGGGGCATATAAACACGGATAAATGCTCTTGTTGGGGTAGCCCCCAGGTTCTGAGCTGCTTTCATATAGCTTGGTGGTATGCCTCTCATGACGCTGTAGATTGGCAAAATCATAAATGGAAGAAGGACCTGAGTCATAACAATAATAGTGCCGGTAAAGTTATACATCATGGGGATTCGATCTTCATCACTAAAGCAGAGATCAATGTTTGTTTCTCCAAAAAATGGGAGGGTAACTAATCCCTCAAAGCATGGAAGAATGCCAACCAAAGTGTCATTCACAACTCCGTTTTGTTGAAGCATGATCATCCAAGCAACGATTCTAACAAGGAGTGATGTCCAGAAAGGCATCAATACACAAATCATCAAAAGATTAGATGTTCTCATTGGGAGAGTTGCTAATAAATAGGACACGGGATAGGCTAGAATTAAACAGAAAATTGTTACCATCAAGCTCACTTGGAGCGTTCTCATCCAAATCGTTTTATAGATTTTTAAGTGCTCTTCCTTTTCAATGATGTTCTTGTTAGCATCGTACCTCAAGTCAACAGCATTGAGATAATAGCCCATCGTATAAGGGTCTTTCATCGCACCTAATGATTGCCAGAATTCAACCTTACCCCAGCGCTTATCCCTCTTAATCATCTTTTCCTTATAAGGTGCTTCCCACTTATAGGGTTTAATTTCTTCCTTAGATTTTTTGTCAACTTTTATAGCTTCTTTGACTGTTTTTAATAATAAACTTCTCCAACCAGAGAACTCATAAGTCATCCTGGTACCAGCTTTACCGAGTAAATTTTTACCGATATTCTTGCCTTCACTATTTTCTAGTTTGTGGGTGTTTCTGATGTCATTTACTACAGCAGCAAACATTTCTTCATTAGGAATTACGGACTTATCTTCCCATAATTCATACTGAGCAAATGTTTCTGGAAGAACTAGATTAATACTTGTATCGTCCACACTCCTGGATAGGAGAGAGCCTATTGGCGTTACAAACATGATTAACAAAAATAAGAGTGGTGCTAAGAGGAGAAGAAATGAGCGAATTTTAGTTCTGCGCAGTGATTTCTTTAGGCTTTCTTTAAGCGGTACACCATCATTGGTCAGAAGTTGACCTTTAGCATCTATGTTGGAAGTCACACTCATACAAATTTGATTAAAAAAGTTAATTTAACAGTTAAAACAGGCCGGTTAATACCGACCTGTTTTGTTAAAAACGAGATTAAGCAATTAAGCTCGTTTTTTCAGCTTTTATTGAGCCATCCAAGCTGCATAACGATCACTTACTGCTTGACCATTATCAGCCCACCAGTCTGGATTTGCTAGGATACCACCTTTCATGTGCTCAGGTGTATTAGGCATATGCTCCATAATATTTACACCAGTATTGAACCATGGCTCACCTGCTTCCATAATAGGAAGTGCAGATGGACGCATAGGACCATAGTTAATCCACTTAGCTTGATCAGCCTGTGCTTGAGTACTAGAAGCATGGACTAGGAAGTGAAGAGCTGCAGCTCTGTTTGGAGCGCCAGCCATCAAGACCAACCATTCCTCTTCAAGAACCTGACCATCCCAGACAGTAACATAGTCAGCACCGTCATTAAGAACAGCGCCACCAATACGACCGTTATAGGCTAGTGACATAGAAACCTCACCAGAGTTAACTAGATCCAATGGCTTTGCGCCTGAAGACCAGAATACCACGTGATCTTTAATTGTATCAAGTTTAGCAAAAGCACGATCTTGTCCTTCTTGAGTATCTAAGACATCATAAATATCAGGAATAGCTACACCATCAGCGTACAAGGCCATTTCAACAATAGCATTAGCCCAAGTATGAACACCACGCTTACCTGGGAACTTCTCTACATCAAAGAAGTCTTGGATAGTAGAAGGCTGCTCACCTGAGAATGTATCCGCTTTGTGGAATGGTACATATGACCACCAAATTTGCGGAACTACACAATCGTTTGGAACGTCAACCAATAAGTCTTCGTCCATTGGAGTGCCATCAGGTGCAGGTAAGAATATGCTTCGATCTAGCTCTTCAAATAACCCTTCGTCACAACCTGTTCTAGCTTGAGATGGAAGAACGTCAACGATATCCCATACAACATTACCAGATTCAACTTGTGCGCGAACCTCACCTAGACCACCATTGTAACTGATCATATTTACTTCTCCACTTGAGTAAGTATCAATGTAGGCTTTTTGTTGTGAAGCTGAGTAGCCACCACCCCAAGAAACCAAAGTTACTGATGCTTGCGCAGCGCCAGCCAACATTGCTGTTGAAATAGCACTAGCTACCAGAGTTTTTGTTATTACATTTTTCATTTATATTTCTCCTTAAATTAAGTCTAGACTCTATCCATCAAGAGCTAGACAGTCCTCCGACATCCAACCGATATTTACTTCTTTGCCCTCTTTGAGACTGACATTACCAATTGAATTTGGAATTTTGACGATAAAATCGTCGTGTCCACACACGTTAAAGCGAGTGCGAATATGGTCGCCGTGATAGATTAATTCTTCTACCTTGGCTGAATAAGTATTTGGTGTTTTACCTTTTGAAGGTGAAACTATAATTCTCTCAGGTCTTAATGACAGCGTGGCTCTCTCACCAGCCTTATTGACATTAACCTTTGAGGCTACAACTATATCACCCGAATCAGTTTTGACTGTTGCTTTGTCGCCGTCAATAGATTCTACAGTGCCCATGAGGCGATTATTCTCACCAATGAAGTTTGCAACGAAAGCGTTCTCTGGTTTTTCATACAGATTCTCTGGTGATGCGCACTGCTGAACAACTCCATCATCAAAAACCGCGATTCGGTTTGACATGGTAAGTGCTTCAGTTTGGTCATGTGTTACATATACTACCGTTAAGCCTAACTCTTCATGCAAATGTTTGATTTCATACTGCATTTGTTCTCTCAAGTTTTTGTCAAGTGCGCCTAAAGGCTCATCCATCAGGACTAAATCTGGATCAAAGACTAAAG
>Ga0209631_10007291_pt1 | contig 11156 bp, 10 predicted proteins | sample COG_08_FD_184752 | JGI IMG/M metagenome (GOLD analysis project Ga0209631, IMG submission 184752) | Pelagic Microbial community sample from North Sea - COGITO 998_met_08 (SPAdes) (version 2) | ecosystem: Environmental > Aquatic > Marine > Neritic zone/Coastal water | place: Helgoland, sampling... | reverse complement strand
GATGCGTGATTATTATGAAATCCTTGGAGCAGATAGAAATACTTCCGATGCAGAGCTGAAAAAAAAATTTAGAAAACTTGCTATGCAATATCACCCAGATAAAAACCCTGGCGATAAAGCGGCAGAAGAAAAATTTAGAGAAGTAGGCCAGGCTTATGACGTTTTAAAAGACCCACAAAAAAAAGCAGCATATGACCAATATGGACATGCAGCTTTTGAAGGAAATTCAGCAGGACCCGGAGCTCCCGGCGGAGCTGGAGGATTTTCAGACATTTTTGAAGATTTGTTTGGAGACTTTATGGGTGGAGGCGGAGGTCAAAGACAGTCGCAGAGAGGCTCAGACTTAAGATATAATTTAGAACTAGATTTCAGTGAAGCTTATACTGGACTAAAAAAAGATATTAAAATAAATACATATGTGCTGTGTGGAGCATGCAAAGGTACTGGTGGAGAAGATGGTGCTCAGCCTGTTACTTGTGGTACTTGTAATGGTTCGGGTAAGGTTCGTTCTAGCCAAGGATTTTTTATGGTAGAAAGAGCTTGTCCAACTTGTGGAGGTAGCGGGCAGATAATTAGCAAACCTTGCCGAGTATGTGGTGGGGAAAGCAGGGTACAAAGAGAAAAAACAATAAATGTAAGTATACCTGCCGGAGTTGATGACGGAACAAGAATTAGGGTCTCTGGCGAAGGTGAAGCTGGACCTAACGGGACAGCAAATGGAGATCTTTATTTATTTGTTCAGTTAAAGCCTCACTCCTTATTTAATAGGGACGGATCAGATTTATTAATTGAAGCAAAGGTTCCAATGACGCTTGCTGCCCTCGGTGGATCTGTAGATGTGCCTACGCCTTCAGGAGGAAGAGTTCGCGTTACAATCCCTGCTGGAACACAATCTGGACATAGGTTTAGGTTAAGAGGTAAGGGAATGCCGGTTATAAACAGTTCTAATAAAGGCGATTTATATGTTGATGTTTATACAGAAATACCGGTATCTTTAAATAAACAACAAAGAAAAGCGCTTGAGGAGCTTCAAAACTTGGAAGAAAATTCTAATCATCCAGAAAGCAATAACTTTACAAACAAAGTAAAAAAAATAAGGCAGTAAAAAATGTCACTAATAAATGTAGGAATATGTGGTGCTTCAGGAAAAATGGGAAAAGCGCTTATTCGGGTAGTAGTTAATAATAATAAATTTAATCTCACAGGAGCTCTTGAACATGAAGCAAATGCTAATGTTGGCAAAGATTCTGGAGTTATAGCTAATATAGAGCCAACGAACGTTAATATAACTTCTGATACAGATAAATTTTTTGCAGAATGTGATACTATAATAGATTTCTCTTTTACAGACGCTTCAGTTGAAAATATAAAAGTGGCAATGAGCCATAATTGTTCATATGTTTTAGGAACTACTGGATTTAATGAAGAGCAAGTTAGCCAAATAAAAGATTTTTCTAAATCAATTCCAATTATGCACGCAGCTAATATGAGTGTTGGCGTAAATGTTGCATTACATTACACAGAGTTGTTATCCAAAAGTTTAAACGAAGATTACGATGTTGAAATTCATGAAATGCACCATAGGGAAAAAATTGATTCTCCTTCTGGAACTTCACTAGCTTTGGGAAATGCTGTGGCTGCTGGAAGAAATATTGATTTGTCAAAAAAATCAATTAAGTCCCGTTGGGGAATAGAGCAACCTAGAAAAAGAGGAGATATAGGTTTTTCTACTCAAAGAGGCGGAGATGTAATTGGAGATCATATAGTAACATTTGCAGGCAATGGTGAAAGATTAGAGATTGCACACAAGGCAACTAATAGAGATGTTTTTGCCAATGGTGCCGTTAGAGCTGTATTGTGGCTAAAAGATCAGGAGCCTGGATATTATAATATGAAAGACGTATTAGGGCTTAATTAGTAATATATTGGTTTTTCCATTCGTTTAATCCATACCGAATTTTTTTTGCAAGCTTAAGTCTTTCTTTTGGTATTAAAAAATTTCCTAGTACTATTTTTTTTCCATGCGAAGATAAGGTTAATACATCTTTGTTTTTATAAATATCCTCTACCTTAACTTGAAGCCATGTAGGCTCTAATTCAACTTCCTTTAAAGTTACGTTTTTTTTATTGTAAAATATCTTTAACTTATCTTTATCTAATAAAATATGCTCATAAGATTCACTTCTCTTAAATAATACTTTAAATGCTACATAAATTAATATAATTTCTAGCCCCATAAAGCCTAAAACTGGCCAAGCACCCATAATAAAAAAAGAAATCCCTATATAAGAAGCTGGAATAGTTATAAAAAACATTAAAAATAACAATCCTTTATAAGTTAAGGATTGATTTGGATATACTTTAATGTCTAAATAGTATTTCATGATGTAAAAGTAGTGCTATATTTTTATTTTGCAAATAAAATATACTTTTAAGAGGTAAATTTGAATAAAAGTCTATCTAAAAATAATATTTGGGAAATTTTTTCTAGGTTCTCAAAAGTGACACCTGAACCTAAAGGTGAATTGGAATACACATCACCATATACTTTATTGATAGCCGTAGTTTTAAGTGCTCAATCTACAGACATTGGCGTAAACAAGGCAACAAAAAAGTTATTTTCCTTCGCTAAGACTCCTCGAGAAATGATAGCGATAGGCGAAAATAAAATTATAGAAAATATTAGAACAATCGGTCTGTATAAAAATAAAGCAAAAAATATAATTAGTTTATCACAAAAACTACTGGATAAATTTGATGGAAAAGTACCTAAAACGCATTTGGAATTAGAATCTTTGCCTGGAGTAGGAAGGAAAACTGCAAACGTCGTTCTTAGTATGGCTTTTGGTATACCTACTATTGCTGTTGATACTCATGTTTTTAGAGTATCCAATAGAACAGGATTGGCGATAGGAAAAAATGTAGAAGAAGTGGAAAAAAAATTAATAAAACGCTTGCCAGAAGAATATTTTTTTCATGCGCATCATTGGTTAATATTACATGGACGTTATACATGTAAAGCAAGAAACCCGTTATGCACAGAGTGCATTATTTCTGATTTATGTCCTTCTAAAGCTAGCTAATCCGATATAGGCCCATTATAACCTTTTGTATTTAGAGTGTGTAATACAAGAATAGCTACTAATGGAGCAGCAAATAAATTTATGATAGGAATAAAAAATAATAAAGCACCTATTATTCCAAAAAGCCAGCATGGCCAAAATAAATTATTTCTTAACTCTTTCACTTCTATAAAAGACAATTTACGTAAGCCTAGAGCTTCCGTATATTCTTTAGAAATTAAATACCCTGTAATAAGAATATTTACAGGAACCCAAAAAAGAGAACTTCCCCAAAATAATGCTATAGGAAAAATTATTATATTTATCAATATCGACCAACCTAAAAGCTTTACACCAGCAAAAAATAAAGTAAAAAATTTTATTTTTAATTCTTTGCTTGCTTCCGGATAATATTGTCCTTCTATCTGATCAATTATTTTATCTTGAAATATTGAAAAAATAATTGTTGAAGTAGGAACAAATAAAATAGTTGATCCCCAGATTGCAGCAAGTGTTGCTCCATACATCAAAAAATTACCGAGGAATGGTATTCCCGTATCTAACCAATCTTTAACATAATATACGATTCCAAAAGCTATGGAACTAAGAGAAATGAGTGTTAATATAGTTGAATAAAGCACCCACTTGAAAACATTAGGGTCAAATAAGTTTTTAATAGACAGTAAGAAAATAGTTATGAGATGGTTTTTATACTTCATTTCTCTCATTGCCATTAATGTGGGTCGAATGGGGTAATGGTATAATTATTAGAGTGTTTTTGAAATTTGTGTCCTAAATTTAAAACCTGTCCTTCATTTCTTCTTTTTCCTATAATTTGAATTCCAATTGGCAGATTATTTTTTGTCGTTGAACAAGGGACAGCTAAAGATGGGCAGCCTGTTAAAGATATTGCAGCTGCAGTCATCAGCCAACTAACATAATTATCAAAAATTTTATCTTCTACTTTTTTAGGCCAGTGTTCCTTAATACTGAAAGGAGCTACCATTGAAGAAGGAGCAATTAAAAAATCATATTTTTCAAAAAATACATTAGTGTTTTTTATAATTTGACCTCTAGCAACATTGGCTTTGCTAATTTGTTCTTCCGTTAATTTAAAACCTTTTTCTATATTAAGCCTGAGATCTTCTTTTAATATATTTCTATGTTTTTTATATAGCTCTCTTTTATCCGTTGCTAGAAGGTGTGCGCGTAAAGTTTGAAATGTATTTTCTGATTCTGATAAATCAGGATAGACGCGTTCTACATTATGGCCCATTTCTAATAATATTTTTTCCGCTTGATTAATAGAATCACGAACTTCAGAAGCGCAGGCTAGCACCCCAAAGTCATCAGTAATACCAATATTTAATTTATGCTTATCTTCATTTATAAAGTTCTGATAAGGCTTATCATTAGCTATACTAGATAATGGATCTCTATAATCTATTCCTGTCATAGTATCCAAAAACAATGCAATATCTTTAACAGTTCTTGCCATCGGGCCATCTACCGAAAGGTCATTAAAAGGAAGATTTTGTGGGCCATGAGCTATCGTTCCTGGAGTAGTTCTTAAGCCGACAACTCCGCAAAAACTTGCAGGGTTTCTTAGAGAGCCGCCTAAATCTGACCCTGTTCCAAGCCATGCTGCTCCTGCAGCAAGTGCTGAAGCTGTTCCTCCAGAAGAGCCCCCAGATGTATATTGGGAATTCCATGGGTTAGGCGTATATCCAAACACCTCGTTAAAAGTTTGCGATCCTGCTCCGAATTCAGGAGTATTTGTTTTTCCTATTATTACGCCTCCCATTTTTTCTATTCTTTCAACAAGAAAATCAGAAGACTTAGGAATATGGTCTTTATATATTTGCGAGCCATAGGTGGTTTTAACATCTTTAACATCAGTTAAATCTTTGATTACTATAGGCAAACCATAGAGATAACCTGGCTGATCTTTTCTCTCTGTATCTAAATTTTTTATTTGACGACGTGCCCTTTCTTCGCAAATAGTTACCACTGCGTTAATACTACTGTGAGTTTCTTTTATTCTCTTAAGGTTTTCGTCAAGCGCTTCATCTGGCGATATTTCTTTACTTCTTAATAAAGACACAACCTCTGTTGCACTTTTTTCCCATAAATTTTTTTCTGATGAAGCCATTTTTTACCCCTTTATTTTTACAAATATTCTATCTTCTATATAACTATAAATATATTTATTAATAATTAAATTAAAAAGGAATTATAATGGCGCTGGAAAAAACTATTGATGTTTTAGGCATAGGAAATGCAATAATAGATGTTTTAGCGGATGCAGACGATGCTTTTTTATTAAAACATAACCTTCATAAAGGCTCTATGACTCTTGTAGATGAAAAATCATCCAGTAATATTTATTCTTCTATGAAAAATAAAATTCAAATGTCAGGTGGCTCTGCTGCTAATACGATATATGGCTTAGCACAATTAGGTTGTAGAAGTGCATTTATAGGCAAACGCTCAAATGATGAACTTGGGAACATTTTTCATTCAGATTTAACTAGATCTGAAATTATTTTTAATACTTCCCCTTTAGATACAGGGGAGTCTTCAGCAAGATGTTTAATTCTGGTTACTTCAGATGCTGAAAGAACGATGGCAACTTTTTTAGGCTCTTCAAGTAAATTAACAGTTGAAGATATAAATGAAAATCAGATAAAAGCTTCAAAAATAATTTATTTGGAGGGATACTTATTTGATCCACCAGAGGCTCAAGATGCTTTCATTACGGCCGCAAAATTTGCAAAGAAACATAATACGAAAGTTTCATTTACCTTGTCTGATGCGTTTTGTGTAGAAAGACATAAAGCTAAAATGAGAGCATTTGTTCAGAATGATGTAGATGTTTTATTTTGTAATGAAGGTGAAGTAAAAGCTTTATATGAAACTAATTCTTTAGATGATGCTGTGAATATGCTTAAGAGGGAAGTAGAAATAGGAATAGTTACTAAAGGTGAAAATGGAGCTATTATTGTGGAAAAAAATGTTGCACATGAAATAGAAGCGTTTTCTACAAATGTAGTTGATACTACTGGGGCAGGAGATTTTTTTGCCGCAGGGTTTTTAGCGGGAATTTCAAAAAATTATGATTTAGTTAAAGCGGGAATGCTTGGAGCAGCCTGTTCATCAGAAATTATTTCACATTATGGTGGAAGGCCTGAAGATGAATTAAAAAAGTTTGTAAAAAATAAGGCTGGGCTCGAAGTTTAAGCCCAGCCTCATCATAAGTTTATAATTTATTTTATATAACCTAATTCTTTCCATACTTTATAATCAGTTCTGAATTCACTAAGCGAAGACCATACTTTTGCAAAATCTTCATCTGATTCAACAAGTTCCGCTACTACTTCATTCCACCCTTTTTCAAAAACAGAAAGCATTTCTGGAGACCATGTATGAAGAGTCACCCCTTTTTCTTGTAGAGTTTTAAGAGCAGGGCCTTGAATACCTTCCCCTTCTGCAATAGCATGACGAATATTATCACCACAAACTGCTTCGATTTGAGCTTGCTGAGTTACAGATAAAGTATTCCATTTTTCAAGATTAATCATTAGTTCCATAAATGTAGACTGTTGATGCCATCCTGGAAAATAATAATGTTTAGCAATTTGATAAAAACCTAACTCTAGATCAATCGCCGGCATTGAAAATTCAGTAGAATCTATTGTACCTAGTTCCAGTGCAGGATAAATATCTCCACCTGCAAGGAGCTGAGTAGAAACTCCTACTTTTTCCATTACTTTTGCGCCCAGTCCAAAGAAACGCATTTTTAAACCTTTTAAATCATCTGGACCTTTAATTTCTTCCCGGAACCAGCCAGAAGCTTCAGGCGGTATTATTCCACATAAAATACCTTTTATATTATGACGCGCATATAATTCTTCATAGAAATCTTTTCCACCCCCAAAATATACCCATGACATATATTCACTAGCAGGAGGACCAAATGGTACGGATGAAAATAATTGTAGTGCAGGAACTTTACCTGCCCAATAACCAGGAGTAGACCATCCCGCGTCAATTCCACCAGTAGAAACGGCATCAAATATTTCTAAGGCAGGAACTAGAGCGCTTGGCTCAAAAAATTTAATATTTATATTTCCCCCTGAAACTTTTAAAACTTCATCTTGTAAGCGGACCCCTAAAGTTCCTATTTGCGCTAAAGAACCTGGGAAGGTACTAGCCATTTTCCATCGAATTTTTTTGTCGGATGTTGTCGCTTCAGAGCTTTGTTCTGACTGACCACAACCTAACAGTAATAAAGAAGATATTACTACCATCATGTATAATAATTTTTTCATAAATTTGCCTCCATTAGCATTTATTAATCTTTGATAATACTTTTATTTAAATTCTATTTATATAAAGTGTATTTAATGAACCGTATATATAAATTAGTTCTATCTAAATTGGGACCATATAACAAATATAATATTTTAGCATTTATTCCATTAGGTTTTTGTGCGGGTCTTCCTTTGCCTTTAATTGGAGCCACTATGTCTGCAAGGTTAATGGATTCGGGGTTAAGTTTAACTTCTATAGGATTGTTTGCTTTGGCAGGAACTCCTTATGCTCTTAAATTTTTATGGTCTCCTTTAATAGACACTATAAAAATTCCTTTTTTAAATAATTTATTAGGAAAAAGAAGAAGTTGGTTATTAATAACGCAAGTTATTCTTTTTTTAATATTCTTTACAATTGCTACTATTAACCCATTAGAAGATTTATATATGTTGGCGCTACTTGTATGTGGTGCAGCCTTTGTTTCTGCTACACAAGATATTGCTTTGGATGCTTATAGAATAGAATTGCATTCCGAAAAAGAATTAGCAGCTGGTATCGCTACATACGTATTAGGATATAGAATCGCTCTTATTGTAGCTGGAGCAGGAGCTCTTTATTTAGCAGAATATATGTCATGGAGTGCAGCCTTTATTATTATGTCTTTATGCTTCTTATTAGGACCAATAATTTTAATTTTTTTACCCTCTAATAATGAAATAACGAAAAGAAAAGAAAAAAATATTGGATATTTTGATAGCCTTATTGCGTGGATAAAAAAGGCTGTTTTAGAACCGTTTATTGAATTTTCACAAAGACAATCTTGGATTTGGATATTAATCTTTATTGCAATATATAAATTAGGAGATGCTTTGGCCGGAAATATGACCACGCCATTTTTATTAGATATAGGTTTTTCAAAAATTCAAATCGCTAATATAGTTAAAGTTATAGGCCTTGCTGCAACTTTAATAGGGCTGTTCATAGGAGGAATACTAGTAGCAAAATATAATATTGTTTCTGTTTTATTTGTTGGAGGTTTTCTCCAAATGTTTTCTAATTTATTTTTTGCTATTCAAGGAGTTGTAGGAGTAAATACATATGTTTTAATGCTAACAATTTCGATAGAAAATTTAGCAGGAGGAATTGGAACGGCTGCTTTCCTTGCATATTTATCAAAGCTTGTGGATTCTAGATATATTGCTACACAATTTGCTCTTTTGACGTCTTTTATGGCTTTATCTAGGACACAATTATCAGCTCCTGCAGGATGGATGGTGGAAGGAATTGGATGGAACGGTTTGTTTTCTTTTTATAACTTAGAACATATAGATTGGATTTGCTTTTTTACTTTAACGACTATATTAGCAATTCCAGCACTTTTGATTTTAAAGAAGGCTGCAAAATAAAAAGGGCCCTAAAAATAGAGCCCTTTTTGATCTAAGGAGATTTTTTTAAAATTTATATTGGAAACGCATACCATAAATATCAGTACTTGCACCTCCACCATTTAAGGAAGCTGAGGTAGCCCCTGCATTTTGAGCCGCTTTATTATTCATTATAGACCTAATATAATTAGCTTTAATCATAGCATTACCATTAATATACCAATTTAATCCTAATGTATAATTATCCATAACTCCGCCTAAAATAAGAGATGAACCATTGTCATCCATATCTACATGAGAGTAACGTGTAGCTATTTCCCATACACCAGATCCTTTATTAGGCCATTTGCCTTTAACTTTAGGAGCTTTAAATGCAGCTTTTTTAATATCATATCTCTTTTTACCATTTAAAACATAACCCATAGAAAAAGTAGATGAATCTGCATTATAATCCGGAACCTCAGCACCATCTAAACCGCTTCTGAAAGCAGTATAACCAGTATACTCACCTAACGCCCAGAATTGTCCGCCTTGGCCTAAATAAGCTGCTTCTAGTCCATAGTGTTGTGCGCCTTCACAAACGTTATTCCCAGAATGAATAGCTGAAGTTTTTAATGGCTTTGCGTCAGTTACATTTAATTCAGCCCTATACTCTAATTTACATAAAGAAGCCGCATAACCTCCACCAAAATCTACTGTTGCACCCCATGCACCAAAATGCACCACTTCAGTTTTAGACAATACAGGAGCAAATGCCGCTCTTATAGTATTTAGCTTATTTCCATCTTTATTATCTATTTTATTTTCTGGCCCAAAACCATGCGCTAATCCAAAAAAGTATCCTAATTTTTTATCATAAGTAGTAAACCTTATAGCAGGTCTTTTAGGCCCAAACTGCTTATCACTAAAAATATCAATAGCTACTGAACGTTCTATAAAAGAAATGTCATTAGAAGATATTGCTTCTTCAAAATACATTGGCATTTTTAATTTACCAACTGACAGTTTCATAGTCTTAGTTGGATGATAGGAAAAGTGTATTTCATCAATACTAGTTTGATCTCCAATATCTGAAGCAGCCTTAGCCGAAGAGCCTTTATCAAAGGTAGCAGTAAAACTAAAGTCATCTGCTTTCCCTTTAAATCCTAGTCTTGCTCTTCTTATATTAGTTCCTGAACCATAAACATCTTGATCTTTAACTTCACCATAATAGCCTACATCCCAATGCATACGGCCATGAACCTTAAAAGATTTATTACCATGTTTTACCGAAAACCCAGGGCCAACTATAAACTTAGGAGCATCATCAGAAGCTTCTTGTTTTTTATTTACTACTTTCATTTTAATGGTTAAATCTTGAATTTGATTCTGTAATTCATCAATTTGTTTTTGTAAGGCATCAGCTTCTTGCGAAAAAGCATTATGATTTATTAAAATCATCCCAAATAGTATTGTTATAAATATACTTAATTTTCTCATTCTATTTTCCATACATTAAATTAAAAAAAATCTAATTGGAAAGTAGCAAACAAATATTAAAGTAATTTTTAATTATTATTACAATTTTATTACATTATATTTTAAATATATATTGTGCGCTAATTACTATATTAAGCATCTGCTTCTAATGAATATCCAGCATCTCTTATAGTTCTAATAATATTTATTTCATTGTCTGCAGTAATAGCTTTACGTAACCGTCTTATATGCACATCTACTGTTCTCGGTTCAACATAAATATTTTCACCCCAAATTCTATCTAATAATTGGTCTCTGCTAAAAACTCTGTGAGGTTGCTCGAGAAAGTTTTTTAGTAATTTATATTCTTTTGGTCCTAATTTGATCTTACGACCATTTCTAATAATTTTATGAGCTATTAAATCCATTTCTATATCTGCATATTTAAGTTTTTTACTATTATTTCTTTCTGTTCTTCTTAATATTGCTTTCACTCTAGAACTAAGCTCTGCAGTTGAAAATGGTTTAGTAATATAGTCATCAGCCCCACTATCTAGACCTAGAATTTTATCATCTTCTGTAATTTTTGCGGTTAGCATTATAATAGGAATATTTTTAATATTTTCATCTCGTCTTATATTTCTACATATTTCTAGGCCAGATACAGAAGGAAGCATCCAATCTAGTATAACTAAATCAGGTTTATTTTCTTTTAACATTTTTAATGCCTTTTCACCGTCATCAGCAGAAATAGTTTCGTAATCTTTTGCTTGGAGCGCATAAATAATTAAATCTCTTATATCTTTTTCATCTTCTACTATAAGGATTTTATTATTCATTTTTTATTCCTGTTTAATCTTTATTAGACATATGCATATTTCTATCAGCCGTAAGAATGAAAGATATATCTTCAGCAATATTAGTGGCATGATCTCCA
>Ga0209631_10007288_pt1 | contig 11158 bp, 14 predicted proteins | sample COG_08_FD_184752 | JGI IMG/M metagenome (GOLD analysis project Ga0209631, IMG submission 184752) | Pelagic Microbial community sample from North Sea - COGITO 998_met_08 (SPAdes) (version 2) | ecosystem: Environmental > Aquatic > Marine > Neritic zone/Coastal water | place: Helgoland, sampling... | reverse complement strand
GCGCGAATAACCACACCGTATAGGCGAACCAGTCCTGGTTAATCCGAACGCCCAATCCGCCCGTAATGGTATAGGTCGCAACCATTACCCCGGCGACCCCGCCCATCAACAGGGTTCTGGTGGAGAGCCGGTTTCCAAGTCTATCCCGAACGATCAAAAAGACGCCCAGGCAAATAACCGCGATGCCGATAGACTGCGGCACGGTAGGAAGCTCATTTACAAAGAGGAAAGCGCCCGCCGTTGCCATGATCGGGGTTGCGCCACGGGCAATAGGCAGAACCTGTCCCAGGTCGCCGCGTTTGTACATATAGGCAATGGCGAATTTGTAACCGCTGTGAAAAATAAGAGAAAATAACAATATGACGAGGGCCGCCTGGTTCGGCGGCTCGACGAACGGAATCAGGGCAATCCCTAAAATTCCGCTGACCATGTTCATGCCCGCCAAGCCGCTTACAGGGTCTAGAGAGCTTTTGACCAGCGCATGCCAGAGCGCGTGTAACATCGCCGCCGCCAACATGGCGGCAATGACTATGGATTCGAAATCCATTTGAAAATTCTACTGGCTTAGGGTGACTTTAGAGCCTCGCTGTTCGAGTACTCTTCATAATTTTGAAAAACATGCTCACGGATAAAGTAGTCCTCGGAAATGCCTGCAGCGCGGGCGAGGGTAACCAAGTCCGGATCGCTTAGGGCTGCCGCGGCATTCCCCGAAATGATTTTATTGAGAAAATCGACGCTGATGCCAATTGAATCCGCGACGGCGGACTTGCTCCAGTCAAAACCGTCGCGGTGCATACACAGGTAGAGGCCAATTTCGCTTGGCGTTAATCGACGCTTTTCCATGGTGGCCGGTCTTACCCGAAGTGGTTCTGCCAGATCAAATTAATTACGCGTCTCGAAAAGTTCAAAAGATGAGTTCCGCAGGGCGGTTCACAAATAAACCGCATATAACCGGGGAAATCATGGTGCCGCCGGAGAGAATCGAACTCTCGACCTCACCATTACCAATGGTGCGCTCTACCACTGAGCTACGGCGGCCATTTAAGACGCGGCGCACAATGCCATCGGCGGATAAAATGTCAACTGCGTCTTGCGCGAAATAACGCTATAAAGTCGGCATGACCAAAACACCCCGAGATCCCGGCGAAAAACCGGCGCGACAGCCACTACAGCGCCAACCCGCGGCAAGCGAGTCCGAGCGTCTCGAGCGCCAGGCGGAGGCGTTGCGCGCCAATCTCCGCCGCCGCAAGGAGCAGTCCCGTGGGCGGGAGGTGCCTGAGGCGGAATGCTGATCAGACCCCGCCGTCTGCGGGGGAGCCGGTAAACCTGCTGGTAAACGCCGGGTCGCGACGATATATATCCTTCACGATCACAGGCATTACGGCCAAACACTTCATACTTAAGGACATTCGCGCCCCGTCGCATGAAAATCGCGGGCGCGTCGGTATATCGGCATGGACCAGATAGTCATACAGGGCGGAAACCGGCTTTCCGGTGAAATTCGCATCAGCGGCGCGAAAAACGCGGCGCTGCCGCTGATGGCGGCAAGCCTGCTGAGCGCGGAGCCGCTGACACTGACCAACCTGCCGCGTCTCGCCGATATCTCCACCATGTCGAAATTGCTCGAACAGCACGGCGTTTCGGTGTCGGAGGTCGATGACGGCAAAAGCGGCATGACCATGACATTCGATGCCGGCGGCGTGGACAACACGGTGGCGCCTTATGATCTCGTGCGCCGGATGCGGGCGTCGGTCCTGGTGCTCGGCCCGCTTGTCGCCCGGTTCGGCGAAGCAAAGGTGTCTTTACCGGGGGGCTGTGCGATCGGCACGCGCCCGGTCGATCTGCACATCCGCGGGCTGGAACAACTCGGCGCGGAGATAGAGCTTGAAGGCGGCTATATGACCGCCCGCGCGCCGAACGGCCTGATCGGCAGCAAGTTCGTTTTCCCGTTCGTCTCGGTCGGCGCGACCGAAAACCTGATGATGGCGGCATGTCTTGCCAGGGGCGAGACCGTGCTGACCAACGCGGCGCGCGAGCCGGAAGTGACCGATCTGGCCCATTGTCTCGTCGCGATGGGGGCAAAGATTGACGGCATCGGTTCGGATACGCTGACAATCCAGGGTGTCACCAGCCTGCATGCGGCCCAGCATCCGGTTGTGTGCGACCGGATCGAGGCGGGGACATACGCAATGGCCGCGGCCATCACCGGCGGTGAGCTGGAACTGACGGGCGTCAGCCCGGGTCTGCTCGACGCGGCGTTCAAAATGCTGGGCGAAGCCGGTCTCGAAATCGAGGATACACCGACCGGTACCAGGGTCAGCCTCGGCAGTGGCGGACTTAAAGGTATCGATGTGATGACAGAGCCGTTTCCGGGTTTCCCGACCGATCTGCAGGCGCAGGTCATGGCGCTGATGTCGGTTGCCGACGGGGCGGCGATGATCACCGAGACGATTTTCGAAAACCGTTTCATGCACGTGCCCGAACTGTCCCGCATGGGGGCGAACGTCAATGTTCACGGCGCGTCCGCGATGGTGCGCGGTGTTGACCATCTGACCGGCGCGGAGGTGATGGCGACCGACCTGCGGGCATCTTCATCGCTTATTATCGCGGCCCTGGCGGCCCGTGGTGAAACTGTCATACGGCGTGTTTATCATCTGGATCGCGGCTACGAGCGGATCGAGGAAAAGCTCGGTGCCTGTGGTGCGGTGATCGAACGCGTTCAGGAAACATGATGCCCACGGAAAATTCAGAGGTACTTTCTTAATGTCCGACACAGATTCAGACGGGGTTTCAGGTGCGGCTTCTGGCGGTGAGGTAAAGCTCGCGGCCACTGATCCGGAGGATATTGCCGTTCTGTCGGCTTTGTTGCAGGACGCCGTTATTCCGATCAGCGAGATGATCTATCTCGCGGCGGAGAGCCGTTTTGCCATGGTCGCGAACCGGTTCCGCTGGGAAGACGCCCCCGCCGAAAAGGTCAAAGGCCGGATTTACGAGCGTGTCCGTTGTGGTGTCACATTTGATCGGGTGACGGCGGTGCGCCGCCGGAATTTCGATCAGGCGCAACGGGGGCAGATGTTTGATTTGCTGGCCCTCGAAGCGACGAACGAGTATGTAGACCTCGTTTTTGCCGGTGGTGCGGTTATCCGCCTCGAGTTGGAGCGGATACTTTGCCATGCGGAGGATTTTGGCGAGCCGTGGCCGACCCAGTGGCGGCCCGAACACGATCTGGATAGTGGATCAGAGACCTGAGCGCGTGAGTGCCGGGGGCAAGCAGCCGAACAGGAGACGACGATGACGACCGCGAACGATACTCTGCGCCTTGCGGTGCCCAAGGGACGGATTCTGGAAGAACTTCTGCCGGTGCTCGCGCGCGCCGGTATCGAGCCCGAAGCTGCGTTCTCGGACAAGCATGAACGCAAGCTGGAATTCGCGACGAATATCCCGAACCTGTCCATCCTGCGTGTGCGGTCCTTCGACATCGCGACCTTCGTGGCTTTCGGCGCGGCCCAGATGGGTGTCGCCGGCCGCGACGTGCTGATGGAGTTCGATTATCCGGAGGTATATGCGCCGCTCGACCTCGGCATCGGTTATTGCCGGATGGTCGTGGCCGAAAAGGAAGACGAGCTTGCGCGCGAGAACCCGAAACGGTGGAGCCACGTGCGGGTTGCCACCAAGTACCCGGAAATCACCCGTCGGCATTTCGCAGAGCGCGGCGTGCAGGCCGAATGCGTCAAGCTTAACGGCGCGATGGAAATTGCCCCGGCGCTGGGCTTGTGCCGCCGTATAGTCGATCTTGTGTCGACTGGATCGACGCTCAAGGCGAACGGTCTTGTCGAGATAGAGCAAATCGCCACGGTTACGTCACAGCTGGTCGTGAACCGTGCAGCGCTGAAGACGCGTTCCGCTGAAATCCACGGCTGGATCGACCGGTTCCAGGGGGCGCTCGATGCCGCTTAGACTCTCCGCGGCCGATTCCGGGTTCGAGAGAGCCTTCGCGGAATATACCGCAAAGGGCCGTGAAACTGCGGCTGATGTCACGGGCGTGGTGGCGGATATTATCGCGGACGTGCGCGTGCGTGGCGACGCGGCGGTTGTCGAATATACGCAGAAATTTGACCGGCTCGATGTATCGGGCGGCCTGCAGATCGCTCCCGATCTGATTGCCGCCGCCCGCGAAGCGTGCGAGCCGGCGCAGATTGACGCGCTTGAATTTGCTGCAGCCCGTATCCGTGCCTTCCATGAACGCCAGCTGCCGGAAGGTTTCTCATTCACCGATGCGGAAGGCGTGCGTCTTGGGGCGCGCTGGACGGCGGTATCGGCAGCGGGAATTTACGTGCCGGGCGGCACAGCGGCGTATCCCAGTTCGGTTTTGATGAACGCCGTGCCGGCCAATGTTGCCGGTGTATCGCGGATCGTGATGGTCGTGCCGACCCCGGACGGCAAGGTGAACCCGCTGGTGCTTGCAGCCGCAGAGCTGTCGGGTGTCAGTGAAATCTACAGGATCGGCGGCGCGCAGGCTGTCGGTGCGCTGGCTTATGGCACCGAGACGATTTTGCCGGTCGACAAGATCACCGGCCCCGGTAACGCCTATGTGGCGGAAGCCAAACGCCAGGTCTTCGGCACCGTCGGGATCGACATGATCGCGGGGCCGTCCGAAATACTGGTCGTCGCGGATGCCGAAAACGATCCTGACTGGATCGCGGCGGATCTATTGTCACAGGCGGAACACGATGCATCGTCGCAGTCGGTTCTGATTACCGATAGCGGTGCTCTGGCCGACGCCGTCGCCGATGCGGCCGAACGTATATTGGGTCAGTTGCAGCGCTCCGATATCGCGCGGCGCAGCTGGGATACCCATGGCGCGATCATTCTGGTGCGCAGCCTCGACGATTCGGTGCCGCTGGTGGACAGGATCGCGCCGGAACATCTGGAACTTGCCGTTGCGGCGCCCGATGCCCTTGCGGAGAAAGTCACCCACGCGGGGGCCATTTTCCTCGGCCGTCACACGCCGGAGGCCATCGGCGATTACGTCGCCGGGCCGAACCATGTTCTGCCGACGGCGCGGAGTGCACGCTTTTCATCGGGGCTCGGCGTTACCGACTTCATGAAACGCACGACACTTGTGTCCTGTGATGCGGCATCGCTCGCCCGGATCGGTCCGGCGGCGGTCACCCTTGCGGGGGCCGAGGGGCTTGATGCGCATGCGCTGTCGCTGTCGGTTCGCCTGGACGACGGCTGACGGGCAGGGGCTGTTATGTCGGATGAGAGCAATCGCCTGTTTGACGTCCGCCTGGATGACCGCAATTTCGTGGCGCGTAATCCCGAGGTCGAGCACGAGCGACGCGTTGCGATTTATGACCTGCTCGAAGACAATTACTTCCGGATGGTCGACAGCGATAACGGCCCGTATGCGCTTCGGCTGTTGCGCCAGGAATCCCGCCTGATCTTCGAAATCACCGATAATGACGGTTACCATTTCGCGGATATCCCGCTTGCGCTTTCGACGTTCCGCAAGATCATCCGGGACTATTTCACCGTGTGCGAAAGCTATTACGACGCGATCAAGTCTGCCAGCCCGTCAAAGATCGAAGCGATTGATATGGGACGGCGCGGCCTGCATGACGAAGGTGCGGAACTGTTGAAAAACAAGCTGGTGGAATATGTCGAGGTCGATGAAAGCACGGCGCGCCGGTTGTTCACCCTGATCTGCGTCCTTCACGTGCGAAGCTGAGACACGTGATGACCGCTCTTCCTTCCAGCATTCTCTTCGTCTGCAGTGAAAACGCCCTGCGCTCGCCCATGGCCGAAGCGCTGACGAAACACCGTCTTGGGACATCGGTTTTCGTGGATTCCGTGGGTGTCCGTGATGGCGAGCTGGACCCGATGGCCATTGCGGTGATGGATGAAATCGGTGTCGACATGTCACGGCACCAGTCAAAGCGTCTGGATGACCTGATGGATACCTCTTTCGAGGTCATTGTGACGTTGTCGCCGGAAGCGCAGCACAAGGCGATTGAGCTGACGCGTGTTACGGCGTCGGAGGTGGAGTACTGGCCGACCCCGGACCCGTCGGTCGCCGAGGGGCATCGCGACGCCCGGCTTCTGGCCTATCGTGATTTGCGCGATTACCTGATCAAGCGCATCGAGGCGCGCTTCATCGGGACCGAATGACGTTGCGACCGTTGTCAGGCTGTTGAATCCTGTCGCTATATTGAACTATTACCTAAAGCCCTTGACCTTACGCCTGCAAAACCGCACTTTCCCGCCAAATGTGAAACGCGCCAGGAGATATAATGGCAAAAGAAGAACTTATGGAATTTTCGGGCACCGTTCTCGAACTTCTCCCGAACGCAATGTTCCGGGTGAAGCTTGATAACGAACACGAAGTCCTCGCCCATACATCGGGCAAGATGCGCAAGAACCGCATCCGTGTGCTCGCAGGTGACCGCGTCAACGTTGAGATGACGCCGTACGACCTGACCAAGGGCCGCATCACCTTCCGCTTCAAATAAGCGCCATGGTCCGGACGTCCGGGCCGCAGAGGCTTGTCCTCGCATCGGCATCACCGCGCCGTGTCGAGTTACTTGCCCAGATCGGTATCGTCCCCGACGAGATCGTTCCCGCTGATATAGATGAGACACCGCAGCGTCGTGAGGAACCGGGGCCGCTGGCGAAGCGTCTTGCCCTGGGTAAAGGGGAGGCCATCGCATCCGTACATCCTGACGCCTGGGTGCTGGCAGCCGATACCGTTGTCGGGCTCGGGCGACGCATACTCGGCAAACCGGAAAACCAGGACGAAGCGCGGCGCTTCCTGTCCATGCTCTCCGGGCGGCGGCACCGCGTTTTTGGTGGCGTGACGGTCATTTCACCCGGCGGCAGGGCATCGCGGCGGCTGGTTGTTACCACCGTCAGTTTCAAGCGGCTTGAGACGGCGGAGATCGATTCCTACCTCGACAGCGGGGAATGGGAAGGCAAGGCCGGCGGCTACGCGATCCAGGGCCTCGCCGGCGGTTTTGTGCGCAGCATCAACGGATCGTATTTCAACGTTGTCGGATTACCACTTTACGAAACACTCTCGCTTTTGCGAGGATCGGGTTTTGTTGTACCTGTAGCGTCACCCTCCGGATGAGACATTCATGAGCCAGGAACTATTTATAAACGTCATGTCGGCCGAAGTACGCGCCGCGCTGATGGACGACGCTGTTCTGATCGACCTGATCGTCGAGCGCCGCGAACGTGCGAGCGTCGTCGGCAATATCTACCTCGGTCGTGTCGAGCGGGTCATGAAGGGGATGGAGGCCGCGTTTGTCGATATCGGTCTCGGTAAATCCGGTTTCCTCGGGCTGGACGATAACCGCCGCGGTAACGGAGAAACATCGGCGCCCGTGCACGAGGGCGAAGCGATCCTGGTGCAGGTCACGAAGGATGCAATCGGCACCAAGGGCGTGCAGTTGTCGCGCCGGTTGACCCTGCCGGGTCGCTCGCTGGTCTATGCGCCGAGCCAGGACCGGGTGATGATATCGCGCCAGATCGAAGACGAGGCCGAGCGTGAGCGCCTGACCGCCCTGATGGCGGGTATCGCGGAGGAGGGCGAAGGCTATATCCTGCGGACGGCCTCCGTCGGGGCTACCGGCGAAGAGCTGGCCGCCGATCGTGCCGAGTTGCTGGACTCATGGCAGTCGATCGAAGATGCGCAGGCGACGATCAAGGCGCCGTCCTGCCTGCATGCGGATATCGACCCGGTATTGCGGGTGCTGCGTGACCATGCGCTGGACAGTATCGACCGTATTCATGTCGATGACGGGGCTGCGGCTGAGTCTGCGCGCAAGTTCTGTGAACGGGTGATGCCGGGTATGGCGGAGCGGGTGACGCTTCATTCAGGTCCGCAGCAGATGTTCGAGCAATACGGCATCGAGGAAGAAATCGAACGCGCCTGCAAACGCCGCGTCGATCTGCCGTCCGGCGGCGGGCTGGTAATCGAGAGCACCGAGGCACTGACCTCCATTGATGTGAATTCGGGGCGCTTCGATGCGGCGTCCGACCTGGAACAGATGGCGCTCCGGACCAATTCCGAAGCCGCGAAGGAGGCCGCGCGTCATATCCGCCTGCGGAACCTTTCAGGGCTGATCGTGATCGACCTGATCCATATGGAAAGCGACGATCACTGGAATACCGTTATCGACATTCTCGACGACGTGACGGGGCGGGACAGGAACCCGACCCGTGTCCTTGGGGTCACCGAAGCCGGGCTGGTGGAGATCACCCGTCGTCGTCGGCGCGAACCGCTGCTGCATACCATGACGGAAATCTGCAAGGCCTGCGGCGGTGCCGGCCGGGTGAAGTCGCTTGACGCGGCATCCATCGATATCCTGCGGGCATTGAAGCGCGAGGCAGGCGTCGTACCACCCGGTGAGATCGTCGTGTTTGCGGCACCTGATGTCGTCGAATCGCTGGAAGCCGACTATGGCGAGCTGGTCGACGGCGTAGAAGACGAAACCGGCCGTTCCATCGACCTGCGCGCCGATAAAGAATACGGTCGCGAAAATTACGATATCGTTGTGGAGTAACCGGTTACGTGAGTACTCAGCCAGATCCGAAATGCCCCGTCTGCGGCAATGAGCGGACGCAGAAAAACCGGCCGTTCTGTTCCAAGCGCTGCGCCGATGTCGATCTCGGCCGCTGGTTCACAGGCGCATATGCGTTGCCGTCCGAGGAACTTCCCGATGAATTCGATATCGGCATGGAAGAGCAAATTCCCGACGACGATATTTACCGAAACTAAGTCGACCACACCCCGGCAACGCACCGGCCCTGTAGCGGCCACCCCGGGCAGGTGTTAGCCGATAACCGCCTGGCACATGATTTCCACCTTCGTGCCGGGTGTAAGCTCGACGCCGACGCAGGCACGGGCAGGCGGGTTGGCATCCCCCATCCAGTCGATCCAGGCCGCGTTCATGCCGTCTTTTTCGGCCATTTCGGCGATATATAACACCGCACTGACGATTTTAGTCTTGTCGGAGCCCGCCTTGGCAAGGAAACCGTCGATTCTTTCCAGCACATCTGCCGTCTGGTCTTTGATACCCGCCGTCTTGTCCCCGGCGACAATCCCCGACAGCCAGACATAGCCGCCATGGATGACGGCGCGGCTGTTCCATTCGCCCGGTTCGATATGTTGGATGGTCATTTGCTATCTCCCTCAAATTCCGAATTAATTTATAGGGTAACGCAGACCGGTGCGGCTGGACAGGCGCGGCGATATTGCCTATAAGCTGCGTTCGCTGAACAGCGACGTGCCCAGGTAGCTCAGTTGGTAGAGCATCGCACTGAAAATGCGGGTGTCGGTGGTTCGAGTCCGCCCCTGGGCACCACCTTCTTTTCTTAACATACTGTTTTCGCACCGTTATCCGAGATTCGGGTAGCGTATTACCTGTGGCTTAAGCCGCCGCCCGCCGTTTTTTGTCGGCTGGGCGGGGAGGGGGCGAATGATAACGGCCACGGTCCGGCTGGCGGAGCCCGGGGCCGGGCGGTTCGCGGATGAATCATCTCACCTGACCAGTTATGCCCGGCGTTCGGCCCGCCACTGTTCAGGGGAGACAATCGACGGCGCATTCAGACACAGGAGTAGTCTGACGGATCCCGTTCCCGCTATGGGCGGAGAGCGGTGGACGATTCCATCGGCCGAATTGGCATGTTTCCCTCTGAAGATGGCGACATCGTGTTGCCGGAGGGACTCCAGAGGACCGTCATAGTCTTTCTGCTCTCTCAGTGCCCTGTCCGCGAATTGGGGCGGTATCCACTCGGTGGTTTCACCGCGATATGTCGTCAGGAGTCGGATTTCGACCGAGTCCTTATGGAACTTCCAGCAGGCGTCATGTTCAATTCGGTCGAGCCGGACATCAACGAGGTCCTGTCGCGTGATGCCGGCGAAAACGGAAACGAGGTCGGCGATATCGGCGATGAACGCGTCTCGCGTTCTGCCCGACGCCATCCCGAACGCGTCAAGTTCGGATTCAAGTGCCTCACGCACGTTCGCCCGGCTTACCAGGATCCGAAGAGCGGGAAGCTGCGACGGCGCCATTTTTTTGAGCCATTCGGTAACGCAAAACGGGATGGAACGCCGACAGATCACCAGTTCGTTTCCCGGCGCGTTGATGGCGGAAAGCCCTTGCGCGGAGGTGCAAATACGAATGCCGGAACCCTGCATAATGGTGGGGTTCGCAACCTCGCCGAGGCTGATCGGAGAGGTGAGGATATCTTGGGAAACTGCTGGCCGATCGCGGTATTCCGGCGATTCCGGCATCAAAGTGTTCATCGTTCAAAATATGCTGTGTTTGTTACAAACAATGTTATGTATGTTATAACATAACGGTAATTCTGTCACGGACAAAAAAATGAAATTTCTTACGAACGCCGGGCCGGTCCTCGACCGGGTGGCAATCTCCACGTCGGCTGTCTGCGCGATACACTGTCTTTGCCTGCCGCTTCTCCTGTCGGTGTTACCGGCAATGGGGGCAACGTTTTTTGGCCAGGAATTGTTCCATGTTATGCTGCTTTGGCTGGTAATTCCCCTGAGTGTTGTTGCCCTCGGGATGGGGTGCCGGAAACACAAAAACTGGCTTGTCGGGTTGTTCGGTTTTCTCGGGCTTGTCCTTCTGGTCATGGCCGCGGCCTTTGGGCACGATTTTCTGGGCGAAACCGGAGAGCGTTTTACAACACTTGCCGGCGCGCTCTTCATCGGCGTGGGACACTTTCGCAATTACTCGCTTTGCCGACGGGCCGAGTGCGACGAATAGTTTCGGTTTAGATCCGGGGCCGGCCGAAAAACAGGCCGGACAAACGCACCCCTTCCTGCGTTACCAGGCCATACCGGCTGACAGCTGTTCAGGTGGGTGATATGACGGCGGCCACAGACTGGCGGCCCGGTCTAGGATGTGAGCCAGGTATCGAGACGTTCCCGTGTACAGGCGAAAATATTGGCACCGCGCATCGAGAACCCCGCTTTCGTGGGGTCTATGACGTTGAGTTGAATGCCGTCTGTCCGGGTATCTACTTCATGGAAAATATAGCCCATTTCCGAGAGCAGGCTAAAGACCGCTTGGCTGTCCGTCGCGAGCGAGTCGCGGCATTCGAATAATATAGCAGGACGTGCAGCGCCCAG
>Ga0209631_10007286_pt1 | contig 11159 bp, 11 predicted proteins | sample COG_08_FD_184752 | JGI IMG/M metagenome (GOLD analysis project Ga0209631, IMG submission 184752) | Pelagic Microbial community sample from North Sea - COGITO 998_met_08 (SPAdes) (version 2) | ecosystem: Environmental > Aquatic > Marine > Neritic zone/Coastal water | place: Helgoland, sampling... | reverse complement strand
CTGACAAGCCTGCAGCAATCGAAACGATGTCTGCGTAATCAACACTCTCCCCAGAACTATGAATTACACGATGGTTATAGGCACGACAGTCAGTTGGACGGACTGCCATTTTTTGTGCACCAGCTTCAATCATCATAGCCCTCACGTTCGCACCAATCTCTCGCAGTGGGGTCCACCATGCACGGACACTTGTGCTTCCCCCTGTCGCCTGCATGCCAAACAAAGGATTCTTGTAAGCATTGCCCTTGGGAGCCGTCAGTGCTCGAATTCGCTCATAGTCTGCCTCCATTTCATCAGCTAAGATTTGTGCAAGAGAAGTTAGGGATCCTTGTCCCATCTCAGAAGCTGGAATCAAGAGATGAACTAAGCCATCTTCATCAATCTGCAACCAGGTAGCGATGAAGTCATTCTCAAATTGACCCGCAAGAACTCTCTTTGGAGTTGAATTAACAGAAAAGGCTAGGGCAAAAACACCTGCAGTAACGCCAGTTTTTCGGAAAAAATCACGGCGACTAATATTTTCGATTTTCATCTCAGGCTCCTTGCTCTTGTAGTTGACGGGCGGAGCGATGAATAGCGCGACGAACGGCGTTGTAAGTGCCACAGCGGCAGATATTCGTCATTTGTTCATTGATTTGCTGATCAGTGGGGCTTGGATTTTTCTTGAGCAAAGAGACTGCTGTCATGATCTGTCCAGATTGACAATAACCACACTGAGGAACTGACTCAGCAATCCAGGCTTGTTGCACAGGATGGCTGTTGTCTTCTGAAAGCCCCTCAATCGTTAAAATGTCCTTTCCAACTGCAGCAGTAGCCGGATAACTGCAAGATCTGACTGCTTCCCCATCAACCAATACAGTACAAGCTCCACAGGCCGCAATCCCACAACCAAACTTTGTCCCTGTCAACTTTAATTCATCGCGTAAAGCCCACAGCAGTGGCGTATCCTCATCAACGTCAATTCGGCGCAAGTCGCCATTAATTTTCAATTCCAACATCTGTTCCCCCTTTGCTGGATTATGTTTGCAGATCGTGCTGATTACAATTGGATAGTTCCCGAGCTTTCTTCTGTAGAAGATGGTTCATCGGGAAGAAAAACTCAGTTTATTTTTGAATTGACTGATCAGTCAATTCAAAAATAAACTGACTACTCAGTCAATAAAATTTCTATCTGTAATCAGCTTTCTCTGATTCAATTACTAGAACTCAGGTCGGCTGATTTTCAGGATTTTCTGGTGAAGGTACTGAAGTGGGCATAGCGACACTCAGACAAGCAAACAGGGCACAAAGTGCTAAGGCCCCAGACAACAAAAAGGCATTACTGAAGGCATACCCAGCGACCCAACCGGCTAAAAGTGCACCCAAGGCTCCGATTCCATCCATCAAAGAGAAGGAAAAGCCAAGGGCAGCTCCCTCTCGTGAGCCAGCGAATTCAACTGCTGCAGCTAGAATCGCAGCCCGGACACCTTGCAGCAGAGCCACTGCCAGTAAGAGCATCGCAAGTACAGCAAACAAATAAGAGGTTGCATCTAAAGTATAAGCTGCAAATGCAGCTAGAGCAGCGCCACCAATGAAACTTAAAATCACTTTTCGACGCCCTACCATATCTGAGAGTTTGCCAACATAAGGCTGTGCCAACGCACCTACAAGAACCATCACCGCATAGATCAGTCCAGTTTCTGATGAAGACAAGCCTTTTTCCTGCTGCAGGTATAGTGGAATCATGCTGATCAAGGCTACCATAGCCATATGATAGGTACTCATCATTATGACAATCCGGCGGCCTTTGGAACCAGACCAGGTTTTGACAATTGCTCCGAATTCCTGACGATTCCATCTCATACGACTGGTTTGAAGGGGGATGTGTTTCATTTGGATGATGAACCAGATTCCCATCAGCGCAGCAGGAAGTGTAATCAGTTGTAAGGTATGCCTCCAGTCAATCATGGTCAGCAGGAAGCCGACAATCAGCGGGCCAACTACTGCTGAGAGCGTCCCCCCAATAGCATGGATACCCAAGGCCTGAGCTCGGCGTGAGGGTGCTTGCTGCACAAGAATAGAGGTTGCCAGGGGATGCCAGGCAGCATCACCACTACCACCAAAAGCGAGCAGTAACGCCAAGAGCCAAAAGCCAGGAGCCAAAGAGGCCAACCAGTAGCCGATCACCACCCACCAAAAGGTGATCATCAGCAAACGGCCACGATTCAAAGTTGCATCTGCTACCAATCCGGCTGGCAAGAAGCCAATGGCAGAACCCCAACCCTGTAGAGCCAACAGCAAGCCAACCTCTGCTGTGGATAGATCCATCTCCAACGCAATCGCTGGGGCCAAAACAACCAGTGATACAGGTGCAATGTCATTTGCAAAATGACCAATTGAGAAGGGTAGTAGCCAACTGCGTGGCGCTGAGTTACTCATGAAATTCTGGGTTGTCTTAAGGAGTTTTTCGAGAAGCTACCGTCATCTGTCTAGACTAATCCATCTTTTTCTGCCTGCCAAAACTGCAGAAACCATGAATGCGAAGTTCCCATACAATCGATATTTTGACCAATAAAAATTTTGCATTGCGCTACAGAAACACCTTCGCTAGATTCTTGCGGTGCTAAGATATTAGATGTCTGAAGGCCCTTTGGATTTCATGAACAGATTGTGATGCAGAGGGAGGGACTATGCTAATGTGAGTTGACAAGCCACTGACACTTCGGGTTCAGGAAGCTGTGTTGCGACTGATCCGTGAACGCAATTACCAACCCGGTAAAAAGGTACTGACTGAAGCAGAGTTGGGACAACTGTTTGGGGTTGGACGTTCAACGCTTAGAGAGGCCATTGGTAACCTTGTCGAGCAAGGGATCCTGCAAAAATCGCATGGCCGGGGGACGTTCCTGAGACAGCTCCCAATCGTTCTCGAGAGTGGCTTGGAAGAGTTGACCAGTGTTACAGAGCACATCCGAAAAGTAGGGGCTAAGCCTTCAACGCAGAGAATCCGGGTGGAGAAGATCCCTGCTGATGAGCGGCTCAGTCAAAAACTTCAGTTGCCCCAGGGAGCAAGCTGTTACTGGATTGAAAGAGTCCGCTTCGCAGACGACGTACCAGCTGCCTATTGCATTGACGTCATTCCTCAGAATCTGTTGCCAGACGGACTCAAAGAACAGGTCTTTCGGGATTCACTCTTTGAGCTACTCAGCAAAAAGGGGCATCCAGTTTCACATACCGAGAGTTACATTATCCCGACCCTTTTGACTCAGCAGGAACTGCCCGAACTAAATAGTGAGTCTGCATATTTTCTATTGTTTGAGGAAGTGAACTACGACTTCAGTGGCTTCCCAGTCTGCTACAGCGACGACTACTACAGCAGTCAGGTTTTTGAATTCAAAATCATCCGTAAGCGTCCCTTGGACTGATTCTAAATCTCATTCAATCAGAGGAAGAAATCATGGAATACCGTCAGCTCAGCCCGGAAACGGTCCCGGGGTTTCTCAAGGGCATCCCCAGTGTGCAAGAGATCTTTTCGGATCTGGATGATCTGGAAGTTGAGGAGGTAGGGGACGGCAACCTGAATTTTGTCTACAAGGTAAGGCAACGAAAGAGTCAGGAACAGACGGTGGTAATCAAGCAGGCCGTGCCTTTCCTAAGAATAGTCGGTGAATCTTGGCCTCTGTCTCGTACCCGTATGAACTTTGAGATTCAGGCGCTTGAACACCATACGAAGTATTGCCGGCAACATGTCCCCAAAATCTTTTACTCTTCTACAGACATGTCGCTGGTGGTGATGCAGAATCTGAATCGGCATGCTGTGCTTCGTGGTGAAATGATCTTGGGAAAAACCTTTCCAAAACTAGCTGAGCACATTTCCTCCTTTCTAGCGAACACTCTCTTCCCAACAACAGATTGGTGCCTGACCGGAAGTGAGAAAAAAGCGATGGTTAGCAGATTCATAAATCCGGAACTCTGCAAAATCACCGAAGATTTTGTACTTACGAATCCTTATGAAGATCACGAGACAAATATCTATCACGACCAGGTCACTCAGGCAGATAAAGACTATCTTCAGCAGGATTCCCAACTGAAGGTTGCGGTTGCTGAGATGAAATATGCATTCATGAATCACAGTGAGGCGCTGCTTCACGGAGATCTTCACATTGGCAGTATCATGGCCAATGAGGAAGAAACCTACGTAATTGATCCTGAGTTCGCTTTCTTTGGTCCAATCGGTTTCGATGTGGGCGCCTTTATTGGCAATCTATTTCTCGCTTACTACGCACACGAAGTACGTCAAAAGATGCTGGGCCGTGAGCCTTTCGAGTATCGCAATTGGATTTTACGGACAGCGGAGGAGACCTGGAACCAATTTCAGGCAAAGTTCGAAGCAAATTGGGTTGCGCACGAACGGGAGGCTCCCAATAGCTACTGGAATTATCCAGAAGGACACATTGGCTTCGCCTTGCAGCGTCAGCGATTCTTACACCACATTTTTGAAGACACAATCGGCTTTGCTGCCTGCAAAATGATGCGACGCATCTACGGGCTTGCCAAAGTTGCTGACATCGCTGAGATCCCTGATTTAAAGGCTCGCTTGGAGGTGGAACGTAATGTCATGTGCATGGCTAAGGTAATGGTTCAACAACGCAGCGCCTTCCGTTCCATTCAGGAACTAACGGCATTAGCCCAAGAAATATCTCCCTTACGCTGAAGTTTCGTGAATCCGATCGTTGAAGTACAACAAATCAGCAAGTCCTTCGGAGCAACCCAGGCGCTTCGGGGTGTCTCCTTCTCCTTTTTTTCAGGAGAGATCTTCGCCTTAGTGGGTGCAAATGGGGCCGGCAAATCTACCCTGATTAAGATCATCTGTGGCTACTATGAGGATTACGAAGGGGAAATTCGTATTGAGGGCCAGCGTGTCCGTTTTCACAGTCCTCAAGACTCCTTTCGTCAAGGCATCCGCACGGTTCACCAGATTATCGATCAAGGTGTAGTGCCCACAATGAGCATTTCTGAAAACCTTGCTCTCAACGAGCTTTTGGATCCAGCAACCGGATTACGTTATCGTCGTCAACACATTCGAACTCGTGCTCAGGAAATCGCCGAGCCGATGGGCCTGACGTTTACTAATTGGGATCTTCCTGTCTCCGATTTATCCCAGAGTGATCGTCAGTTGATCAGCATCGCCCGCTCTCTGGTTGGTGAACCGAAGTTGCTGATTTTGGATGAGCCGACTTCCTCGTTGAGTACCCGTGAGACAGATCGACTGTTTGATAAACTCGACCAGTTACGCTCGCAAGGAGTTGCGATTGTCTATGTTTCTCATCGACTCCATGAGATTGAGTTGCTGGCTGACCGTGCTGGTGTGGTTCGAGATGGACTGAAGAGTGCCGATCTGACTCGTCCAGTGAAATCCCAAGATTTGGTTCGTGCGATGGTAGGTGGAATAGATACGACTCCTCACGATCATCCACAGCCTGTTCAAGCAGGAAAAGTTCGACTGGAGTTGAAGGATCTTATTGTGCGTCCAGGAGACCCCGCATTGAATCTCCAATTGAGAGCGGGGGAAATTGTTGGATTGACAGGTTTGATTGGAGCTGGAAAGTCGGAGTTAGCAGAAATTCTCTACGGCATGCGAGAACCTGTTTCTGGAGAAATACTTCTGGATAGCAAGCCCTTGAAACCTGAATCGATTTCTTCCGCTATCGAAAAGGGGGTCCATCTTGTTCCAGAAGATCGCAGCAACAGAGCGCTTATTCCCCAGTTTAGTGTGAATCAAAATCTTTCCTTACCTTTTCTTAGAAATTTTTGTCGGTTTGCGTTGCTGCAACCGAGAAAAGAGCTGCAGGAAGCCGATCGGATGGTGCGAGACCTGGGAGTCAAGTGCCAAGGTATACACGCCCTGATTGGTAGCCTCTCAGGGGGTAATCAACAGAAAGTTGTAGTGGCTCGCTGGCTTCAAAGAAAATTCCGAGTCCTGCTATTAGATGAGCCTTTTCAGGGTGTGGATATCAAGTCCCGACATGACATTATTCAATATCTACGAGATCAACTCCATGATGAGGTGGTGCTAGTACTCGCTGCAGATCTTGATGAAATTCTGGAAGTGGCCGATCGAGTTCTGGTGCTCAACCGGGGACGTCTGATGGGAGAACAAAACCGTAATTTAATTGACCGAACGCAGCTCCTTGACTGGATCTCTACCACCGAAACAAAATTCGCCCATGCCTGAAGCTACAAAAATCGATAAAGGTGAAACTTCCAATAATTGGGATGCCAAGCAATTTGCCATTCGCTATGGTTTTTTGATTGTGATGGCGGCCTTATACCTGTTGTTCAGCATTTTGGAACCTGCATTTTTGACCTGGAGTAATCAGTTTTCCATTCTATTAGGCATTGCGATTTATGGCATTCTCGCACTTGGAGTCACTTTCACCCTAGTTGTTGATGGCTTAGATCTGTCCATTGGCTCCGTCGCGGCTCTGAGTGTGATGATCTCCTCCTACTGCATGGTTGTACTGGAGCAGGGTGCCGTGATTAGTGTGATTATTTGCCTCCTGCTAGGTGCCTTGGTTGGACTCCTAAACGGTCTATTGATTGTTAAGATGAAGATCCCCGATTTGCTAACAACACTGGGGATGATGTTTTTGATTCAAGGACTTCAGCTAATCCCCTCTGCAGGTCGTACCATTAGTGAAGGGATGCTGATGGAGGACGGGGAGGAAGCAATGGGTTTTTTTGATCCAAGCTTTCTTTATCTTGGGCAAGGCCGACTGTTCGGGGTAATTCCAATTCCAGTGATTGTCATGCTGGTGATCGCTCTCCTTGTTTACATTGTCCTGGACCATACCCGTTGGGGTCGAGTGATGTACGCCATTGGTGGAAACCCAGAAGCCACTCGACTGGCTGGAGCACCTGTTAATTTATATCGAATTATGGCTTACGTGATCAGCGGCACGATTGCATCGATTGGTGGAGTGCTCCTGGTAGCCCGAGTTGGAGTTGGAGACATCACCAGCGGTACTGGGTTGCTGTTGGATGCGGTCGGGGCCGCTTTGATTGGCTTTGCAGTTTTTGGAGTTCGACGACCAAATCCTTTTGGCACTCTCGTCGGAGCCATCTTCATTGGGGTTCTGTTGAGTGGCTTAACGATGTTGAGCCTGCCCTACTACACCCAGGATTTTATCAAAGGCGGAGTGCTGGTCCTCTCGCTGATGTTTACTTTTGCGCTGGCAAAGCGCTCCTAGACCTTCCCTTGCGGAAGTTCCCGCAGAGATTTTTTCTCTGCCTTATTTCCTTTCTCATGGAGATTCAGATGAAACAGATGCTGTCCGCAGCTTGCTCCCTTTTGTTCCTCTTGATCACAACGACTACGCTTTGGGCCCAGCTTGCGGGGGCTCCTCCGCCATTTGATGGATCTAAAAAGCTCAAAGTTGCCTTGGTTCAGCTTTTGGTGGAAGGGGAATTTATGCAGACCTTCCGCTCTGGAGCCAAACGGCAGGCTGAGATGCTGGGTATGGAATTCCTGGCATTGAATACAAAAAATGCCGATAACAAAGCCCAGGCTGATGCCGTGGATCGTGCGATCAGTCTTGGAGTGGACGCAATCCTTCTGAGTCACGGACGACCGGAGACGATGCGAGAGCCCATCCAGCGAGCCTTGGCGCAAGGAATCAAAGTGGTCGCATTCGACATCTACTTCGAAGATCTGACCAATATCGTTACCCACATGGCCCAAGATGATGTCCTGCTGGGTCAAATGGCACTGGACGCCTTAGTGGCTGATTTCAATGGCCAAGCAAACGTTGGGTATATCTACATTCCAGGTGTTCTGCCACTGGACAAGAGAGATACCAGCTTCACCAAGGTCAAGCAGGAATACCCAGGTATCAAGGAAATCGCCCGTCATGGTTCACTCGAGTCGCCGATCTCCACCAAGAATGCTGATCAGGTGAAGGCAACGATGCAGGCAAACCGCAATATCAACGCCTACTTTGCACCTTATGATGAGTTTGCAAAAGGGGTTGTGATCGCCCTGCGTGAGCTGAACATGAGTGACAAGGTAAAAGTCTACAGTGCCGACATCAGCACCGTTGATATTCGTCAGATGACCCAGGATGGAAGCCCTTGGGCTGCGACCGCTGCTACGAACCCTGCTGCAATTGGCGCAACTGGGATTCGAGCTTTGGCCATGAAGCTGACCGGGGAGTGGCTGCCACAAGAAATCACGATCCCACCTATGCTCTTCACCCAGAAGATGCTACGTGACAACAATGTTCAGCGGTTTAATGATCTCTTTGAGAAATTCCCAGAGTTCAATACCGTTGATCGAGCAAGCGCAACTTGGATTCCCAGAGATTCCTCAGGCAAGTTCTAACCTCCTATTTTTGAGAACTCTATGAGCCTCCCGTTGAGCCTTCAATGGCAAGAAGATGAGCTGATCATGTTGGATCAGACCTGTCTACCCATCGAAGAAGTGATGTTGCGACCAAAGACGGTCGACGCTGTCTTTGAAGCTATCAAAATGCTTCGGGTACGGGGGGCCCCTGCGATCGGGATTGCGGGTGCTTATGGATTGGTCATAGCCATGCAGCACCAGCGCAACCTCACTTGGCCAGAGTTTCTTTTGGAAGCAGAACGCCAAGCGGATTATCTCAACAGCGCTCGACCCACTGCGGTGAATCTAAGTTGGGCACTCAAGCGAATGATTGGGAAATTAAATGATCAGCTCGACAGCGAAACCGCATATCAGGTCTTGTTAGAAGAAGCCAAGGTCATTCATGAAGAAGATCGAAAGCTCTGCCGGGGTATTGGCGAAAATGGACTCTCGCTCATCGAAGAGGGGATGGGAATCCTGACTCATTGCAATGCAGGTGGATTGGCAACCAGTGAGCTTGGAACCGCGCTGGCCCCAATGTATCTGGCCCATGAAAAGGGCATCCGTTTCCGAGTTTATTCGGATGAAACCAGACCGCTACTCCAGGGCTCTCGACTGACAGCTTGGGAACTACAGCAAAGCGGGATTGATGTAACCACGATTTGTGACAACATGGCCGCCGTGATGATGCAAGAAGGCAAGATTGATATGGTTATCGTGGGTACCGATCGGGTTGCGGCCAACGGAGACGTTGCCAACAAGATTGGCACCTTCAGCGTAGCGATACTGGCAAACTATTTCAAAATCCCTTTTTACGTGGCCTGTCCAGCGTCCACTATCGATCTAAACACCCCAACTGGTGCCGAGATTGTGATTGAAGAACGAGCGCCAGAAGAGGTGACGGCTTTCGGAGAACGTAGAACCGCACCAATCGATATCAAGGTGAGAAATCCCGCCTTCGACGTCACACCTGCAAATCTAGTCACTGGCATCATTACCGAACAGACGATTTTTCGAGCACCATACGCTGAATCGATTCGTCAGACCTACGGTTCAGCCTGAGAAGGATTAGAGCACACCACAGTTTTGCAAATGGAAACCCAGTTACAAGGAATCACAAAGCTTTCCTTTGCCACTGACTGCTTTCAATGAGTGCATTCCCGGTTCAGTCCTGATGAATTCACGCTTTCAAGTCCAGTATCGATTAGCCTGCCCACTCTCAGAGGCTGCTGAAGTTGCCAATCAAATTGCCTTCGAGCAAAGTGTCTGTCACCCACCCCATCTCGTGGCTCCCGGTTTTCTAAAGAATGAAATCGCTGGACGCGTTGAACTAACTGCTCTCGACGAACATCATTCTCAGGTCTCAATCAGCTTTCTGAGTGAGACCGTTGGCAATGAAATTACGCAATTGATGAACGTTCTTTATGGCAATATCAGCTTGACGAAAGGAGTTCGGGTTACAGATCTTCAGTTCTCTTCAGACTTAAAGGCGCACTTCACTGGACCACGCTTTGGCATCACTGGGATTCGTGAACGCCTAGGCATCTCTACAGGCGCACTAATGATGGCTGATATCGGGCCTTTGGGGCGCAGTACCAACGATCTTGCTGAGTTAACATATCGTTTCGCCAAGGGAGATATGGATTTAATCATCGATGAACATCTGATTACTGATCAATCCTAGAGTCCTTTTCGAGTGAGCGTCCATGCCTGTTGTAAAGCTGTTGAGCGAGTGAACGCAAAGACCGGAAGAAAGAGTTGCTATGTTCCAAACATTACCTCCTCTTTGGAAGAAATGATGCTTAGGGCAGATTGGGCCGCTCGATGCAGGGCCGGTGGTCTCTTGGTTTGCTCTTGACCGGTTTTGAGAGTCTTCACCGACTCAGCCAAAGTAGAAAACCAGGCCTGCCAATCATCGTCCAACCTGCTTTCTTGGGTCCATTTATCCTCTCCCCCAACCAAGGAATCTCTGTTGGGCTCTTGTTCGGAACAATTTTTCGGATGGCAGGAGCAGATTGTGTCATGTTCCCGATCCCAAGCAAAAGATTCAGTTTTGAAGCTGCAGACTGCAAAGATGTGATTAACCGCTACTATGCTCAAGATCCTTGCTGGGAACAAACATTCCCAGTTATCGGAGGAAGTATCAGTGCAGAACAACTTCCGCAATTGAAGAATAAGTATGGTGATGACGTCATTTATTTAGTGGGCAGACAAATGTACGAAATGTCGGCTGATCTGCCGGAGAATGTGCGCCAATTACGAAGAATACTAGAAAGAGAGACGTGAAATGGGGTATTTGCCTAGGTTTGATCTAGGTTAGTGCCATAGCCTCCATTTCTAAAGATGATGAATTCCAGCTTTTCGAATTTGATGGCTGCCGTATTCAATCCTACCGATCGGCTACTCCAGTTCAGTTGGAAGGAGTACAAACTCTCACTTCGGAATCTGCCTAAGAACTTTGGTTGAGAAAGTCTGTCCATTTTGTGAATGTGCAACCCGTACTTTGACGTCAGGGGCTTTTTCTTCCAGATCAACCTCTAACAATCATTTCAGGAAGTGACTGGTTGCCAAATGTTGGTTTTGAGCAACTCGAAGATCTCTGGGCAGACTATCTTCAACACTACGCTCAGCAGTGGGATGGAATGATCATCTTTGCACCCCTGACTTGCTGGCATTCGTGGAATACAGCTAAGAGAGTGGCTGAGAAATGGCCTGAATGGGGGTAGGTTAGTTTCGAGTTGGTATCGATGCTTGGCAGGAAAAAGAAAATCCAGTGGAGTCCCTTCGAAAACCTCTTCCAATG
>Ga0209631_10007285_pt1 | contig 11160 bp, 7 predicted proteins | sample COG_08_FD_184752 | JGI IMG/M metagenome (GOLD analysis project Ga0209631, IMG submission 184752) | Pelagic Microbial community sample from North Sea - COGITO 998_met_08 (SPAdes) (version 2) | ecosystem: Environmental > Aquatic > Marine > Neritic zone/Coastal water | place: Helgoland, sampling... | reverse complement strand
GCCTCAAGGTATTCTCGTTTGACTTGGGTAATGACCTCCAGTGAGGCCGCGTCAATCTCAATGCCTTGCTCGCGCATCCTATCTCGGGTGCGGGTCATCAGCTCACTCGCCTCATTGGTCAACAGGTAATCCGCCATCACAAGCTTCTCGGATACGCCAAGCATCAGTTGAATCACCGCAACCCCGAAGCCGGTACGATCTTTACCGGCCATACAGTGCACTAAAAAGCCCTGCTCGGTCGTGATCAACGCTCGAAACATCTGAGCGTAAGCGGCGACATGTTCGCAGGCGATTTCCCGAGTAATTTCTTGCATAAAGGCGCTGCGTTCCGCAGCGGAGTGTTGTCCCATGGACACACTGCCTCGCAAATCTGAGCTCGTGCCAGGTGCAATCGGGATGTGTTTTTGGCAGTCAAACGTCGGCAGGTTGGGTGTGGGATACAACGCCACCTCGTCAGCGCCTCTTAAATCGCAAATCACGCCAATGTTCAGCGCTTGAAATCCAGCAGCGCCGTCTGCGGTAAAATCGCTCAACATGCCGCATCGGAACAAGTGACCCTTGATAACCTGCCCGCCGGATGCAGTGGGGTAGCCCCCAAAATCCCTAAAGTTCAAACTGCCCTCAAGGCCAATAAATCGGTCGGACGGGTTTTGAAAGATCATACGCAAGTCTCCGAAGGCGTTACCTATTTAGGGTAGGGCGCGCCGCTTATCCGTTTTGAATTGGCGCCGAGCGCTAGGGTAGCACTTTTTGGAGTTCAAAACTGACGGCCTTGCCGTGTTTGGAGTCAGCAACGGTGGTGTTTTGCCAAAGCCGTTCCAGCCCTGGATTTTCACGTAACTCGCGCACAAGGCCTTTAATTAGAAGTGCAATCCAGGTCGCAGCCTCTTTTTGACCGCGGCTCTGATGCGCTTCATCGGCGCTCAAGGCAAAGGTGTGGAAGCGACTTCTAGCAAGGGACTTAAAATGCTCAAAGTCTTCCTCGGTGAGGGCTTCACCGGCACATCCTAGCCGCCAAATTTCTTGAAGGGATCGTTTGGGCGGGTTCATGAGCCGAGTTCCTAAAGTGTACGCTGTTTTAAGTTTACGACCTTAGGTCCCAACTGGACTGCCTAGGCCATCGTCGGCTCGGTCTAAATCTGGGAGCGGATGTTTAAACAGTGAGTACAGCCCCTAAATGGCCCTGTATTCAGCCAGCTCAGAACGACTGCAGAGGCACATTGGATATGACCAGAATCGGAAACCCGTAATAGGGTTAGCCTAATGATAGAAAACCGGCTTAGCCGCCAGCGTTTTAGCATGCCAGGCCTCAGGCAGATAGGGCGCATGCGCCTGCAGCAATTGACCCGTCAATTGTCTGATCTCATCCAGGCTTAGTATGGCGCTCGTTAACGGATCCATTGCCATGGCTTGAAAGACCCGTTCTGGCTCAGATTCGGAGGCCGCGAGCATGGCAAGCTGTTGCACGTTGATCTGGGTACGATTAATTGCCGCCAAGTGCTCGGGCAGATCACCAAATGGTTGGGGCGTAACTCCTGCGGCATCGACCCGACACGCAACTTCGACACAGGCCTCAGCTGGCAAATTGTCGATCAAATGATTGTTCATCACATTGCCGTAAATTATTTCAGGTTCGCCGGTTACGAGGGCGTGAATGATTTGAGCCCCGTATTCCTGACTTCGAACAAGATCAACCGGGGTTTCCCAATCGACCATTTTCTGCATGGTATCTCGCCAATCAGGTCGGTTATACAAGGTTTTGATGAAGCCCGGCGCGCCGTTCCAGCCCCCACCTGGACAGTATCGGTCAATCGCTTCGGGTGTTTTCCGAAACCAGGGCGAATACTCTGAGTTATGCCCTGAGGCCTCTGTCACGGCATAACCAAAATGTTTGATGTATTCCATGCGGGACGTATCTTGCTGCCAAAGCGATGGCGTTTCGGCTAATCGCCTAATTTCTGGCAGCAGGTCTCGGCCCTGATGGACAAACCTTGTAATCCAAGCTTGATGATTGATGCCGGCGCATCGAAAATCAACTTCTGACATGGGCACCTTGAGACGCTCGGCCCACTCGGTGGTGGTGCCTTGAACCGAATGGCACAGGCCAACGAGTTTAATGCCCGGTGCTGCGCGAAACATACCCCAACAGAGCATCGCCATCGGATTGGTGTAATTGAGGAGCCAAGCATTCGGGCAAAGTCGCATCACATCTTGCGCAATTGCGGCCTGCACCGGTAGGGTGCGTAAGCAGCGCATGATCCCACCTGGCGTCAGGGTGTCGCCGATGGCCTGGCAGACGCCAAAGGATTTTGGCAGGTCTATCTCAGATTCAATCGCCTCGAAACCGCCCACTAAAATACTGGAAATCACAAAGTCAGCATCCGGCAGGGCATCCTCGCGATCGTGATGCAGGCTCCAGGTGACGTCACCGTAACCGCCATGACGACAGATTTGCGCAACGATTTTGCCCGCATAATCGAGTCGCTCAATATCCGTATCAACCAGCGCGAAATGCGCCTTCTGCAGTGTTGGGTAAGACAACAGGTCGGCCGTTAGCCGACTTGAGAACACCAAGCTACCCGCACCAATAATTACAATTTTCATCTGCGCGCTCCGCACTCAAAAAGGGTTCAACCCCCAGTTCTAATTGCCTTTAAAGTCGGGCTCGCGTTTTTCCATATACGCCGTTACAGCTTCTGAAAAATCGTTTGATTTGAATAGGTTTAAAACCGACATCAAAACATGGTGCGAATGACTTTCGAAATCTTGGGTTAGGCCATGCCGAAACAATCGTTTCATTTCCGCAATGGCGAGCGGTGCGTTCGCTGAAATTTTATCGCACCAAGCGAGCGCCGTTTCCATTAGCTGCGGCTCCGGAATAACCCGATTGACCAAACCATATTCCAACGCCTGCTCGGCGGACATCGGGTCTCCCAGCATCGAGATCTCGCAGGCTTTCGCCCATCCTAGCAGTCGTGGCAGATACCAAGTGCCGCCACTTTCAGGAATAACCCCCATCTTGGCGAACCCTGGCAATAGTTTGGCTCGATCGGAGATCAGGCGCATATCGCAACCCAGCGCTAAATCCAACCCATAGCCCGCGGCCGCACCGTTAATCGCCGCAATCACAGGGGTGTCCATTCGCTGCAACGTAACCGTACAAATTTCTCGGGTTGAGTAGTGGCTCGTGCCTTGCCGACTGCCCAAAGTGCCGGCAATCCCCTCACCGGCGGATGCTTGTTTTAGATCCAGACCCGAGCAAAAGGCGCGCCCGGCCCCGGTAATCACGACAGCGCGTACTTGGGGGGCATCATCCGCCGCCTTTAACGCGGTATTCAGGTCCGTCAGCATCTGTGACGTAATAGCATTCATTGCCTCTGGCCGATTGAGCGTGATGATTTGAGTGTGTCCCACGCGTTCTGAAAGGATGGGTGCGTCTGTCATATGCGGTGTCCTGTGATGGTTAGTGCTTCAAAGCAATGTGAGCCTTCAGCCAAAGTCGCGTTATCGCGGACCTTGGCCATCATCGATTTTAATGACGGTGCCGGTGACACATTCAGAGGCCGGTGAGACTAAAAACAACAGCGTGCTGTCCATCTGGGCCGGCTGGCAAATCCGTTTTCTGGGGAAGTGTTGGCTAATATCGCCCATCCTCGACAACATCCCGTCCATCATCTCGCTCGAGAAAGCCCCTGGCGCAATACAGTTCACATTGATCGGGTATCGCGACCACTCAACGGCCAAGGATTCCGTCATTCGCACGACAGCACTCTTGGTGGTTGAATACAGGGTCGCCGCCGATTGCGCGGTGGTATTAAACGCAGCAACGGATGCGATGTTGACAATCCTGCCCGGCAGTCCGGTATCAATGAGCCGTTTCGCGACCTCAACCGATAGCACCCAAGGTCCGATGAGGTTCGTGTCAAATACGGCGTCCATCAATGAATCTTCCATTTTAACGGCGCGCTGGGCATCTGGAATCCCAGCGTTGTTCACTAAGATGGTCACTGTTCCAAACAGATCCTCGGCTTCCTTGAGCGCTGCGCGAATACTGTCTCGATCGGTCATATCAATGGCAATCGCTGCAGCAGCGCCGCCCGAGGCATTAATTTCCGCACTCAGCGCCTCGAGGCGGTCCACCCGGCGGCCAGTGACCACAACCTTTGCGCCACAAGCGGCCAGAACCTGCGCAAACCTGCGGCCCAGCCCTGACGTCGTGCCGGTGACAAACGCGACCTGGCCGGTTAAATCGGTTGATGTGTTGGGGAGGGGGAAGTCTGTCATGAGGGTTCCTTTGTTAAGATTAATCCGGATCAAGCTGTCCGATTCGTTTTAGGTTCATCCACTTTCGAGGGTCCTTGGCGGTGCAGTTCAGGCAAGGCCGCCAAAAGGGGTTGCCTTGAGAGAGTAAACCACAGTTTTAGGCATCGCTGGATACCGCTGACCAATGAAACCGTTTACATCTCGTCACCGAGCGTATGGCGACTCAGAGTCGACATACGCTTCAGACCTTTAGTAATGGCTGAGATGACGCGCAATCAAGACCATAAAATATCATCCGACACGCTCGCAATATTGGTGCGGCCACAAAATGCCATGGTCAAATCAAGCTCATTGCGCAAAATATTTAAGGTTTCAACAACCCCGGCCTCACCGAGTGCGCCCAAACCGTAGATGTAAGCGCGACCAACCATCGTGCCATCGGCGCCGCTAGCCAGGGCCCGCAACACATCTTGACCACTGCGAATTCCGCCGTCCATCAACACCTCAAGTCGATCACCCACGGCGGCTTTGATTGCCGGCAGAACTTCAATGCTTGCCGGCGCGCCATCTAACTGCCGGCCGCCATGGTTTGAAACGATGATGGCATCCGCACCATGGTCTCGGGCAAGGCACGCATCTTCCGGGGTCATAATGCCTTTGATAATCAGCGGGCCACCCCAAAGATCTTTAATCCAGGCGACATCATCCCAGTTTAGACCGGGATCAAATTGCTGCCGAGTCCACTCGGATAAAGACCCAGTATCCTCAACCCCTGCAACGTGACCGATAATATTGCCAAAGTCGCGTCGGGGCGTGCCAAGCATGCCTAGGCCCCAGCGCGGTTTTGAGACCATATTGATGATGTTTTTCAGCGTGGGTTTCGGGGGAGTCGAGAGCCCGTTTTTGATATCTTTATGACGTTGCCCAAGAATTTGTAAATCGACCGTGAGCACCAGCGCGCTGCATTCGGCGGCTTTGGCACGTTGAATCAGGCGCCGAATAAAGCCCCGGTCGCGCATAACATAGAGCTGGAACCAAAAGGGCGCTGAGGTCTTGGCCGCAACGTCCTCGATACTGCAAATGCTCATCGTCGACAAGGTATAAGGCACCCCAAAGCGTGCCGCCGCGATTGCCGCTTTGATTTCACCATCAGCGTGTTGATAGCCGGTTAATCCAACGGGCGCTAAGGCAACTGGCATCGACACGGGTTGCCCGAGCAGGGTGCTGGCAACCGATCGTTGGGATAAATCTACGAGGACCCTTTGCTTAAACAGGATGCGCTGCAGCGCCGTCTCGTTACTTTTAAACGTTTGCTCTGTCCAGGAACCCGACTCCGTATAGTCATAAAACATCTTCGGCACACGCCGTTGATAGAGTGCTTTTAGATCGTCGATACAGGTAATCGTCGTCACAGTGGTTCCTGCTGTTTGATGGGTAGATCATAACAGGGCGCGTTGGCGCTGGCATCCTGAGCGCAATGCAGAGGCCCGTCAATTCAGTTATTCTGAGAAAAAAAGGAAAGCTTATGGCAACTTCATGGCAATACCAAAAAGGTCTACATGAAACCGGCAATGGGATTTACGCCTATTTGCAGCCTGACGGCGGCTGGGGTTGGTCAAATGCGGGATTGATCGTCGATAGCGGGGCGTCCTTGCTGGTCGATACTTTATTCGATGCGGTGTTAACCCAAGAAATGCTCGATGTCATGGCGGATGCGAGTGGTGTTAAAGCGGACATGATTGATACCGTTGTGAATACCCATGCCAACGGCGATCACACCCATGGCAATGGATTATGTACCAAGGCAGAGGTTATTGCGTCGGAGTCCAGCGCTCGGGAAATGGAAAGTTTCACCCCACAAATGTTAAAAGCCTTTATGGATTCTGCGGACGCGTTGGGCGAGACGGGCGACTATTTGAAAGCCGTATTCGGGCCGTTCGATTTTGCCAAAGTCGCCGAAAAATTACCGACTCGAACCTTTAATGGCGCGCTAACCCTTAGCGTTGGTGATAAAGCGGTCGAATTAATCGAAGTCGGCCCCGCGCACACCGGCGGCGATGTGCTGGTTTATGTCCCCGAGGACCGAACGATTTTTACCGGCGATATTCTCTTCATTGAGGGCACGCCGCTCATGTGGGCGGGTCCGGTCGCGAACTGGATCAAAGCCTGCGACGCCATCATCGATTTAGACCCTGATGTGATCGTGCCGGGCCATGGCCCGCTCACGGACCTTAAGGGGGTTCGGGCCGTTCAAGATTACCTGCGCTACATCGAACGCGAGACGCGCGCCCGATTTGATGCGGGCTTGAGCGTTCGCGAGGCCGCACTCGATATTGCGTTGGGCGATTATGATCGCTGGTTGGATGCCGAGCGCATTGCTATCAATGTCGACACACTCTACCGTGAATTTAGCGGCCGAGCCGGCACACCCGATACCATCGCGCTATTTGGCTTGATGGCTGAAGTTCAGCGCGCAAGGCGCGGTCGTTCATGATTCAGTGGCAGCGGTATCCTCTGTTATTGGCCTTAATGACGGCGTTGGTGGCGTTTTTGCTGAACCAGCAGGCAACTAGGCCACCAGCGCCGGTTTCACCCCAAACCGATCGAATTTCGGCCTATACCGCCTTTGATTTACTGGCGAGAATCTTAGGCGATGAATCGCCGCACCCGACCGGTTCAGTCGCCAATCATCGCGTGCGGGATGAGCTGATCCAGGTGCTCGCAGAAATGGGTTTGGCGGTCGACGTTCAGCGGCAGTGGAGCTGCTCAACCCGGGCATCCCGTTGCGCGTGGGTCGAAAATTTGATCGCAGAGATTCCCGGATCCGAAACTGGACCGTATCTTGCGCTCATGGCGCACTACGATTCAGTGCCCGTCGCACCTGGGGCCGGCGATGACGGGGCAGGGGTCGTTGCGGTACTGGAAACCGCGAAACGCCTCCTCAATGAGCCCACTTTAAAGTGGCCGGTTTTGCTCCTGCTAACCGATGCCGAAGAGCTGGGATTGCTGGGTGCAGAGGCCTTTTTCGCCAATCATCCCAAGCGAGATCAGATTGGCCTTCTCATTAACATTGAAGGCTCGGGCTCGAGCGGCGTCAGTCAGATCATTCGAACCCATGGCCCAAACCAACAGTTGATTGACCTTTATGCCGATGCTGAGCGGCCCTCTGGTTTGTCATTGATCAATGAGATTTTCAAACGCATGCCCAACGATACTGATTTCAGTGTCTCAAAACGGGCGGGGGTGCCAGGCGCGGACTTTGCCTTTGCGGCCGAGCGCAGTCGCTATCATACGCGACTCGATAACCTTGCCTTGCTCGATCTTTCGACCTTACAACATCATGGCGACAATCTGTGGCCTCTGGCTCGAGATTTAGCCCTCGCTGACCAGCTCACCGCGCCGCGCGCCGTAAGCTACCAAGGCTTTTATGGTTGGTGGCTACATTCGCCCTACTGGGTGAATACCAGCTGTTTCTTAATCGTCTCGCTCCTGATGCTGCTTGCAACGTTCCGACAGGAACAGCCCCTCAGGCTCATCGCAGCCTCAGGCGCTTTAACGGGTGTTATGGCGCTCTCGCTGGTAATCACCTGGCTGACCTTTTCCGCTTTGTGGTGGGTAAAAGGGGCAACGGTACATTGGCCTGCCTATGACGCGCCGCTACGAGTTCTGTTGTTTTGTATGCCGCTGATCGTACTGTTGCAATGCGCCACAATTAAGACGGCTCGTCGCGCGCAATTATCGCAACGCGTACTCGCGGCCCTGTGGATCTGGTGGTTAGCGGGGCTCACCTTCCTAATTTGGCTGCCCGATGCCTTGAACCTCGTGTTGCCGGTTCTCAGTTTTGGTGCGCTTTTAGTGTTCTTTGCACGTTGGTTACGGTCAGGCACGGTTTTAATCGCCGCGCTAGGCTTGTTGTGGCTTGCTGTGCCGGGATCACTGGGCCTTGTTTTACCAATGGAGCAAAGCCAAGGCTATCACTTGATTGTGACGACGCTGCCGTTTCTAGGATTGTTTTTGGTCTTGCTCGCGCCTTTTGTAACCGGCCATCACGCGCCGCTACCGCGTCTTGTGTTGGTCTACGGGGCTCTAGTTTCGATCGTGCTTGTCTTAGTGCTACCCCTGCACAGCGCAACGCGCCCGCAACACGTTAATTTTAGACTGGTCGTGGCCCCTGATGGCGCAGCGACCGTTGCAACCACGAGTTCTGATCGATTAGGCCCTGACTGGTCCTGGGCTGGTCCATCTGGGGTCAACACGCAATTGCCGTTTGAGCACGGCTTTATGCAACGGCAAGTGAGCGTGCCGGCGATACTCTCATTCACCAAGCCCTCGGTCACAGCGGTAAAAACGATTGCGGCAGGGCAAGTAACTTACGCTTTGTCCATTGCGCTGCTAACCAATCCAGACTGGTTCAGCTTGGTCATCACCGAGGCCCACGATGACCTGCAATTTGAATTGGGGGGTGTTCAACGGCCCGTCATGACAAACCGGTGGGGATCCCTAAAGGGCCAAAGAGTGCTCCAAATGAATGGCATTCAGGGTCAACCGGCGATTGAGCTCAAACTGACTCAATCTGGCAATCAACCGATTGCCGGGTATGTGGTGGCAGGGCACTATGGCTTGCCAAAGATCCTCAGTTCTTTCTCGCAAGGCCGAGGAGAAACTGCCGTTCCGAATCGAACGGGAGACCACACGCTCTCCTACGCACCCTTTAACTTGGAGTAAAACCCTGTTGACCCTATTTTTTAAGAACATTCTTGCTAAGAGCCCGCATTTTTTGTCAAAAACCGTTCTCTTCTGGAGTCTCTTTTTGAGCTTGAGCGTAAACGCGCCGTCTTCGGCTGAAAGCCTTGATCGACCAACAATTGGTCTGGTTTTAGCAGGTGGTGGGGCTCGTGGCGCGGCCCACATTGGGGTTTTAAAGTACCTAGAGGATCACCGCATTCCGGTGGATCTTGTCACGGGTACCAGTATTGGCGCCATTATCGGCGGCTTATACGCCTCGGGGTTGTCTGCGCGAGAAATTGAATCCTTAATGCTTGAGATGGATTGGGAGCAAGCACTGATTGATGATGTGCCGAGGCAAGATCGCTCCATGCAGCGTAAATTTCGAGAAGACCAATTTTCGATTCCCGGGACGCCAGGCTATCAAGGCGGCGCGTTAAAAATACCCAGCGGGGCAATCCAAGGCCAAAATGTCATCCTAGCGCTGCAAGATATGACCCAACATGTCGCCCACATCACCGATTTCGATGCCTTACCGAGAGCCTTTAAAGCCGTCGCCACCGATATTGTAACCGGTGAAATGGTGGTGCTGGATACAGGTAATTTAGCCGTCGCGCTTAGGGCCTCGATGGGTGTTCCCGCATTTTTTGCGCCGATCGAAGTCGATGGCAGGCTACTCGTCGATGGCGGCATTACCAATAATCTTCCGATTGAGCTGGCGCAAGCGATGGGCGCCGATGTCCTGATTGTGGTCGACATCACCTCACCGATGCTGCCCAAGTCTGCATTGGGTAATTTGCTGACCATTACGGATCAACTCACGAGGCTGCTTGTCGTGAACAATACTCAAGTTCAGAAGGCGCGACTCACGGCAGATGACATCCTGTTAGTGCCCGATCTTGCAGACTTTTCTGCGGTCGACTTTAGCGCCGCCGCTGATGCAATTAAGGTCGGGGAAGAAACCATCAAAGCAAGGCAGCAAGCACTCAGGCCTTTCATGCAAAGCCGAGAGGCTTATAGAGCGGTCACAAAACCGATAGTCCGCGCGCCAACCATTGCGAGCATTGAATTGGTGAACGAAACAGCCCTTGCCAACACGGTATTACGACAAAGGATCTTCACCAAAGTCGGAGATCGTTTCAATTTGAAACAGGTAGCACGCGATGTAAACCGCATCCATGGTTTAGGCCACTTTGAGCTCGTATCCTTCACCCAAAAACAAGAGAACGATCAAACCGTTTTAGCCATCAGCGCCGATAAAAAAGCCTGGGGACCTAATTATTTGCACTTTGGGTTTAACTTAGAGAGCGAGTTTAAGCATGACTCAAGGGTTTCATTTTTGGTGGGTTATTCTCAACAGGAAGTCTCGCAATACGGGGCAGAGTGGCTAACGAGCGCCAGTATTGGCGATGAACCCAGCCTGGAAAGTTCCTTGTATTGGCCCTTGGATCCGGCGGGTAGCACGTTTGGTTATTTATCGGGTGGCTATTCTGACCGGGCACTTTATGACTATGAAAACGCGCTCAGAACTACGGTCTACGCTTTGCGCGGGTTGGAGGTGGCTGCCGGGATCGGTTTTGAATATCAGGGCAGTTGGCGAACCACGATCGGGCTTCGACGCACCGAAGGGCGGGCGCATGCCGTGAGCGGCGTGAGCCAACGAAGCGCCTTAGGGTTTGATGAGTCAAGCTTGGAATGGCGTTTCGTGTTTGACACCCGTGATGATATTGATTTCCCAGCGCATGGCGCGATTATCGATGCCAGCTGGTCGCTCTATCACGAGGCCTTGGGCAGTGAGAACCGATACGGGCAATGGACACTCCGCGCCGGTCGTTATTTCGAAAAAAATGAGCACAACCTTGGCCTCAATTTATATCTTGGCGCGGCGACCGATACCCCCAGCATTAACTCAGAGTTTCATATTGGCGGCTATGGCCTTCTCACTGGTCTGAGCACCCAAGCCCGGCGTGGGGCTGCCATGGGCGTCTTATCGGCGATTTATTACCAGCGCTATACCGCTTTGCCAGCGCTTGATGGCCTCATCGGCGTCACAATGGAGTATGGCGGCGCTTGGGATAAAACTGACGACGTGTCTGCAGCCGGCGCACTTGGGTCACTCGGCGCTTTTATTGGTGCTGATACGCCCTTAGGGACCTTGCAAATTGGGTTTGC
>Ga0209631_10007277_pt1 | contig 11170 bp, 11 predicted proteins | sample COG_08_FD_184752 | JGI IMG/M metagenome (GOLD analysis project Ga0209631, IMG submission 184752) | Pelagic Microbial community sample from North Sea - COGITO 998_met_08 (SPAdes) (version 2) | ecosystem: Environmental > Aquatic > Marine > Neritic zone/Coastal water | place: Helgoland, sampling... | reverse complement strand
ATATCGGGGGGAAGAAACCTTTCTTTAGAGAATTTAATACTTTGAAGATGGAGTACTTAAAAAAGCGGCAATTTCGGCAAAGTGTGAAAGTGATTCACCCTACATCGGTCAGAAACCGGCATTAATTCTCCGAGAATCAAGAGAATTCTGCCGTTATTTCGGTGGGAAACAAGTAGAGGATTTTTTTATGGAAAAATATGCGGCAATCTAGGTGTCAGTCGTTGCCGCCGGCAAAGCTAAAGCGGCAAATGAAAACCTGTGGTATGCATTATTTTAAAAACAAAGAGAGTAAACTCTTTTAGAAGGCTTCTTTTTGTACACGAAAGAAAATCCAGACACATATATTCCCTTGGGATGACTGCATTGCACAGTCATGTGTACTAACTCTCGAGTTCATTCCTGAACACTTCACCAAACTCAGAGCTCGACTCCGATCCATTATCCGACCCACTGAGAGCCGTCACAGAAACACCTGCAGGAGATGTTGCCACCAGATAGCGACTATCACCAATCTCAACAACAAAAAGCTTGTGCTTTGTATCTAACGAAACCCGACTCACTACTCGAATTTGTACACCATTAGATAGACCAAGTGCAGAGCCTTTGGACCGGATCCACCAAACGGAAATGCCTATTAAAACGGTGATAACCACAAGCGAGGATAGCGCGCGTAGGAGATATTCGGAGCTAACTAATTCCAAGGATTAGGCCTTAAGAGAACTATACGTCTCTTATTCTTTCCATGGGGCTAACGATCTCAAGAACTCTGATCCCGAGTTTGTTGTTATCAACAGTAACAACTTCACCCTTTGCGATAACAAGGTCGTTAACTTTAATGTCCATAAGTTCACCAACTGATCTATCCAACTCGAGAACTGTACCTTGGGCAACTGCCATTAAGTCTTTGAGTTTCAGCTTCGTCTTCCCAACCTCGACATTGAGTGTAATAGGGATCGACCGTACGACATTTTGGTTAATACCGTCAGAGATACTATCTGAAGTAGCACTATCGACGACGTTTTCCTCTTCTGCGCCCTGACCTTCTTCACTCATTTATACATCCTCTTCAAAGACGTTTTCTAGCACTTGGACCGCTATCTTACTACCTGCTTCGCCAACTGAGGCATGATAGAGTGGGAAATCATTAACGCTAACCTCTGCAACTTCCGGAGGATCAAAAGACAATACTTCACCCACGCTAAGATTCAAGAGCTGACCCACTGTTAGGTCGATACTGCCTCCGTTAACAAGCAGACTAAAATCTACTTCGCTAATCGTTGCATGCAATCTGCTTAGCCATTTCTTATCAGCATCTTGTGTTTGTATTCTACTGCTCAACAAATCTCTCTGGAGATTCAAACTTTGATAGGTGTAAACAATATCAATATAAGCTTCAGTATCTTCATCACGCAGTCTGACTGAAAAACGATTAACCACAACCGATTCGTCATCGCCAGCTATGTTGGCAAAAAGCGGGTTGATATCGCGGTTGACCAGATCAACTTCGACTTCAACATATGGCGACCACGCCTCCTTTGTCGACTGGAACATAAGCTCACACAACTTATCAATGATCGCATTTTCATTTGCTGTGAATCCTCTCTCATCTGCTACCGAAAGAGACCTGGCTTGCCCGCCATACCAGTTATCCAGACAGCTAAATATAACTTGAGGATGAATAATAACGAGAGCCTCCCCCTTTAGAGGAGCTAGCTCTAATACATTAATTGATGAAGGAGATGCGACATCTCGAATATATTCTGAGTACTTCATGAGCTGAGGACTCGCCACCGACAACCTTGGGTTGTAGTCTAGTTCGGTCAGCATTCGCGTTCGGAAGAAACGGTGGAATCGCTCATTGATTTGCGTTAACGCACCATAACTTGCGCCTAGGTTCTCTTCGTTTCGAGAAACGCTATATGGTTGCGCATCAAGATTAAGGTTATAAGCCTCCTGATCAAACTCTCCGCCCTCGACCATTTTCTCAATAGCAGACAGCTCTTCTGAAGAAAGCAATGGCTCATTATTTTCAGACATTTAAGATCAAAGCCTACTGAACAATGAGCTCTGTGAAATAAACTTCTTCGATCGGCGAGGCCGTCGTTTTCTCATGTTTTTCAAGATGCTCGTTTATCACCATTCTTACTTCTTCCAGAACTTCCTTTTCACCAGTGGAACTTTCAATTTTCTCGGCCGAAACGTTTCTTAAAACCTTTAATATAGAGGCTCTAATACCAACCAAGTGTCTAGGAACCCATCCTTCAGAGCCTTCTTCTTCATTGAACATTGTATCTTTATCAAAATAACTCGAGACACCTAGCTTTGCTTGCATTACTTTTTTAGAACTCTTCAGGTTTACCTGAAATGCATCAGCAAAGGTGTAATAGCTGATAAGAAATTTCTGCTCAATTTCAGCTGTTCTTGGTCCAGGTCCCGCGACTATTTCTTCGGTTTGCTCTAATTCACTTTCTAAATCCTGCAAAGCCGCCTCGGGGTCCTCGTTTTCTGGCTTCTCGTCAAAAAAACCCGTGGCGAACATGGTGCCAACAGCTGTGCCCACAACTAATAGCAAAACCGCAATGACTATCAGGATGATCTTTACCAGTCCACCGCCTTTTTTTTCTTCTTCCGCATCTACTGCCGTTTCTGACATCATCAACTCCAGTCATTTTTCTCGCCGTAATCAGCGTGATGTTTTGTTATACAAGTATATCTAACCCAACCACTGAACTAAGCCGAGAATCCAACGTTCTTCCTAGCAACACCTCTGTTTCGAAGTTTATCTCTTCAATCAAGTCAGGCGAAGCACTCTTTTCAGATTGTGCATCATCATTGGAGTTGGAATTGCCAAAATCGCTGACATCGAAACTTAATCCTTGGCTTTCATCTAGCAGGTCTCTGAGCGCAAGCCTTAGTTTTGGCAACGTGTCTTGCAGTAGCTGACGAGTAGACTCCTCATTGGACCCGAAACGGCCCTCGAGACCTTTTTCACTCAGCTCAAGTTCAAGCGAAATCTCACCCAAAGATGCAGGGTTTAAGCGCAGCTGTATATTCCAATTTTCCTTGTTCACGAAACCGGCAATGCGCTGCGCTAGGACTTCACCAAATTTTGCGTTCCAATTCTCATAAGAGTCTGTCAGGTTATTGTATGTGTTTGAGGCTAACATTCGCTGGGCATCCCTGAGTGCCCCTTTAAATTCGACCCGATTTTGTCCCGAATCTGCATTAAACCCTTCCTGACTAGTGCTCTGACCAACCTCTCGGTAGGTCTTTAGCGAGTTTTCAGTATTATCAACATGACTTGTAAGGATTGATTGGGCCTTATCAACACCTCGTTTCTCAGCTTCCTCAGAGACGGCATGTAAACGTGGCAATTCTAATTCTCGGTTCGTCTCCAACTTTGTAGAGTTGGTTTGCGTATCCATTTCGTTCTTTGCCTTTGAGCTTATCATTCCTTCGTTTTCAGTCCGAAAACCACGCTTAAATTCTCCATTTGAACCGGTTACCGGGGGTTGTAAATCGGCTTCCCCTAAAGCTTGTCGATCTGTGAATAAAATTTCTTTCTTGGTAACGATCGAAAGCGGATTTATATTTTCTCTTGATTGATTTTTCTCGCCGCCGGTATCGGTATTAGAACCAACAGCATAATAATCGTTCCTGCCTGCATGCGGTCTTGTTTCTAGCCCTGGAATTTGATCCGTCAACGTCGTTTTACCAGTCGCATCGTTGTCGGCCGGATTGACCGGCCGGTCGACGGTTATCACACCACGACCGCTAAGCATTTGTTTTATCGTCAACTGAGACGCGACATTGCCGCCGGCAGCAGTCATTGCTTTATCAATCGCACTGGGATCACTACCGATCGTCTTCAAAATCCGTTCGCCAACCATCAATTTATCTGCTTGGTAACCTGGAGGTAACGTTTGCCCTTGGGGACTGCTTTTCGTTAACGCTTCTTCAGTGCTAGGAACGACAATGCTAGATACGGCGCCCTCAGGATTATTTATCAGGTTTGCAGCTGGAGGCACTACCTTCGGAATCTCAGCGCTATCTATTAATCTATCTCCTTGATTACGCGGGGATGGTATTGCTTCTTGGTTAAAGTTTTTCATCAAAACCTTTTCAGCAGCAAACTCGCCGTCCTCACGCTGATTCATAAGGTTTGCAATTAAAGTCTCTTTATCACGGGACGGCTCATCCGATAAAAAATCATTTTTGGGTTGTAACCGTTCACTTACGAGCCCCTGCCGCGCCATAAATTTAGACATGCTCTCGCTCGTCACTGCTCCGGTTTCGGCGGTATAGATGACTCTCCCCACCGCCAGAGCGCCATTGTGTAATGACAAACTCGGCAGCACTTTGCCGTTCGGGCTCGGATGAGTCGCCAAATTTTGCCCGGCCATTGCCTCTGCATAATTGCCAAGCGTGCTATCTGGTTGCGCTTGTACGTCTAAACTTTCGGGCTTGCTATCTCTAAGAGCCCCCTGAGCCGCGAAGAGTTTCTTCTTCTCCTGGGAAATAACCCTGTTAAAATCAGCACCTTGAGGGATAGGGTCTTGAGAAACACCCGCTGGTTTTTTACTTTCGACAGCAGAAGACAGCTGGATAAAATTAGAAATTAAATCATCGCTCATATTGAAGCATCCTCCTGAAGGAAGATAAGTGAGCAAACTACGTGCCAGCGAGGCCCTTTATGTCGAATCGTTCTTTGTTCTAAGCCAAAAAGAGGTGGATATTTCGTCGGCGGCTTTCATTTCCTTACTTGCCTCCAATTTTTTATACTTTGAAAGCGCTCGATTCTCGAGGGTCTCATATTTCTTAACTTCAATCTCAAGGTTCGCGCACAATGCTCGTAAGTCTCTTTCTTTCTTTTTCAAAGAGAGCCTTTGCCCGTTTGTTTTTCGGATCGCATCTTCTATGTTAGCGACGAAATTCCAATTTCTTTGAATTTGCCCTATCAAAGCAGAACCTTCCGACGAAGCTAAGTGATCAGGGTGATAATCGCTCTTTATTCTCGACAATTCCTCAATGGTGTTTGACAGTTGCTCAATCTCCAACAAAGTTATGCGAAGCTTTTTCCCCTCATCCTCTAACGATTCATTCACTCTATCTTTGAGTGTCGTCCACACATTGACTCTAGATTTATTCTCCACCGAGCAAACTCTCTAATAATCTCATAGAGTCATCCAGGCCACAGGCTTCATGCATATCTTGGAGCAAAAAAGCTGATATCTGATCCTTCATTCGTAAGGCTAAATCAAGATCACTGTTGCTCCCCGCTTGATAAGCACCCACCTGAACAAGATCTTTATTTTGCTGGTATGCACTCCACATTTTCCTAAATATTGTGGCGCGCCGAAGATGCGACTTTTCTTGTAACACCTGCATTAAACGGGACACCGACCCCTGTAAATCAATTGCAGGAAAATGACCCTCATCAGCAAGGTCTCTACTTAAAGCTATTTGACCATCTAAAGCCGACCGAGCAATATCTACAACCGGGTCATTCAAGTCATCTCCTTCCGCTAAAACAGTGTAAATGGCTGTTATCGAACCACGTCCATCAACACCAGTCCCACTCCTTTCAATCAACTTTGGCAACATACTGAACACAGAACTTGGATAACCCTTAGTTGCCGGTGGCTCACCGACGGCAAGACCAACCTCACGCTGTGCATGCGCCACACGGGTCAGGCTGTCCATCAGAAGCAAAACCTTTTTCCCCTCGCTTCTGAAAAATTCAGCAAAACAATGTGCCAAGTTTGCACCTCTCATTCGAAGCAGTGGTGAGCTGTCTGCAGGCGATGCGATCACCACTGAACGGCGCAAACCATCAACACCTAAATTTTCTTCGATGAAGGCTTTTACTTCTCTTCCTCTCTCTCCTATTAAACCAATAACGATCACATCTGCACGCGAGAACCGGGTCATCATGCCAAGTAGCACTGATTTACCAACACCACTGCCAGCAATTAGCCCAACCCTCTGTCCACAGCCTATAGTGAGAAGAGAATTGATTGCTCTGACACCGACATCGAGAATTTCATCAATACTGTCTCTAAGCATCGGATTCACGCTTGGACCGGAAAGAGGATGCCCCACAGAGCACCTGGGACTAATCTTGCCATCCAGGGCCTCTCCCCTAGCATCAAGAACACGTCCAAGCGCTTCATATCCAACCAAGGCCATATCCGAATGATTTTTCTCGCGAATACGAGCGCCAGATTCCAAGCCCTGGTTGCCGTCAAATGACATCAGCACCAGGGTGCCTTCCTTAAATCCCACTACTTGCGCTTCTATTTCGCGTCCAGCACTTGTTTCAATAAGGCAGATTGTCCCGAGAGAAGCCATCAGCCCTCTCGCCTCGATCGTTGTCCCAACGATTTTAATGACAGTGCCAAACATCTTCGCTTCAGGCTCTTTCATAGACTCTGAGATCACCTGAAGGCGTGTAGAAAGAAGGCCATCACTTTGTACCGAAATTTCACTCATCGGTGATCTCGTCATCTACAACAGGATGATTCTCTGACCCAGCGCCATCGCCTTGCAGAGAGGGTCCCTCACTAACATCTGATGACGTAGAGTTGGCTGTTGCTTGAATAGCTAAAGAATCAGACTTGTCAGCTACCGCTTCTCGAATAGCGTCCTGAAGTAAATCAATCAAACCTTGAGTGTTTTTTGACGCCTTCTTGGAACTTAATTGATCCTCGATTTCCTCCAACCTTGCATGAAAGAAATCGAAGTATCCAGAGTCGCCTGCAGTAATAACCATATCGCCTGGTCTAAGCGTCTCCTCGTATGTGAACTCGTAACCTTCTGGGCGGCAGTCATTCAAAGCTTCCAGAAAACCTTCCCAATCTTTTGACATCTGCACCGAGACAGTCTTGGAGTCTTGTAATTCAAGACGCTTTAAGGAGGTGTCCACGAAATCTACAACGACCGATTCATCTAGACGCAATTGGGCACGAGCCAACAAAGAACCGATCTTTAAAGCGATGGCTACAATCTCGGAAGTCAAATTCTCATCCCGGAGAGCATCAATAACTTTCTCAAAAAAAACCGATTGTTGTGAACTCAAATGCTCAACTTGATTCCTAAATTCAGCTTCAAGCTCGTTTCTTAAAGCACTTTCAGCCTCTGCTACTTTATCTCGAATCTGAGCCTGGTACTCCGATTCCGTGAAGGAAACCAACGGTTCCGCGGGCTCAATGACAGCATCCTCTGCTGCCAGTTGACCAGGCTGCTCTTGTTCAACCAAGACAACCTCTTCAGCAACTGAGTACTCAATACTTTTTTCTTCAACAGCCAAATAGGACAAAGGTCTGGCATCGAAACCAGATCCTTCGTTATTTTTTCGATCTCGACGAAATGTCCGATCATCTAAACTACGTGTTCTCGTCCAAAGAGCATCGTTGGCCGTGAAGCTACCACTAGACAAAATCTCCTCCATCTGGCGATGCAAGGATGAGCTCACCCTTATCTTGTAACTTTCTTGCTTGACGAATAATCGACTTGCGGGCGGTGTCTACGACAGAGATGGCCAATGGCGGCATGAGGTCCATTTCATCCTGGAACATCTCAGCTTTATTCTTAGACATATTGCCTTTGAACTTATCCATCAATGCTTCTTCAGCACCTTTCAGTGCTGTTCTCAACTCTTCTTCATCAAAGTTGTTGATCATGGTTTGGATATCTCTATCGGCAAGGTCAACCAAATTCTCGAAGTCAAACATATTATCTTCAATGGCCATAACCAATGATTCATCAACACCTCGCATCTCAGCAAAGATATCTGCGGCATCCTCCGACTTCGTTTTGTCCATAATTTTTGCAGCTACTCTTAACCCGCCCATCTGCGCCGCTGAGATTGATGTAGATTCAGAGAATCTTGCTTGCATTACTTTTTCTAATTGGTTCAAAGCAGAATCTGAGATCGTGTCGAGCGTGGCTAAACGTGAGATAACAGATGCTTTTAAATCAACGTTAAGGTAACTGAGAACATCAGAGGCAGTTCTTTCATCCAGCATCGCCAAAATGATAGCGACAACCTGGGGGTGCTCAGAACCTACCATGTCAGCGATTGCTCTGGGCGCCATCCAATCTAACATTTCAAGACCAGAGGAGCGTGCCGCCGGATCCACTTTTGCGAGCACCGTGGCAGCTTTAGATTCCCCAACGGATTCGAGCAACACCTTGCGTACGTAATCTGGACCGCCCATACCTAGATCGGTTAGTCCCTGAAGTGATGCTAAAAATTCATCAACGACGGCAACAACGATTGGCTGGTCAACATCGCTAACCTTGATCATCGCGCGTGAAACGGACGTTACCTGACCCGGAGACAGCGTCTTCATGACCGCAGATGCGCCATTTTCTTCAAGAAGAAACATCACAATGGCAGCTTTTTCGGTCGCACTTAGCTCGTTAAATGCTATCTCTTGCTGTGGAGAAAGTCCGCCAAGATTTTCAGTAGCTACTTCAGACATCAGAAAATTCCTCTTCGAGATCGTTTATTCGTCTATCCAACGCTTAAGCAGATTCGATACTCGGCCCACATCATCTTTTACTAAGAAGCGCATAAGAGCGACCTTCTGATCGTATGGCTGAGAGGTATCGAGATATTCTGCAGGAATCCCAACCGCCTTTGGTTTGAGTCGCGCCGTAACGTCTTGAATAGTCTCTAAGTCTCCAGAATTCACAAGCGCTCTTTCTTCATCCGATAGACCATCATCATCTGCTTGCTCTAAAGGCAATTCCAGCTCGTCTTTCTCATTCAACCCTTTCAGGAACGGGCGTCCCATGGTGAAGTAGATAAATAAAAGTGCGCCAAACACGGCGAACAGCCTGATATAACCGTCGAGCTTATCAGGCTCTAAGTACCAAGGGGTTTCATCCAATGCCTCAACAGGCTTTGCGAACCGCGAGGAGACTACGGTTACGAGATCACCTCGTTGTGAATTATAGCCAATGGCACCTTGGACTAAGTCCCGTATTCTAACCAATTCGCCATCCAACCGACCCTCATCGACTTCTTCATTCTCATCTTGGAATGCTGTTTCATTGATAACGACGGCAACCGACAGGCGCCTAATTTCCCCTACCTGTTGCTTCACATAGCGAATCTCTCTGTCGAGCTCATAATTCCTTGTTGTGGAGGAAGACGCAATGTCGGAGCCACTTAATTCGCTCGAATCAGCGGCCCTTCTCGTCTCTTCAATATTCGGGATATTTGGAGGATTGTTAGATTGACTGCCAGGCACACCCTCTGCTGATAGCTGAGAGTCACGCTCCACCTGAAGAGACTCTGACCTAGTTCGGGGACCAGAACCACCACGGTCAAATTCTTCGAAGGTTGACTCAACTTCGGTAAAGTTCACCGTTGCGTCGACTTCAGTTCGCACATTTCCCAGACCAACGATGGCGGAGATCAGCTGCTGAATCCTTTGCTGGTAGTCTATTTCTATTCCCTTCTCATGCTCTGATTGGGCTGCAGTCAAGGCCAAGGCAACGTCACTCTCGGAGTCCGTCAAAAGCTGACCCATGTCATCCACAACGGTGACATTCTCTTTATCGAGGTGAGGTATGCTTGAGGAAACCAGGTGAACGATCGCTTGAATCTGCGACCTAGAAACAGAGCGTCCCGGATAGGGATTGACAACTACGGAGGCTTTTGACGGACTCTTATTTCGAACAAATGCACTCTGATGAGATTCGGCGATGTGAACTCTTGCTGAACTGATTGAGCCAATCTGTTCAATAGACTCTGATAATTCAGACTCCATCGCAGCTCGGTAGCTGACCTGCTCCATGAACCTACTGGTCGTTATCGAGCCTTGCTCAACCAGAGTACCTAAACTTCCCAAAGAAGAAGATTTAGGAATATTTTGCGAAGCCATTACCATCCTTGCTTCATGATAGCGATCGGTTGTGACTTCAAGCTCGCCCGAGGATGTATTGATCTTAACGTCAAAACCACTGCTAGAGAGTAATTCGTATGCGGTTTGCCGCTCACTTTCCAGCATTCCAGGATAAACAGCTCGATAACCAGGCGCAGAAATCCACATGTAAAAGAAAACACAGAAGAGCACAACGAGCAGACCAAGGACAGCTGGCGCGGCACGGCGAACAGCTGGTTCCTCCATAAATTTCTCAAGACCAGTCTTTTCTTTTTCAGCAGGAAGGTTCCCTCCCGCCATCTCATCGAGGTCTTGTCCACTTTCTACTAAATTTGCCGTTCCTCCTGCAAGTTGATCTCGCAGTGGCTGCGTACCTGGCTCTAAGGCTATTTCAGACATGATTTATCCTCTCTCAATTTGCCGCCCTAAACAGGCATATTGAGAATATCCTCGTAAGCTTTAAGTACTTTATTTCTGACCTGAAGTGTCGACTCAAAAGCCAAAGACGATTTCTGCATGGCCAGTACAACATTAGTCAAAGGCACATCTTCTCCTCTGTCGTAAGCCTCGCGCATTGCCGCAGAGTTTTCTTGAACTGCACTTACTTCGTTTAATGCGTTTTTAACAACCTCAGCATAGCTAGTATCGCTAGTACCGTTGACTTTCAGCTGGGTATTCGCCTTGGCGCCGTCTAATCGCAGGGCATCCAAGTGCTCTCGGTTCGATTGAATTTGGCCGAGCAGCGATGCTACTGAATTTTCATAGTTAGAGCGGACCATTAAAAATTACCCCCTCAAGCTGAGCGACGTTTAGGAACTTCAAAACCACGCTCCTTCATTCGCGCCATTTTGTATCGCAAAGTTCTCTCACTAACGCCTAGTACAGAGGCAGCTTCCTTTCTTGTCCTGCAGGTTCGAAGCGTCTCCGCGATCACACGAAACTCATTGGCATCCATGGCAGATTGGAGATTATTAGCCATCGGCTGATCAAGAGTACCCGTCGAGTAACTCCTGCTAGCGCTGGCCGATACTTCACGTCCTATTCTTTGCGGAACAGGAGTCGATGAGGGCACTTCGTCTGCAAAATCTATGACTTCATCAAAAAACAGATGTCCCGCATTAATATAGTCTTCGTCTGACAAAACGATGGCGCGCTGGATGACATTCTCAAGCTCCCTGACATTACCTGGCCATTCGTATCCAAGCAGTTTCGCTGTTGCTTCAGGGGTAAAGCGGTGCTCACGAACTCCGTTACCGTACTTCATCAAAAAGAAG
>Ga0209631_10007276_pt1 | contig 11170 bp, 9 predicted proteins | sample COG_08_FD_184752 | JGI IMG/M metagenome (GOLD analysis project Ga0209631, IMG submission 184752) | Pelagic Microbial community sample from North Sea - COGITO 998_met_08 (SPAdes) (version 2) | ecosystem: Environmental > Aquatic > Marine > Neritic zone/Coastal water | place: Helgoland, sampling... | reverse complement strand
TATACCTTTTGTTTTAATTTCCTTTTTCATTTTTTTAGTAAATTTTTTCCACATCAACCTTTCAAGAAATTCGGGAGCAGAGCCAATGCCTACAAAACCAAAAATTTGTTTTTTAAAATATTTAAATTGATTTAGAGAAATCCAGGCACCCATGCTAGAACCAACAAGTACAAATTTATTCTTTTTAACAATTTTTTTAATTAAATTCTTAGCATCATTAGACCATCTAGTTATATTTCCCTTTGTAAACTCACCTGATGATTTACCGTGTCCAGAATACTCAATAGCTAAAAAACCTAATTTATTTTTAATCGCATATTTTTTAAATTCTTGAGGTTTTTTACCGTCAATATCAGACATAAAGCCTGGAAGGAAAATTATATAAAGTTTTTTTTTATAATAATTGTCGATATATCTGAGTTTTTTTGTGGCTGAAATTTTTAAATATTTAAATTTTTTCATAAAGTATTTTAATTTGTTATTATATACCAATTAACATGACTACTAAAATAAATGTTCTTCAAGTAATACCAAAACTTGGGTATGGTGGCGCTGAGACAGGCTGTTATGATATTGCACATTATTTATCCGAAAAAGAATGTGGATCATACATTATAACTTCAGGTGGAGAATTATTAAAATTTATTAAAAAAGAAAAAGTTAAAGTATATAGATTGCCTGTTAATTCTAAAAATCCAATCTTAATAATTTTTAACGCTCTTATATTATCTTTATTCATAATTTTTTTTAAAATTAATATTGTACATGCAAGAAGTCGAGCGCCTGGTTGGTCATGCTATCTAGCTTGTCTTTTAACAAATAGAATTTTTGTTACAACCTTCCACGGAACTTATAATTTTAAAAGCAAACTCAAAAAATTTTATAATAGCATAATGTTAAAAGCTAAATTAACTATTGCGGGATCTAATTTTATTTTTAGCCATATAAACGAAAATTATAGCGAATATCTTAGCAAGAAAAAGAAATTAAGAGTTATTTTTAGGGGTATCAATATTGATTACTATAACGCAAAAAATATTTCTGTACTAAAGCAAGAGAAATTGAAGCACGAATGGGCGATATCATCTGATAAATTTACTATTTTACTTCCAGGAAGACTTACTAATTGGAAAGGTCAGATAAAATTTATAGAGTCTTTAAATATATTAATTGAAGATTATGATATTTCAAACTTTCAAGCAATTATACTTGGTTCCGATCAAGGTAGAACAGTTTATAAAAAAAAACTCCTTAACTTAGTAGCGAGATACAATTTAAATAGAAAAGTTAAATTTATTAATCATTGTAAAGAAATGCCTTTAGCATATTCTTTGGCAGATGTTGTTGTTTCGTCTTCCATAGAACCAGAAGCTTTTGGAAGAGTAGCAGTTGAGGCTCAGTCTATGGGTAAACCTATAATTGCAAGCAACATAGGTGGCTCAAAAGAAACTATTCTCAACAAAAAATCTGGAATTTTATATAATTATGATGATCCTAGAGAACTTGCGAAAAGTTTAAATACTGTTATTCAATTAACCCAAGAAGAGTTAAAAGCAATGGGAAATGAAGGTAGAAATAATATAACTAAAAAATTTGATGTTGAAACTATGTGTGACACAAATCTAAATGAATATAAAAAATTACTAAAAAACTAATGCCTCAAATTCAACTACTAGATGGAAAAAAAATAGATTTTGATAAGTCTATCGACGGATTTGAACTAACAAAAAAAATTAGTAAATCACTAGAAAAAATTGCTCTTATAATGGAAGTAGATGGTGAACTAAAAGATTTAAGTTATCAGATAACAAAGAACTCCAAAGTAAAAATTATTACACCTAAAGACCAAGAAGGTTTAGAAGTCATTCGACACGATGCTGCACATATTTTAGCTATGGCAGTTCAAGAGCTTTACCCAGGCACTCAAGTAACTATCGGACCTGTAATTGAAAATGGTTTTTATTATGATTTTTCAAGAAAAGAACCGTTCACAGAAGAAGATTTAAAAAAAATTGAAAAGAAAATGATTGAAATCGTTGATCGTGATGAAAAAACTTTTAGAGAAGTTCTTAAAAGGGATGATGCGGTGAAACACTTTCTTAAAATTGGAGAAAAGTATAAAGCAGAAATTATTGAAAGCATCCAATCTGGTGAAGAGGTATCAATCTACCATCATGGAAAATGGCATGATTTATGCAAAGGTCCACATCTTGCTTCAACAGGTAAAATTGGTAAAGCTTTTAAATTAACAAAAGTTTCAGGAGCATACTGGAGAGGAGACTCTAACAATGAAATGCTTCAAAGAATTTATGGAACATGTTGGACATCAAAAAAAGAACTTGATGACTATTTAAATCGACTAGAAGAAGCAGAAAAAAGAGACCACCGTAAACTTGGTAAAGAAATGGACTTATTTCATTTCAGGGAAGAAAGCCCCGGAGCTGTATTCTGGCATGAAAAGGGCTGGTTATTATTTCAAAGATTAATCCAATACATGCGTGCGAAACAAAGATTAGCTGGCTATAAAGAAATTAACACACCTGAATTATTGGACAAAACGTTATGGGAAAAGTCTGGCCACTGGGAAAAATTTGGTGAACATATGTTTACATCTGAAACACCAGATAAAAAAACATTTGCAGTAAAGCCAATGAATTGCCCAGGATGTGTTCAAATTTTTAATCAAGGTTTAAAAAGCTATAGAGATTTACCATTAAAACTCTCTGAGTTTGGCAAAGTACACAGATATGAACCATCAGGAGCACTACATGGTTTGTTAAGAGTACGAGCATTTACCCAAGATGATGCACATATCTTTTGTACAGAAGACCAAATTACGCAAGAGTCATTAACTGTTACTAATTTAATTTTAGAGATTTATAAAGACTTAGGTTTTGAAAAAGTTATTTTGAAGTATTCCGATAGACCAGAGAAAAGAGTTGGAGATGACAGTGTTTGGGATAAATCAGAAGCAGCGCTTCTATCTGCAATCAAACAATCAAAACTTGAATACACTACTAATAAAGGCGAAGGTGCTTTTTATGGTCCTAAAATTGAATTCGTTCTACGCGATGCAATTGGAAGAGACTGGCAGTGTGGAACTTTACAGGTAGATTTAAATTTACCAAATAGATTAGGTGCATCTTATGTTGCAAAAGATGGAAGTAAAAAAGTTCCTGTTATGCTACATAGAGCTTTATTTGGTTCATTAGAAAGATTTATAGGAATTTTAATAGAAAACTATGCCGGTAAGTTGCCTTTTTGGCTTTCACCAATACAAGCTGTGATCTGTCCAATAGCAGAAGAAAACAACGATTATGTAAAAAAATTATTTGAAGATTTATTTAAAGAAGGTATAAAATGTGAAGTGGATTTAAGAAATGAAAAGATAAATTATAAAGTTAGAGAACATTCTCTAGCAAAAGTCCCTTTCATAATTGTTTGCGGCAAAAAAGAGGTATCCGAAAATACAGTAACAGTTAGGAAACTAGGATCAGAAAAACAAGAAATTATGAAAAGAGAAGATTTGATAAAAAATATGTTAGCTTCCAATAAGTTGCCTTTAAATTAAGTGTCAAACTTTAAACCCAATTACTTTCAAAGAAGAAGCAAACCTCAAGGACCAAAAGCTAACGAGAGAATTAGAGCTTTAGATGTTCAAGTAATAGGAAGTGATGGCGGTAACCTCGGTGCTATGCCACTCAACAAAGCAATCGAATTAGCAAAACAAGAGGGATTAGATTTAATAGAAATCTCTCCAAATGCAAATCCTCCAGTGTGTAAAATTATGGACATGGGAAAATATAAATATGATCTTCAAAAAAAGGCTAATCAAGCAAAAAAAAAACAAAAAACTGTCTCTCTAAAAGAAATTAAATTAAGACCAGGAACAGAAGCGCACGATTATAATTTTAAAATAAAAAATGCAAAAAAATTTATTACCAAAGGTGATAAAGTTAAATTTACTGTAAAATTTAAAGGCCGTGAAATGCAACATACCCAATTAGGCAAGGATTTAATGAATAAAATTATTGATGAAACAAAAGATATTGCGAAGGTAGAAAGTAAGCCAAAATTTGAAGGCCGACAGATGGTCATGATTATTCAGCCTATTTAAATCAATAATAATAGAAGCTTGTAAAGAATAATTAATGCATATATAAAACCAAAATATTTATGCCTAAACTAAAAACAAAAAGCTCAGCAAAAAAAAGATTTAGATTTACTGCCTCAGGTAAGATTAAAATGCCTCAAGCAGGTAAAAGACATGGAATGATCAAAAGAACTAATTCGCAAATCAGAAAACAACGAGGCACTACGATAATGACAAAACAAGATTCAAAAATTGTTAAGTCGTATATGCCATACAATTTAAGAGGATAAAATGGCTAGAACTAAACGTGGTGTAGTAAGTAGAGCAAAACATAATAAAGTTTTAAAAGCAGTTAAAGGCCAAAGAGGAAGAAGAAAAAACACTATCAGAGTAGCTCGTCAAGCTATGGAAAAAGCAATGCAATATGCTTATAGAGATAGAAAAGCAAAAAAAAGAGAGTTTAGATCTTTATGGATCCAAAGAATCAACGCCGGTGTGAGAGCTGAAGGACTAACTTATGGAAAATTTATTAGCGGATTGGCTAAATCTAAAATTAAATTAGATAGAAAAGTATTGGCTGAACTGGCCTATAATAATCCAGAAGTCTTCAAATCAGTTGTAAAAAAGGTTCAATCCTCCCTAGCTTAAAAGGGCCTTTGATTTAATCTCAACATAATATAAAAAATCAAATATCCAATGAGTGATTTAGATAAAATAAGTTCATTATTTAATGCCAAGATAGATTCTGTAAAAACTAAAGATGATCTTCAAAATATTAAGACAGAATTTTTTGGAAAGAATGGTCAAATTACACAACATTTCAAATCTCTTGGATCTTTAGATCAGGAAAAAAGAAAAGAGTTCGCCTCAAATTTGAATAAAATTAAAGATGATCTTTCTTTTCAATTAGAGCAAAAAAATGTCGAGATCGAATCTAGTGAAATAAATAAAAAACTTAAAAGTGAAAAAGTTGATATTACTTTACCAATTAGACCTGAGCGCCAAGGAAAAATTCATCCAGTCTCGCAAGTTATAGATGAAATATCTTCTATCTTTTCAGAAATAGGTTTTTCAGTTGTGGAAGGACCTGACGTTGAGTCAGAGTATAATAATTTTACAGCATTGAATACCCCAGAAGAACATCCTGCTAGAGATATGCACGATACTTTTTATTTAGAGGAAAATAAAAAATTATTATTAAGAACACATACATCACCAGTTCAAATTAGAACAATGTTGTCAAGCAAACCACCCTTTAAAATAATTGTACCAGGAAGAACCTATAGATGTGACAGTGATCAGACACATGCCCCAATGTTTCATCAACTTGAAGGTCTTCACATAGATAAAGATATAACAATGGGACATCTTAAAGGTTGTCTTGATTATTTTATCAAGGAATTTTTTGAAGTCAAAAATGTAAAAATGAGATTTAGACCGAGCCATTTCCCTTTTACTGAACCATCAGCAGAGGTAGACATTGGATACAAAATTGAAAAAGGAAAAATTGTTATTGGAGAAGGGGATAAATGGTTAGAAGTTTTAGGCTGTGGAATGGTTCATCCTAATGTTTTAAAAAATGTAAAAATAGACACGAAAAAATATCAAGGATTTGCATTTGGAATAGGCATTGATCGTTTAGCAATGTTAAAATACGGAATAAATGATCTAAGGGCTTTCTTCGAGGCAGACTATAGATGGCTAAATCATTTTGGATTTGACCCATTAGATGTTCCAACAAATTATAGGGGGCTTAGTAAATGATTATTACAATTCCTTGGCTTAAAGAACATCTTAAAACATCATTTAAAGAAAGTGAGATCATTGATCAACTTACAAACATTGGTCTTGAAGTTGAGGGTATAAAAGAAAATTATGGAGAAATGGGTAAATTTAAAATTGCAAAAGTTTTAAAAGCAGAAAAACATCCTAATGCTGATAAATTAAAAATTTGTGATGTAGCCATTGGCGGTAAAGAGATCTTAAAAGTTGTTTGTGGAGCACCCAATGTCAGAGAAGGTTTAATCACAATCTATGCGCCTCCAGGCGCAGTAATACCTAAAACTAATTTTGAATTAAAGGTAGCTAAAATAAGAGGCATAGAGTCGAGAGGGATGCTTTGCTCCGAAAGCGAACTTAACTTATCTAACGAAAGTGAGGGAATCATTGAACTTAAAAATAAAGAAAAAGAAATAGGAAAAAGTTATTTTAAAGACAGTTCACAAAAAGCTATTGATATCTCTATAACACCAAATCGAGCTGATTGTTTAGGCGTTAGAGGTATTGCAAGAGATCTTTCATCAGCAGGAATAGGAAAATTAATACAAGCAAAGAGAAAAAAAATTAAACAAAATACAAAACACCAAATTAAAACATCAATTATAAAAGAAAAGAACCAAGGGTGTGATACTTTTGGAAGCTGTTACATTAAAAATATTACAAATAAAGAAAGCCCTGGATGGCTTAAAGATAAATTAATCGCATTAGGTTTAAAACCCATCACTGCTGTGGTGGATATTACTAACTATGTAATGTTTGATTTAAACAGACCATTGCATGCTTATGATGCAGATAAAATAAATAAAGAAATTATAGTAAGAAACGCTAAAGAAGGTGAGATGTTTGAAGCACTAGACAATAAAAAATATAAATTAAAAAAAGACATGTGTGTTATCTCTGATAAATCTGGCGTACTTGGTTTGGGTGGGATTATTGGAGGAACAACTACCTCTACAGAATTGGATACAAAAAATATACTTTTAGAAGCGGCCTATTTCAACCCATCTTCAATAAGAAAAACAGCAAGGACACTTAATATAAACACTGATGCTAAATATAGATTTGAGAGAGGAATTGATCCAAATTCAATCAAAGAAGGTCTTGAGTTAGCAACTGAACTAATTTTAAAAATCTGTGGCGGGGAAGCAAGCAAGTTTCAAATTGTTGGAAATATGAACCAAAAAAATAAAATAATTAACTTCCAAGTAGATAAATTTGAAAAACTAATTGGTATTTCAATCACTGCTAACGAAATTAATAAAATTTTATCCTCGCTAGGATTCAAATGTAAAAAAAGTCAAAAAACTATTAAAGTAGAAGTTCCAAGCTGGAGGCCAGATGTGAGCTTGGACGAAGATTTAATTGAGGAGCTAATTCGGATTAAAGGATTTAATAATATAAAATTAATCGAACCAAGCAAAAAAAGGATTCAAGATACTTTAAACTTTAAGCAAAAAATATTCCATCTATCTCAGAGAGCTTTAGCCTCAAAAGGCTATATGGAAATAGTTACATGGTCCTTTACAGATTCAAAGATTGATAAAAAATTCTCTAAAGGAGAAAAAGAAATTCCAATATTTAATCCTATCTCCTCTGATCTAAACGTTTTAAGACGATCAATTTTATCTAATTTAGCAATTTATTTAAAAAAAAATCAGGATAGGGGTTACGAAGATCTATCTTTATTTGAAATAGGCCCAACATTTTTTGGAAAAAATCCAGGTGAACAACAAGTTGTGGTTGGAGGTTTAAAATCTGGAAAAATAAATAGAAAGAGCTGGTTAGATAAAGAGAGAGATGTGGATGTATTTGATATTAAAAGTGATGTTATTAAAACTTTGATCGAGCTTGGCATTGAAGAAAGAAATCTTTTTGTAAGTGACAACACGAAACCTAGTTACCACCCTGGAAGATCGGGATCTGTAACATTAGAGTCAGAAAAAGGACCTCACTTAGCATATTTTGGAGAAATACACCCTGCAATTATTAAAGATTTAGATTGTAAAGATAATAATATTTTAGGATTTGAAATTTTTTTAAAAAATATCTCTGAACCAAATAAAAAATTAAGGCAAAGTAAAAAAAGCTTTCTAGCTTCAGATTATCAAAAATCAGAAAGAGATTTTGCTTTCGTGATAGATAAAATTTTTAAAATTGGAGCTCTCGAGAAAATTATAAAAGAAGTAGATGACAATCTGATTCAAAAAGTATCAACTTTTGATGTTTACGAAGGAGAAAATATTCCAAAAGATAAAAAGTCAGTTGCAATCAATGTTACTTTACAAGCTATCAATAAAACTCTTACAGAGAATGATTTAGACGAAATCAGCAAAAGGATCATTGATACAGTTAGCAAGAAAACTGGCGCTACTATTAGGTCCTAATGTCAGATATAAAAAGAATTCGTAATTTTTCTATAATTGCGCACATTGATCACGGCAAATCTACCATTGCTGACAGAATTATTCATAAATGCGGAGGTCTTACTGATCGTGAAATGAAGCAGCAAGTATTGGACTCCATGGATATTGAAAGAGAACGTGGTATTACAATAAAAGCTCAAACAGTCAAATTAACTTATAAAGCAAAAGATGGAAAAGAATATATATTAAATATAATCGACACACCAGGTCATGTTGATTTTGGATATGAAGTAAGCAGATCATTGTCTGCGTGTGAAGGATCATTATTAATTGTAGATAGCACTCAAGGTGTAGAGGCCCAGACACTGGCAAACGTATATCAGGCATTAGAAATTAATCATGAGGTTATTCCTATTCTAAATAAAATAGATTTACCTGCATCAGACATAGAAAAAACAAAAAAAGAAATTGAAGAGGTAGTAGGGATTGAAACAACTAATGCTATTTCATGTTCTGGTAAAACTGGAGAAGGAATAGAAGATATTCTCGAAGCTATTATTAACAATTTACCTGCTCCAAATGGGATTACTGATGAAAAATTAAAATGTTTACTAGTTGATAGCTGGTATGACAGTTACCTTGGCGTTGTCATTTTAGTTCGCATCATTAATGGAAAATTAAAAAGAAATATGAAAGTAAAATTGCTATCAAATAATCAAGACTACATTGTTGAAAAAGTGGGGGTTTTTACGCCAAAACCTACAGATATTGATGAATTAAATTCAGGTGAAATAGGCTTTATTATTACAGGGATTAAGTCTTTATCAGAGACAAAAGTTGGTGATACTATATGTGATGCATTAAACCCAAATATCGAACCTCTTCCAGGCTTTAAACCAAGCAAACCAGTCGTTTTTTGTGGCTTATTTCCAGTAGACAGTTCTGAGTATCAAAAATTAAAAGATGGTTTAGGCAAACTTAAATTAAATGATGCTAGTTTTTCTTATGAAGCAGAGTCCTCAAGTGCATTAGGTCTAGGATTTAGATGCGGGTTTTTAGGTTTATTGCATCTAGAAATCATAACTGAAAGACTTGAAAGAGAGTTTGATGTGAATCTTATTACAACTACACCAGGCGTAATTTATAAAGTTCATAAAGTAAATGGAGATATTGAGGATCTCCAGAATCCATCAAGCATGCCTGACCCAACAAAAATTTTAAAGATAGAAGAACCCTGGATTAAAGCTACTATTATAACTCCTGATGAATATTTAGGTTCCATCATAAAAATCTGTCAAGACAAAAGAGGATTACAAACAAATTTGAGTTACTCAGGTAATAGAGCAGTTTTATCGTATGATATGCCTTTGAATGAAGTCGTTTTTGATTTTAATGATAAGTTAAAATCTATTTCTAGCGGATATGCTAGTTTTGATTATGAAATTACAGGGCACAAAGAAGGAGATCTTGTTAAGCTAGGTATACTAGTTAACGCAGAACCAGTTGATGCACTGGCTATGATAATTCACAAAGATTTTGCACAAACAACGGGACGTCAGGTTTGCGAGAAATTAAAAGACTTAATTCCTAGACATAACTTTATGATACCTATTCAAGCAGCCATCGGAGGAAAAATTGTTGCAAGAGAGTCAATTAAAGGATTTTCAAAGGATGTACTTACTAAAATTCATGGTGGAGGAGCAGGTGATAGAAAGAAAAAATTATTAAAGAAACAAAAAAGAGGTAAAGCTCGGTCTAAACAATTTGGCAAAGTAGAAATTCCTCAGGAAGCTTTTATCGGTGTTCTTAAAATAAATAAAGAATCATAATGAAAAAAAAATTATTTATTATTTCAAATGAGTCCGTGTCTATGTATGACGGAAAGTATTATTGTGATAATATTGATTTAAAATCCACACCAGACGGTTTGAATAAAAAATTTGAAGTAAATTTACTTGCAAGAAAATCTCGAAAAAAAAGATCCCATGAAATAAAAATAAAAAAAATAAAAATATTTAGCAATATTTTTTCTTACATTTCAGCAGCAATTAATGTAGCAAAAGAAAAAGAATCTAAATATTTAATAATTTCTATTTCGCCGTATACATTTTTAATTTCTCTAACATTAAAATTTTTAGGAAAAAAACCTATAGTTTATTTAAGAAGTGATGGTTACGAAGAATATAAAGCTATTTTAGGAAAAATAGGACCCATGTTATATCACATGATGTTTGCTGTTATGGCTACAATTTCTAATTTTATTAGTTGTAGAGAATATATTCTTAAAGGAAGAAAAGGTAAACTTGTTAGTCCGTCACAACTAGACTCAACTTGGTTAAGACAACCAAAAAGTTTGGTAATGAAAAATTTTAAATTGTTATATGTTGGACGTATTAGAGTTGAAAAAGGTATTTATTCTTTAGCTAATTTGATAAAAAATAAAAGAGATATCTCACTTACAATTGTAGGAGCAGAAAAAGAAACTTCATATAATATAAACCAGAGTAATATAAAAATTCTACCCAATCAAACTAACAAGCTAAAATTAATAAAATGTTATGATGATCATAATATTTTTATTCTACCATCATACACAGAAGGCTATCCAATGGTATTATTAGAGGCATTATCTAGGAGAAGACCTGTGATTATTTTTAATGAAATAAAACATGTAATTGGTGAAAAAAAAGGAATTTTTGTTTCAAAAAGAAACTTTATCAATTTTTTTGGGACGCTAAATAATATCAAAAAAAATTATAAGAAAATTCAACAAGATATGAAAAAAAATAAACTTTCAACTAACAAAGAATTTATTGAACAATTTGTAAGATCAATAGATGATTTTAAGTAGGAGAGGTGGCCGAGTGGTTGAAGGCGCACGCTTGGAAAGCGTGTAAACGGGCAACCGTTTCAAGGGTTCGAATCCCTTTCTCTC
>Ga0209631_10007274_pt1 | contig 11173 bp, 15 predicted proteins | sample COG_08_FD_184752 | JGI IMG/M metagenome (GOLD analysis project Ga0209631, IMG submission 184752) | Pelagic Microbial community sample from North Sea - COGITO 998_met_08 (SPAdes) (version 2) | ecosystem: Environmental > Aquatic > Marine > Neritic zone/Coastal water | place: Helgoland, sampling... | reverse complement strand
CTGTCAATCGCCACCGCACAGAAAACCGCCCAACAGACCGAAGCGATCATGAATCCAGTGAAAAACATCAGGTACTCAGACAGACCAGGATCAGATATGCCCAGCGCCCCCAATGCGCTGCCCAGAGCAGCCCAGTAAGCGAGATTCTGAGGGTTGGTCAGAGACAGCGCAACGCCAGATCTCAGCGCCGAACGGGCTTGCTCGCTGTCAGTTTGCTGCACATTGAAGTTAACGGAGGCTGCCTTCCATGAGTCCCAAGAGAGCCAAAGCAGATAGGCGCTACCAGCCAGACCCACTGGCCACTTGAGTAGATCAACTTGAAGCAAGAGACCCACACCAAGCAGGCCCAAGATGGCCCACGTGGCATCTCCCACCAGAGACCCTATTTGAACGGCAAGAGCAGGCCGAAAGCCGCCTGTCGCACCACGGCGGACTGTCTCGGCAAATATGGCCCCGGGCGCGGCGTTAAAAACCAGCCCAAGTAGAAAAGCGGCGATCAGGACGGACATATACATACTCAATTTAAAACATCAATTACAAGAAAACGCTGCGCACCTGCTGCAGATGGGGCGTGCCAGTGAGCCTGCCAGATAAGGACAAACAATAAGCTTTTTTTATTAAACCTATGACGCGTCAGTGGCATTTGTTCCGACGCTCGCGTGAAAGTTCTGGGGGTCAGTTCAAATCCGGGGCGATTAAATACATACTTACACACGAGCGCAATGCAATGCATCAATAATTAGATACATACACATCAAATCTTTTAAAACCAGGAGCTGAACCCATGATCCGATACCTAAAGCGCGGCCGAGACGTGCAGGCCCGAGCCGATGACGACGTCAAAGTGCGCGCCACTGTCGAAGGCATTATTCGCGACATTGAGCAACGCGGCGATGACGCGGTTCGAGAGTACAGCCGCAAATTTGACAACTGGGAGCCCAACGAGTTCCGCCTGTCGCAAGGTCAGATCGAGAAAGCCATAAAAAGTCTGTCGGCGCGCGAACTCGAAGACATCCGATTCGCGCAAGCACAGATCCGTAATTTTGCGCAAATCCAGCGTGACTCGATGCGCGACGTAGAAGTGGAAACCCGTCCCGGCGTGATCCTCGGTCACCGCCACATTCCCGTCAATGCAGTGGGCTGCTACGTGCCCGGCGGCAAGTATCCGATGATCGCTTCTGCGCATATGAGTGTACTCACCGCCAAAGTGGCCGGGGTCAAGCGCATCGTGTCGACTGCACCGCCCTTCCAAGGCGCGCCGCACCCCGCTATCGTCACCGCCATGCACCTAGCCGGCGCGGACGACATTCTGGTGCTCGGCGGTGTGCAGGCTGTCGTGGCGATGGCGGTGGGCACCCCCAGTCTCAAGCCGGTGGACATGCTGGTGGGCCCAGGCAATATGTTTGTGGCCGAGGCAAAACGCCAGTTGTACGGGCGTGTGGGCATTGACCTGTTTGCCGGACCAACAGAGACGCTAGTGATCGCTGATGACTCCGTTGACGGTGAACTGGTGGCAGTTGACCTGCTGGGTCAGGCCGAACACGGCCCTACGTCGCCGTCCGTGCTGTTGACCGACAGCGAGGCGCTAGCGCACAGCACCATGGCCGAGATCGCGCGCCAGCTAAAGGTGCTCCCCACTGCGGCCATCGCCGCGGAGAGCTGGGCCGAGTTTGGCGAAGTCATTGTCTGCGACACCCGAGAAGAAATGCTGCAAAAGGCCGACGAACTCGCATCTGAGCACGTACAGATCATGACCCATGAGCCGGACTACTTCCTGGACAACATGACCAACTACGGCGCACTCTTCATCGGTCCGCGCACCAACGTGGCCTTTGGCGACAAAGTCATCGGCACCAACCACACCCTACCGACCAACAAGGCCGCTCGCTACACCGGTGGTTTGTGGGTCGGCAAGTTCCTGAAGACCTGTACCTTCCAGAAAGTGTTGAGCGACGAGGCCAGCGCAGAGATCGGCGAATATTGCTCGCGCCTGTGTCATATGGAGAATTTCGCCGGTCATGGCGAGCAGGCCAACATTCGGGTTCGTCGGTATGGCACGCGGCCGGAAGTGCCTTGGTATGAGCCCGTACCCCCTTTGCAGCCATGAGCGCGGCGGTTTTTCAATGACTCCGGTGCCACAACTACCACCGCCTCCCTGCTTTCGGGTTGACGGAAAACGGGCGCTGGTCACCGGCGCGAGCCGGGGCCTTGGGCTAGCCGCAGCCGTGGCGTTGGCGCAGGCCGGCGCTGCCGTCACGTTGGCGGCGCGCTCCGAAGATGAGCTGAGGGCCGCCTGCGAGGCCATCGCAGCGCAGGGTGGACAAGCTGATTTCGTGGTGCTGGATGTAACGGATTCAAAGGCCGTGACCGCCGTCATAGCGCAACACCCCACCTTCCACATCTTGGTCAACAACGCTGGCATGAACCGGCCCAAATCGCTGATAAACACGCCCGATGAAGACATTGATGCGGTGTTCGACCTGAACGTGAAGGCGACTTTCTACGTGGCGCGCGAGGTCACGCGCCGCCTGCTAGCCGCTGGCGAGAAAGGGTCGATCATCAACGTCGGCTCGCAGATGGGCCATGTGGGTGGCCCGAGCCGCACGCTTTACTGCGCAACGAAACATGCGGTCGAGGGCATGACCAAGGCGCTGGCGTGGGAGCTGGGATCAGCCGGTATTCGAGTCAATACGGTGTGCCCAACCTTTATCGAGACCGCCTTTACCGCCCCCATGTTCGCTGACGCGGCCTTTCGTGATGTTGTCATCAGCAAAATTGCACTGGGCCGCATTGGTCGCGTGGAAGAAGTAATGGGCCCCATCGTCTTCTTGGCGAGCGAGGCTTCGAGTCTCATGACGGGTAGCGCATTGATGCTAGACGGCGGCTGGACCGCTGCATGAACGCGCAGCTAACGCGCCCTACCGTGCGGACGAATCGAGTGCAATAGGCGGCGGCAGAGGCAAGCCTTCTGCGATGGCGACTTGTTCGAGTGCTTTTTCAAAAAGCATTCGAGCGGACCCTGCGACATGCTGCAAGTAGGCGTGCAACCGCGCGTCGGCAGCGCTCCTGTTCGCACAGTCGCTGCTGTATTTTTCAAAAGACGAAATTTGCAACAACAGCTCTGCCAAATGACTAGGGCACTCACAAGACACTGCTGAGGAAATACCGGCAAATTGTGTCAGGGCTATATCGTCAAACAGGGGTGGGGAAACGGTTTGCTCAGCCAGGGCTCTTGAAGCGGGGGCGGTCGCACCGCGAACATCAGCAACCTCGTTGCGCTGCAAGGACGCCAGCCATTGGCGCAGTGACTCGTCATCTGCAGGTTCGGATAAAACGGCGGCTCCGGCATGGGTTAACTCTGCTCGTCCTGCGGCACTGGAAAAGCGATAAAAAACGGCTGCCGCTGGGGCACGCCAAGCGTCTTGGGCAACGCGTAGTTCGTGGTGCGCGCCGGGCTGCAAGCTGCCGGCTTGCCAAATCAGTAGGTCTGCGGCAGGCGTATCCGCCTGCTGCGCGGCTTGCGATGCCTGGGCCAGGCTATCGAATACCCCCACCAATTGCAGCTTTGGTCCGGCGGGCCGGCGCTCGAACAACCGCTGGAGACGAGCCGCCAAAGCTTGTCCCACCACCACCGCCCGCAATGCGCTTTGCAACGGCGCTTCAGCCCAATCAAGGTCTGCAACCTCAGGCGCACGCATCATCTCGCGCAGTTGTTCTGTTTCGAGCGGCGCGAGCAAGCCAATGGCATGACCCTGAGCGGTCAGCCGGCGTAACAGGGTCGCTCGCTCAACATCTGCTGACGAATACAACCGGTGTCCCGATGCCGCCGTGTTGGGTCGCACAGCTTGGTAGCGTTGCTCCCAAATGCGCAAGGTCGCCACGGGCATACCCGCAATACGCGCAACCGCTCCGGCCCTAAAAGTCGGCTGAACGTTATTTGGAGGCAGCGCTTGAGACTGATTAGCCGGTTGAGAAGACGCCATTTTCTTGCTTCATGAGTTTAATATGAGTCGGATTATCGCATCAATTGAGTTGCTTATTGTCTTTTGAAGGCTATGATATCGACTCACGATCATGTCAAAACTGTAGCCGGAGAGGTTTTTCAACCGGCTTTGCTCAGCTTTGACTTCAGCGAACACCCAGATAACAAGCCCTTGGTACTCGTTGAAATTCTCTGGCTTGTTTTTTATTGGACTCTCCATGAACACAAATCGACGCACCTTTTTTATGACGCTGGCCGCTGGCGGCTCGGTTCTGGCTACTTCTGCCCACGGCAAAACAAAGGCCGATGAAAAAGACCCACAGGCCATCGCCCTAGGCTATGTATCAGACGCCACCAAAACCGACACCAAAAAGTACCCCAAATATGCGGCAGGACAGGTGTGCACCAATTGCGCCTTGTTCATAGGCAAAGCGAGCGATACCTGGGGTGGTTGCCCATTGTTTGCCGGCAAGCAAGTCGCCGGTAAAGGGTGGTGCAGTGCCTATGTCAAGAAAGGCTAATGGTGTCTCACTCGGCCACGATACCGCTAGACGGTGAGGGCCGAGCAGCCGGTATGAAATCCGGCTGCGCGCCCCTCTGTGCAGGTGACCCGCTCCCCAAGTGGGTGTTCGCTGACTTGCGGACAGACCATGCTGGCGAGGTCGGCGCAATCTGCATATACCGAGGGGTGCTGCAATTTGCGCGAGATCCCGCGCTCAGGGCTTTTGCCGAGCATCACTTGGCCACAGAGCAAAAGCACCTGGGTCTCATTGCGGCGTGGTTACCGGCAGCGAAGCACAGTCGACTACTGCCATTGTGGCGATTGGCCGGGTTTCTAACGGGTGCCCTGCCCGCGCTGTTCGGCGCCAAGGCCGTCTACGCAACGATCGAGGCAGTGGAGACCTTTGTCAACCACCACTACGAGGATCAGATACGTGCGCTCGCCCCGCACCCCGACCTCAGTGACCTACGCCAGACCCTGCTAGATTGCCAAGCTGACGAAGTGGCTCACCGCGATGAGGCGGCTGCTGCGCAGGGCAACACGCAATCAGGGTGGGTACTGCGCAGTTGGTGCGCCATGGTGGGCGCAGGGTCAAAGGGTGCGGTCGCCCTGATCCGCCACATCTGAGTGACGCACGCATGACTGCCATCGCGGCCGAAATCGAACGCTTTAACCGCCTGAGCGCAACGTGGTGGGACAGCCGTGGACCGATGCGCCCCCTACACGTTGCCAATGCCTTGCGCCTAGATTATGTGGTCGCACAAATAGCCTCGCACTTGGGCCGAGACACCGCCAACGCGCAGAACGGGCTGAACGGGCTGAACGGGCTGCGCATTTTAGATGTCGGATGCGGCGGCGGCTTAATGTCCGAAGCGTTGGCGCGCCTCGGTGCCCACGTTGTGGGCGTTGACGCGTCACCGGGTAACGTCGCGGCTGCTCGTCTGCACGCTGAATCGCAAAACATCATGGTTGACTATCGGCTGGGCGATCCCACCGAGGTGCTGTCACCGCAAGAACATTTTGACGTGGTGCTCGCGCTTGAGGTCGTGGAACACGTGAGCGACGTGTCTGCATTTTTGGCCACTTCCGCGGCCCGCTTGGCGCCAGGCGGCATGCTGTTTGTCTCCACCATTGACCGCACCTTGAAGAGCTTTATCGTTGCCATTGTCGGAGCGGAATACCTGCTTCGCGTTCTCCCGCGCGGCACCCATCAGTGGTCAATGTTTGTTCGCCCCGAAGAGTTGAGCGCGGCTTTGGCGCCCTCAGACTTACAGATACGCGATCTACGCGGCATGCGCTATGTACCGCTATTGCACAGAGCATCGTGGTGCAAAGACACCACGGTTAATTACATTGCCACCTTTTCTCACACATGAACAATACCGAGCAAGCCAACACAAACGAGTGCCCTCCGGCGCTGACCGTGCTCTACGACGGTGCCTGCCCGCTGTGTCGGCGCGAGATTGCCGTGTATCGTGACCTGCAACCGCTGCAACCAGGCTCGCCGGTCTGCTTCGCCGATATCAGCAGCACGGCGGTGCCACTGCCAGCCGGTACATCGCGCGAGCAATTATTAGCGCGGTTTCATGTGCAAGGTCGCGATGGTCAATTACTCAGCGGCGCCCAAGCATTTTTAGCCTTATGGGCCGCCCTACCCGGCTGGCGCTGGCTGGCCTTAGCCGGACGCATACCGGGAGTTGCTTGGGTAATGGAGCGGATGTACCGGTTATTTTTAAGATGGCGACCGATGCTTCAGCGTTGGGCCGCTCGCTGGGACTGACAACCCAGGCGGCTGTACGTCCCGGCCAAGCAGCCGCTGACCCAACCACTCAAACGCTCGGCCTACATCAAGGCCATATGCCATTTGCACCGCAACTGGTTGAACGTCACCTGCTTGCAGCGGTGGTCCAATATCAAACGAGAATACGTAATTGGGCTCTTGCCCCATGCGTAAGTCGGTGACCACCAAGTTGTCACCCTTGCCTTGCACCTTGAAGAAACCGTCGGTAAACCTTGCTAGGCGTTGCATATGGGGGTGGCTGGCGTGCTGCTGCATCAGCGCCTCACCGCGCTCAAACGCGTTAAAGCGCATGGGTCTGCCACCATCCAACAGTGCATAAAACCCCTCGTGAAATTGGTCGCCGTCAACAGCGACCACACGCCAAAGCAGCGTCGTTAGCGGCGCTGGCGTAACAAGCACTTGCGTCGTTGGTAAACCAAGCGTCTGCAAGGAGTCGCGCGCGTGTTGGGTAACCCACGCTTGGGAGCCCGCGCTCCAAACCAAGTAAAGCGTGCTGAAAGCCAACGCCCAATTGTTAAACCGTAAGCTGCGCTCAGGCAGCTTGATGCACAACGCTGCCACTAAACCAAAGAGTAGCGGCAGTGAGTACACCGGATCGATGATAAAGAGGCTACCCAGCCCATAGGCCTCGTCTGTAAACGGCTGAAACACTTGCGTGCCGTAAATAGTCATGAGGTCTAACAGCGGGTGCGTAACCAACGCCAAGGCCAACGCCGCAAACCACCAGCCGTACACATTTCGTTGCTTGTGTACACCACTGACAACCCAAGCAAGCGGTATGGCGAATAGCGTCAACAGCAGCAAGGCGTGCGTTTCCGCACGGTGGCGCACCATGTTGAGCACCGGGTCGCCGTGGTCTAACAGCACATCTAGGTCTGGCAATAGACCAGCCACTCCCCCCCAAAGCGCAGACTTCCAAACGGCGGTACGTCTGCCCATAACGGCCACGCTCACAGAGGCGCCCAACAGTATTTGCGTAACGGAATCCATAAGGCCTATTGGTGGTGAAAATGCATAGTGACTGGCTGTGATGCGCGCCCTAGACTTGCAGCCATTCCCGTTGCCAGCGCGGTAACGCAAAGCTGGCTTGGTGGACGTCAGGGTCATAGTGGCGACCTTGGTAATCCTTCACGGGGTGGCGCAGAGAAACCCCGTCGCGGCTATACAGGTAAAAACCAAAATCTGCGCCGGGATACAAAGGGACATTGGCGCGATACGCTTCGATGTGTGGCAGCAGCTTGGTGCGAAGCATGACGCTCACCAGATTCTCGCCATCGCCTGATTGCTCCTGCAAAAAGCCAGCGCCTTCACGTGTCAAGAAAATGCTGTCGCTGTCAACCACGACGCCCGTTTCTGAAACCAATTGTGCGAGGTCCACAAAAAAGGCCTCTGTAAAGAGACCGGCAGATGGTCCGACCGGCTCGGTCAAGTCCAACACAATGATGTCAAAGGTTTGGCCACGCGCTTTGGCATCGCGTACAAAGTTTCCAGCATCATCAAAAATGAGGTTGACGCGTGGGTCGTTGTAGTCGCCATTGACCCCAAGGAATTCTTTTGACAACTCAACCACGCGTTGGTCAATCTCAACCATGGTGACGGCGGTCACGAAGTCGTGAACCAATGACTCTCGAAGGCTGCCGCCATCACCACCACCGATGATCAGCACCGAGGTGTTCTCACGCTTTCGGCCTAATAGAGGAACTTGTAGCCCCATTTCGTGATAGATGAATTCGTCTGCCTGACTCGCCTGCAAATAGCCATCAAGAACGAGGACACGGCCAAATGCGGCATGTTCAAAAATTTCAATCAACTGATAAGGGCTTCGCTCGGCATGCAGCAGAACCATGTCTAAAGACTGGGCAATGCCCAAGTCCTCGCATCGCTCCTGCCACCAGTTATTTTGTTTTTGGTTATTCACAGTCCTGCTCCTCGCAAGTGCTCGTTAACCGTTAGGCGGCTGGGTTTGAAGGCTTCCTGCATAATTTCAATACAAGCCTCAGGTTGGGTATTACCGCACATAAAAACATCAAAGGCGGCGTAATTGCTCTCTGGCCACGTGTGCACAGAAATATGGCTTTCAGCGAGCACCGCAACCCCACTGACCCCATTGGGATGGAAGTGATGAAGATGGATATTGATTAACGTGGCATTGGATGCACTGATGCACCTAATGAGTGTTTGCTCAATGAAGTCAATGTCATCCAGCCGCTGGGCGTCATAGCAGTCAATGATGAGATGCACACCAGCAAAACGGACGCCATTGCGCACTGAGAAGTAATCTTTTTGCGAGCTGTCGTTTGGGGTGTGTTGTTGGGCTGTGGTGGCTAAATGATCGGTGTCAGGCATTCATACGTTCCGGCAGGGTTCTCTACTCAACGGCATCGCTCACGCCATTAAATGCCGGAATGATTAGCCACCGCCTTTGGTACAGCGGTTAGCCATCATTATCCGTCAGCCTCCACCGAAATGCTGGGTGCCCGTCGTTAATTAATTACAAATGATACCAAGCGAAAAGGCGCCGCAACTTACATCGCGGCCCCTCGCACGCGGGTGATACTACAAAGAGTTACATCTCTTGATCACAGGTGAGTTAACTTGACGCAAAAACGTCCCCCCTCACTTCGCCCGCCATATTCACAGGCATCTCTGTCGCGGCCTGCGCGCGAATCGCGCGTTGCTTCTCCGCTGCATTCGTCGCAGTGGCCTCATCTGGATAAATCGTGACCACATTGAAAGTGGTATCGGATGTGTAAATGAAGTACACCGCCGTCGCACCTAATGCCATAACACCTGGTGCAAATTTTTCTTTGGCGGCCTGTTCTTGAGCCTGTCCTTCTGTTGACTGACGGCTATTTTTAGAAACCCACTCGGATATAACTGCATAACTCATAAAAATGCTCCTGTTAAAAAAAAGGTATGGGCTCTAGCCTCAACGTGGACTAGTACTTACCCGGGTTACTGAAAGTTTGCAGATGTAGACGCCATGACGAACGAGCGGGGCCACACACCTACGCAACACGATTTAGAAACGACACGATGGTCTCATTGACCACGTTTGGGTGCGTGATGGGACCCATGTGCCCGATGCCTTCAAACTCAATCACCTGTGCGTTAGGCAAAACGGAGGTCAATACATCGGCCACCGCGTGAGCTGGCAAACGTGAGTTCTCGCCTTTCATGTACAGAACCGGGCACGTCAACTCGGCAAACGCACTCAAAGGGGTTGAGTCGTTGTGTAGCGCAGTCGCCCAATCGTCCACATCACGAATCGCGAGCAAGATTGCATCTTTGTGTCTAAGCGGTGTATTTTCCCAAGCTCCCTCGCCAGACCAAAAATCAATAAATAGCCTTGCCGCGGTATCTGGGTCACCGCTTTCGATGGCTTGAGCGCTGGCTTTCCATACGACGCGCATGGCATCCACGCCGTTGGGCGGTGCATGGACCTGGTTCACGACAGAAAAAAGCGTGGGCTCGTAAACAACCATAGCGCTTACGCGCGCCGGGTTTGCTAATGCCGTCATCAGTGCAACAGCGGCGCCATAAGAGTGACCAATCAAGATGACCTGCTCTCCTGACTGAGGCATGACGGTCTCAGCAAGCGCCACCTCATCAGACAGACTGAGGCGCCTGCTCTGCGACCACGCAGGCGTTTTACCTGCGCCGTAGGCGTCAAAGGCGGTTACATGAAAGTGACTACCCAGCGCATCCATCAGGGCTTTAAATTGACCTGAGCTACTGCAGTTTGAATGAAAGCAAACAACGTCAGGGCCAACGCCTTGTTCTCTTACAAACGGCATATTCATAGACAAGACCTCGTTTTTCTCTCTGACGGAATCAGAATCCAAGAACCATTGCATAAAGCACCGCCGTACAGCCAAAGCCCACGAGCCAGACAATCGTGCGAACCCATGCAATACCTAGAGCGTAAAGCAGCACGTAGACAACGCGTGCCAGCAGGAAAACGAGCATGATCTGCCCCACCACATCCGTAGTTGCCTTAGTCAGGTGCAACAAGATCACGGGAGGCGCAATCAGCGCCAGTGCGAACAATGAATTGGCAGTGGCACGCTCTAAGCGCAGCGCCATTCCGGTTAGCACCAAGCCCTCACGATTACCGGCCAGCGCGGGCAGGCCAACTTGCTGCAACGCTGCCAATACCTGAACAAGGATGGTGAGCAGGACGAGGCCACCGTAATAGGCGAGATAGGTGAGTTCGGGGGCCATACGGTGCTCAGTAAGTAATGGTGGTGTTCGCAGCCAGCGCAAGCGCGACCAGCTTCTCTGGCATTGCCATGGTGGCGGATTTACCATCAAGGTCACTTGCCGTGATCCCTCGGCCTTGGCTAGACATGCCAGAGACGTAGAACTGGCCGTTGGCGGCGACGATGGCATCGAAATGCTCGCGTAGCGATCCGGTTCCCAAGCCCACCAGCGTATCCAAGACCGCGCTTCGCATTAGCTGCACGCCGTCTCCAGCCAAAAATAGGTTCACCTCATGACCTTCGCTCAACGCCGTTCTTGCCACTAGGAATCCAAGCGCTGCTTTGGTTGGGTTTTCTGGGCCACAGGTAATGTGAACTAAAAGTTTGGACATTGATCTCTCCGTGGGCTGTGGATCTCAATCGTGACGACAACATGGACGTGTTTTGATTGCGACGCTGTAAGGGTTGAAAGCTTTAGAACTCGTGAATTATTGCGTTCAACCATTTCTAAGAAATTGCGAAAACCTTGGCGTTTGATGGCAGAGCCGAAACATTTACTCTCATGTCACCAAGCCCGCCCCAGCTGAAACCGACGCAAACTGAGCAACAGTGGATTCACCAATATTTTGCCAATATTTTTTAAATTCACGCCGCCTACCATGATGGGCATTTCAACCTAAGGAAAT
>Ga0209631_10007270_pt1 | contig 11177 bp, 5 predicted proteins | sample COG_08_FD_184752 | JGI IMG/M metagenome (GOLD analysis project Ga0209631, IMG submission 184752) | Pelagic Microbial community sample from North Sea - COGITO 998_met_08 (SPAdes) (version 2) | ecosystem: Environmental > Aquatic > Marine > Neritic zone/Coastal water | place: Helgoland, sampling... | reverse complement strand
CGATTGGGGAGAAGCCGAAGAAGATCGTGGTGCAGGACATGGACGAGATGGACTGATCCGCCGCCCGACTCGCGCGTAAGTATGAGCTGAATCTGTTATGGTTTGTTGAGTCCACCTTCTGATCATTATTGTCATCGTAATAAGCACGGGCAGCTGCGTGGATGAATCACATTGATAGGCGCTGCAATGTGAAATGACTTCTGCGACACACAGCTGCCCGCGCTTGCGACGGATCAGAAGGTGGAGACGACGCTTCAGCCCATCCTTGTGCACGAGTTCAAACGCCGCGTAAGTACGAGCTGAAGTTACCAGCATTTGTTTCCTCCACCTTCTTGAATGATGCTTTCACTTCTATGTTTTAAGCGCGGGCAGCTGCGTGAATACTTCACATTGACCCTGCATTTGTCAGCCAATGTGTCGTTTTATTGAATCGGGGTGCTGCCCGCGTTTGCAAACGAAAAGAAGGTGGAGACGACGCTTCAGCTCTTACTTGCGTACGCGTTCAAACTAGTCTACGATTTTTGATTGCACGTCATCGTTCACTCCTACTCAAAGTGTCCGTTCCCCTCCGCGAACTCAACCACCCTGGCCAACACCACACGAGTCACCTCATCCGTGATTGGCACCGCATCACCTCCGTCCTCGCCCTCGTCGCGCGCGCCATCCACACCTCCCCACAGCCCGTCGCCGTCGCTGATCCCCGAAACCTTCTCCTCATCTTCCTCCTCCTCCTCCTCCTCCTCCTCCTCGGGCGGCGGCGCGGACGTGGTCATGTCAAAGTTCCTCGGCTTCCCCCGCTTCTTCGCCTTCCTCGTGCCCGGGTCCACCCCGGACACCCCCAGCGCCACCTCCTCGACGTAGCTCCTGAACCTGCAGTACACCCACATCGGCGACCCCGGCCCGGCGCCCTTCTTAAACTTCTCCGGAACCGCGTCCGACGCCATCATCGCGCCGAGGTCCCGCTCCGTCGCCGATACGTACCGCGGACCCACCGGCACACCGTCCGCCGCCAACGCACTCGCACGCACCGACGCGGCCTTCAACGCGGCGACGGCGCCCTTGGCGCTTGTTTCAGACTCCTTGGCCCACTTTTCTCGTCTCGCGTCCTCGGCGTCGAGAAACGCGTTCAACAACGCGTCAAACGCCGCGGGTGACCCTCCGTTCTTCACCCGCCGTTGCAGCGGATCCAGCCACATCGCCACGTACCTCGCCTCCTGTTCACGAAGCGGTAGGCTGAGCGTGGTGGATACCAACGCGTTGCGTACCAAGTCGCAAGCCGCGAAGTCAACCCCGGGGGTCGGGTTCCATAGGATACTTCCCGCGAACAGACTCTTCTCCTGGAGCCACTGGAACGCCTGCGCCAAATCCACGTCATCACCCTTGACCTCGATGTATATCAGCTTAGTACCCAGCAGCGCGGCGTCGACCGCGGCGACGAGCCGTTCGATCGATCGAGTTCGATCGTTCAGGTCCACGAGTTCGGCGGCTTTAGCGTCGAGCAACAACTTGGCCCGGCCCATAAACGTAGACAAAGTTGCCGGCGAGTACGTCAGAGGCGTGCCCGCGGCGTGGTGCACCGCACCCGCGGCGATGCACTCCAGGAACGGCGCGCGGTCCACCCACGACGGGACGAACCTGCTTCTGAACGGCGGGCGCGCCCCCTCGACGTACGGACTCGGGTCCGGAGTGAGTCCAGAGTCACCGCCCGTATTCGTCTGAGTCTTCGCCGCCGCTTGGATCCACTCGAGGACGTCGTCGCCAGTCTCCCACAGCGCGTCCTCGATCCGGCGTACCAGCGCGTCGTCGTCCAGTTCGAGCGCCGCGTCTCTCACCGCGGCGAGCGCCAGTTGCGTCGTCGTCGACCGCTGCTGCCCGTCCAGGCACAGCAACGACTGATGATTCGCGGACTGACTCCCCGAGCTGCCCGACCCGTCACCGTCATCACCCTCCGTCATCACTCTCCTGAAGAGGCATCGGCCGGTGCCGTGCGCGAGCCTATCCGCCGCGGGTTTGGGTTTAGCGTCGCCTTCCTTCGTTCCGCCCATGAACGCGTCCCTCCACCACCCCGCCACCTGCTGCTCCGTCCAGCAGTACGTCCTCTGGAACACGGGCACCACCACCGGGCATGGTGGGCATCCGTCGCGCCGCACAGCTGTGTCCACACCGCCGAACAGCGACCCGTAGGTCATGGCCTCCACGTGCAGGCTGCTGTGTCTGTCGGAGAGACCCGGGCAGCTGTCCAGGAACGCCTGCGGAGGCGGCGGAGGAGGCGCGGTGGTGGTGGTCGCGCACTGATGCGGAGGGAGCGATTTGCCCATCGTAGGCATGGAGCCGAGACCGACGGCTGACTGCCTCGTTGGGCTGGTTCCGGGTTTCCCGGGCGCGGGCGGGGCCCACGGCGCGGCGGTGCGTCGCTGCCTCGCGGGCGGCGCGGGTCGCCCGGCGCCCATCGCCCACGGCGCGGTGGTCGTGATCCTCGGCTTGCCGTTGCCCATCCTCGGGACCCCATCTCGCGGGACCCCATCTCGAGCGGCCGTCGCCGCCGCCGCGGCTCTCAGGTCCGCCTCCCTGACCGCCTCGGCATCAGCCTCGAAGCGGGGGAGGTCGGCGACGGTCTCGCTCGCCTCCTCGTCGCCCACGTCGCCCATCGCGCGCCCCTTCTGCGTCGCGGGCGAACGCTGTCTGATGAGCAGTCAAACTTCGCAGTAACAACGACCTCGTCACCGGGACACGCGGGTGTCAGGCCGTGTCAGGCCGGTCGACCTCCGTTCAATTTGTCGGCGGTAGTTACCAGTACTGGCGGCGGTGGCGCAGAGGGCACTACGCGCGGCGCAGGGGAGCCGCGAACGTTCCTAGCGGTCGAACACATCGCCCGCGAGATCGTTCGCGCCTTTGTGACCGTCTCGGGTCCTCGAAGGTCTGTCGGCGGCTGTGGGGGAGGTGCCCGCCGACGGAATCTTAGGGCACGGCGCACTTGTACTTTTCCGGGAGGGTCGAACCAACACAGGGGGCGATAGTCGCGTGAGGCGCGATGGCGGACGACGCGATCGCCGATCCCCCCGTCGAGGTGCGCATGCGCGCCTTCGACAAGGGCGAGATCAGACCCGGGGTCCACCACCCCGACTGGGTCCCCGACTGCCTCCAGGGCGACCCGGCGACGCTGAACGCTCCAATCAAGACCCTGAAGGACAAGTTCGAGCTCCTCCCCGCGTTCCTCAAGGTTCGCGGCCTCGTCCGGCAGCACATCGACTCGTTCAACTACCTCATCAACGACGAGATCAAGAAGATCATCGCCGCCAAGGCGAACGAAAAAGTCACGTGCGACACCGACCCGAACTTCTACCTCAAGTACACCAACATCCACGTCGGTAAACCATCCGTGGAGGAAGACTTCATCGTCGAGGACATCACGCCGCAGCAGTGCCGGTTGCGGGACATGACCTACGCGGCGCCGGTCACCGTGGACGTGGAGTACACGCGGGGTAAGGAGATCGTCACCAACACCGCCAAGAACGGCGTCGGGGGCGTGACCATCGGACGGATACCCCTCATGCTCCGGTCCAGCCGGTGCATCTTGACGGGGAAATCGGAGGAGCAACTCGCGAGGCTCGGGGAGTGCCCGCTCGACCCGGGCGGATACTTCGTGGTCAAAGGAACGGAGAAGGTGATCTTGATCCAGGAACAGCTCAGCAAGAACAGGATCATCATAGAAATAGACAACAAAGGGGAGGTTGGCGCGAGCGTCACGTCGAGCACGCACGAGCGTAAGTCGCGGACTAACATCGTGGTCAAACACGGTAAACTCTACCTCCGCCACAACACGTTCACGGACGAGATCCCGATCATGGTCGCGCTCAAGGCGATGGGATGCGAGAGCGACCAGGAGGCTGTGCAGATGGTCGGGCCGGACACCGCGTACGCGTCTCTCCTGGCGCCGTCGCTGCTAGAGTGCTCCGCGCTTGCAATTTTCACGCAGCAGCAAGCGCTCGAGTACTGCGGCGCGAAGGTTCGCATGTCCACGGCGTGGAAGTACGCGCGGAACAAGCGGAACAAGGTTGACGAGGCGAGGGACATATTGGCGGGCGTGGTGTTGGCGCACGTGCCCGTTCCAGCGTACGACTTTAGGCAAAAATGCGCCTACGTCGCGGTGAGTGTTTTTTTGTTCTCTCACCGTTTGCCCATACGAACTTTGTGTTTTTCAGGTTATGATCCGGCGCATACTGCACGCCATGGTGGACCCGACGCAGGTTGACGATAAGGACTACTACGGGAACAAACGGCTGGAGCTCGCGGGGCAGTTGCTGGCGCTGCTGTTCGAGGACTGCTTCAAACGGTTAAACGCGGATCTGAAGCGACAGGCGGATGCGGTGCTGAGCAAGAGTAACCGCGCCACTCAGTTCGACATCATCAAGTGCATCCGGCAGGATACCCTCTCGAACGGTTTAGAGCACGCCATCTCGAGTGGGAACTGGACGGTGAAGCGGTTCAGGATGGAGCGCAAAGGGGTGACGCAGGTGCTGTCCAGGCTGTCGTTCATATCCGCGCTCGGCATGATGACGAGGATCACGTCTCAGTTTGAAAAGACCCGGAAGGTATCCGGCCCGCGCGCGCTGCAGCCCTCGCAGTGGGGCATGCTCTGCCCGTCCGATACCCCGGAGGGAGAATCGTGCGGCCTCGTCAAGAACCTGGCGCTCATGACCCACGTCACCACCGACGACGAGGAGGAACCCTTGCGGGAGCTGGCGCACTTTCTCGGCGTGGAGCCGTTGTTGCTGCTCACGGGGCAGGAGTTGCACTCGCCGGGCAGCGCGATCGTGTTCCTCAACGGTCACATCCTGGGTGTCCACCAGCACCCCGCGCGCTTCGCCTCCGACTTTCGTCTGTTGCGGCGCCGAGGGAGGGTGGGAGAGTTTGTATCCGTGCACACGACAGCCGGGCACGTGTACATCGCGTCCGACGGCGGGCGCGTGTGCAGGCCTCTACTCATCGTCGAACACGGAAACTTGCTCGTCACGCAGACGCACCTCGACGCGCTCAAGGCGAACAAGTGGACGTTTAACCACTTCCTGACCAACGGTTTAGTGGAGTACCTGGACGTGAACGAGGAGAACAATTCGTACATCGGTGAGTTTATTTTTATTTCTGTCTACATGGGCGATAGAGTACTGACGACGTGTTTTGTGTACAGCGCTGTACGAGAGCGAGATCACGGAGGAGACGACTCATTTGGAGATTGAGCCGTTCACGCTCCTGGGCGTGTGCGCCGGGATCATCCCTTACCCGCACCACAACCAGTCCCCGCGTAACACCTACCAGTGCGCGATGGGTAAGCAGGCGATGGGAAACATCGCGTTTAACCAGCTCAACCGCATGGACACGCTGATGTACCTGCTGGTGTACCCGCAGAAACCAATCGTGAAGACCAAGACGATCGAGCTGATCGGCTACGACAGGCTCGGCGCCGGTCAGAACGCGTGCGTGGCGGTCATGTCCTACTCTGGGTACGACATCGAGGACGCCATCGTCATGAACAGAGCTTCCCTCGATCGCGGGTTCGGCCGCTGCGTCGTTTTACGCAAGTACGGTTGCACCATCAAGAAGTATTCAAACAGGACCCAGGACCGCATCGTACCCCCGACGACCGCGCAGGCTGGACCCAACGGACGGCACCGGCTCCTGGACAAGGATGGCATCGCCGCGGTGGGCGAGAAGATCGTGCCGGGGGATGTGTACGTGAATAAGCAGAGCCCCGGAAACACCCGAGATCCGCTGCCCAACCCGCAGGCGATGCCCGACTCTTTCTACAGGCCCACCGCGCAGTCGTACAAAGGACCGGCGGGTGAATCGTGCGTGGTGGATAAGGTGATGTTGACGATGTCCGACGAAGGGCAGTTCAACGTGAAGTGCCTGGTGCGACACACCCGCCGCCCCGAGGTTGGCGATAAGTTTTCATCCAGGCACGGACAAAAGGGCGTGTGCGGCACCATCGTGGAGCAGGCTGACTTACCCTTCAGCGAACGGGGGATATGCCCGGATCTGATCATGAACCCTCACGGGTTTCCCAGTCGCATGACGGTGGGGAAGATGATCGAGCTGTTGGGGGGCAAGGCTGGTTTACAGGATGGAGAGTTCAAGTACGGAACGGCGTTCGGCGGCGACTCGGTGACTTCGATATCCGAGGTGCTGGTGGACAACGGCTTCAGTTACAACGGCAAGGACTTGATGCAGTGCGGCATCACCGGCGAACCCTTGGTGGCGTACATCTTCATGGGTCCGGTGTATTACCAAAAGTTGAAACACATGGTTCTCGATAAGATGCACGCGAGGGCCCGGGGCCCGAGGGTGGTTCTGACCAGGCAGCCCACCGAGGGCCGAGCGAGGGACGGTGGTTTGCGTTTGGGGGAGATGGAGCGCGATTGTCTTATCGGGTACGGCGCGGCGATGCTGATTCTGGAGCGGTTGATGATCAGCAGCGATCAGTTCGAGGCGCAGGTGTGCACTAACTGCGGGCTGCTCGGGTATCATCACCACGGCACCGGTCGCAACTTGTGCCAGCAGTGCGCGGACGGCGGGACGGTGAGCGCGCTGAAGCTGCCGTACGCGTGCAAGCTGTTGTTCCAGGAGCTGCAGAGCATGAACATCTGCCCGAGGCTGACGTTGTCGGACGCGTGAGAGTGATGAGTCGAGACGGGACGGTTTGAGATTTATGCAATCTGATCATTAAAAGAAACGCGTTTTAAGAGTCTTAGGTACAATTTACACCCGGTTGGAGGCGCGAGCACCCTGCCTCTCGGCCATGCGCTGCTCCCGCCTAGCCTCGATGCGCGCCTTCCTGGCCTTCGCCGCCGCCTTGTCCAGTTCCTCAGCCGACATGGACAAATCCGCGGCGGGGAAGGTGTCACCCGCCTCCTCCGTGAACTTCTCCGTAAACTCAGACGCCGCCTTGGCCTCCGCCTTGACCTTCTTGTACTTCTTCTCGTACTTCTTCTCAGCCTTCTCGGCACCCTTCGCCTTCTCCTCAGCCTCGGCGAGGCGCTTCTCGAGCTCCTCGATGCGCTCGACATCCTTCTTGAGCTCCTTCTCGGCAGTCTCCACCTCCTGATCGGCGGCGGCGAACGCGGCGTCGAACATGGACTTGTCGATGGCTTCCTGGTTAGCCGCCGCTTCGCGAACTCGGTTGGCGCGTTCATTCTCGTCAAAGCTGTGCGCCTGCTTGGTCACAGCCTCCCAGTTGGTCGCCTTGGCGGTCTTGGACGCCGCCGGCTTCTTGGGCTCGACGGGCTTGGCCGCGGCTTTGGCGGTCACCTTGTGCGCGTTGAGCTCGGGAGTCGGGTCCTTCTTTGCGGTGAAAACCGGGACGGCTCCGAGGGACGCGGACGCCTTCTCGGGCTTCGTCTCGGCGGGGGGCTGCTTGACGGCGGTGAGGAGCTGCACGTCCCAGCCGTTGTAGCGCGCCAGCTTGGAGGCAACCTCGGCCATGTGCGCCTCGAAACGTTCGGTGTCTTGCGCCTCGGACTCCTCGGCCGCTTTCTTCTCCTCGGATTTGCGAGAGCGGTGGTGCTTGCCGAGCTCGCTCGCGTCCTCGTCGTCAGTCTTCTTGGAGTGCTTGGAGTGTTTCTTGGCAGTCTTCTTGGCGGCGGCGATGGCGTCGCACGCGGCGTCGCGGAGCACGCACTCGTCGCCGCAGCACCTGCCCTCGTTCTTGTCGTCGAGCTGCTTCCCGCCGAAAACCACGTGGGGGAAGTGCTCGAGGGTGACGGCGAGATCAAACTTGTCGCGGATGTCGTCGCGGGGTTCGCCCGCGGGCCGTGGGACGCACTCGCCCTTGATGACGAGGTTGTCGTAGACCATGCGCCACTTCTCGCGGGGCACGCTCTTGATCTGCTCCCTGGACATGGCAAAGTTGAGGCCGGGGTAGCCGGCGACTGTCACCGGGGTCTTCTCGAGCTCCTCCTCCTCGGTGGCGGAGTCGCCGCTGTCGGCAGTCTTGGTGGGCACAAACTGCTGCGCGATGTGGCGCCAGCACCGTGAGAGGTGGCCGACGCTGCCGCCCATCTTCTCGTCGTGGATGAGTTCGTCCCAGCCCCACTGAAGATCCTTCCAGCGTTCCACCAGCTCAACCGGGGATCGCTCGACGTAGTTCATCTGCGGCTTGGGGTTAGCGACGGGTCCTTCTTCGCCCTCCTCGCCGAGCTTGGAGTCCTTCGCGAGGTCCACGCCGAGGGGCTGGTAGGTCACCTTCTCAGCCTGCGCCTCGATCGCATCGAGGCGTTCCATGGCATCGTCGACGACGCGATCGAAATCAGCCTGGACGAACGCGGTGACGTCGGGGAGCTGGTCGTAGTTGTCGATGATAAACTTGAGAAAGACGCCAGTCTCGTACGAGTGGTTGGGCACAAAGTTGGGCTTGGACTCGAACCGTCGCTGGTACAGCGGGCCGATGGTGTACTTGTTCTTGCCGTACGTCGGTCGCGCCCACGCTGGGACGACGTCCGGGACGGTGGCGCCCTCGGGCATGTCCCACTCGTTGTAGACAGCCGGGACGACGACGAGCTTGGAGGGCCAGCCGTCGGGGATGGTGCCGGTGCGCTCAGCCTCGGCGGCGAGCATAGCCTCGCCGTTGAAGTTCACATCGCGGGGCCAGTCGAGCATGGGCATCTTGTAGGAGCTGCGCGGGGGCTGAACCTTCGTCTCCGTCTTCGTCTCCTCGGTCTTCTTCTCGTGGTGAGAATGGTGACGAGCGGAGTGCTTTTCGGAGCGGCGGCGGTCGTGGCTCCCGAGCGTGGGCACCTTGAGTGGCCGGGGAGCGACGGCGGCGACCGCCGCGTTGGGGTCCCTGGCGGACTCGCGGCGGTACTGGTCGTCGAGGGTGGCGGCAGCCTTGGCGTCGAGCGGGACTCCGGGTTTGTAGGAATCAACCTCGACATCCGTCTTGAGCGCGTCGCTGAGGTCCACGGTGACGACGGAGGGAACCTCGGCGTCGGACTCGGCCAGCGCGGCGACCTCGTCGATGCCGGGAACCGCGGCGGCGCGGTGTCCGTTCTTGGCGCGCATGCCCTTGGAATCGAACGAGAAGGCCATGTGCTCGTGCATCAGGTTCTCGGTGTCCGTGGACACGTCGTGATCGGGTCCGACGGTGGCGTACGGGATGACCGCCGCGGCCACCATGCACGCGATGAGGATGCCGGAGGCGGCAGCCTGCGATGAAGAGGGTGTGGGATGGTGAGCGTCAGATCACGTGCGGTTTCGTGGGTGGATACTCGGTGGGATGTGGGTTCACGACGCGCCGCGGCCTCGGGCCGCGGCCCGCGGCTAAAAAAACGTAAACGTCGTCGATCGGGGGGCGCGGCACGCACCGCGATGAGGGACCAGCCGAGTGACTTGTACGGCTTCTTGCGGTTGGCGAGGACGGCGTTGCCGTGGACGGTCGCGCCGCCCCTGCCGAAGGGCGCCTTGCCCTCGTTACCGCTGCCCGCGTCGCTGGCGCGGGTCGAGCCCGCGTCGGACGCGTGTCCGCTGCTGATGAAACCTGGGACCGCGCCGTAGTGGGTGGCGGTGTGGTGCCGCGGCTCGGGGGGCTTGGGCATCTCGCGCGAGAAGAACGGGTTCTCCTGGTTGGAGGTGCCGTATCCCTCGGGGACCATCCTTCGCGTTTCCGTCGGTGTTGGCCGGTGGGAAGCGCCGCGGTGTGCTGCGAGGAATGCCGTCGAGGCCGCGGCTCGTCTTGAGAAAGGAAACGCTTTTTTCTCGGATGAGGGCTGATTTTCGCAGTGACCAGACTGTTTTAGACCCACATTCTTGAGTCACGGAGCGGGCCAAATAGGAAACAGAGAAATTGTAACATCCAGGATTTTTTTGTTTAGTGCTAGCTCAATTGTGAGTCCATGCGATTCAACTGTTTGGACACTCAGAAAAATCGCAATTACGGTTAATACATCGCGAATCCTGACTAGAACCACATACGAGCCGGAAAAGGGCCATCAAAATCGAGCAGAGGGTGCAGCGATCGATGCCTGCTGGCTGGTAGGCGGGAGACTCAGAGACTGCAGGATTCGCCGCCGGTGGTCGCCAGACACAACGCGCGTCTCTCCGGTGGGAGCGGCGTAGCATCATCGAACCTCGCCTTGTTGTCGGAGTGACGTAAGAGCGAGCGCGATGTTCGGTGGCGGAGGAGCCGCGTCGGTGAGTCCCCGCCCCGCCGTCTTTGGGGCGCCCGCCATTTCAAAAACCGACCGCCTCTCTCGCTCTGCGTGATGAAAACCTCGAGCCCAACACGCGTCAACCCCGGCCCGACCCATCCCGTCCCACCTGACCATCGCCCCCGTCCCCTTCCGATATCGCAGCCCTTTGGCGGCGGCGGCACGCCCGCGTTCGGTGCCCAGCAGCCGCAGAGCTCGGTGAGTACACACTCCCGCGAGTCATCCCTGATCTCTCCCCGCCCTGTCATCTTTTCATCCCTCGTCGTGTAGAGATCTGCGAGCTGACCGTCGCCCCGTCCCACCGATCACCCCATCGCAGCCCTTCGGCGCGCAGCCCGCGGGCGGCGGATTCGGCGCGCAGCCCGCGGCGCCGGGAGGATTCGGCGCGCCCGCGCCCGGCGGCTTCGGCGCGCCCGCGGCGACGCCCCCGAGCGGAGGGTTCGGAGCGCCCGCGAGCGGAGGGTTCGGAGCCCCGGCATCCGGCGGTTTCGGCGCGCCCGCGGCGACGCCCCCGAGCGGAGGATTCGGCGCGCCCGCGCAGCCCACGTCCGGCGGGTTCGGCGCGCCCGCGGCGGGAGGAGGAGGGTTCGGTGCGCCCTCGCCGTTGGCGGGCGGCGCGTTCGGAGCGCCGAGCCCGGCGGGCGGGGGCGCTTTCGGCGCACCAGCGGGAGGCGGCGCGTTCGGTCGGCCCGCGGGTGCGCCCGGCGGCGCGTTCGGTGCGCCGTCCACGCCAACGGGCGGCGGTGCCTTCGGCGCACCCGCGGGCGGCGGCGGCGGCGCGTTCGGTGCGCCCGCGCAGTCCAGCCCGGGCGGCTTTGGCGCGCCCGCGGGGGGCGGCTTTGGCGCGGCGGCGTCTCCGTCGAGTAGTCCCTTCGGCGGCGGCGGCGGAGGATTCGGTGCCCCCGCGGGAGGCGGTGCCTTCGGCGCGCCCGCGCAGACGACACCGGGTGGGTTCGGTGCACCCGCGGGCGGCGGTGC
>Ga0209631_10007269_pt1 | contig 11177 bp, 6 predicted proteins | sample COG_08_FD_184752 | JGI IMG/M metagenome (GOLD analysis project Ga0209631, IMG submission 184752) | Pelagic Microbial community sample from North Sea - COGITO 998_met_08 (SPAdes) (version 2) | ecosystem: Environmental > Aquatic > Marine > Neritic zone/Coastal water | place: Helgoland, sampling... | reverse complement strand
ATTTCAATCAGGAGCGCCACTTCTACTCACGAGACAATTTCAAGCTTAATCGAACCGCTGCTCTTACTGAGTGGCGCCAACTATTGAGCGCATAGGTTCAGGCTTCGCCAGCAGTCCGATGCGAGTTCTCATTCGTCTGACAACACCCTCGAAGGCCAATATCTGGATCAGCAGGCTGCGGCTAATATGCTTGGGCGGTGGGATTCCAATCAAAGACCGCCAGTGCTGCAGAAGTTCATCGCGGCCCGCTGTGTCCAATGCAGCTATATCAATTTCCATGTCCTTACTCCCGTATGGCTTCGCTCACTGAGCAAAGCCCGAGGGCATTCGGGCACAGCAGCACACAGGCTTACGACAAAACAAAAGTCCAGTCCGAATAGGAGTATCTATCAGACGGTAGGCTGCCGATGCTAAAATGGACAACTTCCTTCCCCCAGCCAACGCCCATAAGCAACGCTGCACTTAAATTCAGTCACCTTTGAGCACTGTCGTTGTGCATGGTGACCTGCGCCCCAAAAAATCCTGACGACGTACGGTGTTGTCTAAATTGACGCAATCGCCTACATTATCGAAGCACATCGATTACACAATTTTTCGTTTGGCTAAGAGAGCATAGATGTTTCAAGAAGACCAAATTCAAAACGCATTTCATCTATCGCAAAGTGCCATGGATGCTTTGCATAGCGGTACACACGCTGCACCTTTTGATGTTTTGGGACCCCACGTGATCGATGGTGATGTTTGGCTGACAACGTTCCAACCTGCGGCGGTAAGTGTTTGCGTCATTTGCGATGGAATACGTACCAAATTAACCCGCATTCAGGGCGATATTTTTTCTGGGAAGATCCCGAACAAACCTTATTCTCTTCGTATGCAGTATGCGGATGGCTCCGATCATACCACTGCCGACCCTTACTCTTTTGGTCCAGTTTTGACAGATCTTGACCATTACCTGATCGGAGAAGGTACGCATAAGCAGCTTTGGCGCGTCCTCGGTGCGAATGTCAAAACACATCAGAGCATGGCTGGTGTTCATTTTGCAGTTTGGGCACCCAATGCATTGCGTGTCAGCGTGGCGGGTGATTTCAATTCATGGGATGAACGTCGCCACATGTTGCGCTCATCGGGTCAATCAGGTGTTTGGGAAACTTTCATTCCCGGATTGACGGATGGTGCGTTGTATAAGTTCCACGTTGCGGGCGCAGACGGACAGGTGCGCGTCAAGGCAGACCCTGTAGGTTTTGGATCACAACACCCACCTGAACAAGCATCTGTGGTTCGCGATATTTCTGAATATGCGTGGACAGATGGCGACTGGATGAATGGGCGCGGAACGAAGGCGGACCGTAACCAACCCATGTCCATTTATGAGGTTCACCTGGGATCATGGCGCAGGCGTTATGATGATCACGGCAGATCCCTTTCGTACGAAGAATTGGCACGCGACCTCATTGGATATGTCACGTATATGGGCTTTACTCATATTGAACTGATGCCGGTTTCCGAATTTCCCTTCGATGGATCATGGGGTTATCAGCCTATTGGTCTTTATGCTCCCACAATCCGGTTTGGCCCCCCTGACGCGTTCCGTGCGTTTGTGGATACGGCCCATGCCGCAGGGATCGGCGTCTTGCTAGACTGGGTCCCAGGTCACTTTCCTACGGATGCACATGGCCTGGCCCAATTCGATGGTACCGCGCTGTACGAACATGCGGACCCTCGTGAAGGCTTCCATCAAGACTGGAACACTTTGATACCGAATTATGGCCGACGTGAGGTCAAGAACTACTACGTCGCTAACGCCTTATACTGGTTAGAAGAATATCACCTGGACGGTCTGCGCGTCGATGCCGTGGCGTCTATGTTGTACCGTGATTATTCACGCGACGCAGACAAATGGGTTCCGAACCAGGATGGCGGGCGTGAAAATTACGAAGCAATTGCATTTCTGCAGGAAATGAATGCGGCTGCCTATGGGCAGGATATCAAGATTATGACTGTGGCCGAAGAAAGCACGTCTTTCCCCGGTGTGTCGCAGCCTGTGCATTTCGGCGGTTTGGGGTTTGGATATAAATGGAACATGGGATGGATGAACGACACCCTGCGGTATATGGAAACAGATCCAATCCATCGCAAGCATGATCATCATTTGATGACGTTTCCTTTAGACTGGGCTTTTTCCGAAAATTTTATATTGCCCATCAGCCACGATGAAGTGGTGCATGGCAAAGGTTCGATGATCAACAAGATGCCCGGCAATGACTGGGAAAAGTTTGCAAACCTGAGAGCTTATTACGCTTTCATGTGGACTCAACCGGGCAAAAAGCTTTTGTTCATGGGATGCGAATTTGCCCAACCCGAAGAATGGAACCACGATTCGGAACTGAATTGGGGCGCAGCAGAACAGCCCGCCAACAAAGGTGTCCAGCGTTTGGTTCAGGATCTGAACCGTATGTACCGCGACACTCCATCACTTTATGTCAAAGATTGTGATCCTGATGGGTTTCAGTGGGTCTGCAATGACCCGGCTCAATCCGTCACTGCATATCTGCGCAAAGGCGGGGATGCTGATGTTTTGGTTGTCTGTAACTTTTCGGGCGTTGAACGGTCCGATTTTCGGATCGGCGTACCCTATGCAGGCAGGTGGTCGGAAATACTGAACACTGATTCCGCAATTTATGGCGGGGATGATCGCGGCAACATGGGGCAAAGTGTGACCCACCATCATGAACCCCACGAATTTGATCAGTCGTTGTTTCTGATAATACCACCGCTTTCTGTCATCGTTCTGAAACACGATCCTTGTCAAAAAAATCAATAACGGAGTATTCTTTATGCGACCTAAACGTATCACACAAAGAACCATGGCATTTGTGTTGGCAGGGGGACGTGGAAGTCGCCTGAAAGAACTAACAAATCTACGGGTGAAACCCGCTGTTCCTTTTGGTGGCAAGGCCCGCATAATCGATTTTGCACTATCCAATGCCGTGAATTCGGGCATTCGCAAGATTGCGGTAGCGACCCAGTATAAAGCCCACAGCCTGATCCGCCACACCCAAAGAGGGTGGAATTTCTTTCAGGCAGATCGCAATGAGTTTTTGGATGTGTTGCCTGCCTCTCAACGGGACGGAACGGAAAACTGGTATAAGGGAACAGCAGACGCTGTGGCCCAAAACATAGATATCGTCGACAGTTATAATATCGATTACGTCATCATTCTTGCTGGCGATCATATTTATAAAATGGATTACGAAATCATGCTGCGTCAGCACGTTGATGCGGGTGCGGATGTCACAGTTGGTTGCTTGACGGTGCCACGCGACGAAGCTTCGGCCTTTGGGGTGATGGATACCGACAAAGACGGACGGATCATCAGTTTTCAGGAAAAGCCTTCTGACCCGCCGGGCACACCGGAAGATCCTAATGTCACGCTCGCTTCGATGGGAATCTATGTTTTTAACTGGGACTATTTGCGTAATTTGTTGCAAGATGATGCACACAATGAAGCGTCCAGCCACGATTTCGGGAGCGACTTGATCCCGCATGTCGTTGAAACTGGAAAAGCAATCGCGCACCGATTTGACGAAAGCTGCGTTCGTGATGAAGCGGCACCTGTCTATTGGAAAGATGTGGGAACGATTGATGCGTTTTGGCAGGCCCATGTTGATCTGACTGGCTTTACGCCGGAACTGGACCTTTGGGACAAAGATTGGCCGATCTGGACCTACAATGAAGCAGTTCCTCCTGCGAAGTTTATTCATAATGAACATGGCCGGCGCGGCACTGCTATATCGTCATTGATTGCGGGCGGCTGTGTGATTTCAGGTACTGAAGTGCGGAATTCTATACTGTTCACCAACGTAAACACGAATTCCTATGCTGTTCTTGACCATGCTGTAATTTTGCCCAGTGTTGTGGTCAACCGGTCCGCGATATTACGCAATGTGGTTGTGGATCGTGGGGTGATTATTCCCGAGGGTCTTGTTGTGGGCGAAGACCCGATCGAAGATGCAAAGTGGTTCCGGGTCACCGATCGCGGCATTGCGTTGATCACCCAAGACATGCTGGACAAGCGGGCCGCGCAAAAATGACCAATGTACTGTTTGTAGTTTCAGAATGCGCACCCTTGGTGAAAACTGGCGGTCTGGCGGATGTAGCGGGCGCGTTGCCCGCCGCATTGGCGCAATATGATGTAAACGTGCGTGTCCTGTTGCCTGGCTATCGCACCGTCATGGCGCAGGTTCAGAAATCCAAACCGGTTGCGACGTACAATAACCTGTTTGGCGATTCTGCGGATGTGATCGCCTGTCAAGTCGCCGGTGTCGATTTTCTAATACTGGATGCGCCGCATTTGTATGATCGCGATGGATCAATTTACGGGGACGCCACAGGGGTGGACTGGCTAGATAACCCGGAACGATTTGCAGCCTTGTGCAAGGTCGGCGCAGGAATCGCGGCGGGTGATTTGCCCGATTGGCAGCCTGATATCGTACATGGCCACGATTGGCATGCGGGTCTTACGCCAGAATATTTGCGAAGCGCGGGGCTTGAGACGCCGTTTGTATTCACAATTCACAACATCGCATTTCATGGCAACGCCCCAGCGAAGAAGCTGGCAGATTTGAGCCTTGATGCGGATCGGTTCACGTCGGATCATTTCGAATTCTGGGGCCAGATATCAGCCTTAAAGGCTGGTCTGATGGGCGCTACAAAAATTAATACCGTTTCGCAAACCTATGCCAATGAATTGATGACGCCGGAATTTGGTCTTGGTATGGATGGCATTTTACAGGCGCGTCAGTCAGATATGTCGGGCATTGTGAACGGTATTGATTTGGACGCATGGAATCCGCAAACGGACCCAAATATTGCAAAGTTTAAATCCCCTGCCGGCAAATCAAAAAACAAGACGGCCCTACAAAAGACGTTCGGACTGGGGAAAGCTGATGGGCCATTGTGTGTACTCGTGTCGCGATTAACCGAGCAAAAGGGTATCGACTTGCTGTTGGATGCATTACCTGCGTTGTTAGATAATGGCGGTCAGTTGGCTCTTTTGGGATCCGGTGATCCTGCGCTCGAAGTTGCATTGTTAAAAGCTGCCGCAAAACATCAAAACCTGTCTGTCAAAATCGGATATGATGAAAAGCTGTCGCATCAGATGATGGCAGGTGGTGATGCAATCCTAGTGCCGTCGCGTTTTGAACCATGTGGCCTGACCCAACTTTATGGTTTGCGCTATGGTACTGTACCGTTGGTAGCGTTGACGGGTGGATTGGCGGATACGGTGATTAATGCATCTCCCGCTGCTATGGTGCGAAAAGTTGCGACCGGCATCCAGTTTTTTCCAATCAATGCACATGCCTTTGCTAATGCGTTTAATCGGTTGCTGACGCTGTATTCCGATAAAGATGTATGGCGCTCCATTCAACGCAATGCGATGAAGCAACCGGTAGGATGGGAAGCAGCCGCCCAAACATACAAAGATTTGTATGAATCTGTACTTTAGTCACCATAGGCAACATGACAGTTTCTAATATCCTTGCAGGAAAGGCATCCCCATTGGGTGCCACCCTAGACCCCGATGGGGTGAACTTTGCCGTGTTTTCGCGCCATGCCACAACCGTAACTTTGTGCCTATTCGATAACGCGGGGATCGAGGTTCGCCAGATTGCTTTGCCTGAAAGACAAGGTCATGTCTGGCATGGTTACATCCCCGGACTTAGAAAGGGGCAGCAGTACGGTTTCCGGATGGACGGCCCGTATAAGCCAGAGCAAGGTCACAGGTTCAATCATAACAAACTGCTGATTGATCCCTATGCTAAGCAACTGACCGGGCACCCCACGTGGAATGATGCGTTGTTCAGTTATCAACCGGGCCACAAGAACAAAGACCTCAGTTTCAACAAACAGGACAGTGGACCATATATGCCGCGTAGCGTGGTTGTTGATCCGTATTTCGATTGGGGGACAGTGACGGCCCCGGGTCATCATTTGAAAGACACCATAGTTTACGAGGCTCATGTCAAAGGGTTGACCGCAGGGCATCCACGGATTCCAAATCCTGGAACCTATGCGGCCATGGCGTCTGATCCAATGTTGGAACACCTGAACAAATTGGGAATTACGGCGGTGGAGCTGTTGCCTGTTCAGGCTTTCATGAACGACAAGTTTTTACTGGATCGAGGGCTCACGAATTACTGGGGGTACATGACTTACGGCTTTTTTGCCCCTGACCCGCGTTACATGAAGGGGGGCGATATTGCTGAGTTTCAGCAAATGGTCCGCCGTTTTCATTCTGCTGATATCGAAGTCATTCTGGACGTCGTTTACAACCATACTGCCGAAGGGTCCGAACTGGGTCCGACGCTGATGTTCCGTGGTTTGGACAATGCCAGCTATTACCGCCTACACGAAAACCCGCGCTACTATACTGATGATTCCGGTTGCGGGAACACGCTGGATTTTGAAAACCCGTTTGTCATCCGTCTTGTGATGGACAGCTTGCGGTACTGGGTCGAAGTCATGAAGGTCGATGGTTTCCGGTTTGATTTGTGTTCCACCCTGGGACGCACCGCACGCGGGTTTGAACGCGATGGCCCGTTTTTTCGTGCCATCGGGCAGGACCCTGTACTCAACAAGGTCAAGTTGATTGCTGAACCGTGGGACATTGGTCCGGGCGGGTATCAATTGGGGGCCTATCCGTCGCCGTTTTTGGAATGGAATGATAAATACCGCGACGACACCCGAGAATTTTGGCGCAGGGGCAGTGGTACGTTTACGCGTATGGCTGAACGTTTGGTAGGATCTGCACCCTATTTTGACCATGATGGGCGGCGCGCGAACAGTTCATTGAACTTTGTGACTGCTCACGATGGATTCACGCTGCAAGATACGGTCAGCTATAATAGCAAACATAATCTGGCCAACGGCGAAGACAACCGCGATGGCCATTCCAACAACCAGTCGGACAATATGGGCGTTGAAGGACCGACTGATGATCCCGCCATCCGTGCGGCCCGTCAACAGCGCAAGCGAAACCTGATCACGACACTTATGCTGTCGCAAGGCACGCCGATGATCTTGGCCGGTGACGAGTTGGGGAATTCGCAGCAGGGTAACAATAATGCCTATTGCCAGGACAATGAAATCGGCTGGGTTGATTGGTCGGGCATCGACAAAGATTTTTTGGAGTTCTGCCAGCAGGCTATTGTTTTACGCAAGTCACACCCGATCCTGCGCCAGACGCGGTTCCTGCATTCACGTCAACGCAAATATGATGGAGAATCCGATCTGTTCTGGCGACGCGCTGATGGAAAACTAATGCAGCAATCAGATTGGGACAATTCTGATCTAGGAACTTTGATTGCGGAACTCCGCACCGCTGCAGGATCGCCGACTTACGTAAATCGCCAACGTGCATTGCTGGTCGTTCTGAACCGTGGCCCTGCGGTTGAAGTGATCCTGCCGGGTTTGCGTGAAGGGGATATCTGGACGCGTAGTTTTGATACTGCGCACAATCAGTCCTTAGACGGCACGTATATTGATGCGGACAGCGTTGTCGTGTTTACCAATGAGGCCGACGCTGTATAAAGCAAAATTCACCCTTGACCAACGGAGATTACACCATGCCAATGCAAACTGTTCGAACGACTCCCATTGAAGGTCAGAAACCCGGAACTAGTGGATTGCGTAAAAAGACGGCGGTGTTCCGATTGCCTCATTTTCTGGAAAATTATGTTCAATCAATTTTTGATGGAATAGGTGGGATCGAAGGAAAGACGTTGGTCGTGGGCGGTGATGGTCGCTTCTTTAACGACGATGCGATCCAGATCATTTTGCGGATGGCATCGGCCAATGGGGCCGTTCGGTGTATTGTTGGGCAAGACGGCATCCTTTCTACACCCGCGGCGTCTCATTTGATCCGCCTGCTGGAATCTGACGGTGGGCTAATCCTATCGGCCAGTCACAATCCTGGCGGGCCAGACGCAGACTTCGGGTTAAAGTATAATGGCAAAAATGGCGGACCAGCGTCGGAGGCCATAACGGACAAGATTTTCGCCCGAACCCAAACGATAGATTGTTACAAGATCGTCGCCGCGGACAATATCGACCTGTCAACGCTTGGCACGCTTCATATCGAAGGCATGGCGGTGGACATCGTCGACCCTGTTTCCGATTATGCAGCCTTGATGGAAACGATTTTTGATTTCGATAAAATTCGCGCGTTGTTCGCGGGTGGGTTTACCATGTGCTTTGATGCAATGCATGCCGTCACTGGACCTTATGCGCATACTATTCTGGAAGACATGTTGGGGGCAGAAAAAGGAACTGTAATCAATGGTTTGCCTCGTTCTGATTTCGGCAAAGGTCATCCTGATCCCAACCCAATTTGGGCAAAGGAACTGATGGACACAATGTATAGTGGGGCTGCCCCAGATTTTGGGGCAGCGTCCGATGGGGATGGCGATCGCAATATGATCGTGGGACCTGGCACCTATATTACACCGTCTGATAGCTTGGCACTGTTGACTTTCAAGGCGCATTTGGCCCCTGCTTATCGAGCCGGGTTATCGGGCGTGGCGCGATCCATGCCCACATCGCGCGCTGTAGATCGTGTGGCCGAAGGGCTAGGCATTCCCTGTTTTGAAACACCCACCGGTTGGAAATTTTTTGGAAATCTGTTAGATGCAGGCAAGGTCACACTGTGTGGCGAAGAAAGTGCAGGCACCGGGTCTGATCACGTTCGTGAAAAAGACGGGCTGTGGGCTGTGCTACTTTGGCTGAACATTTTGGCAGAAACAAAGACATCTGTGGCCGGTTTGATGACGGATTTGTGGGCGACGTACGGACGTTGTTATTATTCCCGTTTGGATTATGAAAATGTGGATAGCGATAAAGCCACGCAGTTATTCGGCTCTCTGCGAGCAAAACTTGACGGTTTATCGGGTCAAAACTTTGGTGACCTTGAAGTCGAAAATGCAGACGAGTTTGAATATTTGGATCCTGTGGACGGATCAACGTCAGCCGGCCAAGGCTTTCGCGTTTCATTTATCGGGCAGTCGCGCGCGGTGTTCCGTTTGTCTGGTACCGGAACCAGTGGTGCTACAATCCGCATTTATCTGGAACAGCTGCAAACGGATGCAAATCACCTGGATGATGATCCGACGCAGGTGCTGCACCCGGTTCGGGATGCAGCTTTGGAACTGTCAGATCTGGCGGCAATCACCGGCCGCACGAAACCCGATGTGATAACGTGACCTAAATAACCGCCATGTCACTGTGGGTCAGATAAGCAAACCCGTTGCCATCCAAAGTTAGGATGGAACTATCGATGGATGCGCTTGACCCACAGATGATATCAGCCGCACCAATCAAGGAAATGGTGTGCTTGTCTTTGGACAGGTTGAAGACACAGGTGATATGTTCAGCACCCTGCGTACGGGTGAATGCCAACAAGGGTTCCGCCAACGCGATAAAACGCGTCGAACCATGCGAGAGAACAGAGCTGTTTTTGCGAAACGCAATCATGGATTTGTAGAATGCCATAATCCCGTCATCGGGTTGTTGTTTAACTGCATTTGCGGTTTGCGGTGGCTTTACCGGCAACCATGGAACGCTATCCGAAAACCCGGCATTCGCGGCGTTCGCGTCCCAAACCATCGGTGTACGGCATCCGTCACGCCCTTTGACAGCTGGCCAATACCTAATGGCGGGGGGGTCGGTCAGTTCTTCGAACACCAATTCAGTCTCGGTCTGCCCAAGCTCTTCGCCCTGATAGATTCCAATTGTACCTTCGAACGACATCAACATTGCGCAGGCTAGACGTGCCATCGCGTCTTCGGAAACGGAATAACCTCCCCAACGGGACACATGCCGTGGCACATCATGGTTGCTAAACGACCAATAGGGATGACCGTCGGGTGCGCCTTCTTGAAAACCTTCGATGCAATTGCGGAAATGCTCGGCGTTGAAATCGGGCCCCAACATCGCAAAGCTGTAGGCCATGTGCAGACGGTCGGTACCTTGCGTGTATTCGCCCATAATCTCGATTGATCGTCGTCCCATTTCACCAACTTCGCCGACCATCATGATATCTTCGTACTGATCGGTCAGCGCACGCAGGCGTTCCAAAAAGTTTAAATTCTCGGGGCGTGTTTTATTGTAGATATTGTTTTGCATCCCGTACAAATCCGTCGCCATGACCTGAGGTGCTGCCTGTGCAGGTGGGTTGGACCGTAGTTTCTCATCGTGGAAATAGTAGTTTACGGTGTCTAATCTGAAGCCGTCCAATCCACGATCCAACCAAAACTTACAGGTGTCCAGAATGGCATCCACTACATCGGGGTTGTGAAAATTCAGATCAGGCTGTGAGGCAAGGAAATTATGCAAATAATATTGTCCCCGCTGCGGATCAAATTCCCAAGCTGGACCACCGAAATGGCTGTGCCAGTTTGTAGGGGGTGAACCATCTGGCTGCGGATCAGCCCAAACGTACCAGTCCGCTCTGTCATTTTGGCGGCTCCGACGAGATTGTTTGAACCAGGCATGCTGTTCTGACGTATGTGATAGGACCTGATCAACAATCACCTTCAACCCATGTGCATGGGCACCGGTAATCAGTTTGTCAAATGCCGCCAAATCTCCGAACAACGGATCGACAGACAAGTAGTCGGATACATCGTACCCCATATCCGCTTGAGGGGATGCAAAGATTGGCGATAGCCAAATGCAATCCACACCTAGGTTGGCAATATGGTCCAACCGATGAGTGATACCCGCAAGATCACCTATCCCGTTTCCAGTGCTATCCTGATACGAACGGGGGTAAACTTGATATATAACGGCGCTGCGCCACCATTCTTCCATTAGTAATTCCTTCTATTTTCTCTTTTATAAATAAAATATTCTTTAGGGTACATGGATCAATTTTGCTGTCTGATGTCAGCGCTAATGGGTCTAACGGGCACTGTCAGACAAAACGAGCTTGAGACGGAGCGGGCTGTTTCGTAGCCTCGCCGTATGACTAAACACTCCCCAATCAGGTACTTTAAAACGGGCCCAGAGATCATCCGTTTGGTGTGATTTTGTCCCCCCTTTGGTTGACCATACCCGCTATTTCCGCCACGCGCCCGCACGCCTGCGCGTCGTTGCAAACATGTGCGGTTTTGCACGTGGTT
>Ga0209631_10007267_pt1 | contig 11177 bp, 6 predicted proteins | sample COG_08_FD_184752 | JGI IMG/M metagenome (GOLD analysis project Ga0209631, IMG submission 184752) | Pelagic Microbial community sample from North Sea - COGITO 998_met_08 (SPAdes) (version 2) | ecosystem: Environmental > Aquatic > Marine > Neritic zone/Coastal water | place: Helgoland, sampling... | reverse complement strand
GAAGAATTAAGAGATCTTAGGCTCGAGCACGATGAACAACAGGAAGTGCTTGAAGAACGACGCAATCAATTAAAATTCTTGCTAGGTGAGTTTCAGAAACTTCAATCTCGACTCAATTCTCTTCGGGAAATTCAGGAGCGCTATGAAGACTTTAGTGATAGCGTTCAGCAGTTATTGAGATATTTTCAGCAACATCCAGCAGAAAAAGAAAAGATTGGATTTCTGGGGATATTTGCAGACTTCGCCATCTTAAATACTGACAATCCCAAAATCCTAGCCCCAATTCTTGAGAACATACTCGATTGGGTCATCCTGTCGTCCATTCAAGACATCCCCAAACTGGAAAAACTTTGCCAAGAGCAGAATTTCAGTCGATTAGAGATTTTAACATTGGACCGCTTACCACCCCTCAGTGAAATCTCGTCGTCAAGTTCAATCACTGATGAGTTGATCCAATGTAAACCACCCCTTCAAGAGTGGGGAAATCGTTGGTTTCAACAAATAACCTTTGTAGAGGAAAATGAATCTATATTTGAGGAAGCTCTAAATGAGTGGAAGAGCAACGCTGGATCTAGAGCCTGGGTTTCTTCGGTAGGAACATATCTTCCAGCCTTTGGGGGAATCAGATGTGGACGACCTGCAAAAGCATCTTTTGGCTTCCTTCAAAGGCAGCAAGAAATAGAGTTGCTTCAAAATAGAACACGAGTTGAAGAAGATAGAATTCAAGCACTGGAAGAGGGTCTAGAAAGCCTTGAAGAAGAGAGTCAAGAACGGGAACTTGAAATCCAAGATCTGAGAGACCGGCTTCACGAAATCCAACTAGACCTTACTCGCCTACAACAAGAACAGGACCACAATCAACGAGAGGTATTTCGAACCGAAGAGAGCTTAAAGATGATTGAACAAGACGGTATACGCTTAAAGACTGAGCAGGAGCGTCTTGAAAAACAAAAACTGGAAATTCAAATAGAATTCACTCATCAGGAGGAACGTCGGCAACAGTTAGAGAATGAAGTAGCAGCACAACAAGAACAGATTCAAATACAACAACAAAGTCTTGAGGCAGTCGGTGAAGAACATACTCGCTTACGTCTGCAAATAGCTGAATCTACAGAGCAACTCCGAAACATCAATGGAAATTTAGAGCGTAATCAGCGAAATAAATCAGAGATTGAAAGTAGACGCCAAAGAATTTTGGAAGCACTACAATTGGCAAAATCAAAAAGCCAAGAAGGACAGCTTCGCATCAAGGAGTTGGACACTCTAATGCCAACTCTATTGAAAAAAAGGTTGGGCTTGGATGAAAAAATTAAAATGGACACCAAAACATACGAGCAGCAGTGCCAACTACAGAGTGATTTGACCAAAAGACTTCAAGAAGTGCAAAAAGTTCTGGAAAACCTGCTTCAACAGATTCATCAGCAAAGGATTGAACAGACTGAGCATCGGTTACAAAGAGAACAGTTGGAAGAACAGTTCTCTGATCAGTGGGACTTTGACCCTGAGAGTCATTCGGATGAAAATTTGAAAGGGATCAATGAAACTTCTCTGGTGAATGGTTTAAGGAAGCAACGCCAACAACTGGAAGCGATTGGCAATGTAAATCTGGCAGCCCCAGCAGAATATGACTTGCTGATGGAACGGCTGGAATTTTTGCAGAGCCAATCATCCGATCTTACACAAGCTTCTGAAGACCTGGAGAAAACGATTCGGGAGATAAATATTGAATCCCGAAGACGATTCAAGGAGATGTTTGAGAAAGTGAATAACCAGTTTGGTGCTCTGTTTTCTCAGCTTTTCGGGGGAGGTGAGGCACGAATGGTACTGACTGAAAGTGAGGATGTTCTTGAAAGTGGAATTGAAATTTTTGCTCAACCTCCCGGTAAGAAATCACAAAATCTTAACCTACTCTCTGGTGGGGAAAAAGCGATGACTGCCATCTCCCTCGTCTTCGCAATTTTCATGATCAAGCCTAGCCCATTCTGTGTTTTAGACGAGGTTGATGCTCCCCTTGATGATGCCAATATTGTTAGGTTCAACCAACTCATCCGACGCCTAACCTCCAATTCTCAATTTGTTGTCATCACACACAATAAAAAAACGATGGAAATAGGCGATGCACTGTATGGAGTCACAATGGATGAACCAGGGGTTTCCAAAACAGTATCCGTCCGATTCGAAGAAGCAGATCGTCTTAGTGCCTAGTAAATGGCTACCAAAGAGGAAATCGCTTTGACTGTCGAAATCAAATGGAAAAAGGATATTGAAACACCAGATTGGGCTACTGAATTGATAACGGTCATGGAGTTTCTTCTTTCCAAATTGTTTGAAAAGGAGCGCACTGTTTCAGTCTACATCACTGACGCAGTTGAGATGCAACGATTAAATGTAAAATATCGAGGTAAGGAGAGCAGTACTGATGTGCTCTCTTGGTCCTATTATGAAGATGACCATTCAGCAGTGCATGTTGGAGATCTTGCTGTCAGTTGGGATGATGTTTGTCAGCAAGCATATACCAATGGATGGGACGCAAAGACTGAGATGATCAGAATGTTCGTTCATGGCTGCTGCCACTTATCTGGCCTAGACCACGAGAGGTCTAACGAAGAAGAGCTAGAAATGCTGGCCTTAGAGGAACAACTGCTGAAACACCTTGGCCTACCTGGATTGTACGACAAATCTTCGCTCTCCTAGAAACTTCATTTTCTGCGCTTTTCAGCAGGACTTTCATCTTTAACCTTGCTAAGTTTGAGTAATTTTTGCCCGTTATTTTTCCTGGAAAAGGTTCTGGGGCAACCTTGCGGTGCAGCTTTTAGAAATTGAAATTTTGTAGAGTGGAGGCTTGTTATGGCAGAGACGAGTGCAACAGAAGTATACGATGTTCCTTCCAACTTTCAGGATGCCCTGATTAATGAGGAACAATACCAACAAATGTATCAGGAATCTGTTGAGAAATCCGAGAGTTTTTGGGCCAAGCAAGCGGATCGAATGCATTGGTTCAAAAGGTGGGACAAGGTAAAAGAAGTTGATTTCAACACAGCGAGTATCAAGTGGTATTTGGGTGGGAAAATCAATGTTTCCTACAACTGTCTTGATAGGCATCTGGACAGTCCAAGAAAGAATCAGGCTGCCCTCATATGGGAATCTGATGATCCTACAAAATGTCGTACATACACCTACCAGCAACTCCACAGAGAAGTTTGCCGTTTTGCGAATGTATTGAAAAAACATGGGGTTCAGAAAGGTGATCGGGTCGTCTTGTATATGCCCATGATCCCGGAACTCCCAATTGCAATGCTTGCTTGTACGAGAATCGGTGCAGTCCATTCGATTGTTTTTGGTGGATTTAGTGCTGATGCTTTAAGAAACCGAATTGACGATTGTGCACCTGCTGCTGTCGTGACAGCAGATGGAGGTTTCCGGGGTAATAAAGCTATTCCACTGAAGCCAAACTGTGATCAGGCAATGGAGGGATTTGGCTACATAAAGAGTTGCATCGTCGTTAATCACTCAGGCACTACTGTCGAGATGAACTCCAATCGTGACCATTGGTGGCATACCGAGATTAATGGTGTTGATATTTCCAGTGTTTGTCCTGCTGAAGAAATGGATTCCGAAGATCCTCTCTTCATTCTCTACACATCTGGGTCTACCGGAAAACCAAAGGGAGTGATGCACACCACTGGTGGCTACATCACATTTGCTTCCATGACTCACAAATATGTTTTTGACTACCGAGATGGAGAAACCTATTGGTGTACAGCAGATATTGGTTGGGTGACAGGTCATTCATATATCATCTATGGCCCCCTCGCTAATGGTGCTAGCTCGGTGATGTATGAAGGTGTGCCGAACTATCCAGACTGGGGTCGGTTTTGGGATGTTGTCGAAAAACACCAAGTCAACATCTTCTACACTGCTCCAACAGCAATTCGAGCCATTGCTAGGGAGGGTGACGATTTTGTTAATAAACGAGATCTCAGTTCATTGCGCTTGCTTGGAACTGTAGGAGAACCTATCAATCCAGAAGCATGGCAATGGTATCATCGTGTGGTAGGAAAAGAGCGATGCCCAATTGTGGATACCTGGTGGCAGACAGAAACAGGTGGGATCTTGATTACCCCATTGCCAGGTGCTACTAAGCTAAAGCCTGGCTCAGCGACGAAGCCCTTCTTCGGAGTTCAACCGGCGATAGTTGATCCTCAAACAGGAACTGAGCTGAAGGGTGCGACCGAAGGGGCTCTCTGTATCAAGGATTCATGGCCCGGGCAAATGCGTGGTGTTTATGGAGATCCAGAGCGCTTCTTCAATACCTACTTTGTACAATATGAGGGGATGTACTTTACAGGTGATGGAGCAAGGCGTGATGAAGACGGCTACTATTGGATTACTGGTCGTATTGATGACGTGATCAATGTCTCTGGTCACAGAATGGGGACAGCAGAAGTGGAATCTGCACTTGTGCAGCATCATGAAGTAGCGGAAGCAGCAGTTGTGGGCTTTCCTCATGAAATCAAAGGGCAGGGTATTTATGCCTACGTAACTCTCAACAGTGGTGTCGAACCGACGGATACTCTACGGACTGATTTGGTCAAGCTAGTCCGCAAGGAAATTGGCCCAATAGCAACGATTGATGCGATTCAATGGGCTCCAGGTCTTCCCAAGACCCGCAGTGGCAAGATTATGAGGAGAATCCTGCGTAAGATTGCTGAAAATCAAGTCTCCAGTATTGGTGACACCTCCACTCTCGCAGATCCCACAGTTGTAGAAAACTTGATTGAGAATCGAATTTCTACAGAAAATTAATAGAATTGTAACTTTAATTGCTTTCTATTATATTAGTTGTTATTTACTTCCTTTCAGCGTCTCCTCTGTTGGAGACGCGTCCTGAACCAGCCTGAATCCAAGTCTAGGAGAATTGCATGGGGGAGAGTGTAGTCATTGTTGCTGCCGCAAGAACGGCAGTTGGTAGTTTCAATGGCAGCCTAGCAGGAATCAGTGCTGCCGACTTGGGTGCCATTGTCATTCGTGATCTTTTAAAAAAGACAAACCTGGCCCCTGAAGTAATTGACGAAGTTATTCTTGGTCAAGTACTAACGGCTGGTACCGGCCAAAATCCAGCTCGACAAGCTGTGATCAAAGCTGGATTACCCCAGACAACACCTGCTTTGACAATTAACAAGGTTTGTGGCAGTGGCTTAAAAGCTGTCCACTTGGCTGCGCAAGCCATCAAGTGTGGAGATTCAGATGTCATCATTGCAGGTGGCCAAGAAAATATGAGCCAGGCCCCCCATGCTCTGCCCAACTCACGAAATGGGCAGCGTATGGGTGATTGGCAAATGACAGATACCATGATCAAAGACGGACTTTGGTGCGCATTTAACGACTACCACATGGGCATCACAGCTGAGAATGTAGCAGATCATTACGAAATCAGCAGAGATGAGCAGGATGCGTTCTCATTGAGATCTCAGAACTTAGCTGAGGAAGCGCAAGCTGCTGGACGATTTCAAAAAGAGATTGTGCCTGTGGAAATACCACAGCGCAAGGGAGACCCGATCGTTTTCCAGGATGACGAATTTATTCGCAAGGGAGCTACCATTGAAGGTATTCAAAAAGTTCGACCAGCCTTCAAAAAGGATGGTTCGGTCACGGCTGCTAATGCTTCTGGAATTAATGATGGTGCAGCAGCTGTAGTTGTCATGTCAGCTAGTAAGGCTAAGCAACTTGGATTGACCCCTTTGGCTGCAGTTAAGGCTTATGCTAGCGCTGGAGTTGACCCAGCAATCATGGGAACTGGTCCAATTCCGTCCACACAAAAGTGTCTTGAAAAGGCCGGTTGGACAATCGGTGACTTAGATTTGATTGAAGCAAATGAGGCTTTTGCTGCACAAGCATTGGGAGTTGCCAAAGAACTCCAGTGGGATGAGAGTAAAGTCAACGTAAATGGAGGCGCGATTGCTATTGGACATCCAATTGGAGCTTCAGGTTGCCGAGTTTTGGTTACACTACTTCACGAGATGAAACGTCGAGATGCTAAAAAAGGATTAGCGACATTATGTATTGGAGGAGGTCTTGGTGTCGCATTAGCAGTAGAACGGTAAGCAAATTTCTCAAAAAAATTTAGATTGATTTTAAAGAGTTAATTTACAAACGAGGTTGTATGAATCTAGAAGGAAAAGTCGTAGCTATTACAGGCGGTGGACGAGGATTAGGACGCGCATTTGCTTCAGAACTTGCGGACAAAAGAGCAAACTTAGCTCTTGTTGATCTGAACCAAGATGATTTAAATGCTACGAAAGAGATGGCCTTAGACAAAGGAGTTAAAGCTCAAACCTACGTCACTAATGTAGCCAAAGAGGATGAAGTCGTTTTTCTTTTTGATCAAATCGTCAAAGATTTTGGTCAAGTTGATGGGCTAATTAACAATGCTGGAATCACACGAGATGGACTAATTGTTCGTAAGAGAAAGATTAAGGACGAAGCTGGTAGCGTTACTGGTGAGGAAATCCAAAAGATGTCCTTGCAAAATTGGCAATTAGTCATTGATGTAAACCTAACAGGAGTTTTCCTCTGCGCCCGTGAGTTCTTTGAAAAACAACTTCAAATGGGTGGCAAAGGTGTTTGCATCAACATTTCCAGTATTTCAAGAAATGGAAATATGGGCCAAACCAACTACACGGCCACAAAAGCTGGTGTAGCTGAAATGACTGTGACATGGGCCAAGGAAATGGCACAACATGGAGTACGTTGCGCTGCGATTGCTCCAGGTTACATCAACACAGAAATGGTTGCTGCGATTCGTGAGGAGGTGAAGCAGAAGATCATCGATCAAGTGCCAATCCGTAGACTTGGTGAACCATCAGAAATCGCAAGAACAGCTGTCTTCATTCTAGAAAATGATTACATCACCGGAAGGGTCATTGAAGTTGATGGTGGGCTAAGAATCTGATTTGCAGCAACAAAAAAGTTTTACACTCTCAACCAAATCGAGAATGTGGAACTGAACCATTACAGCTAAGCAATTAATGATAGGAGCTGTTCGATGAATACTCAGACAAAGGGGATCAATCAGGAAAAAATGCAGGAATTCTTTGGAAGTATGATTTCCAAGATGAACGAGCAAGGCACTGATACTGATCCATTTGGAGCACTGAAATCTATGCAACAAGTTGCCGAAGCCTGGACAAAGAATCCGCAAGAACTGAATCAGTCGATGCAGAATTGGAGTCAGAAAATCGGTGAAGTCAACATGAAAGTTTGGAACGAGTTTGTAAGTAAATCTAAAGAATCTATTGAGAAGGGAGAGTTTGGCAAAATTCCAACACTTGAAGAGTTGCCCCATTTAAGATGGATTCAGGAATACTACAAGCTCTACGCTGAATTCCTCCAAGAGAGCATCCAGAAAACACCAAACGTCTCAGATCGGACAAAAGACAAGGCCAGGTTCTGGACAGAACAAATCGTAAGTGCAATATCGCCAAACAACTACTTCTGGACTAACCCGGGAGCCATTCGTGAATTCATCGATACCGAAGGGAAGAGTCTCGTCAAAGGATTTGAAAATTGGGTGAAAGACTTCCAAGACCAAATGCCACAAATGGTCGACAAGTCACCTTTTGAAGTCGGTAAGAACTTGGCAAACACACCAGGTAAAGTGGTTTATAGAAATGACCTAATGGAATTAATCCAGTATGAAGCTAATACTGATCAAGTACACCAGACTCCTGTACTGGTCACCCCACCCTGGATTAACAAGTTCTATATTCTTGACCTAAATGAGAAAAAAAGCTTTGTCAGAAATCTAGTGAACAATGGCTTCACAGTTTTCATGATTAGTTGGAAGAACCCAACGACAGAACTGCGGAACACGAGTCTCGATGATTATATGCTAATGGGCCCCGTGGGGGGAATGAGAGTTGTCCAGGAAATCACTGGAGCAGAAAATATCCACGCTGTTGGATACTGTATTGGAGGTTCTTTACTGGCAACCACTATGGGCTGGTTGAACGGTCCTCAAAAAAAGGTAAAGAATCTTTTTACAAGTTTCACACTACTGACTACTTTGGTAGATTTCTCCAAACCAGGTGATCTTGGGCTCTTCGTAGATGAAGACTCAATGAAATTTGTTGAGAAGATGATGGCTGAGAAAGGATACTTAGACGGCAAGCAGATGGGGACTACCTATCGAATGATGAAAGCAGATGGGCTGATTTGGAATTACGTGGTGAACAACTATCTTTATGGCAAAACTCCTCCGCCAATTGATATGCTCTTCTGGAATGAAGACTCCACTAGACTACCTGAAAAGGCTCATTCCTTTTACTTGCGAGAGTTCTATATCAATAACCATCTCTGCCAAGGAAAACTAGAATTGGCAGGACAGAAAATCAACCTTGGCGCAATCAATCAACCGCTGTATTCAGTTGCGGCTGAAAAAGATCACATCACCCCATGGGACCAGGTATTTAAAACGGGACTCAATACAGGTGGACAAGTACGTTTTGCCTTATCAACATCCGGACACATCGCTGGAGTGGTTAATCCCCCTCTCAATCCTCCCAAGCGGGCTTACTGGGCTGGGCCTGTCACTGAAACCGATCAAGATCCAATGATTTGGCAGAGAAATGCTCAACAAGTTCCAGGAAGCTGGTGGCAAGATTGGATTCCGTGGCTGCAAGGTCAATGTGGTGATAAAGGAGATGTACCTACGATGGGCAGTAAAAAGTATAAGTTGCTTGGAGATGCCCCTGGTAAGTACGTAAAAGAGAAGTGATCTGATCATCGTAGAGGACCAATTTCTTGGTTGAATTGGTCCGTGTGACTACTACCAAATCTTTAAACTAACCTACCGTGCGCATCCTTTCCAAAATTATCATCATATTATTTCTAAATTCAGGGATAGTTCTCTCAAGTGATGAGATTACAGTATCTAACTCCCAAATTAATTTTCTCAAGTATTATCGCGAAGCTCATTACAACTTAAAACTGATTGATCTAGAATCTCAACTTAATGAGAAACTTGAGTTAGTGCAACAACCTGAGCGAAGTGCTATGAAAGCACTAGTTTCTTACAGTAAATTTGCTGTAAACTTTGAGAGAAATATTGATGAGAAATACTATAAAGAATTTATTGAGAACGTAAATGCAGCAATTGAATCTCTGGAAGCTTTATCAAGTCAAAAACCAAATAATATAAGTTCGAAGCTCAATCTTGGATTAATGTACGGACTTAAAGGAGGTGTGGCATTAGGTTACCGAAAGGACTATTTTGATGCTTACAGATTTGGTGTTAAAGGTGTCAAATTACTTGATGAGGTTTACAAGAACAATCCACAATTTGAAGATATAGAGCTAAGTAAGGGGATACTCAAACTAATGATTGCTCAATCGACTTGGTATGTTCGATGGCTAGCTCCTTTAATTGTTGAATCAGGTTCAATTTCAGAAGGTATTGGCCATTTGGATAAGGTAGTCCAAGATGGCGAATATGTTTCAGATGAAGCATTATTGGCATTTGTACTATTGTTATGGGGAGATGTTGATAAAGATTATTTAAGTAAATCTCTGTCAGCACTAGAGAAATTCACTGAACATTATCCTGATAGCATTCAAATTTATATTGTCCTTGCTAGAGGCTTTTGGTTAGCTCATGAATACGAAAAATCAAATTTCTATGCCCTTCAAGGGATAACTAAAACTCAAAGACATAACAGTGTTTTCACGCTAAAACATGGATCAATAATACAATCTTTTCTCTTATATTGGCATTGTTAGATACTTCAAAGAAAAAAAAGAATGGCTCAAACTATTACGGCAGACTGAGCAGAAGTCGGAATTACCTATACAATCGACTTTCAAAGCTGTAGCTCTATGGAATATGGGGCAATACAAAAGCTCCAAAGAGTGGGCTGAAAAAACACTTATAAATCTTAAAAAAACAGAATTAAAAATGCCCTTGTTCATAGTACCATTCTTATTTGACCTCAAACCAACTCTTCAAAGTATACTTGAAACCAGAATTCTTGGACAAGATTGAAATGAATAAAGCTTCAGTTATTGTTGTAGGCGGAGGTATCGTTGGACTCGCAACAGCATGGCAGTGGGGTAAAGCTCATCCAAAGGAATCTCTAATTTTACTGGAAAAAGAAGATTCTATTGCAAAACATCAAACAGGTCACAACTCTGGTGTTTTGCACTCTGGTATTTATTATAAACCCGGTTCAATGAAGGCGATTAATTGCCGACAAGGTAAGAAATTAATGGAGGAATTTTGTAGAGAGGAAGAAATCACCTACGAAATCTGCGGTAAAGTGATTGTTGCTACTAAAGAAGAAGAAATTCTAGCACTTGAACAAATTTTAATTCGTGGAAAAGCGAATGGCGTAAACTGCCAAAAAATTGATCAATCTCAACTGAAGGAATTAGAGCCCTATGTAAGCGGGATCAGTGGAATTCACGTCCCAGAAGCTGGCATTATAGATTACAGTGAGGTTTGTAATAAGCTGCAGAAAAGAATTCAGGAGCAAGGAAATCAGATTATCTGCTCAGCTGAGGTCCTCGAGATTCACCAATCCAGTTCTGAAATTATTCTTGAAACAACTATTGGTGAAGTGAAAGGTAACTATCTCGTTAACTGTGCTGGGCTCTACTCGGACAAAGTAATGAGTCTGAGTAACCAAAAGAAAGATATGCAGATCGTTCCGTTCCGAGGGGAATACTACTACGTCAAACCAGAAAAGGAATACTTATGCAGAAATCTGATTTATCCCGTCCCTGATCCAGCGTTTCCTTTCCTAGGAGTCCACTTCACACGAATGATTCATGGGGGCTTGGAATGTGGTCCAAACGCCGTCTTAGCTTTTGCAAGGGAGGGCTACAAGCGGAGTGATTTGAACCTTTCTGAGTTTATGGAAACTTTAAAATTTACTGGATTCCAAAAGCTCGCCTTAAAATACTGGCAGATGGGGCTAGGTGAGATGTGGAGGTCCTGGTACAAGCCCGCATTCGTAAAGGCTCTACAGAGACTAATACCAGAGATTACTGCTGAAGATTTGATCGTTGCTCCAGCTGGAGTTCGTGCTCAGGCTGTTACTAAGGATGGTAGTTTAGTTGACGATTTTTTGATTGATGAAACAGAGAATGTTTTGAACATCTGTAATGCACCCTCACCAGCT
>Ga0209631_10007266_pt1 | contig 11177 bp, 7 predicted proteins | sample COG_08_FD_184752 | JGI IMG/M metagenome (GOLD analysis project Ga0209631, IMG submission 184752) | Pelagic Microbial community sample from North Sea - COGITO 998_met_08 (SPAdes) (version 2) | ecosystem: Environmental > Aquatic > Marine > Neritic zone/Coastal water | place: Helgoland, sampling... | reverse complement strand
AAATGAAGTAGGAGTACCATCTCCTAATGCTGTAATTGGATCAACAGACACAACAGTTATACAATTATTAGCCGCAGCCAATCGAGAAGGTAAAAATTTAGTATCTGGTTATGATTGGGAAATATTAGTAAAAGAAGAAAACCACACAGCTATAGCAGCCGAAAGTCAAGGAGCTATGACTACTATTGCAGCAGATTTTGAAAGATTTAGCAATAATACTATGTGGAATAGGACTACAGATAGAAAGTTTTATGGACCATTAAATAATTCAGAATGGCAAACATTAAAAGGTTCTGTACAAAGTGGTATAACAAATTATTTTAGAATTAGAGGAGGTTTATTATTAATAAATCCAGTCCCAACTGTAGGTAATTCTATTGTTTTTGAATACATATCTAAATATTGGGTAGATACAACAGGTAATGGTGAAGCTAATGCAGAAAAATTTACAGGTGATAGTAATACTACAGTATTAGATGAAGATATAATAACATTAGGTGTTATATGGAGATTTTTAAAACAAAAAGGTTTGCCTTATGATAACCAATTACAAGAATATCAATTAAAAATATTTGAAAAACAAGCTAAAGATGGTGCTAAGTCTATTCTTAGAATGTCTGGTAATACAAGATTATTTTTACCAGTTAATGAGCCAGAAGGGAACTTTACACTATGAGGTATAATTATAAACCAAAACCTAAGCCTAAACCAAAACCTAAACCAAAGCCTAAAAGGAATTATTAATGGCTAATTGGTATGATGATTTATTAGATGGAGCTTCTAATTTAGCAAGTAAAGCTAGTTTTGATAATGTATTTGGAGCAACACCAGAATCAGGTAGTCTTATGGATATAGGGCAATCTTTATTAAATCCAAACTATGATCCAGAAAAATCGCTTTTTAGAAGGGTTATAGAAGATGGTCCTCCGCCTAGTATATCAGATATTAGTGCAGCTTTAAAAAAAGACCCTAATGTAGATATAGACACAATACCTTCAACTGTTCCTAACCCTGTAGATAGAACAAATGAACCAGACCCAGAACCTTTTGTTCCTTCAGAGTACACTATGAGAATGCCAGCAAAAATGTCAATGGACATTGCAGGAGTTCCAAGAAAAAGAGAAGTAGGTATGGTTGGTGGTAAACCAAGAATGCAATTAAATGCTAATACAGAAGAAGAAGAAATGGCAAGATTAGCACAATATTTAAGGAATAGAGGGTAAATGGCATTCCAACCAACAGGCGAAAGTACAACAGTTCCAGCACCTATCGGTGGTCTAAATACTAGAGATGCACCTGATATGATGGAACAATCTGACGCAATACGTTTAGATAACTTTTTTCCAGGAAGTACAGATGTATCATTAAGAAATGGTTATACAAGCCATGCAACAGGTTTACCTAGTACAGTACAATCATTAATGGCGTATTCTTCTGGTGCAACTAATAAATTATTTGCAGCAAGTGGTGCTAATATTTATGATGTTACAAGTGCAGGAGGAGTAGGCTCACCACAAGTTACATCATTAAGTAATGCACAATTTCAACATGTTAACTTTACAATATCTGGTGGTGGATTCTTATTTATAGTAAATGGAGCAGATGCACCTAGACATTACAATGGTAGTACATGGGCAACACCATCATTAAGTGGTGTTACTGGTTCTACAATTAATAATGTTACAGTATTTAAAGAAAGATTATTTTTCTGTATTAATAATTCATTAAGTTTTGGCTATTTACCCATTAATAATGTAGCTGGTACTGTATCTACTTTTAATTTAGGTAGTGTTTTTAACATGGGTGGTTTTATACAATCTATAGGGCAATGGACTAGAGATGGTGGTTCTGGTCCTGATGATTATATTGTGTTTATAACTAATCATGGAGAAGCAGCAATATATTCTGGTTCAGACCCATCAGATGCTACAAAATGGAGTTTAGTTGGTACATTTAAATTACCTAGACCAATAGGAAAAAGATGTTTTATTAATATTAATTCTGACCTTATTCTTATATCAGAACAAGGTTTTATGCCTTTATCACAAACATTAGTTACTGGAGAAAACGCTCCAGCAAAAGCTATATCTGATAAAATAAGTGGTAGTATATCGCAATCTGTTAATAGTTTTGCAGGAACTTTTGGTTGGCAAGCTATTATATATCCTAAAGGACAATATGGTTTATTTAATGTTCCTACATCTACAGTTGGGGATTTTGACCAATATGTTGTAAATGTAAGTACAGGTGCATGGGGTAGATTTACAGGGCAAAATGCGTATTGTTGGGAATTATTAAACGGAGAGCTATATTTTGGTGAAAACACTAAAGTATTTAAAGCAGATGATGGCGATAGTGATAATAATGCAGCAATACAAGGAGATGCTAAAACAGCCTTTATATATTATGGTGGCAGAGGTTCTCCAAAAAGATTTACGTTAATTAGACCAGTTATGGGTAGTAATGCTGATTTACCAGTTAGTATTGGTTTTGATGTAGACTTTAATGATGGCACAAGTGTATATACTCCTAGTTCTGCTACTACTACAGGTTCAGAATGGGACACAGCAACATGGGATACTGCTACATGGGGTGGTACAGTGCAAACACAAAAAGTATGGAGAAGTGTTGCCGATATTGGTTGGAACGCAGCCATTAGAATACGAACAAGTACAACTGCCCAATCTATTAAATGGCACGCAACAGATGTATATTTTGAAAGAGGACGTGGTTTATAATGTTTATTACAGATAAAATATGGAAAGTATTAGAGCCAGCTATAGAATCAACACATGAAGTAACAAGAGAACAATTAGAAAAAATGATAGAAAGTGGAGAATACCAACTGTTTGCAAAAGATAATAGTGCAATAATAACAGCACATCATGGACAAGTATTGCGTATAGGAGTAGGTGGAGGTAATTTAGTTACTATAAAAGAAATTACGAAAAAAATTGAAAAATATGCAAAAAAGCGTAATTATAAATATATTGATATTTTAGGACGCAAAGGTTGGGAAAAAGTTTTAAACGGATATAACAAAAAAGCAGTATTATTGCGGAAGGAAATAGCATGAGTTTTATAAGTAATTTATTTAGTCCACCTAAACCACCACCAGCTCCAGATTATGCAGGAGCAGCGACAGCACAAGGTGCAGCTAATGTAGAAACAGCACGATTAGAAGGTCGTATGAATAGACCTGATGTTTTTAGTCCTTATGATCAAACTCTTGTTACAGATTTAGGTGATGATAGATTTGCTATGAATTACAGTTTAACGCCTGAATACGAAAGGCAAAGAGTTAAACAAGCAAACATAGGAGAACAATATTTAGATGTAGCAGGACAAAGATTAGGAGAATTACCTTCTGGAGAATTAAATTTAGGAAGTTTACCTACTTTTCAAGGTGCAGTAGATAGAACAGGTTTTACTCCTTTAGCAAGTACAGATGATTTATCTAATTATGCACAAAGAAGTGAAGATGCATATTACAATAGAGCTATAAGTCGTTTACAACCTTCTATGGATATGCAAAGAACAGCATTACATACAGATTTAATTAATTCAGGATTACCAGTAGGTTCAGATGCTTATAACAATTCTATGGCTCAACTAGGTCTACAGCAAAATGACCAATTACAAGGATTAGCACAATCTTCTATTGCAGAAGGTCAACGTATGCGTCAAGGATTAGCTGGCGAAGCACAATCTATGCGCCAATCACAATTAGCAGAAGCAAGTATGATAAGAGAAATGCAAAATCAAGCTAGAGCTCAAGGTTTAGCAGATACTTTATTGCAAAGACGTTTACCAATGGAAGAACTTGCAACATTAACAGGTTCACCAAGTATTGGTTCTGCTGGTATGGGTACAGCTACAACTGGATTAAATGTTCCGGGAGTAAGTGTTGCGCCACCACCAATATTTGCAGCTACACAAGCACAAGGAGCATCAGATGCTAATAGATACGCAACAAATATGCAAGGCTATGGTGCTACTATGAACGCTTTAGGTAATATAGCAGGAGGATTTGCGGCAGCATCTGATAAAACATTAAAAGAAAACATAGTTAAAGTAGGACAATCCCCATCAGGATTTAATATTTATGAATGGAATTACTTATGGAGTCCAGAACGCTTTAGAGGTGTAATAGCTCAAGAAGTACAGAAAATTAAACCAAAAGCTGTATTATCTAATATCTTTGGTCATTTATTGGTAGATTATAGTAAACTTGATGTAAATATGGAAAGAATCTAATGGCAGTAAATAAAGCACCAGTTAGACAACAGTCTTATTTAACAGAATATGATAGACAAATGGCTGAATATTTACGCCGTATGGGTGGAAGTATTGGTGCTCAAGATATAGCAGCAGAAGCCTATGGTGGTAAATTCCCAGTAGGAACTATGACAGCTAAAATACTAAGTGGTGTATTAGCTAGAGCTTCTGATAAAAGAGCTATAAATAGAGAAGAAAGAGCAAAAGATTCTTATAGTAGAGCCTTTGAAATAGCAAATGCTCAAGATAGAGGTCTTAATGCAATGCCAGGAGAACTAGGTGTTGACCAATCAGGAAATCTTGATTTATTACCTACAACAGCATTACAAACAACTGATGGTGTAACTAATAGACAACCTTATGTTTTTAAAGACGATTCTTTAAATGATAGAACTTACGAAGTAGCAACTAATATGGGTAATTATGATGCTAATGGCAATATAACATATGCTGATGACCCTATGATAAATCAAAACATAGACAGAGCAAGAATAGCAAATCAAAGAGCAGAAGCATTTGCTAATGCTAGTCCTGAAGCACCATTAGGTGTGCCTTATGCAAGACAAGACGTAGCATTAACTGTAGGAGAGCCAACAGGAGAAGATACAACAAGAATAGGCAGATATTTAAGTGGTACGTTAGAACAAGACATATTACCAACTAATGCTAACAAGGCTTTAAGCCAAGCATTAAGAGGTGCTAATGTAAATGAATTCCAATTTGATGAGTATAGACAAAATAAACGTGCCATTAATAAACCTAAATATGGAGAGCTTAAAGTATTTTATAGTCCAACAAATGAAAGAGTTAATGTAAGAGAAATTCAAAATGCAGATGGAACAAGAGGTATAATAAATGCAGATACAGGACAAATTTTAGAAGGAAATTACTCTCCTATGCCTTATGAAATTTCTGATCCTAAATTTGAAAAAATAGATGGTAGTTTATTACAAATTGTTAAAGGACCAGATGGTAGTGTAAAAGTAAAAGAAATATTTAATAATAAAAAAGAAAAATATGATACAGACAATTATTTAGCAACATACAAGGGAGAAGAAATTACTGTTCCTGCTTATGTAACTAATGAAGGATTGCATTTATTTAATAAAGATAATAATAAATTTGAATTAGCAGAAAATTTATCAAAAGTTTATACAGATATTACACCTGATAAAAAATCGCAAAATACTTTTACCACAACTAATCAAATAGCATTAAAGACTGAAGGTAAATTATTAGAAAATAATATAAAAGGTATGAATGATGATTTTGATAAAGTAGTAAATAGTGGAAATATTGCTAAAGTCAATAATGCAAAAATGAGAACAGACCAAGTTATAAATATATTACTAGAGCTATCAGAAAATGACAAAGATTGGCAAGGATTTGGTGCTAGTGCTAAAAATAAATTTAGATCAGCAGCTAAAACATTAGGTTTTAATGTAGATGAAAAACTGCTTGGTATGATTGAATCAATAGAATCTTTAACTGCTTCAAGTATTATACCTATAGCTAAACAATTAGGTGTAAATCCAACTGACTTTGATTACAAACAAATAGAAAAAACATTTGCTAGTGTAAATACCAGCAAAGCAAAAAATTTATATGTAATGCGAATTATACAAAATAGAATAAATCAAGAACAAAAAATGGTAGAATTTTTAAGTAATAACAGAACTCAAATAATGCCTGATGAAACAGAAAAATTAACTTTTAGTAGTGAAGAATCAGCAATACAGTATGTTAAAAAATTAAATAAATTTGAAGAAATTTTACGAAATGAAAATGAAATATTTGCTAAAGAATTATTTGAAAACCCATTTGGAATATAAAAATGAGCCCTGATGAATTATATGAAATAAGTCCGTATTTAAAAACAAAATACCCAAAACCTGCGGATTTAGAAGAAGCTATATTTAATAAATTTAATAAAAATCTTATGGATTTGACAAAAGATGATTTAAATAAAGCAAGAGGAACTACAGTAGGACAAACAATAAAAATACCTACATTAATGGGCGGCGTAGGAGAATTAGATATAGGAAATATGGGTAGAACTTTTTTAGATAGCGTTGCTTATGGGCGTGGAGATAATTTAGAATCATTAATAACTGGAGATGATATAAATGTTATACGAGAAGAAATGGCAAATTATAAAACAAATAATCCTGGTACTGCATTAGGGCTAGAATTAGCAGGTTCTGTAATAGGAGGAGTTGGCACAGTTGGAGCTATTAAAACATTAGGAAAATTAGGACTAAATCAATTAACTAAACAATTTCCTAATTCTTTAAAAACATTAAATAAATATATAAAAAAAAGAGGGCAAGTAGCAGAAAAAAGTAAATATTTACCTACTAGAGAAGAATTAATAGGTTCAGCAGTAGGAGGTTACACGTATGCTAAAGGTGTAGCAAATGACAAAGATAATTTTAATATTCCTTTAATAGATGAAGAAGTAGATGTTGGAACAGTAGGAGCAGTTACAGGCGGAACAGCTCTAACTTTTATAAAACCTTTAATGAGAATACCAAGTAAATTTATAACTTCTGCAAATTCTTTAGTAAATTATCTTAGAGGAAAGCCAAATTTAAGCCAAGAAGAAAAATTTTTACAAAAAAAAATAGAACAAAGTATAGACCCAGATGCAGAACTTGCAAATATGAAAGGTCAATTAAAAGGGTATAAAGATTCCCCAGTAACTTTGCAAGATATAGGACCACAAGAAATAAGAAATATTGCTAAATCTTTAATAGTAGCTTCAGACCCAGAAGCTAAAGCAAAAAATATATTATTAGATTTTACTAAAAAAAGAAGTAAACAAGCTAATACAAGAGTAGCACAAAAAATAAAAGAAGTGTTTTCTGAAGGTAAAAATAAAGGGTATGGAAAAGATTTTACAAAAACATTAGATGAAATACAAACAGATTTAAAAACAATATCAAATGATTTGTACCAACAAGTTGTTTATAAATCTATTCCAATACAAGGTGATTTATCAAGATTAATGAAGTTTCCTGATATTCAAAAAGGTATTAATCAAGCAATAGAATTAGTACAAAATGATGTAAATTTTTTAAAAAATCCTAAAATACAAAAAATAATAATTAAAAATTTAAAAACTATTACAAATAATAAGTCTATAAAAACTTTAGATATTGGAACTTTAGACCAAATAAAAAGAGGTATTGATGTTTCTTTAAAAGAAGCACAAGATAATTTTGGAAGATTGGATATGAGTAATCCAAAAATAAGAAGTTTAGTAAATATAAGAAAAAAGTTTGTGGATTTAATAGACACAACTGCTGATAAATATATAGGAAATACTTACAAACAAGCAAGAAAATTATATTCAGAAGGGTTTAAAAAACAAGAAGCCTATGAGTTAGGCAGTAAATTTTTAAAAGGCGGTGGCAATTTAGGAAAACAAAAAGAATTTTATGCTAGTATTAATAAAATGTCTGATTCAGAAAGATTACATTTTATGCTTGGGGCTGCAAATGGTTTAGATGAGTTAGTAGCTAGTAATGTAAATCCAAATGCAATTATAAAAGCCTTATCTCAAAAACCTTCTTATGATAAAGTTTTAACGCAAATATTTGGCAATAACAGTAGGGGAAAATTACAAAAAAGAAAATTTAAACAATTTTTACAATCTGAATCAAGTATTTTAGAAACAACAAGAAAAAATCTTGGTGGTTCTGATACAGCAGAAAATTTAATGACAGCTAAAGCTAATAACACTATAGCAGGAGATTTAATAGACGGAGCATCTTATTTAGCTTTTGGTACAGGTCCAATTACACAAGTATTAGGAGGTAAAAAAATATTACAAGGGTTTGGAAGTAACAATACAATGCCTTCAGGCATGCAAGATGATTTGGCTGATTTGTTAATAGAAACAGATAAAGATAAAATAATAAAAACTTTAAATAGAATAAAACCTACAAATAAAACGCTAAGTAATATTTTAAGAAGAGGAAGTAATCTAGGAGTATCTTCTATGTCAGGAGGAAATATTTCAAGTTATGGTGGAAATTAATATAATTATAAGTAGTATTAAAAACAAGAATAAACAAAGGAGAGTATAATGGGTTGGTCAGGTGATACATTTACAAGAACAAATGGTACACATACAGGAACATCAGTTTGGCAACAAGATAGAGATGCTGGAACTAAGATTGTTGCTGATAGGCATGATACTAATGATAATGACTTAGCAACAGGTATTAATACTTGTATAAATAAAACAGGTGCAAATGCTTTTACAGGTAATGCTAATCTAGGAAGCCAAAGGATAACAGCATTAGCAGATGGTACAGCACATACAGATGGCGTTAATGCAGGACAGATACAAGATGGTGGTTTAGTATTTCAAGCTAACGATACAGGTTCAGCTAATACATATGCTATAGCATTATCACCAGCAGTAACAGCCTACGTTGCAGGACAAGAATTTAACTTTAAAGCAGGCAACGCAAGTTCAGGTGCATCTACATTAAATGTTAATGGTTTAGGTGCTAAAAACATTAAAAAAAGAAATGACCAAGCTATTGCCGCAGGTGATATTGAAGAAGATGCAATAATTAAAGTTCTGTATGATGGAACAAGTTTCCAAATGATTTCACAATTAGGTACAAGTGCTGGTAGCATGACATCATTTACGTTAACAGGTGATAGTGGTTCTAATCAAACAATAGCTGATTCTAACACAATGGACGTGGCAGGTGGAACAGGTATAGATACAGTAGTAGGAGCAACGGATACTGTAACTGTAAACATAGATTCAACAGTAGCTACTAGAAATACAAATAATACATGGACAGCAGCACAACAAGGAAGAACATTTACAGGAAACATTACTGGTTCTACAACTTTAGACCTTACATACCAAAACTTTATAGTAACTGCGACAGGCAATTTTACACTAGCTAACCCTAGTACAGAAGTTGCAGGACAATCAGGAGTTATTGTGTTAATACAAGATGGTACTGGTAGTAGAACTATATCATTAGGAACAGATTATGAAACTGCTGGAGGAGCTGGGTTGACAATATCAACAGCAGCAAATGCAGTAGATATTATTCCATACTTTGTAAAAGCAGCAGGGTCAATACAATTAGGTGCGCCACAACTAGCGTTTGCATAAAGGAACAATAGATGTTTAATAACGAATTATGGCAAAAACCAGCAGGTGGAGCAGGTGGTACTACTATTTATGACTACCAAATTCCAAAAAGTGTAAGAATGAATAAAGTTTCAGATAATAATGGAGCTAATTTTAGTAAAACTTTTTCTGGTTCACCTACATCAACAAAAAAAGGTACATTTTCAACATGGCTAAAAAGAGCTAGTGTACCTAGTAATGAAACACATGCTATTTTAGTAACAGGAGCAGGTGGTGGTTCATCAGAACAAGATATTAAATTTGAAAATAATAAACTTAGACTTAGTGGGTATTCTCCTTCAATGGATTTAACAACTACACAACTTTTTAGGGATGTTTCAGCATGGTATCATATTGTAGTTGCTTGGGATACAACACAAGGCACATCTACTAATAGGGTTAAAGCTTATGTAAATGGAGAACAAATAACAAGTTTTTCAACATCAACATATCCAAGTCAAGACCAAGTAATATTATGGTATTCAAATACAGAAAATAGAATAGGCTTACAATCATGGAATGATAATAATGTTTATAATGGTTATATGGCAGAAACAATAGGAATAGATGGAACAACATATGCAGCTTCTGATTTTGGTGAAACAAAAAATGGTGTTTGGATTCCTAAAGATGCTAGTGGATTAACTTTTGGTAATAATGGTTTTTATTTAAATTATGCATCTTCTGGTGATTTAGGTAATGATGTATCAGGTAATAATAATGACTGGACAGCAAATAATTTAGCAGCTTCAGATCAAACGCTAGACTCTCCAACCTTCAACTCTGATTCTAATGGTGGTAACTTTGCTACACTTGGTCCTTTATGGAAAACTTCAGACATGACTTTTTCTGAAGGTAATCTTAAATGGACAACTTCTACTAATCAAAGAGGAGCTATGTCTAATTGGTCTATACCTTTAGAGGGTAAATACTATTTTGAATATGTACCACTTAGTTGGGGAGCGTCATCAGGAGATGACCAATGGATAGGTTTAAATGTTTCTACTGTAGATTTTACAGCTAGTAGAGGTGGTAAAGCTACTTGTTATGGTTATGGTGCTAATTCAGGAAAAAAAATAGATGGTGATGGTACTGAAGATTCTTATGGTGCTGCTTGGGGTACAAATGATATTATAGGAGTAGCTGTAGACAGAGTAAACGATACAATTCAATTTTCAAAAAATGGCTCATTTCAAGGTAGTGCATTTGCTATACCAGCTACTGCTGATTTATTTCCTTGGATAGGAAGTGGTGGTGGTTCAAGTTCTGCTTCAGGAGTATTTAATTTTGGACAAGATGGAACTTTTGCAGGAAATGTTACAGCAGGTGGAAATAGTGATGACACAGGTTATGGCAATTTTAAATATGATCCACCTACAGGATTCTTAGCTCTTTGTTCTGGCAACCTCCCAACAGCAGATGCAGTAGACCCTGCACAAACAGATAACAATTATCCACAGAAATTGTTTAATACTAAACTATACACAGGAACAGGCTCTTCTAATGCATTAACAGGAGTAGGGTTTAAACCAGATTGGACATGGATTAAAGAAAGAGGTGGTGCTAATGACCATAAACTTACAGACTCTACAAGAGGAGTTACTAAGTCTTTAGAGTCTAATACTGCTCCTGCAGAAGCAACAGATTCAAATGGTTTAACAGCTTTTGGATCTGATGGTTTTACTGTAGGATCTGATGCTGTTTATAATAATAGTTCTGATACTTATGTAGC
>Ga0209631_10007260_pt1 | contig 11182 bp, 8 predicted proteins | sample COG_08_FD_184752 | JGI IMG/M metagenome (GOLD analysis project Ga0209631, IMG submission 184752) | Pelagic Microbial community sample from North Sea - COGITO 998_met_08 (SPAdes) (version 2) | ecosystem: Environmental > Aquatic > Marine > Neritic zone/Coastal water | place: Helgoland, sampling... | reverse complement strand
TGGGCCTGAGTGCGCCAAATTGCGGACGAATTTGTTGTTTTGGTACGGTGCAAGATGATGAGGGTTTTGATAGCTGCGGAACAGCAGCACTTTACGTCTGAGTGCGTAGGCAAATGTCTTCGAAAATGCAGCGATATGCCGCGGGTTGCTGGGTAAGGTGCCGGAGAATAAACTCTCCGGCTAGCAAGTCTTTTCAGTGAGTTCGGCCTTACAAATCGTTGTTAACACGGGTGTTCAGGATCGGCAGTATTGCACAGGCTGATTTTTCGAAGGTAGTCTGACCAGGTGGCGATTTCTGACCGTTCAACATCAGGTTGATTAACCTTAAACGGCGTTATCCGTTTCAGGAATCTGATGATGTAGAGGAAGTCTTCACCTTTAATCACTTTAAGCATGCTCAGTTCGCCCTTCTTCAGGTGCTCGTTCTCACCGCACATGATTAACCTTAAAGACGTTGGGTAGTTGTTCTCGTACCCCGAAAAGAAATTGAAGTGCTGTATAAAGCTGCACTTTTCTTCGGTTTTTTTGGCTTCAGAAAGCAGAATTTCGATTGGGTCGAGATCGACTAGATCACTGTGCGACTCAAATGAAAGTTTGGTTTTCCATGCAAGGTTTGTCTGCCCTTGTGGTACGAAATCAGCGAGTCTTACTGCGTCGTTATTTAACTGATAGATTTGATGCCAGCCATGCGGCGGAGCGGCACGAAGTACCTCAGTGGTTTTTCCATCGATCGCGACTGTATTTTTAGGTGAAGATTTATTTTTTTCTGTGGGCTGAAGTGCCGCTGAAGGCTCTATCTCAAACGCGGCGCAACCAGGGGAAGTAAGAATCAGTAGGCTGCATATTATTATCCTTTCACATGAACCCATTAGCTTCACGTTCTAGCGCGATGAGTCTCCTGACCCAGTTTTCCATCAAATAGAGGTCTGCATCGGTTGTGTTAAACAGGTTACATAGGGACTTGATGAGGAACTGCTCTTCAATTTCAAAGGCACCATCAGCATAGGCGAGTCGAATCAGAGATATCAGGACGGTTGCTTGGGATCGTTTTGAATCGAAGATCGTATCAACACCATCAAGTGGCAAGTAGTGTGCCTGAAAATCAGGACTCAGATTCATTTCACGCCTCATGTCTTCCATCATCACCTGCTCTCCGACGCTGAGTTCACCATCGGAAACCACAACATCGTGTGCAAGACAGAAAAAAACCTTCTTTTGTTCGTCAGTGAGTAATGCTAAGAACATGGGCGTATTTTTTATTAGTTGGGTTTAGTCAATATTACTTCGTAATTGTAAATTTTCTCATCTCTAATGGTTGTTACCTTAACTTCGTCTCCCGGTTTGAATTGCTCCAGATAAGACAAGAGAGAATCTTCGTTGGTCACTGGCGCGTCATTGATCGCAATAACGACATCACCCAAGTGAAGTTGACCACGATTGTCGTATCTGAGGCCGACCATGCCTGCAGCATCTGCAGCAAGGCCATCTTGCACGGAAAACACGACGACGCCTTTAACACCCAGTCTGCGTGCTTGATAATCTTTTAGTGTTTCAATCCCGATGACTGGTCTGATTATCTTGCCGTGCTCGATCAACTGAGGCACCAGTTTCGCAATGGTGTTAATGGGAATTGCAAAGCCGATACCAGCACTTGCGCCACTTGGGCTGTAAATGGCTGTGTTAACGCCAATCAACTCACCCATTGAGTTGAGTAAAGGGCCACCCGAGTTGCCCGGGTTTATCGCAGCATCGGTTTGAATCACGTCTTTTATCGTGCGGTTGTCCGTTGATTTGATCTCGCGGCCGAGTGCGCTGACAACGCCAACAGTCAAGGTTGTGTCTAGCGCAAATGGGTTTCCAATAGCTAGCACTTTCCGTCCTACCGAAAGATTGCTTGAGTCGCCCAGAACAATGGGCTGCAGTTGCTCATTGGGTGCTTTTATTCTGAGCACTGCGATATCTTTTTCAGGCGCAAACCCGACGACTTCGGCGGGATAAGGATTCCCCGACTCGAGAGTGATCGTGATTTTGTTCGCTCCATGAATGACGTGATAATTGGTAATGATAAGCCCCGATTCATCCCAAACGAATCCGGTACCACTGCCCCGAGGAATTTCCATAACATTCAGAGAAAATCGCTGACGCCTTAACTGGGTGTTGGTGACAAATACGACTGATGGGCTGACATTTTTGAAAACCTGTATATTGTTATTTTCATCTTTTGTTAGCTGAACAGGAGATAAGCTCGTATTCGAGGTTTGAATGAACCCATCGCTTACGATGGCAGGGTTGTCAGATTCGTTTTCACCGCTGGTGGCCAGCACGGCAGCTGCGATAAGGAGTAATGCCGAGAGTGAACCAAAAACCTTAACTTTCATGATGAGTTTCTTCATTAGAGGACAGCGCAACCCTTTTTGCTTCGAAGCCTGATTCAATATCGTGTTTTTGTTAGAACATTTCCTTTAGAAATGGTTCCTGACGATGGTCGCGACCGCTACGCTTACTGGCAAGGCGCAAACATAGCTATCAGACGCTTACCGCGTGGTTGGTTGCAGTTTACCTATCCCTTGCTCGCCTTCGATATACTTGTTCAGTGCATAGATATCCTCTGGACTCAAGGTGCCAACAATCTCTTTTAGTCGCAGGGTATCTTTGATGTACTGATATCTCGCGCTCGCATACTGGAATTGCGCCAAATATAACCGTTGCTGGGCTAGCAGCACATCGACAATATTTCGTGTGCCGACTTCATAACCGGTTTGGGTGGCATCCAACGCGCTCTGACTAGAGTCGATGCCCTTCTGTCTCGCTTTAACTCTGGCAACGTCCGTATTCAATGCGCTGTAAAGGCTGCGGGTATTTTCAACGACGGTTCTTTGAGTTAAATCGAAGTTCCTTTGTGCCTGCTCTAGCTGGTAACCCGCCTGGCGGGTCTGTGACTTTGCCAGCCCACCAGAGTAGATGGGCACATTTAATTGAAGTTCCATCGCTCGGATGTCTGTTGCTGAACCAAAGAAACCACCGCCGCCAGATCTGCTTTCTGCGTAATAGGCCTGTGCATCAACGGTGGGCATGTGACCACTGCGTGCAATCAGGATTTGTTTCCTAGCCGAGTTGACGGCTTCTCTTGCGGCAATCAGCGAAAAGTTCTGTTGCAACGCGGCGTTAACCCATGCTTCTTCGTCTCTTGGCTCCGGATATTCCACGGGGAAGTCGGCGCTAAGACTTTCGATTTGGCTGAATGACTGACCCGTAAGTCGGAGTAAGGACTCGAATGATATTGTTTGGGCGCCTTCGGCTTCGATAACGCTTACAGTAGATGTATCGAAGGCTGCGGTAGACTCAAGCACATCAGTAATCGCCACCAATCCCACGTCGAACCGTTGCTGAACCTGTTCAAGTTGGCGTTGAACCGCATCTCTTTCCGCAATGGATGCGCCATATCGGTCTTGAGCTTCTAAGATATTTAGATAACTTTCGGCTACACGGTAAATGAGTTGCTGTTGTTCAGCGGTGAACTGAGCCTTTGCCTGAGCTTCTATGTTTTTCGATTGTTGTAATAAAAACCATCTGTCGAGGCGAAAAACAGGCTGGTTGATCACGACTTGCCACGAATTGTCGTTGTAAGCTTGGTCGTTTAGTTTTGTTCTTCGCTTGTTGTCAGAGGCCGCCCCGCCGACGACAACCCTTGGTAGCAAGCCGGCTTTGGCTTGGCTTTTAATCTCTCGTTGCGCTAGGTATCCAGCTTTGGCCGCTGCCAACTGCGGATCGTTGTTTACGGAAAGGTCATATATCTCTGCAAGATTTGCCGCGGAGGAGGGTAATGCAAAAAAGATCGCGACTGTCGATATAAGTCCCAAGAGGGCTTTTTTTTGGACCCAGTGGGCTGCATCGAAGAAAAACGGTCGGTTTAACGCACTTTGCTTGTGAGCAGGGCGCTTAAAAACGGCTTGAATCATAGTGGGTCCTTACAACAAATACGTCAATTCCAAGGCTGCGTAGCATACGGGCGGATTAATCGTTACGCCAGTAGAGTGGGATGATTTGTAAGTATTTTGCGCCTGATTGCAGCGATTAGCTAAAAATGGGGCTCAGTATCCTACATTTTACGCGGTTTTATACGGCGAAAACACCCGTAGGGTTCAAACTAGTGCTAACAGTGAATTTGCGGTGGTGGAAATTGTGCGACATGTTCTGAAATTAATGACTCAATTGCCTTCCCCAAGGCCAGACAGTGATCTTCCCGGAATGGTCTAGCAAGAATCTGGAGACCAATGGGTAAGCCGCTTTCGTCGGTTCCGCAGCGCAGAACAAGTCCTGGCCACCCGGTCAGGTTAAATGCAGAGGTATAGCTGTAGTCCATCATATTTTCTGTCTCTCCATGCGGTATCGCTGTATGCGCATTTACCGGACAGATCAGGACGTCGTGATGCTCAAAATATCCGAGCATTGAACTTCGATAATTGTCCCAGAGATTGATTACCATCGCGGCATCCTGATAGTTTTGCTGCTCGGGTTTCGGCACCAAATCAGCGATTTGCGGTGAATATTCTTGGGTTCTGCAATCGTCCAGCAGCATCTGTAAGGTTTCTCCACCATCTGCTCCAAAAAGAGAAGAGTAGATAAGAGACGCCATTTCGATACCGGGTGGTGTCGCCTCGTCTACCTTGAACCCATTTGCTTTGAGAAGAGAAATTGCATTCAAGATTGCATCTTGGATAGGTAGTGCGGGTGTCGCGATACCATTATCAGTGTGAAACCCGATGCGCAGCGTAGTGACGTCAATGTCATCTGAGGATCGCTCCGTGGCATCGACAGTATGTGGATCCATGAGATCAGGTCCCTGAATAATCGTCATCAGAAAATCGAGATCATCGACGCATCTCGCCAGCGGGCCGACTTGGCTCAGCGGTGCGATGAGTCCGGACGAGGGTAGTGCATTACCCGTGCAGGGTACTCTGCCAGTTGTTGGCTTAAGACCTGAGATGCCACAAAAATGGGCAGGTAAACGAATACTCCCACCGGTATCAGTGCCCATATCGAAAGGAATGGCGTTTGCAGCGATCAGTGCTGCAGCGCCACCGCTGCTGCCTCCTGGTGTCATCTCCAAGTTGTAGGGGTTGTTGGTTCTGCCGTAGACGAGGTTGTCGGTCTGGAACGACAAAGTAAATTCCGGTGTATTTGTCTTGCCGAGCAATATCGCGCCAGCATCTCGTAGCCGTGCAACGCTGGTCGCGTCCCGCCCCGGGCGAAATGTCTCTCGTCCTTTGGTCCCCCAGGTTGTCACCATGTCTTTGGTATCAAGACTATCTTTAATCGTCATCGGAATACCGTGCAATGGACCATGAACAATACCTTCCTTCAGGTCACTGTCCGCTTTGGCCGCCAGTTTCAGCGCGATTTCGGTATTGATTGATACCACAGCGTTTAACGAAGAATTCACCTTTTCTATTCGGTCAAGAAAGCCTTGAACGAGTTTAACGGAGGTGATTTCATTGCGGCGGACAGCTTCTGTCATCTCGCGAAGATTTCTATCGAGTATGTCTTCCATCACTGTGGTTACCTTTTGTCATTTCGGCATAATCACGCTTTGTTGATCTCGAATGATACGGAATGTTCATCGATTTCAAAACCAAGCGGCTGCGATTCCGCCACCAGGTTAATTTCGAGGGCAAGTGTTTCGCGCTTGATATACTCAAGGTGAGTCACTATCGCTGGTGCTATTCCTGTAGAAGCTGACATGGTCATGTTGATTCGATCCACAACATTAAGACCGATATCCTTGCGTGACTTCTGAATGCGGTTGACAACCTCTCTTGCCAGTCCCTCCGCGATCAGTGCATCGTTGAGTTCGCAACTCATGTCGATTGATACGAATCGATCTGACACGGCATTTGTGCCCTCTATCGCCTCACGGAAGATCAGAATGTCATCCAGTTGGAAGGTTTCATCACCCAGCGTAATTGCTCCCTTTGCTTGGAAGTCATCAATTGATGCAGTATCAAGCGCCTCAATTAGGCCTTTGTATTCTTTGAAGTTTTTACCCAATCGTTTGCCAAGTACCGGAGAATTGGGCTTAGCATAAAGTTTGATGTAATCGGCTTCCGAGGTTGAATATTCCACTGTTTTGACGTTGAGTTCTCCCTGAAGATAATTCTCCAGACGGGAGATTTCTTCCAGTAACCCCTGATCAGTATGTAAGACAGTAAGCTTCGCCAAGGGGAACTTGGTTTTGACTTTCTCCTGATTACGCTTTTGACGCCCCATCAGAATAATGTGTTGCATCCGTGTGACGGCTTGTTCGAGAACCGGCTGGATGAGTTCACTTTTAGCTTCGGGATATGCACACAGGTGTACTGACGCTGTCTCTGCACCGTTGAATTGTTTTAACTTCTGAAAGATCGTCTCTGACAGAAATGGGGTAAAGGGGGCCATTGCAAGTGTGAACTCGTAGACAGCTGAGTACAGTGTTCGATAGGCAGCGGTCTTATCTGCGGTCAGGTCTTCAGACCAGAATCTGGCCCGGTTCAAGCGGATGTACCAATTGGTCAGGTCCTCGATGAATTCGAAAAGCGCCGGCACCACATTGTAGAGCTTATAACCCTCCATCTCATTTGCGATGTTGGTTTTCAGAGATTGCAGTCTGGAGAGAATCCATTGATCCATGATGTTGTCTGAACCGGTCTTCGTATCATCAATCGTCCAGTTATCGATTTCTGCGTAGGTGTTAAGGAAACGATAGGCGTTAAGCCAGGGTAATAGGACCCGGCGGACCATGTCTTTCACGCCCGTATCGGAAAAACGCTGTTCCTCTGCGCGGACCAGACCAGAGTTGATCAAATAGAGACGCAGTGCATCGGCACCGTAAGTTTCCATCAGGTCATCCGGTGGTGTGTAGTTACGCAACCGCTTGGACATCTTCTTGCCATCTTCGGCCATCACAATGCCGTTAACGATGACATTCTTAAAAGGATGGGTGTCGAAAAGCGCGGTACCCAAAACGATCAATGTATAAAACCAGCCTCGCGTCTGATCAAGTCCTTCGGCAATAAACTCCGCAGGAAAGCCTTGTTCGAACATGGTCTCGTTTTCGAAAGGATAGTGAAGTTGTGCGTAGGGCATCGATCCTGACTCGAACCAGCAATCCAGCACCTCTTCAATTCGACGATATACGCCTTCTTCTCCATCGAGAGAGAAGTGCAGTTCGTCGACGTTCTCGCGATGAAGATCATCGATACGAACGCCAGTGTAAGACTCAAGCTCATCAATAGAACCCATGCAAAGCTGCGCGCCGGTTACGTCGTTAATCCAAATGGGCAGCGGAGTTCCCCAATAGCGATTCCTAGAGATTGCCCAATCAACAGCACCCTCAAGCCATTTCCCCATGCGTCCGCCTTGGATGTGTCCCGGAACCCAATTGATTTCCTGGTTGGACTTTTGCAGCGCAGATCGCATGCTTTCAACCTTCACATACCAGGAATCGACCGTACGATAGATAATTGGCGTGTCGGATCTCGGGCAGAAGGGGTAGCTGTGAACGATGACATCTTGTCGATAGAGCGCCTTTGTATCTTTAAGCATCTTGATGATGTGTTTGTCCGCGTCTTTTACGTGTATGCCAGCGAAATCGCTGACTTCCGCCGTAAACTGCCCACTCATATCTATCGGGCAAACCATTGCGGTGATGCCAGCCGCTTTTAAAACTCTAAAATCGTCTTCACCAAATGCGGGCGCCTGGTGAACAACGCCAGTGCCGCTATCGGTTGAAACGTAATCGTCTGAGACGATCTGAAATGCGCCCTCATCTGCAGCGTCGGCAAAGTAGGGGAAAAGTGGTTCGTAGGTTTTGCCTACAAGGGTTGATCCTTTGAGATGCTCCTTGATGACCAGATTCTTGCCTTTACCTACATCTGCCAGGCGCGCCTCAGCGAGGATGAAATCTACCCCCTGTTCCTCATCGTGAACTTTGACGTAGTCGATGTCGTCGCCCACGCAAAGTGCGAGATTTGAAGGCAGGGTCCAAGGCGTGGTTGTCCAGGCAGCGATGTAAGTGTCGTCATCCGTCAACTTAAACAATACGGTGACCGCTGGGTCCTGAACGTCTTGATAGTTAGATCCGGCTTCAAAATTTGAAAGTACGGTGCCGAGCGCGGTCGAAAAAGGCACTACCTTTACACCTCGGTAGACAAGATCTTTTTCCCAGAGTTGTTTTAGCACCCACCAGACAGACTCCATAAACCAAGGGTCCATCGTTTTATAATCGTGCTCGAAATCAACCCAACGTCCGATGCGGGTAATGGTTTTTTCCCACTCCGAGGTATATCGTTGAACGATGGCGCGGCACTCATCGTTGTAGCCCTTGACGCCGAATTTTTCTACCGCTTCCTGTGATGACATGCCAAGGGATTTGTCGATTTCGTGCTCTATCGGCAGACCGTGGCAATCCCATCCAAAACGACGCTGAACGTATCGCCCCTTCATGGTGAAGTATCGGGGCACCGCGTCTTTCAGAATCGACCCAACGAGATGTCCATGGTGCGGTAATCCTGTTGCAAAGGGAGGGCCGTCATAAAAGATGTAGGGCTCCGAGTTTGCTGTTTGCTCGAGCGAACGCTGAAAAATCTGCTTGGTTTTCCAGAGGTCGAGTATTTCATGCTCCTGTTCTACGAAGGAGAATGCCGCTGGATTAGCGCTAGTTTCTTCTGACACGTTGTTTCACCCTGATGTTCTGATTATCTGTCATGTATGTTTGGTCTTTGAGTGGGTTGTCTAAGATTAATCAAAAAAAAACCCGCCTCTTGGCGGGTTTTGATTGCTTTTATCGAGCATCAACCCACCATTCAATTATGAATAATGCTAATTATGCTGAAGCGGAACTCTCGATTGAGTGTTTTGTTGAAAGCTCTCATAACCATTAGTCGTCGTGCTGAAATTCGATTAGATAAAAGTAGGATTATGCAAACCCACCCAGTTGTCAAGGTAAAGACGGGAAACTGCGTTTATTCCCTGTCCCTTTGTACTTGACTGACACTCCCGCGCGAATTAATTTTTTGCACGATGGTGCCTACGAGCTTCTCTATCCGAAACGAGTGGTACCATTTGGGCGCATCATGATGCTCAACCGTACTGCAACCGACAAATTCGAATGACCAACCTTCTTTCTCAGCACGTGCCCTGACCTCGCTGAGTTTCTCCCAAGCATTGGAGGACATGAGTGGGTGGATACAGGCAAGTACGATGTTGTTGGCACCTCTTTCTTTTAATTCTTCGATTGCAGCAACGGCAGAGCCCGCGCCATCGACGATATCGTCTACCAGCAGCACGTTCTTGCCCTCGACCTCACCAATCAAGGTGGATCTCAACACGACGTTGGGTTGGGAATAATCACGTTCTTTCGACAAGGCTGCGAGATCAGCGGACAATTCTTCTGCATAGGCTCTGGCGCGCTCTAGATATCCAACATCGGGAGATACGACAACGTCGCCTGTCAGATTCTGAGAGACCAGCCATTCAACGAGATGACGAGTAAGAAATACATTTTCCAGATGCGCCATTGAAGGGTTAAACATACCGGCAATCGAATCGTTATGAATTTCGACTGAAAGCACCCTATTGGCACCGGCAACCTGAAGCATGCGGGCAAACAACCCGGCGCTAATACCTTCTCGGGTTCGCCCCTTGCGCTTGTCTTGACGGGCACCAGGATAATAAGGCGTGACAACGGTGATGTATTGCGCATCGGATAGCGCCGCTGCTTCAACCGCATGTAGCAACATGACAAACCTGTCGTAGACCGAGCGTTCGTCTTGATTGCCCACGGTTGATTGAAAGATGTAAACATCATGACCCCGGACATTGGCTAGAATCTCCATTTTTCCCTCGCCGCAGGCAAACCAGCTTTCCACGCTGGGTGCGAGTGGCACGTTCATCGAATCAGCGACGCTTTGCGCAAAGCTCCGACCAGCTTCGCATGTAATCAATGCGATTGGTGCTCTGGGGGTAAATTCTCTAGGTTGAGCTTTCATCAACGATTCTCCGGGTTCTGGCTTGTTAAAATAATAGCGTTTAGCGTCTCGATCAGGAACTGATGTTCAACTTTGATCACGCGGGCTGCGAGGGTTTCGGGTGAGTCGCCGCTTTCTACTGGAATTCTGTGTTGGGCGATGATCGGGCCCGTGTCATATTCGCCTTCCAGTCGGTGTATTGTGACGCCGGTTTCTGCATCGCCTTCAGCAAGCACGGCTTTGTGCACATTCAGCCCGTACATGCCCGTGCCGCCATATTTCGGCAGTAGGGATGGATGTATGTTGTAAATATTGCCGCGGTAGGCGGCGAGCGTTGAGGGACCCAGTTTTTTCATGTAGCCGACTGTTACGACAATATCCACCGCAAAGTGCTCAAGTGAGGCGAGAATAGCGTTATCGAGCGCTGTCGGATCCGGATGGGTGATACTAGAAAGATGGTTTGTTGCGATACCCGCATTGCGGGCTCTTTCGAGAGCTTGTGAATTGCTGTTGTTGCTAATAGCGATGACTGGTGTTGCGTTTAGTTCGCCAGATTCGCAGGCGTCGATGATAGCTTGAAAATTAGTACCGCGGTGTGAGGCAAGGATACCGAGCTTCATCATGTCAGGTTGGGTCCGGCGGTAACGATTGTTTGTTATCGATAAAGTCCGGTAGCCAGACTTCGCACATCGCGAACCACCGCTCAGTGTGTCCGCGCTCGAGCGCTAGTCTACCACGATGCAATTCTCAGTGGGATATGAAAATATCTTTTCCAGCTTCAAATAAGATGCGTTTTTGTTTTCCTTTAGTTGCTCCCAGAAGCTCACGGCCGTTTGATCGTCCCATATATTGTGCGCTTCAATCGTTGCGTCAAGCATTTCGCGTTTGTTGCTATCGGCGAGTGCTCGAAATACATCGATAACGCGACGCTGTTAATTTTAGAATTGGGCGTACCCTATGCAACCAAGAAGTTGCATGTCTGAGTTTGGTGGGTAAACGCACACAGGCACGGTCAGCTTTGAATACTGATCGACAAATGAGCCAGTTTGATTCGGTGTACTGGCAACTTGGGAATGTTAGAATCAGGTTTTTCCCCGAGGCTTAGTCCTTAACAACCGTTTGCGGAGTTTGAATGAAATTTTTGTGTGTGTTTTTTTTGAGTTTAGTTACCTTGCCGG
>Ga0209631_10007257_pt1 | contig 11184 bp, 9 predicted proteins | sample COG_08_FD_184752 | JGI IMG/M metagenome (GOLD analysis project Ga0209631, IMG submission 184752) | Pelagic Microbial community sample from North Sea - COGITO 998_met_08 (SPAdes) (version 2) | ecosystem: Environmental > Aquatic > Marine > Neritic zone/Coastal water | place: Helgoland, sampling... | reverse complement strand
TGGGCCCAAGATAAGTACTAAAAAAAGAAATATAATTACAAGAATTATATTAAGATTACTAAGTCTTTTGATGCCTTTTTGAACACCAATATATGCACTTGAGGCAAATATTATAGAACAAATTGCTATAGTAATAATATCAAGCGTAAATGATCTTTCAATTAATAAGATTTTAGATATTACTGATGAAATTAATGGAAATGATATTCCAAGACCTACACCAGCTGCACAAATAATTGCACCTATGAAAAGTATATCAAGAGATATTCCATAGATCTTATTTTTTGCATTTAATATTCCTGAAAAGGTCAATTTTGAATTAGGATCATTATTTAGTGCTAGGCTAAATGCAACGACTGGAAGACAGTATATTGCCCAAGCAGTAAATCCCCAATGAAATACGGGATATGTTCTAGCATAAATAAGGGCATTAGAATCTATATTGTTAGAGTTATTCTTTAAAATATTATAATAATCTATCCATTCAACTGTTGACCAATATAAAACAGTTGCACCAATTCCAGCTGCAAATAACATTGAGCCCCATGAGAAAATACCATATTTGGGTTTATTATCTAATTTAATTTGTATTCGACCATATTTTGACGAAGCTAGTAGAAGTAAAAATATCAATAAACCAAAGCTTCCATACATAAATACATATTCAAACTTATTGGAGAGAAATGAATATAGATTAGAAAGAATGTTAGAGCTTGAGGCTGGATCAATCAAAACAAAAATTGATAACAACAGGGACAACAAAATAGTTATACTAATAACTGATAAATTCCAATTAGGATCTATATTTTTTGTAAATGTCTGAATTAGGTAACGCACAGCTGGGGTTTAATAATGCTCTATCTTTATATAAAGATAATAATCTAAATGAAGCTGTTGAACAACTCATTGAAATTCTTAAAGTAGATTCGTTTCATAAAGAATCATTGAATCTAATTATTCACATCTATATAAAAATTAATGAATCTGATTTAGCAATAAAATATATAAATAATTGTATAAATAATAATTATGATTTAAAAAAATATCTTGAAATTAAATATAAATTAATGATTTATAAAGGCGATCATAATAATGCTCTTGATGCCCTTAAACGACTTCATGAGTCTAATCCAACCATTAATAGTGTTAGAGAATTATCCAATCTATATATTGGCTTAGAAAAATTAGATAAATCAGAAAGTGTAATACAAAATTTTTTTGAGACAAATGAATCCTACTCAGAGCTTTATAAGGGTATAAGGCATGTTAAAGCTGGAAGGAATAAATTAGCTGAAGAAGCTTATAAAAATGTTCTAAAAAAAGATAAGAATAATGTTGATGCTTTACGATTGCTTGGTCTGCTTGCCTTTAGGCAGAGAAACTATGATGTAGCAGAAATTCTTTTTATTAGAGCAATTCAGTTAAATCCAAATTTTATATTGTTATGGGAGAATCTTGCAAAATGCTATCGTCTTCAAAATAAATTAGAACATGCAAAAAAAGCATTTAAAAACTTATTGAAGCTAGACCCTACGAATGATGAGGCTATGGGGGCGCTAGGCACAATCTATATAAGATTATCTAATTTTGACGAGGGCATTCAAATTTATAATAATATTATTAATAGAAATGCAAACAGACCTCGTGTTCATTTAAGTTTAGGTCATGCACACAAGACAGTAGGTAATAGGAAGGAAAGTGAGCAAGCATATCTTAATGCAATTAATTATTTTCCTCTATGTGGTGAGGCATATTGGAGCTTAGCTAATCTTAAAACATATAAATTCTCTGATAATCAAATCATTCAAATGGAAGGCGCATTAAAAGATGAAATAAATGATCAAGAAAAGATTCAAATGTTATTTGCGCTGGGTAAGGCTTATGAATCAAAAAAAGATTTCACTAAATCATTTAACTTTTATAATGAGGGAAATTGGATGCATCGTAAAACAATCGATTATAATGCACAAGAAAACTCTGAATCTATAGAGCAAATTATAAATTTCTTTAAAAACAATAGTACCAAGTTAAGTTATTCAGGTTTTGATTCATCAGATCCAATTTTTATTCTCGGCTTACCAAGAGCGGGTTCTACCCTAATAGAACAAATATTGTCATCACATTCTTTAATTGAGGGGACTCAAGAACATCATAATATTATGACTATAGGTAGAAAAATAAGAGAGATAAACAATTCCAAGAATTATGTCGATAATTTATTAAATCTTACAAACAATGAAATAAGTAATTACGGTAAAAAATATATTGATGACACAAGATGGTCAAGGAAAGAAAGCTCTAAATTTTTTATCGATAAGATGCCCAATAATTTTCCCTATATAGGACTAATAAAAATGATTTTGCCAAATGCTAAAATTATTGATGCCAGAAGAAATCCATTAGATGGATGTTTCAGTTGCTTTAAGCAGTATTTTGCTAAAGGGCAACATTTTACTTACGATCTTGATGATATAGCTAGATACTATAAAGATTATATAAAAATTATGAATTTTTGGAATGAGCTTTATCCCCGTTCAATTCATACAATTAAATATGAAAATGTAATTAATAATCCAGAGGAGGAGGTTAGATCTCTGCTTGGCTTTTTGAATCTTGAGTTTGAAGATTCATGTATGAATTTTTATAAATCATCAAGACCAGTCAAAACTGCAAGCTCAGAACAAGTTCGCCAACCTATATATAAATCTGGACTTAACTATTGGAAGAATTATGAAAGTGACTTACAGACTTTAATTGAACATTTTCCTGATTATGCAAAATAAATATAACTATCCTTCACTTGAAAGAATAGAGAAAGATGTTGGAAGACATTACCTAGATTCAAACAATAATCCAGTCCCCAGTGTAACAACTGTATTATCTAATACTTCTAAATCTAAAGATGGACTAATTCAATGGAGAAATAGAGTTGGTGATAAAGAAGCAGAAAGAGTTATAAAACAGAGTACAGATATAGGTACTGCTGTTCATGAGGGAATCGAAAAATATTTACTTAATCAACAATGGGATAATTTTGTCGAATCATCTGATCAATTATTAGCAAAAAAAATGACGCAAAAATTTATTAATGATGGCTTGAGTGGTATTTCTGAAGTTTGGGGTCTTGAGGTTGGATTGATGATTGATAATCTATACGCTGGGACTGCTGACTGTGTTGGCAAATATAATGACATACCAACATTGATTGATTTTAAAACTGCAAAAAAAATAAAAAAAAGGGAATGGATTGAAGATTATTTCCTTCAAGGTTGTGCTTATGCCAATGCGCATAATGTTATGTTTGATACAGATATTCAGCAAATTGTAATTTTAATGGTAGATAGAGATTTTGTTTTCCAGGAATTTTATGTAAGACCAACAGAATTTTCTTATCTCACTAAAAAATGGAAAAATCGACTTATTGAATTTAATAATAAGTATAATAGCTGTAAATAATATTTCTTTTATTTTATGAAACCTCTAATTTTAGATTCTGCTCTAGGAACTGAGCTTGAAAATAGGGGTGAATATCTCCCAAGCTTTAAAACTTCCATATGGTCAGCTTATACATTGATTAATAATCCTGATGTGATTAAACAAATTCATATTGATAATATTGAGGCTGGAGCAGATATTATTACAACTTCAAATTATCAAGCTACACCAGAGCTGTTAAAAAGGGATGCATCTGCTCCTGACTATAAAGATTTAGCAAAAAAGGCTGTCGAGCTTTGTAATGAGGCCATAATAAAAACAAGCACTAAAACGAAGATAGCTGGATGTTTTCCACCAATACATGTAACTTTTAGACCAGATTTAAGTTCAAAAGAGTCAACACTGAAGAAATTTTATGATTCTTTGGGCGATATATATAAAAAAAATACCGATATTATAATTTGTGAAACTATGGCCTCTATTTATGAAGGCATTACAGCAGCCACAATTGCAAAAAAATATACAAACAAAACATGGTTAAGCTGGACAACAAGAGGCAATAAGTTAAATAGGTTACCTAGTACCGAGCTCCTCACCGATGCCATTGATAAAGCTTTGCTGTTAGATATTGACTGTCAATTAGTTAATTGTGTTCATGCAGATACAGCATCTTTAGCAATAAATAAATTAAGAAAATCTAAAAAGTTTGGAATTTATGCTAATTCATCTGTCTATAAAAAAAATCCAATAGAAGGTTTCACAACTGATTCTGACGAGTGGCACTATCACAATCATCAGCCTATAGATCATATTGAATATGAAAAATTTGTGAGCGAATGGATTCGTAGTGGTGCCTCAGTTGTTGGTGGATGTTGCAGAACTACAATAGACCACATAAAACTTATTAAAACTTTAGTAGAAAAATTATGAAACAAATTATTGCAATTGGTGGTGGAGGCTTTGGAAGAGAAATTGGAGATCTTAAAATTGAAAAATATATAATTGATCAATGTGATTCCAAAAATCCAAAAATATGTTTTATTCCAACAGCTACCGGTGATGATAAAGATTATATCGATAACTTTTACAAAGCATTTAATTCATTGGAGTGTAATACTTCTCATATAGATTTGTTTAAAAGAACTATAGATTTAAGTTCTCATATATTAGATCAAGATATTATCTACGTTGGTGGTGGTAATACAAAAAGCATGTTAGCGGTATGGAGAGAATGGGGCTTAGATATTATTCTCAAAGAAGCTTATGAAAAAAATATTATTCTTAGTGGTGTTAGTGCTGGTGCAATATGTTGGTTTGATAAAGGTATTACAGATTCCTGGAAAGACTCTCAAGCAACCATTGATTGTTTAGGTTTTGTTGAGGGTATTTGCTGCCCACATTATGATGAAGAGCCTGAACGTATTCCTTATGTTAAGAACATTCTAATAAATAATAAAATAAAGGAATGTTATGCAATAGAAGGCTATACAGCTCTGCACATGATAGATGATGTCCCTAAATACAATGTTAGTTTTAAAAAAGATACGTCTTGTCATAGAGTTTTTAAAACTAATGATTTAATAATCCATTCTCATATTGATGATATTATTGGAATTGAATTATGAAAATAGCAAACATATTATCTATAGTCTTGGGAGTTGTTCTTTCAATTATTGCAATTCGCTGGATAGTTTCACCTGAAATATCTGCTAATTCTCTAGGTATGGAATTATTTGAGGGTACTGGTCGTAACACTCAAATACGCGATTTTACTGCTATCTTTTTAAGCACTTCTATTTTTTGTTTTATTTCAGCTCTAACAAAGCAATATCAATGGATTTTTTCGTCTGGTTTAATTTTTTTAATTATTGCTTCAGTAAGCATACTTGCTTCTTCAATGCATGATGCGCCATTAACTTATTCTTCATTTATTGCTGAAATTCTTTTTGCCGTGTTAGCTTTCACGGCTGCTTATAAATACAAATTTAATTAAAGTTTTGTAATAAATTTATTTATATCTATCTCAGGTATTTTTTTAGTTTTGCCATCAGTAGTTCCTATATAGATGTATCCTAAAATTTCTTGATTTTCTAAAAGGCCGAGATTTCTAGCTATATATGGATTAAAAGCTAATTTACCCGTTCTCCATACAGCAGAATAATTCATAGCATTTAAAGAAAGCATTATATTTTGTGCTGCTGCTGCTGTAGATAATTTTTGTTCTATTGCAGGAACTTTAGGATGATCTTTAAAAGTATTAACAAGTATGATTATCATTGGTGCTCTAAATGGAGCATTTTTATATTTCTCTTGAATATCGCTAGAAATATTGGGAATAGTTAATGCGTATGATTCAAATATATTAGATAATTTTTGTAATCCCTCATCCTTCACTTCAATAAAGGAACTTGGTCTTAACCATGCATGATCAGGAGCCCTTAATGCAGCTTTATAAACTATTTTCATTTCATCGTTACTAGGGGCTGGATTTTTTAAAATTCTTGCTGAATTTCTATGTAAGATGTTATCTAATGCGTCCATTTATGGCTATCTTAACTTAAAAAACATAGAATGAAATACTGATTCAAATATATAGAGAAGAAATATGTCATATCAAATAGGATTGATTTTAATTTTAGTTATTGCAGCTATTATTATAGGTAAAAAATATAACAAGCCAAAACAAGAAGATGATTCATTAGTTTATGAAGATGAAATGGATAAGGACGAGCTTGAAAAATTAGATGATGAAATAAACTAATTATCTAGTTCTTTTTCTAGAGAACGATATAGTTCTTTGCATGCAAAAGCAGTAATAATTGAAAAGGGAACACCGAATATAACAACAGCAGTCTGAAGTGCACCCAGGCCACCTGCCTTGAGCAGAACAGCTGCTACAACACCTAATAGAATAGCCCATGTAATTCTAGATATTAGAGGTGAATCTCCATCAATGTCTGAACCTTTTTTTGATGACAACATGGATGCAACTAATGCTCCTGAATCCGATGAAGTCACAAAAAATGTAACTATGAGTATCAATGAAATTATTGATAAAAATTTAGAGAAGTTAAGAGATTCGTATAGAACAAACAAAGCAGTGCTTGCATTATTACTAACAGCTCCACTTATATCACCTATATTGTTAATAACTTGATAAATAGCAGCGTTTCCAAATACGCCCATCCATATAAACACTATTAAAGAGGGTACAAACAAGACTCCAATAATAAATTCTTTAATAGTCCTGCCATAAGAAATTCTAGCTATAAATAAAGACACAAATGGAGCCCATGCAAACCACCAAGTAAAATAAAACAATGTATATCCATTTTGATAAACAGAAGTATTATATGCTTCTGTCCAAGTTGATAATTCGATTATTTGACTTAAATAAACACCAGCATTTTGTACTAAAGCATTTAATATAAAAATTGATGGACCTAGTAAAAATATTAAGATTAGCAAACTTACAGCAATAACCATATTTAACTGCGATAATCTTTTGATTCCAGCATCAAGACCAAGACTAACACTTAGAAGTCCTAAAAGTGTTATCAAAACAATTATTACAAACTCATTTATCTGAATATCAAAAATATAATCTAGACCACCGTTAATTTGTGATGCTCCTAATCCAAGTGAAGTGGCAATACCAATTACAGTCGTTAAGATTGCTACTATGTCTATAAGTGCAGCTATAGGTTTATTATTTTCTATACGTTCACCAAGAAGAGAGCTAACTCTAAAGGCCTTTTTTTTGTTATATGAAGAAAATGCAAAACATAAACCAAGAGCAGCATAGACAGCCCAACCATGAAGACCCCAATGTAAATTAGTTAAGCTTAAGGCTTTGCTAGCGTTATATGATAAGTTGCCATTTATCATTTCTGGATAATCATTCAAGTTTCCTATAGGCTCAGCGACTCCATAAAAAAGCAGACCAATTCCCAAACCTGCGCTAAATAACATAGCGATCCAATTCGAATAACTAAATGCAGGTTCAGCATCTAAACCACCTAGTTTTATATTTTTATATCTAGTAAATACTAAATAAATAGAAAAAAATAAAAAACTATTAGCAGTAAGAATTATGAACCACCCAAGATATTGAGATATTAATAACTGAGTAGTACTAAAAAAATTTGATGAAGCTGAAAGATTATTGAAAACAATAAAAGTTATTGAGCAGATAAGTAAAACTGATGTTATAAATCTAGACTTATTAAGGTTGCGCATTTTTTTAAAGTAAGTTCATAACCAGTGAAACATAATTTTTTTTTATAATCTAGAAATATTTTATTATTCAAATAAATATATAATTTCTGCTCATAAAATTTGCATACTAATTTTAAGGTGTTATTATTGATGAAGACCGATTTAAAGAAATTGCTGGTCTATAAATAAAGCTAAACTTCTCTGGGGGTAAAACTAGGGGAACCAGAACTTTGTTTATTTGCAATTTATAACTATTATAAATAGGAATTTATATGTTTAATTTAAGTAAAACAAAGGAAAACCTTAACAAACTTACTAATCATTTATCTCTGGGCATACTTGGAACTGTTGCAGCCATCGTGCCTCAAACTGTCGAGTCTCAAGATAGGCAGATAGAGGAAGTTGTTGTTTCCGCAACCAAGAAAGATGAAAGTGCCTCAGATATCCCAGTAACTGTAACAGCACTTACTGAAGAAACTTTGAGAGAAATGAATGTTTCTAATTTTGATGAATACATTGAGTATTTACCAAATGTGACATCTGGCGGAAGAGGCCCTGGACAATCTACTATCTATATTAGAGGTTTAGCTGTAGACCCTGTAAACGTTTTCTTGTCAGCAGCTCAAGGATCTTCTCCAAACGTTGCTCTATACTTAGATGAACAACCAGTTCAAGTTCCAGGAAGAAACTTAGATGTATACGTTGCAGATATGGAACGAATAGAAGTTTTGCCTGGACCACAAGGAACTTTATTTGGAGCTAGTTCCCAGGCTGGTACTGTAAGGCTAATTACAAATAAACCAAATTTTGAAAAACAAGAAGGTGGATTTAATGCCTCACTTTTTAATACACAAAAGGGTTCTATGAGCTCATCATTTGATGCATTTTTAAATGTTCCAGTAAGTGATACATGGGCAATCAGAGGTGTTTTGTATAACTCTAATAGTGGTGGTTATATTGATAATGTATCTGGCACATGGAGTTCAGAGGGTAAAGGATCCTTTGCTAGTTTCGATAAGGTCGATCCTGCTACCGGTACCCAATATACAGAAACTGATAATACTAATTTAGTCAAGGAAGACTTTAATGAAGCAACCTATGAAGGTTTTAGGATTTCTTCCGCTCATAATATTAATGATGATTGGGATATGTTAATCACTCATATGGATCAGACTATTGAAGCAGACGGTGTATGGGACTATGACCCAGCTGTTGGAGATCTTCAGGTACAAAGATATTCTCCAGATACATTAGAAGATTCATTCTCACAAACTTCATTAACGCTTGAAGGGAGAATGGGTAAATTAGATGTTGTTTATACGGGCTCAATTTTAGATAGAAAAGCTGAGCAAACAGTAGATTATTCTGGTTATGTTAATGCAGGTGCATACATGCCTTATTACACGTGTAATTATACATCGACAGCTAACGCATCTATATGCGGTAGCGGAGTTGTTGATTTATATTTATTAGATGATAACGACAGAACAACTAACGAGTTCAGAGTTTCATCTAATGAGCTAAGCGATTTACCTTTTTCATACACTGCGGGTGTATTTATTGAAGAAAGTACTTTGAAGACTCAAAATGATTATGGATATAACGGCTTTTTAGAAGCTTATCCTACTGTTGGCCCAAACACTGTAGTTCCTGGTGTTTATCACAGCAACCCGATGCCTAGAGATCCTCAGTATAGATTCTTTAATGACCTTAAGAGAACTGATGAGCAAACTGCATTTTTTGCTGAACTTACTTTTCCTCTTACAGAAAAATTAGATATTCTAGTAGGAGCACGTCAATACGACTTAGATATTGATTATGTTGGTCAATCCAAATTTGGTGGGTTAACTGAAGGTAACTCTGGTAGAGACTATAACTCATCTGGTGGTCATACTGATCAGCCATTAAATATGAAAGACACTATTACAAAGCTAACTGCTAGTTATAAAATGGATGAAGATACTCTAATTTACTTCACTCAATCTGAAGGGTACAGACCTGGTGGCTATAACAGAGGTGGTGGCTTAACTAATTCCTGTGCTAAAGCATCTGCTGTAGGTACTGATTCATATTGTGGAGCAGATTCAGATAACTTTAGAGCTAACCCAACTACAACTTTTGAATCCGATGAAGTTCTCAATACTGAACTTGGAATTAAAACTGTTCTTGCTGATGGCACTATGAGAGTTAACGCAACTGTTTACCAAGTAGAATGGACTGGAATACAAGTTTCTCAGTTTGATCCAGCTAATATCTCAATATTAACATTTGTAGAAAATGCCGCTGATGCTGATGTCGATGGATTTGAAGCTGATATTCTATGGTACCCAACTGATAACTGGACAATTGCTGCAGCAATATCTTTGAACAATACGAAAATAGTTAAAGATGTATCAAAAACTGTACCTATTGTAGATATCGGCAGTCCTTTACCACTATCTCCAGAAAGACAATATAATATTAGGCTAAAAAAAGATGGTAACTTTAAAGGTATGCCTTCTTATGCTCAACTTGCTTATAAGTCAGCAAGTGAAACAACTAACTCTTTTGAATCAGCAAAATTGCTTGATCAAGCTGAGTATCATGTCTTAGACATGGCATTTGGTTTCAGAGTTAACGAGACAGATGTAGAATTCTTTATAAGAAATGCTACTGATGAAAGAGCAAACCTTTATTATAATGATCAGGATGATATTCCAAGAATTACTACTAATCGTCCAAGAAATATGGGTGTTAGGGTCGCTCGTAAGTTCTAATTTAAGGATATAAACTTTAAAGGCCAGTTTTTAACTGGCCTTTTTTTTTAATAATATCAATGAAATCTAATTCCAATAAGTATAAACAAATTCAACAATTAATTTCTCAAAAAAAATTTAATGAGTCTTTAACTTGTATTGAAAAGAACAAAAAAGATTTATCAAAATTAGATTATTTTTTTTTAAAATCAGTTGCTCACAGATATCTTCATAAATATTCTAAAGCTTTAATTTTATTATCAGAGGTTAATAAAATATCACCAACATATGGTCGCTCTTATCAGGAGTTTGGTCATAATTATGTGAAATTAAATAATAAAGACATGGCACTTAAAAGCTATACAAGGGCTGTTAGATATAATCCAGCTCTTCAAGCTTCATGGTTAGGTATCCTTGGCTTGAGTAATGCTGATAAAAGCCTCATCGAGTTAGCAGATAAAAATATTATTTATTTAAAAAATCTACCTCCAGAGCTTAAGTCAGTTTTAAGTTTTATCCATGAGGGTAAATTGCAAAAAGCTGATGACCTATGTAGATTCTTTTTAATAAACTCTCCTCATCACATCGAGGCTATGAAACTACTTGCTATTATTTGTAAAAAATTACATGTTTATGATGATAGTGAATTCTTACTTGAAAGCTGTCTCGAGTTTGATCCTGAAAATGTAGATATAAAAATTGAGTATATTGATACATTGTTAAAAAGACAAAAATATGGAATTGCCCTCAAAACAGCTAGAGATCTATATAAAGATAATCCTGATAAGTTATCATG
>Ga0209631_10007251_pt1 | contig 11188 bp, 9 predicted proteins | sample COG_08_FD_184752 | JGI IMG/M metagenome (GOLD analysis project Ga0209631, IMG submission 184752) | Pelagic Microbial community sample from North Sea - COGITO 998_met_08 (SPAdes) (version 2) | ecosystem: Environmental > Aquatic > Marine > Neritic zone/Coastal water | place: Helgoland, sampling... | reverse complement strand
AAAGAAAGATTCTCAGTTTTGGTTAAAGAAAGATTTGATGAAATTGGAACGCCAGATTCGTTTAACTTTGCTGCAGAAATTGCAGAGATTGTTCCAACCCAAGCCATTGCAAGCTTGGTGGGAATCCCAAGAGATAAATTTCCAATATTTGATTCTTTGGCATATGGGGTTGTAAGGGGTATTAATCCTATGCTTACTCCCGAGGAAAGAAAAGATGCTATCAAGGGTGTGCCAGAAGGCTTAGCATTACTTAATGAGCTTATCGATGAGAGGAGAGCTAATCCTGGCGATGATTTTTTATCGACTTTAATTCTTGCTGAAGACGAAGGATCCAAGCTCTCTAATTTAGAAATGTGCGCATTGGTTGGCGCAGTTCTTGGTGCTGGTTCAGATACAGCAGTTGATTTACATAGTTATCTAATAAAAAATTTATTACAACACCCTGATCAGTTTGAGTTGCTCAAAGCAGATCCAACACTTGTCCAGGGATCAATATCTGAGACTTTAAGGTTTGAATCATCTGGCAAAACAGGTTTAGCAAGATATGCATCAGAGGATCTAGAGATCAATGGCTATAAAATTAAAAAAGGTCAAATGGTTCAGCTTATAACCAGTACTGCTGGGATGGATTCATCGATCTACAATGAACCAAGAAAATTTGATATCCAAAGAGATCATGATAAAAGCATATCCTTTGGACAGGGCCCTCATTATTGCATTGGAGTGACGCTGGTGCGTTCCCAAACAGAGGTCATGCTCAATGAGTTATTTAAACGTTTCCCCAATCTTAGTCTCGGAGATGAAATTGTGTATGACTATAAGCATCATAATGCCAGGCGAATGGATGTGATGATGGTTAATACAAACTTTTAAAAATAATTTGAATTATCTCTGTATTCAGTACCATTAAATTAATGAGTGTTTTTGAAGAGAGAGGAATCACGCATTTAGATTTGCATGGTACCAAGCATCAAGATGTTGAATCAATCGTTATAAATTTTGTATATCAATTCCAAGACCTTCTTCCATTAATAATTATTTGTGGCAATAGCAATAAAATGACTGATATTGTTTCCACTGCTCTTAGTTCCTCAAATATCTCTTTCTCATCACCAAGATATGGAGTTATTAGGGTTGAAGGTGTTGACTGAATCTAATGGAAATTGCAAGCTTTTGCTAATTTTCAGCTTGTAAAAGGTATAAATTGAAGCCTTTTTTGTGTAATAATTCCAACATAGAACTTTAATTTTTAATAGGAAAATTTTATGAGTATATTTAAATCTATTGTTATGGCTATTCCTCTGATATTAACATTAAATGTTAATTCACAGTCATTTGAAGCTCTTGAAGAGATTGTTGTAACAGCCCAAAAGAAAGAAGAAAATCTTCAGGAAACACCAATTGCTATTACTGCAATTACCGAATCTGCAATCGATGATTTAGATATTGCTAATGTTGTAGACTTGGCTGGTATGGCACCTAATGTTCATATCATCAACACGCCTTCAAATAATACAGCTTCTACTATCGCTATAAGAGGTGGAGTTACTATCAACCCAGCCATTACATGGGAGCCGACGGTGGGCATGTATTTAGATGGTGTTTATATTGGAAAAGGTCAGGGATCAATTTTTGATGTTGTTGATCTTGAAAGAGTGGAAATCCTTAGAGGTCCCCAAGGAACTCTTTATGGAAGGAATACACTAGGTGGTGCGATAAACTTAATCAGTAAGAAGCCTTCTGGTGAAGGATTGTCTTCAAAGATTACCATCGGTAATTATGGTCTAAAGCAAACTCAACTTATTGCAGATTATGAAATTGGAAGTAATTTTTATACTAAGCTTATTTTGAACTCAAAGAAAAGAGGCGGCTACGTTACTAACGCAGGTTCACCATATCAAGCGGCACAGGGCGTGGTTCCAAATGCAGTTGCTGATCACCTGGAACTCGATACCATTGACTCAAAGGGCTACAAGCTTATGTTTGCATTTGAAGGTGATAATACTAGTATTAATTTAACTTTTGATGAAACTGATCAAGATAATATTCCTCCATTTGCTCAACTAACTAATACGATACCAAACTGGAGTGCTGCCTTTGGTGTTGGTGCGTCAGCCCTAACTGGTGGCTTAAAATTATGGCCAATTGAGCTTTTTCAAAATGATGATCGGCAAGCTGTTGCTCATATTAATACTCCAACATATGAGCTTTCAGTTGTAAAAGGCACTAGTCTGACTATTGCTCAGGATACCAGCCTTGGAACGTTAAAAGTTATTTGGTCAAAAAGGAAGACTGACTGGGATGACAGATTAGATCTTGATGGAGGCCCTTTCCCTATTGCTGATACTGAAAGGCATACAAAATATGAAGCTGAAACTCTTGAGGTTCAATTAAGCGGCTCAACAGATAATATGGAATATGTTTTTGGTTATTATACTCTTGAAGATGATGCTTACACAGCAAACCCTCAATCATTCTTTGGTGGTGGCAGTGTTTTTGCTCAGAATTACTCGGGAACTTCAGATGCTGAAGCATTCTTTGGCCAAATTACATGGGCCATAGCTGATAAATGGGATTTAACCGTTGGAGCCAGGAAAACTGAGGAAGATAAAACTGGGTTTAAAGAGTATGTCGGCATTTTTTCTCAAGCGGGACAAGGCAGCTTCGATGATACTAGCGGAACTTTTATAATTTCTCATGACTATAGCGAAAATACTAATTTGTATCTTAAATTTGCAGATGGTTTCAAAGCTGGTGGTATTAATGCAGAGGCTCCAAATCCTTTTGAGGCATTAAAACCATATGCTCCAGAAACAATTGAATCTTCGGAAATTGGTCTCAAGGGAAGATATTTTGATGATCGCATGATGTTAAACATAGCTTATTTTGATAATGAGCATGAAGACATGCAAATCTCTTACTTTACTGCAGATGCTGCAGCTGCATCACAAGTGCTTAATAATTCTGCTGACATATCAGGGCTTGAGATTGAAACAACATCCATTATTAATGATTCCACAAGACTGATGCTTAATTTGAGCACATTGGACTCAGAATTCACAGGCAATCAAGTTGCTAGTGATGGATTTCTTCTTGAGCAGGTTCCATACTCCCCTGAAACAACAGTGTATGCATCGCTAGAAAAAGATTTTGGTAATTATCGTATGCGCCTTGATCATAGCAGGATAGGGGAGCATCCCAGTTTTCCATATAGCTCAAAAGATCCAAGAGCTGCGCTTACGAACCTAGCCTCCAGAGGCATCACTGATTTTAGGATATTGACTGAGCCAATGGAAAATATGCAATTAAATTTTTGGATTAAGAATTTAAACAATAAGTACCATCGAATGAGTGCAATTCCATTTGGACCAGCTTTTGGGCAGTTAACTGTTAGCTATTTTAACGCTCCAAGAACAATTGGTATGGATATACACTACAAATTCTAATATTGGAATATAATAAAAGCCTCGGTATTTCCCGAGGCTTTTTTTTGTAAAAAATTATGGATAATAATTGGGAAGACATTTTAAGACTTGACGGCCAATTAACTGAAGAAGAAAGAATGATTCGTGATAATGTTCGCGAATATTGTAAAAAATCTCTAATGCCGCGAATATTAGATGCCAATAGAAATGAAAAATTTCATCCTGAAATTTATAAAGAAATGGGTGAGTTAGGTATTCTTGGCGCCTCAATTAAAGGTTACGGATGCGCAGGAGTTGGTTATGTTTCATATGGACTAATAACCCGAGAAATTGAAAGGATAGATTCAAGTTATAGGTCAGCCTTTAGCGTTCAATCATCCTTGGCTATGTATGCTATCTATCAGTTTGGATCAGAGGCTCAAAAAGAAGATTTATTACCTCAGATGGCGGCTGGAAATTTAATTGGTTGTTTTGGTTTGACCGAACCTGATGCTGGTTCTGATCCAGGGAGCATGACCTCAAACGCAAAAAAAGTGGAAGGGGGCTATAAACTTAATGGTTCTAAGACCTGGATAACAAATGCTCCAGTGGCTGATGTATTTATCATATGGGCAAAAGACGAGCAAGGAGTTTTAAGAGGATTTATAGCAAGAAAAGATTTTAAAGGTTTGGATACTAAGGTGCTTGAGGGCAAGTTTGCTCTTAGAGCTTCAGTCACTGGTCAAATTTTTATGTCAGATGTCTATATTCCAGATGATCATGTTCTCCCATTAGCGCAAAGCTTTAGAGGCCCATTTTCTTGTTTGAACATGGCTCGGTATGGTATTGCTTGGGGTGCTATGGGTGCAGCTGAATTTTGTTGGCATGCAGCTCGTCAATATACATTAGACAGAACTCAGTTCGGTACTCCCCTTGCTGCTAAACAATTGGTTCAAAAAAAGTTAGCAGATATGCAAACAGAAATTACATTAGGCTTACAGGCTGCATTGAGAGTGGGAAGATTAATTGATGAGAAACAGATGATCCCAGAAATGATTTCTCTAATTAAACGAAATAATTGTGGGAAAGCTTTAGAAGTTGCGAGGATGGCACGAGATATGCATGGAGGAAACGGCGTCATTGATGAATATCATGTTGTAAGACATTCAATGAACTTAGAAGCAGTGAATACTTACGAAGGCACGCATGATATACATGCTTTGATTCTTGGCAATCTTCAAACCAACATAGCTGCTTTTGAGTAATCTTAAATGTAAAGTGAACTTGACATTTTGTAGATCTATACCTACCATAAAAAACCAATGCGCCCTGAAAAATATACTTTAAAACAGGCTAAGACTGCCAAACGAATAATTAAGTACTTTGCTAAGTTTCAAGCCAGTATCTTCTTGTTGAGCAAAGGAAGGTTGTGGAACAAATGGCCCGGTGGTTTTCCTATTATGGTTGTTCAAACTAAAGGTGCTAAGTCAAATAAAATCAGAAATATACCTCTTATATACGTGCATCAAGATGGCATGCCAATTTTAGTAGCCTCCCTAGGAGGAATGCCTAAAAATCCTAATTGGTATTACAATGTAAAAGCTCACCCAGAGGTAAAAATTTCCACCATTTATGGTCATGGGAACTATTTAGCGGAAGAAGTGTCTAAGGATAAAAAGAATGAACTATGGCCTCTGATCTGTACTTTTTATCCAGACTATGAAACCTATCAGAATAATACATCAAGGGAGATACCTGTTTTTTTGTGTAAAAAAATATGAATATTATTGAAGTGAAGGATATTACCAAGCACTATTTGCTTGGAACTCAAACAGTTGAGGCTCTAAGGGGGGTAACTTTTGATATAAAACAAGGTGAGTTTATAGCAATTATGGGTCCTTCAGGGTCTGGAAAATCAACTTTAATGAATATCATTGGTTGTCTTGATAGCCCTACAAGCGGAACATATTTTTTAAATCAAAAAGGAGTTAGTACTTTAGAGGGTGATGAGCTTGCAGGAATTAGAAATACAGAAATAGGTTTTGTATTTCAAAATTTTCATTTATTGGCTCGCAATAGCGCTCTTGATAATGTAATGCTCCCATTAAAATATGCAGGAATTGATAAGTTAGATCAGATGGACAGAGCAACGGAAGCACTTTCTCAGGTTGGACTTGAGTCTAGAATGGATCATCAGCCATCAGAACTTTCGGGCGGGCAGCAGCAAAGAGTGGCCATAGCGAGAGCGCTGGTTAACAACCCATCTATTTTATTTGCTGACGAGCCCACAGGAAATCTCGATAGTCAAACTGGACATGATGTAATGCAGCTTTTTCATAGCCTTCACAAGGAGGGCCAAACTATTATTTTAATAACTCATGAGAATGAGATTGCTGCTGAAGCTCAAAGAACAATATTTATCAAGGATGGTTTGATAGAATCAGATACTAGAAAGGAATAATTATGACCCGTTTATTATTTAAAACATTTTATTTACCTCTATCATTAATATTGATAGCAAGTTGTGGTGGAGGTAAAGAGGATGAGGAATTTAAATTCTATGCTCTAAAAGAAGCAACCTCCCAGCAACTTGAACTTACTGTGGAGGCTTCTGGGACTGTAGAGGCAATATCATCTATTGAAATTAAATCAAAAGCATCTGGGCAAATCCTTTATTTAGGAGCAGAAATTGGAGATTTTGTAGATGCAGGGGTCGTCCTAGCAAGAATAGATCAAAGAACGCCAACAAATACTCTTGCCCAGGCCAATGCAGATCTTGAGGTTGCAAAAGTTCGCTTGAGTAATGCACAAAATCAATTTGAACGCTCTAAAAGATTACATGATGAGGGAAATATTTCAGATAAGTCTTTTGAAGATGCCCAGGAATCATTTTCTTCAGCAAGAGCTCAGCTTGTTAGAGCCGAGGTATTTTTAGAGAATGCCCGTATTGCTCTTGATGATACAAGTGTAAGATCGCCCATTGCTGGAACAGTGATAAGTAGACCAGCTGAGGTTGGCCAAGTGATTACTTCACCAACATCTGCTGTGGGTGGAGGAACCTTATTGATGGAAATGGCAGATCTTAATAAGGTTAGAGTGAGAGCGCTTATAGATGAAATTGACATAGGTAAGATCACCATTGGTCAAGAGGTTACTCTTAAAGTTTCGGCATATAGAGATAAGAAATTTGTTGGGATTGTTTCTAAGATTGAGCCAATGTCAAAGGTTGATCAGAATGTGACTACATTTCCTGTTTTGATTGATATAGAGAATAAAGATAATTTATTGCTTATTGGAATGAATACTGATGTGGAGATTGAAATTTTAAACGAAGAAGTTGCATTGGCACTTCCAGCTGGATCATTAAGGACTAGAAAAGATATTAGGTCTGTTGCCTCATTGTTGGGAATCAATGAATTAGAGTTAAATAATTTTTTAGCAAATAAAGTTGAGGGTGAAAACTTTAATTCATTCATAGTCCTCAAAAAAACAAAGAAGGGCGTAAAGCCAACTTGGGTTAAAACTGGTAAAACTGATTTAAATTATGTTGAGGTAAAGCAGGGCATTAATAGCAAAGAGATTGTTTATGTTCTTCCAAGTGAAGGGCTTATAAAATATCAGCAAAGATTTTCTGAGCGCATTAAAAGTAGATTTGGTTAAATTATGGTTATTAAAGAATCAATTACTACTGCTCTTGACTCAATCAAAGCTAATTTACTTAGATCTCTTTTAACCACTATTGCAATCGTGATTGGGACTGCTTCTGTAATAGCCATGGTAGGGATTGGCTCCAGCGCTCAACGCGCAATAGATGACTCGATAACTAACTCATCTGCTAGAACCTTAGTAGTGTATCCATCTAGAGGGAGAGGGACGCAAAAAATTAGCACAGCGCCACTTTCTATCTCAGATGCAGATGCTTTGATGAAGGACAAGGAAATTGAATGGAGGATCGCTCCGGAGATTCGTGGAAGTAAACCTCTGAAATTTCAGAATGAAAGTATTAGTGTGCAAGTGATAGGTGCTAGAAATGATTATTTAGAGATCCAGGGATATGAAATAGATCAAGGTGTTTTTTTTAGTGAAAGAGATGATCTGGCAAGAAAGCGACATGCTGTTTTAGGTTCAAGTGTTGGCACTGAACTTAAAACGTCTTCAAAGGCATTGGTTGGAAAAGATATTGAACTCGGCGGGGTAACCTTTAAGGTTATTGGCGTGGTTCAATCTGAAGGATCATCCGGCTGGTCCAATCCAGACGAACAAATATATATTCCTCTGCTTACTGCATCTGATAGAGTATTTGGAAGGGATAGAGTTGACGCAATTCGAGTTGAAGTACCCAATACCTATACTCCTGAAGAAGCCATGATTTCAATTGAGAGGGTTCTAAGAAGGGAGCATGACATAGGCCCAGGAGAAGAAAATAATTTTAGAATCAATGATTGGGCCCAGTTTACAGATTTACAAAAGCAAGCAACCGCAATTTTTTCTGCACTTCTTATCGGTATAGCAGGGATCAGCCTAATGGTTGGTGGAATCGGAGTTATGAATATAATGCTGGTTTCAGTGACAGAAAGAACAAGAGAAATAGGCTTAAGAAAAGCATTAGGTGCAACTGAGCAGGCAATCTTACTTCAATTTATAATCGAGGCAGTTACTTTGTGTATTATCGGTGGAATCATTGGGGTCATTTTTGGTTCCAGCTTATATTTTTTAGTAACAATTTTTCAGGACTGGGTATTTACAATCCCTTTTTCAGCTATTTTGGGATCTGTACTATTTTCAGCATGCGTTGGTTTATTTTTTGGTATTTGGCCTGCCAGGAAAGCTGCACAACTTGAGCCAGCTGTTGCCCTGCGTTACGAATAATTGATGAAAATTATTCAACTACTTCCCGAACTTAAAGTCGGCGGTGTTGAACGAGGCACCGTAGATTTATCTGATCATCTGATTAAACTGGGTCATGATTCTGCAGTTGTTTCAGCAGGGGGGCAGCTAGTAAAACTTCTGGATGATCATGGCGCAGAGCATTTTCAGCTACCAATATCAAAAAAAAATATAAGGGCTATAGCGCAAATTGGTAATTTAAAAAAAATATATACAGAGTACCAGCCAGACATAATCCATGTCCGATCAAGATTTCCAGCATGGATCAATTATCTTGCCTTAAAGAATTTTCATGGTGAAAGACCCATTGTTATATCAACATTTCATGGTTTATACAGCAAACCTTTTTACAGTAAGTCTATGTCCTATGCAGATGAAATCATCGCTATTTCTCAGACTGTTGAAGACTATATTATTGAAAACTATCAAGTAGATAAATCGAATTTACATTTAATATATCGTGGATGTGATCTTGAGGAGTTTAATTCATCTCTATTAAGCGAGACATGGAAAAAATCATGGTTTAACGAATTTCCTCAAACTAAAAATAAAATTATCTTAAATCTACCAGGCAGGATAACCAGTTGGAAGGGGATTGAGTTTTTCATCGATCTTTTTGCTTATTTAGACACATCAAGGTTTCATGGCATTATCCCTGGTCCTGTTGCAGCAAATAAAGAAAGCTATTTCAATTCATTAAACAAACTTATTAAACAAAAAAATCTTTCAGATCATCTTTCTTTTTGTGGTGCTAGATCGGATATAGCCGATGTTTATAAAATTTCAGACATAGTTATGAATTTATCATCTAAGCCTGAACCATTTGGCAGGACAATTATTGAAGCCGCTGCTTGCGGTAGCCATGTTATGGGTTGGGACAGAGGTGGTGTCAAAGAGTCTATCAACTCTATTAATCCTGTGGGCTTAGTAGAATATGGTAATGTTGAAAAGCTTGCCAAACAAATTGACAAAGTATTGGTGACTGCACCCCCTGAATCTATACCAGAAAAATTTACAAAAGAGTCTTTAGTAAGCGCAACGATGAAGGTTTATGAGCTAGCTTTAAGCAAAGCTTCATAGATTTCCTCTGTTTTCTTCGCAGCACTCGTTAGTGAATAATTTTCAATCAAGGCTGCCTTTATGCCTTCCATATTTAATTGGGGTAACAAAGGAACCATTGTTTCTAGCAGAGCTTGTAAACTCTCTTGATTACCAGGTTCTGACAGACATTCTGCTGGAATTAAATCAGGAATCATTCCTACTCTTGATCCAAGAACTGGGATTTCATGATTAATAGCTTCTAATAACACTCTAGGACCTCCCTCCCTATGACTTGATATAATCAACCCACTGGCAGTTCTATATTTATCTTCAATGGAGTTGTAATCATAATTTGATACAACTTTTATACGATCTGTAAGATTCAAACCATGGATGAGTTGAGTGAGCCTCTTTTCTTCTGGACCAGAGCCAATAATTTCTAAATTTTCTTTAATATTGACCCAACTTTTAATTAGCTGATCAAAGCCTTTGACTTTTTCAAGCCTGCCAATAGCAATAATGGATCCGCTGCGTGAAGATTTTTTTCCATCATGAGATGGATTGAACCAATTTGGAATATAAGTTCCCTTAGGTATATCTTTTACAAGCAATTTATTTACGCCTATGACAGCATCCATGCTTGTAAAAGAATTATTATTTTTTTTATGACCATGGATTGTTGAAACAATCTTAATATTGCTAAAAATTTTTACTCCCTTTCCTATGAAGCTGGCTTTGGCGCCATGACAATGCAATATAGAGATATTATGAGCATTTAAAAACTTGATTAACTTGTATATATTAAGCGGAGAGTATCTTGAGCCAATTTTTAATGATTTAGTTTTCATACCAACCATATGATGACAAATAGATTCGTCGCAAATAATAACTTGATCTGATACATCAGACATAAATGATGATAGCTCAAAAACATGCTGTTCAATTCCCGCAAAGATTTGACTAGATACCAAATGTGCAATTTTCATTTTTGATTGATAAATTTCATGATGGAAAAAGATACTTTTTCAACTTCTGCTAAAGGTTCAAAATGTGGAGAAGGGTTTTCAATTCTAGAAACATCTACCCCACCATTTTTATTTAATATACTTACTACACCAACTCGCCTCGAATTGACTAATTCATTCATAGATTCTCTTATTTTTTTAGCCCCAAAAATTCGTCTATATTTTGGGCTCTCTATTTGTATTAAATAGGTTTGACCCTGCGCAGATAGCGCCTCAAATACAAGATTTGAGCTATCAGGGGTTACAAATTTTAAAGCCGATTTGTTCAGGCTCTCTTGAAATGTATTAGACTCTGGTGAATTTAAGTCAATGAATTTTGCATTAGGATATTTATTAAGCTCATCTTTTAATTTTAAGTTGATGACTGCAGGCGTTCTGCGCGAATTAAAAATTTTAAACTTATGCTTTGGATGCACGCTTAAAATATACTCTAGCTGCCTTATACAAATCTCTTGATCAAATTTATAATGTTTACTTATTCCCCCAATAGCTATTATTGCCTTGTTTTCATCTGCTGGATATAGAGATGTCGCTGATAGAGAGCCTTGAAAAGAAATAACATTTTTAGGAAGCTGTCTTTTACGAAAATCATGGGCTGGAGCAATAATTAAATCAAAGGAACTTAGTTTATAGCTAGGACGAAGTACGGCTATAGAAAATAAATTCTTACTAATAGTTTTTTTTAAGTATTTTTTTGCCTGAAGAATTTTTGAATAAACTTCATGACCCGCCCCTATAAGTATTGTTGGCCCATCAAATTGATCTTGATTAGAAAATATTTTTGAAAAACTTTCTTGATTTGTAACATTAATGGTGATTATCGAGAGTTCT
>Ga0209631_10007249_pt1 | contig 11188 bp, 11 predicted proteins | sample COG_08_FD_184752 | JGI IMG/M metagenome (GOLD analysis project Ga0209631, IMG submission 184752) | Pelagic Microbial community sample from North Sea - COGITO 998_met_08 (SPAdes) (version 2) | ecosystem: Environmental > Aquatic > Marine > Neritic zone/Coastal water | place: Helgoland, sampling... | reverse complement strand
TTTGAATTTTATTTGATTTATTGAAATTTCTAACTGCATGTAAAATGCCAGTTTTAGATTGTTTTTTCATCATGGCAGCTTTGCAGATTCAGATTGAATTGTTACAGATTTGGAGATGATGACTTATGCTTGGCAGGTTCTCCCAGAGTAATTTTAGAGGGCTTTCTAAGTTCAAAATCTTCAGTTTATATCTGAAATGTTCTTGGTCTTGCATAGAATGTATCAGGACAATAGCTTCGGTCTTAACACAAGCTCCAACTTCGAAAGAGGCTTCATGCAGGCGACGGAACAAAAAACCACTCCAGATGCTGAAAAAGAGTGGAAAATTCTTAATCAACTTGCTGAAATTGCTGCTGATATTGAGAATCAGACAAGTTACTATTCTTTTCAATTAGAGGATGGTAGCCCAATATCTGATACTTTATTGGTGGACGTGTACAGCTGGATTTCCCAATTGCAGTCTCTAGTTCCAAACACAAATCCCCAAGAAGTTGTACCCGTTGTCCTCCCCAATCTAGAACCCACTGCATCTACTTCAGCACCTCAGAAGGAATCTGTAGAAACATCATCAGATGACGACAAGGAGAGCGATGAAGAATTCCTCAAGGATCCTTCTACCGAGGAAAATGGAGCAGATTCTTCAACTTACCTGGGAGCTGTTGCAGAAGCTGTCGCCCAAGAATTACTAGGAAATCCTACAGCTGGTTTTGAGAATGCTGAAGCCCTAGACGGTGATGAAGATGATGAAGAAAACCCAAAGTCCCCAGATCCTATTGATGAAGATGATAAAGAGCTTGTCTCGATCAACCAAGCTATCGAACACGCTGAGCAAATTGAAGCTCAGTCAGTGCAAAGAGTTCAACTAAATTCTGAGTTTGAGGATGAACGTGAATCAAACCTAGATGAAGTTGAGGAAGAAATTGAAGAAGAGGAAGCAGAATCCTGGTTTCAGGAAGAGTTAGCTGAGGAGGAACAAGCACTTTCCCTCAAAGATTCTAGAGAGGAAGAAATCCAACCTGAATCACTTCTCCTTCAAGAAACAACAGAACCGTCCCAAGTTGAAAAGAGTGAAGGTGAAGAACTAATTGAGGATAATATAGAAGGTTCTGAAACCGAATTGGGAACTACCGAGGCCAAGGAGACTCTTGGCAAAGTTGAAGCTTCGGAGGTAGTCATTCCTGATTTGAGTGACTCAACTAATGAGTCAGCAGAAGTTCAATCTGTTACACCTGAAGAATCAATTGAAGGTGATAAACTGGTTCTCTCGAGAATGCCTTATGATGCTAACCCTGCAGATGAACCAATAATTGATGATGACTATGAATCTCTTGAGGCATCTGGAAGTTCAGAAAATCTGGTAACTGAAGATACAAATGAGCCTCTTGAAATCCTGACTCCATCAGAAGTTGAACTACTCGCAAGCGAAGCATCGCACGGCGGTCTTATAGATCAAGAGGACGAGCCTGAAGACGTGGAAGATTTGGTAGTTGAACTAGATTTAGATTCCGAAAATGATCTAACTGAGGAAGATTCTGAGAATCTAGCCATTGAAGATGATAATGAAATTGTGACTCCAATAACAACAGATTCAGACCACTCTGATCAACCAACCTCTGAACATGAGGAAGTAGATCAAGATCTTACCCCAGAGTCAGATTCTGCTGAGATCGAAAATGCGAAACTCGAAGGAGAAACTTCAGACTTTTCAAAATTCGATTCAGAATTGAATTCTGAGGAATTGAATGATGAATCTTCAGAAATCGACGACCTGCAAGAGATATCAGTTGAGGTTGACGAGGTTGAGGAAGACAGAGACGCACCCCAAATAGAAAACTCTGAAGATGTATTGACTGAAGATTCCGTAGCAGGAAAAGCTCCGGAATCACCTGATACTCAAACCTCACAGACCACGAATTCGGATGAGTTGGGTGGAAGTGTAAACGCAGAAGAGAATAGTGAAAATTCAGAAAATGAAACTGAAAAACTTTCTTATGGAGACGACCATCAAAACGAAAAAGCACATGAAGTAGAATCAGATCAAGAAATTTTCCAAGAAGCAATGGATCTAAAAAAATTTGAATCTCTTGAGAGTTCTAATCTAACACTGGTTCTTCCAGAGAAGTTCTCAGAACCATCTCCAGAAGGGGTAGAAAATCCAACTGATCCCCAAAATGAACAATCTGCTGCCAATCTCCATTTCCTCCAAGAGCGCTACAATCGAATTGCTAATGCTGCTCTAGAAGAGGGCAAATTAGAACTAGCAAAAGATTGCTATGATAGCTTGGCAAAAATATTAAGACTGATGAAATAATTTGCTGGTATCGGAATCATGGTGAATTCTTTGATGACAGCAATCCGCTTCTGTTGCAGAATAATTGTAATCTCTTAAAACCATAGAACTGAAGCGGCTTAGATGTCTGACATGACGATCCCCAAAAACTTTCTCCAAAAAAAAGAGAAATCTTACCCTGTCCAGATCGCAACACCTGCCGAAAAAATCACTGAATCCAGCATCCAGTTGGATGCTGGATTGGCTCGAACAAATGACACAGCTAACCATGAAGTTGCTCGCTTGCAGGCTCAAGCGCACCTGTTATTAGAGCAAGCACAGCTCGTGGAATGGCAAGCTGACATTCGTCAGAAAATTCGATCTTCAAGCATTCGATTCAAACCCGCAGTCCATCAAGATTACTATCTTTATGAAAACTCTGGTGATCCTCAATTAACAATGATTTCTCCTGATGAGTGGGCCGGACCTTCTCCATACGGTGCTTGTTTAGCTAAAGTTCGACAGTTAGGAGATCTGACTTGGGACGTCCAACACCCTTGAATTCTTGATGCAAAACCTCCGAAAAAGACGCATAGAAAAAGTCCTCGTCGAAAATGATTTATATTTGCTTTGGAAGGATGGAATGGAGGCTCGGCTACCCTATTTTGATCTGAGAGATGCCTGTCCATGCGCACTGTGTGTAAATGAGCTCACAGGTGAGAAGATCTTAAAATCTTCTGAAATTCGTCTAGACATACAGCCATCGCGAAGTGAATTCGTTGGCAATTATGCACTAAGGTTCTACTGGAATGACGGACATGACTCCGGTATTTATAATTTTCGAATGCTCCGAGAATTATGTGAGCATACTCTTTCCAAATCCTGATTCATCGGAATACTGTGCAAGAACTGAAAGTAAATTTATTAGCTGAGGGGCTCAGGATCGTACTTGTCGCGTCAAGATTTAACGAAATGATTGTCGATCGACTCATCGAAGGCGCATCTGACACTTTTCGGCAATTTGGAGGTAATCCTGATGAGTTACTCCTTACTAGAGTCCCAGGTGCTTTTGAAATTGCAACAGCTGCTCGTCAATTTGCAGAAACCGAAGCATATGACGCAATAGTTTGTTTAGGATCTGTAATTCGGGGTGCAACTTCGCACTATGATCATGTTTGTTCAGCCGTGACCAGTGGAGTGGCCGCAGTCAGTGCAGATACAGGCATCCCCACAATCTTTGGTCTCCTCACTACAGATACGATTGAACAAGCAATTGAACGATCAGGGACAAAGGCGGGAAATCAAGGAAGGTACGCAATGCAAGCTGCCATAGAGATGGCAAATCTGAGCAGAGTTATTGGAAGTCGCCATAATTGATTATCAGTAACAACAAATTCCTAATAATATAACTGATTGCTAGGCTGTTTGGTGCCAAAACCAAAATTTGAATCTTGTTTCTGGCCAATGGCCTACAATTTTGACCAGCAGCCACAAGACAAAGAAGCTAAACAGGAATCTGCAAACGAAAATGCCTACCCAATCCGCCCCCAATAACAGCATGAGTAATGTATCTTCGATAGCACTGTGGAAGATGCTCATAAACGCAAGCGAAAAATAAATGTCTTTTGTTGACAACAATCCCGATCTTGCTTCCTTCAAAATTAGTCCTCCCCCATAAGCTAACCCCAAAGTTATTCCAATCACAGTTAAGTTAGTAGCCTGTTTACTGATTGATAAAACTCCCAAGATAGGTTCCAACAAAGTTTGAATAAATCTAGTTGTGCCCGATTCATCCAAGATTTTCATCAGAGCAACTAATCCGACAAGTATTACGAAAATCCAAAAAAAGTTTTCGATTTCGCTCAGAACCCAGTTTGCAATTCCGGGTTCTATTGGACTAGGCTGCCAAACTAGTTGGGCCGCCTGCTGATTCCATCCCATGAAAGACTGAACTATATGGAGTATGTATCCATACACAATCGCTGAGCCAACTCTCAATAGCCCTACACTCCAAATTTTTGGCCCTGTCTTCTGAACAATTCTCAATTCCACTGGCAAACTGTGCGCAAAAAGCATCATCGAAGTCAGCACCGTAACCTGAGCGATACTAAGTGTCTCAACATCACCCATTAGATTTATGTATACTAACACAGCAGCATAAAAGTTAGTAAACAACGCAGTCGCCCACACCAAGCCTGTGTATCCTGGTAAACCTAAGAATTGCATTAAGGGTGTTAACCACTCTCCAAGAACTGTGATCGCACCGAGTTCCTGTAAGATCTTCACCAAGATCACCACCGGGATCATCACCTTGAATAGCTCAAAGCTGATCTCGAGTGAATCTTTCCAAACAACTTTTAGTACATTTCCCCAGCGTGAGTTCATTATCATGTCCATCCACCATCGACGACCAGTTGTTGAGCTGTGATCATGCGGCTAGCGTCTGAAGCTAAAAACAAAGTCGCCTGTGCCAAATCACCTGGTTGTACATGATCCGGCAGGCATTGACGCTCTTCCAATTGTTTCAGCCCCTCTGGCGTTACGTGAAGGGTCAATTGTCTCTCTGTCATGACCCATCCTGGAACAAGCATATTGACCCGAACTCGATCCACACCACCTTCATTGGCTAGGGATCTTGTGAATCCCCAAACCGCTGATTTTGCTGTGGTGTAAGCTGGCATTCCCGTTTGCTTGAGCATCCAGGATACAGAGCCATAGTTGATGATGGATCCACCACCATTTTCCTTCATCTGTGGCAGAACGGCCTGCGCAGTAAAAAAGAAGTGTCGTAGATTGGTAGCCATGCGCTCATCCCAATACTCTGGGGTCACATCTTCAAGCTTGTGCCGTGTGTCGTTGGCTGCGTTATTGACCAATACCTGGATTGGACCATGCTGGGCGTGGATTTCACGCATCCAGCCCTGTAATTCGCCAATATTCACCAAATTGATCGCTTTAAAGGTCGGGGTACTTCCCTTAGCATTTGATAAACTCTGGCAAAGATCTTGCCCGGATTCAGCATTCAAATCAACAAAGAACACTTCTGCTTTTTGAGCACAAAACGCTTCGACAATGGCCTTGCCGATACCACTGGCACCTCCAGTGATAAACACTCTCTTGCCCGTAAGATCTGAATAAATTGGATTGGTCATCAGTTCCGGAATATTTAGTGTTGAAAATTTCAATAAGTTGCTCGCCCACCGGAGAGATCAAAGGCGGCTCCGGTCGTAAAGGAATTTTCTTCAGAAGCAATCCAGCAGACCATTGCAGCAATTTCTTCAACTTGAACAAAACGGCCTCTAGGAATCTTTGAAAGCATATATTGAATGTGTTCCTCGCTAATTTGCTCAAAAATTCTTGTTCGGGCTGCAGCAGGAGTAATGCAATTGACAGAAATATTTAAATCCGCAGTTTCTTTGGCCAGTGATTTCGTCAAGGCAATCACACCTGCTTTTGAAGCAGAATAAGCTGAAGCATTTGGGTTCCCTTCCTTACCAGCTATCGAAGCGATATTGACAATTCTTCCATAGTTTTGCTGGCGCATACCTTTGATCACCGCCCTACACACATAAAAAGTTCCGGTCAAATTGATATCCAGAGTTTTTTTCCATAGGGCCAAATCATAGTTCTCAACAGTCGCTGTATCTCCAGCAATTCCCGCAGAATTGACCAACACTTCTGCACCACCTAGTTTATCTTTCGTGGAATCCAACGCACTGTTGACAGAGTCCAGATCAGACACGTTTACTTGAATATGTACAACCTGTCCTTCTGGATATTCAGACGCAACCTTTTCAGCTAGGCTAGCATCCATGTCCCAAATTGCGACCTTCGCACTCCCTGCAACAAGCCGATCAACAATCGCTCGGCCAATCCCTTGGGCACCTCCAGTCACAATCGCCCGCTGATTTGTAAAATCGTAATGGTTCCTCGCCATAAATACTCCTACTGGATGAGATTCAGACTTGAGCCCTAAATTCGCCTCAAGAGACACTGAAATGAAGTTGAATGAGGACTTGGCAAGATTTGAATTGCCATGTATGTTTGCGAATTTGATCAGATTATCTGAAAAATTTACAAAAAAATTTAAGCATCGCTGAAATTAGAGATTCTGCAAGCCATCAAAAGAATCCGCTAACGTCCTAACATAATTCAAGGCGAACGATCAATGATGAGATCATTTAGAGTATTGAGTCCTGACATTCAATACACCGATGGAGGTATACTGGAGAAAGAGGTTGCTGCCGACCATCTGGAGCTTGATCTCTTCCGATGGGAAGAAGAGGTTCCTGCTAAAGAGTTTGCTGAATATTTTGGTCTCTTAGTCTGGCATATAGCAACCATCGATGCTAACTACATGGACCAGCTTAAAAGTTGTCGTATCATTGTTCGCTGTGGAGTGGGTTTCGACAATGTAGACCTGAAAGCAGCAGCCGAAAGGGGCATTGCCATTTGCAATACTCCCGACTACGGAACAAGCGAAGTTGCCGATCATACGATTGGTATGATTCTCTCGTTGGAGCGGCAATTCGTTTCCTATCATAACTTTGTACAGAGTGAGCCCTTCACAAATTTTAGTCATTTGAATGTTCCCCCAGGACGAAGACTCCGCGGAAGAAGTATTGGATTATTGGGTATGGGAAGGATAGGCACTGCAACTGCGCTCAGAGCCAAAGCATTTGGGATGCGAGTGGTGATTTATGACCCCTATTTGCCAAGGGGACACGAAATTGCGGTCGGAGTTGAGAGGGTTGAGAGCCTTGAAGAACTCTGTAGCCAGGTCAATATCCTAAGCATCCACACACCTCTGACTGAAGAAACTCACGGGATAATCAATGAGAAATTGCTAAGGTTATTGCCCAAAGACTCGATTCTGATCAACACAGCAAGGGGGCCTATTCTTGATTTAGAGGGCGTTTATAATGTCCTTAAAGATGGCTATCTACGTGCAGCTGCAATCGACGTTTTTCCAACAGAGCCTCCAAATCCGATGCCAAGATTATTGCAGGCTCTTCAAAACAACGAAACCTGGCTTCAACAACGACTTCTCGTCACTCCCCATACAGCTTGGTACAGCGATGATAGTGTGCTAGACCTAAGACGAAAATCTGTAGAAACGGTTCTTCAATATCTTAAAGATAACAAGTTGAGAAACTGTGTAAATGCTCACTTACTCTGGCCAGGACAATCCTTCCGATGATTTCTTGTTCCATGATTTTTTTCAACTTCATTAGAGTTAAACCATGTCTTCAAAAAATAGTACCAAAGTTGCCATCATTACCGGTGCTGGGACCGGTGTTGGGCGCTCAGTTGCTCAACGATTTTTAACTGAAGGTTACCAAGTTGCGCTTCTTGGCAGACGTCTGGAACTCCTGGATGAAACCGCATCAAGGGCAGAGAATGCTCTCGTTTTACCCTGTGATGTAAGTCAACCTGAAGCTGTCGATTCTACGTTTACAAATGTTGTTAAGAAGTGGGGTCGGATTGATGTCCTTTTCAATAATGCTGGAATGGGAAGCCCATCAAGAACCATCGATGAAACCCCAATCGAGGACTGGCTCAAAGTAGTTGATGTCAATTTGACAGGTTCCTTCCTCTGTGCAAGGGCGGCTTTTGCTCAAATGAGACGTCAGAATCCACAGGGTGGCCGCATCATCAACAACGGTTCCATATCTGCCTATGTTCCTCGTCCTGGCTCTGCACCCTACACGGCAACAAAACACGCAATTACAGGGTTAACCCGATCACTTTCCTTGGATGGCCGTCCCTTCAACATTGCTTGCGGACAGGTTGATATTGGAAACGCCGCTACTCCGATGACTGACCGGATGACAACAGGTGTACCTCAGGCTGATGGTAGTGTTCGAATTGAGCCCAGAATGGACGTTGAAAATGTGGCGACAACTGTCCTATATATGGCAGAATTGCCCTTGGAAGCAAATGTACAGTTTGTCACTGTGATGGCCACTACAATGCCCTTCATTGGTCGTGGATAAACACTACTCAAAATTTTGAAGATACACATCAAATGAGGGATTCTTGATGAACAAAGTCATGTTGGTTACAGGGGGAAGTAGAGGAATTGGTGCCGCAACAGTCCGTCTGGGTGCCAAGCACGGCTATGCGGTCGCAATCAATTACCAGAAACGAGCAGATATTGCGCAAAACTTGAAGGATGAAGTCAATGATGGAGGTGGAAAAGCGATCATCATTCAAGCGAATGTGAGCGTAGAATCAGAGATTATTGAGATGTTCAATCAGGTGGACCAGCAACTGGGGACTCTTACTGCATTCGTCAACAATGCTGGAATCATCCAACCTCCGAAACCACTTGTTGAAATGACAAGGGAGCGTTTGCAGGAACTTTTTGATGTGAATATTCTTGGTGCAGTAGTTTGTGCGAGAGAAGCCGTCAAAAGAATGTCTACTCGGTTAGGTGGTTCTGGAGGAGCTATCGTAAATCTTTCGTCCGCGGCAGCCAAGATGGGGGGACCTAATTCATTTTTAGATTATGCAGCCAGCAAAGGAGCCATCGACACCTTCACAAATGGCTTGGGCCAGGAGGTCGCGAATGAGGGAATCCGAGTGAATGGAATCCGCCCAGGACTAATTTACACAGACATTCATGCAAGTTTGGGTGACCCAGATCGTGTAAAACGATTGGAAAACGTTGTTCCAATGAAACGAGGTGGACTACCAGAAGAAGTAGCAGAAGCTATCATGTGGTTATTATCCCCCGAAGCCTCCTACGTCACCGCATCCACATTGGATGTCGGAGGTGGACGCTGACAGTCATTAGCAAATAAAATTTTTCAGAGGCATTAGGAGTACCCAATGAAATATCGTTATCTTGGCAGATCAGGTCTGCTTGTTTCCAGAATCTGTTTAGGCACGATGACATTTGGAATGGAAAAATGGGGCTGTGACCAAAATGAGGCTTCACGCATTGTTGATACCTTTGTCGGTGCCGGAGGGAATTTTCTCGACACTGCAGATATGTACAGCGCCGGGGTTTCAGAAGAAATGACAGGCAAAGCAATCAAATCCCATAATCGTGATGAACTAGTCATTGCAACCAAAGCCTGGTTTCGAACTACGGAAGGTATAAATGGTAGCGGTAGTTCCCGCAAACACATACTGGAAGCTGTGGAAGCAAGCTTGCGAAGATTAGGAACTGATTACATCGACCTTTACCAAGTGCACGGTCCAGATTGGTTCACTCCCATGGAGGAGACCATGCGAACTCTGGATGACCTGGTTCGGCAAGGCAAAGTTCGCTACATAGGTTGCAGTAACTATTACGCTTGGCAAATGGTCAAAGCAAACTCGATTGCAGAAAAGATGAACTTGGAAAAGTTTATCAGCGCTCAGCACATGTATAACCTGGTTCGCCGTGATATTGAACGAGAGATTCTTCCAGCCTGTGCCGATCAAGGATTGGGGATGCTTTGTTGGAGTCCACTAGCAAGTGGGTTTTTAAGCGGCAAATACCAACGGGGAGGTGACATCCCGGAGGGATCCAGAATTTCTTTCCGTAAAAGTGTTGATATTCCGCGATATTTCCGTGATCACGCCTTTGACACCGTGGAGGCACTAGTTGAATTGGGAGAAGTGACTGGGAAGCCTCCGAGCCAACTTTCTACTGCTTGGCTCCTTGGAGATCGTAGAGTTACATCTGTCATCTCAGGCCCCAAAACGGTCGCACAAATTGAAGATGTTTTGGCAGTCGCAGATTGGGATCTCGAAGCAGATCACTGGAATCGGTTGGAGGAAGTTTCTAACTTCAAGCACGGATATCCGTTGGAGTGGATTGATCAAAGCTACGGGAATATTGGTGGAATGGAAGAATTCTCACCTGCCCACCATCGCTTGGTTCGAGATCGTAGCTAAGCTCATCTCAACAGCCCTTTACTCAATCTTGGAAAGATCTCTCAATCTACTAAGTTTCACATGACGAATTCTTTTTTGCCGCTATTCAAACTGGGGCTCAATCCTTACGGAATGACCTATTACCTTGGTTTGCAAGGACGAGGCACTACCAGACAAAATCCAAATGGGACAGGTTTGGAAGGGTTTTTACAGATTGCCGAGGAACTTGGTGCTAAGTCTTTGGAAATCTTTGATCCCTGGTTACAGGAGTTTTCCAGCAATGAATTCCAAAGTTTGAAGGATCACTTAGACCATAGAGGAATAACTCCTGTCATTTCAGGAGGCTATATTCTTGAGGAAACGGGCCATGTTTTTAGGTCAGCGCAACTGCTCGAGGCAAAAACAATCCGCTTTGCTTTGACCAATGTGCTTTGTGGTGAGAGAGCCTTCCGAACTGATTGGAATGAACTGCGCCAAGCGGTTCGAAAAAAGATCCTTATATTTGGTAAAACCGCTGCTGATGCAGGTTTAATGATTGCTATCGAAAATCATCAAGATTTTACTTCCGCAGAACTCGTGGAATTCTGTGAAATGACCTCTGGGGTTGGAATTACTTACGACACCGGCAACTCCTTTCCAGTGGCTGAATCCCCTAATCAATTTACGAAAACTGTTGCGCCTCACGTTATACATCTACAGCTCAAGGACTATCGGGTACAGTTCACCAATGAAGGATTTCGACTGGTACGCTGTACGATCGGGGAGGGAGCTGTGCCATTTGATGAACTCTTCAAAGAAATTGGTAAAAACCAAAATCAACTAACTGCGGTACTGGAGCCAGGGGCACTTGAGGCTCGACACGTCAAACTCTTTAAAGAAGATTGGTGGCAAGGCTATCCAGCAAAATCTGCAACTGAGTTGGCCGAATGTCTATTAGCAACTCAGAAAAACCAATTATCCGACAAAGAGGACTACCGTACGCCATGGGAAAAAGGTGAGGACAGCAAGCTGGTGGATTATGAACTCCAAATGTACCGTAAAAGCTTTGCA
>Ga0209631_10007248_pt1 | contig 11189 bp, 9 predicted proteins | sample COG_08_FD_184752 | JGI IMG/M metagenome (GOLD analysis project Ga0209631, IMG submission 184752) | Pelagic Microbial community sample from North Sea - COGITO 998_met_08 (SPAdes) (version 2) | ecosystem: Environmental > Aquatic > Marine > Neritic zone/Coastal water | place: Helgoland, sampling... | reverse complement strand
TTCTCCCTGCAGTAGGGGAGTAATAAGCTGCTGGAGAAGAATATGGTGCTGGCGAAATTGGCACTCCATCTTCCATCATATTTATTTTTGAACTTCTCTCAACTCCAGATCCTCTCATTCCAATATTAGGTCTAAGTCCAAATCCGTCTTCCTCTTGAATATAAATACCAGGAATCTTTCCAAGCATTCTATTCACGTCTGTATCATTAAATTTTTTAATGTCTAAGCTTGTAATCTTATCAACTGAACCAGGAGATCTCAAAAAAGGATTGGTAATTCTAGAAAGGTTTTTAATAACATAAATTGGATCCATTTCAATAACTTTTGATTCCATTTTAAAAAGAATTCCACTGTTCAAATCGTCCATCTCGATTTTTTTACTTAAAGAAGAAAAGCCTATCGCAGTTAATTCAATGGTAGGATCTGAGAAGTCTTTTGGTAAATCGATACGAAAGTAGCCTTCAGAGTCTGTTGATGCACCTATATCGTAATTTGCCAAATAGATATTAACGTTTGCTATAGGTTCGTTCTCATGCTGATCAACAACACGGCCAACAATTGAGGACTGAGCACAAATCATTGTGAACAAACATAATAATAATGATAATTGAATGAATCTTTTCATTTCTACCCTTTAATTTTAAATATTTAGTTTTATTTCAATGAACAAAGAATAGCCCCTGTAAGGACTGAAGTGGAGTTTTAACCAAAGGCTATTCAATGTACACGCTTCGAAAACACAAGATTAAGATAATGAGACTTAATCTCATTATCAATAGTAACAAAAATTTTAATCATATATCAAACTTTTTTTTATAATTTTTGTATAAACATATATTAAGATGTGAAAAATGCTTTTCCCTGTTTAACTTATTGATAGGGTAACAAACACTTAGAAACTGGAATGAATAAGAAACATAACATTCAAAAAACTGGGGGTCAGTTTTTATTAGATCCCATCTCGGATACTTCGATTTTTTCAAGAGAAGATTTCTCAAGCGAACATTCTGAAATCTATAAAATGGTTATGGATTTTGATAAAGACAGGGTTCTGTCTGAAAAAGAAAAAATAGAAAAATACGATCCAGACTTATCAATTGAACTCCTTAAAGAACTTGGTGAATTAGGATTGCTGGGTATAGATATTCCTGAAAAATATGATGGAATCGATCTAGATAAAATTACTACAGCTATCGTAGCTGAAGCTCTTGTTCAAAGTCCTTCATTTGCTGTTACGTGGGCTGTGCAAACGGGTATTGGCTCACTTCCAATAGTATGGTTTGGTTCAGCTGAACAAAAAAATAAATATTTACCTAAAGTTTCATCAGGGGAGTTTGTCTGCGCATACGGCCTTACTGAGCCTTCCTCAGGGTCTGATGCAACCCAAGCAAAGACTTCTGCAAAATTGACGGAAGACAAAAAACATTATATTTTAAACGGTGAAAAAGTATTTATAACCAACGGTGGAATAGCTGATGTTTTCATTATCTTTGCTCAAGTGGATGGAGATAAATTCAGCGCTTTCATAGTTGAAAAAGGTACCGAAGGCTTTTCGATTGGAAGAGAAGAAAATAAACTGGGCATGAAAGGCTCATCCACCGCTCAGCTACTTTTCCAAGACGCCAAAGTTCCTGCAGAAAATTTGTTATATAAAGTAGGTAAAGGTGCAACAATTGCTTTCAATTGTTTGAATATTGGACGTTTCAAGCTAGGCTGCTCATGCCTAGGCGGTTCTAAACAGGCAATAACTACCGCGTCACAATATTCACTAGATAGAAAAGCATTTGGAACGTCCATATCCAAGTTTGATGCTATTCAGAAAAAGATTGCTGAAATGGCCATACTTACTTTTGCTACTGATAGTATGATTTATCGCACCATTGGACTTCTCCAGGATGAAATTGACCTTATTGATAAAGATGCTCCGGATTATTACATCCAAATGGGTGAGGCCATGGGAAAATATGCTATCGAAACATCCATGGTTAAGGTGTTTGGTAGCGATTGTAGTCATTGGGTTATTGATCAAGGATTGCAGGTCTTGGGAGGCTATGGTTATTTAGAAGAATATTCTTTGGCTCCAGCATATAGGGATGACCGCATTAATCAAATTTGGGAAGGCACAAATGAGATTAATAGGCAGATAATAACTGGATTTATGATGAAAAAAGCTTTGACTGAAGAATTACCATTTCGCGATTCAATTCGAAACATTGATTTTTTTCTTGATGAAAAACCATCCAGCAATATTTCTGAATTCAGCAAAGAATTTGATTCTGTTGAAAGTGCAAAAAAACTCGCTCTTTATTTATTCAACGAATCGCTTATAGCATTTGGTCAAGATTTAAAGAACGAGCATCAAGTTATGGAAATGCTGGCAGACATTTTCACAGATATCTATTCTGCTGAAAGTGCAATAATACGTACAAAAAAAATTATGGATTCAGATAATCCAATTCCAACTACGAAAGATATATCAATAGTATTTATATCTGAAATGGTTGGTAGAATTATTACCAAAACGCATTCTATTTTAAATACATTGTACGATGGGTCTGTTTCAGAAGATATAATTGCTAAAGTAAGTAAATTTGAAAAAAGGATGCGCCTTCCAGTCAATGCCGTGCAATTAAAACGTAATATTGCTGAATACGTATTTGATCAAAAAAAATACCCCTATTAGGAGCTAAAATGAGTAAATCCGTTATTGTTGATGCAGTACGTTCACCCATAGGATTAAAAAACGGTGAAATGATTGGAGTGCGTCCAGACGATTTAACCGCACAAGTCATAAAAGGTTTACTAGCTCGAAACTCGACTATCCAACCTGAAATGATTGAAGATGTTGTAGTTGGGTGTGCTTATCCTGAGGGCCCCCAAGGGCATATTATTGGAAAATCAGTAGGCGTTTTGGCTGGGCTCCCCATCGAATCAACGGGCAAGGTGATTAATCGTTTTTGCGGTTCATCTATGGATGCAGCGCATCAATTAAGCACATCTGCAGAATGTGGCGATATTGATGTTGGGATTGCAGCTGGCGTTGAAGATATGTTCTCAGTTCCTATGGGTGGGTTTGCTCCAGATTTTCATCCTGAGCTAGCTGAGCAAGAATTTTATATTGGTATGGGAGAAACAGCTGAAAACCTTGCAAATGATTTAGGTATTTCAAGAGAAGATCAAGAGGAATTTGCTATGAACTCACATCGCAAAGCCCTAAATGCATATCAATCGGGTAGATTTGATAAAGAGCTAATCCCGATTGACGTTAATGGGGAAACAAATGTTGCAAAGGATGATGGTCCCAGAGAGCCGGACGAAGAAAAAATTAAAAGCCTGCGCCCTGCTTTCCTTGAAAACGGCTCGATTACTGCTGCGACCAGCAGCCCTATTTCTGTAGGCGCTTCGGCATTATTAATTGGAAGTGAGGCATTCTGCGAAGATAATAATTTAAAACCAAGAGCAGAGATTACGTCTAGAGCAATTGCAGGTGTCCATTGGGACAGGATGGGTATGGGGCCCCTTCCTGCTGTTGAAAAAGCATTAAAAAAAGCAAAACTAACTATGGATGATATTGAAACCATAGAATTGAATGAAGCTTTTGCTGCCCAAGCACTGTATGTCATTCGAAAAGGTGGTTGGGATCAGAGCAAAATAAATCTTAATGGTGGAGCGATTGCTTTAGGGCACCCGTTGGGTTGCTCAGGTGCTCGTATCCTAACAACCCTTATCAATGTTATGGAACAACACGATACAACCATTGGGCTGGCTACCATGTGCATTGGCAGCGGTCAAGGCATAGCAACAATAATCAAAAGAATATAATAATGGAAAATAGAATAAAAAAAGTTGCGGTGCTAGGCGCTGGTACAATGGGTGCTCAAATTGCAGGGCATTTTAGTAATGCCGGTATTTCTGCTTTACTTTTTGATATTAATTCTGATCTTGCAAAAAAAGGAGTTGAAGCTCTTACAAAACTTCGCCCTGCCCCGCTTTACAAGCCTAAAAACGCTGAGCTCATTACCGCCTGCACCTATGACACTGACCTTGAAAAGCTTAAAGACGTTGACCTTGTAATTGAAGCGGTAGCGGAAAATCTTGACATAAAACATACAGTCTATAAAAATATTATTCCCCACTTAAAAGATTCCGTTATAATGAGCTCAAATACATCAGGCATTCCATTAGAGGATTTAATTAAAGTATTACCTGACAGTCTCAAATCGCGCTTTCTAATAACACATTTTTTTAATCCGCCGCGCTATATGCGATTACTGGAGCTTGTAAAAGGACCGAAAACGGACAAATCGGTTTATGAGACATTATCTTTGCTTGGTCAAAATATTTTGGGTAAAGGAATTGTGCACGCAAAAGATACCCCAAACTTCATTGGTAACAGAATAGGGGTCCATGGAGCAAATAATGCTATAAAGCTAGCAATCGATATGGGTCTTTCTGTTGAAGAGGTCGATAAATTAACCGGTACAATTGTGGGAAGACCAAAAAGTGGCATATTTAGAACCGTTGACATAGTTGGTCTTGATGTACAGTCCAATGTTTCTGCGACTAGCTACGATAATCTTGTTGATGACGAGGCAAGAGAAACATTAAAAGCACCTGACATTCTTCAGCATTTAATCGATGATGGAAGGTTGGGACAGAAAACGAAAGCTGGTTTTTATAAAAAAACGGATGACGGTATTTTGTCGATCGATCTGAAAACTGGAGAATATAAAGCGCAGAAAAAAGTACTATTCGATGGCTATCGCGCTGCTAAAGGATTCCAAAAAGTTGCAGATAGAATTAAATCGCTAGCATTTAATGATGATAAATCTGGAAAGTTTTTTTGGGAGATAACAGCAGACTCTCTTATCTATTCTGCTAACCGCATCCCTGAAATTAGCGATGATATTATCAATATTGATAACGCAATGAAATGGGGATACGGGTGGGAGCTAGGACCATTTGAAGTCTGGGACGCTATGGGAGTGCGATCAACGGTGAACCGTATGAAAAACGAAAACAAGAATGTACCTAGCTGGGTTGACGAGATGCTTACCTCAGGAAGAGAAACATTCTATGAATTAGCAAATGGAAAACGCACTTATTATGATGTACTTAGCTCATCGGTAAAAACAATTAATAAAGATCCTATGGTCATCAACCTTAATCTTAAAAAATCAGAAAACAGTGTCATCAAAAAAGATTGGAGTGCTAGCTTAATTGATCTGGGAGATGAGGTATTGAATGTTGAGTTTCATTCAGCCCTTCAACCAACGCTTAACCCAATCGATAGCTCAATGGGGGAAGTTATAAGCGATGCGATAGATTTATTGGATGCTGGTAAATATAAAGCCCTTGTTCTTGGTCATCAGGGAGCAAATTTTTGTGCGGGCGCAAACCTTGCAAACATGATTCAAGTTATTGATGCAAAAGAATTCAATAAGCTAGAAAAAAGCATTCAGGATTTTCAAAATTTAATGCAACGCATTCGGTTTTCAAGTGCACCTGTAATAGCAGCTCCCCACCATTTAGCTCTTGGAGGAGGCTTTGAACTTTCAGCTCCAGCAGCACACCGCGTGGCTTTAAGCGAACTTTACATTGGAGCAGTTGAGATTGGGGTAGGTTTAGTGCCTGGCGCAGGAGGAAATTTAAGAATTATATTAAACTTGGCAGAAAATAGTGGATCTGGGCGGTTAAATTCTTTCCAAGTATCTCAAAAAGCGTTTGAAACCGTAGCCTTTGCAAAAGTTTCTACTAGCGCAGATGAAGCCAAGCATTTGGGTTACTTATTAAAAACTGATACCGTGGTTCTAAACAATGATCAACGAATTAAAATCGCAAAAGACAAAGCACTCTCATTGGTTTTAGAAGGGTACCAACCTCCTAAATACCGTGATGATTTAAAACTGCCTGGAACTGGTGGACGAACAGCAATTGCAATGGTTGTAAAGGGGTTTAAAGCGCAGGGAAAAATATCAGAGCATGATGAATTTATAGCAAAAAAGCTTGCCTATATTTTAACTGGAGGAGATAAAGCTGGGCTTACTAAGTCGGTTGATGAACAATATCTTCTAGATATTGAAAGAGAAGCATTTGTATCTCTTGCGGGAGAAAAATTATCGCAAGATAGAATTAGATATATGCTTAGCGCTGGTAAGCCTCTAAGAAACTAAATTTTAATCGGAGTCGGCGTTTTCATCAATGGATGACATTATCTTGTTTCTAAAAGCTAAGGCAGCCAAAGCAATCGCAAGCAGCAATATTGATCCAGAAATCATAAGAGCTTCTTCAACTTTAAGATCTTCAAGTATAATGTACCTCGCTAAACCAATCATTGAGATATAAATCGGATATCGTACAGGTATCTTGCCGGTATCAAAAAATATAGAAACCATTTGCATTATCTCAAGATAAATAAAAAATGTTAAAATATTTTTTACTGTAAAATCACCGGTAACAAACATTTCATAAACTTCTTGACCAAACAGAAAAAGGACTAAAGCGTATATCAGCCAATGAGCAACATTTTCAACTTGATGTATAATTTTTGTTTGATTCATAATTGTGAATATAATATTTTATTTACGTACTTGACTAGCATACTTATAAAAGCATAGCATTAATATTTCAGAAACTAAAATCTAACCTAGTAAGCTTTGTCTTAATTTTCATAGCCAATACGATCGTAGGCATTAACAACGGTTGATGTAACATTTTTTAAATGCGCTCCAATGCGTTTTAAGTATCTGGCATATAGAACTAAGGATGCTGAGTGTGAATGGCTATCTAATTTGAACTTTCCTTTTACAATGCCATCTACAATTTTATCCGATACAGAGGAAACCGTTTGCTTGTAATCCTCAATCAATTTTCGAGCTAAATCTTCATCCTGATTTTCAATTACATCTATAGTGCTTGAAAATCTTGATTTAACCTCTTGTTCGATTGCTGCAATTTTATCTGAAAGTTCTCCATAATCGATGGATCCTTCTTTCATGATTGTTAAGTCAGATATGTTTTTACAGTAATCGCCAATTCGCTCAATATCAACAACCATATCTACAAGAATTAATCCGTTAGGAACCTCTCTGGAGTTTGTGTCCAAAGAAAAATGGGTAAGCACTTTTCTTCGAACCGTCATTTGATAATCATTGATTTTTTTATCTTCTCTTTTTAGTGCTTTAACCTCCTTTTTTGAATCGTTTGAATTAAAACTATCAAGAGATTTTATAAAAATATCGTGGCTTAATTTTAACATTAAGATAGAATCGTCCCAGGCCTGAGAAAGAAGACTGTCAGATTTCCAAATTTTTATTATATCATCAAATAAAGACATATATACCTACCTAACTAATGTAATTAAAGCTAAAGGGATTAAAAAGAATACTATTAAAATATAAAGCAATGGATAAACCTTGTTTTGTGTAGCCAAGCTGGAGAACCATTCTGCTAGACGTATCGGAATTTCTCTAATCCTTTTAATAGGATATAAAAGACCAATGCCAAGCAAATTGAAAGTTAAATGGCTAAGCGCTACTGCTAGAGGTGCGATAGTCCCCGAAACCATACTCGCTAGAAGTGAAGTGATTGTTGTTCCAATATTTGCACCTAAGGTATAAGGAAATATTTGTCTTAAATTTAAAATACCGGCACCTGCAAGCGGGATAACTAGTGAAGTTGTAATAGAACTACTTTGAACAAGAATTGTAATCAAAATTCCAAACAAAACTGCTCGTAAAGTTGTTTTAAAAATATGAGTGTCGAAAAATGCTTGAAGCCTAAACATTACTAATGATTTGATTAATTTAGTAAGATTTCTTAAAGAGAAAAATAAGGCCCCTAAAGCTACAATAAGCAGTAAAACGCTTGGCTCAATGATTGCTTGCTGCTGAAATAAATTCTCAATCCATTTTACGGTAGGCTTGGTTATTAATTTAATTGGGCTTGTAAAACTACCGCCGCCGCCGCCAACAAGAATCGTTGAGAGCATCATTGCAAATTTACTGATTATTCCAAAAGCTAATTCAAGAGGGAAAATAACAATCACGGCAAGAATATTGAAAAAATCATGCACTACAGAAGCTGAGAATGCTCTCTTAAACTCTTCTTTGTTAACAATATGCCCTAACGAAACAATCGTATTGGTGATACTGGTGCCGATATTTGCGCCCATTATATATGGAACAGCTGCTGCTACAGCTAATTTAGGATCACTACCAAATGTTCCAGCAGCTACCATCCCCACTACAAGGGAGGTTGTTGTTGATGAGCTTTGGATTAAGCCTGTTGCAAGAATTCCAATAAAAAGCCCTATAAACGGGCTAGCCTGATTTTGAAATAAGCTTTCTGCAAATCCACGACCTAAGCCTTTGAAAGCTGAGCCAATCATCCCAATACTTACAAGAAATAAATATAAAACAGCAAATACTGCTAGTACGCGTAAATAGACAAAGATTTTATGTTGATTATTATTTTCCAAAGCTAAGTATTAGTGTTTATATAAGAGGCATAAAGCTCATGAACTATGCCATCAGGTAACCCTGATTGAGGCACGATCATTTCTTTGCATTCCGACCATCTCATAATTGATTCATAAATTTTACCGGCGTGTAATATTACGTCTGCCCTGTCAGGGCGCAAACCTAATTCGGTTATTCTCTTTTGAATGCTTAAAGGACTGATACTGTTTAATACATTTTGAATAGTTGAAATGTCAATTTCACTATCTTTGTTAAGCTGGGACATGGAAAATATTTTATTGATATTTCCTCCGCTTCCAATTCCCTTTACGGTGCCCTCGAAATTTGCTTTATTTTGTAAAATCCAGCGCTTCATTTCTTGCCAATCATCATTGGTAACTTGATTTTCCAGTAAGCGCACCGATCCGATAGGAAAAGATTTAGATGATATTTTTTGACGATTAAATATAAAACTTATTTCTGTACTACCTCCACCCACATCGATATAAATATAATTTTTTTCCTGATCTAGGTGTTGATCTATGTGGTTTGCCATAATTATTCTGGCCTCTTCTTCACCAGAAATTATTTCAAGATCAACATCAACTTTACTATTAATTAAATCAACTATTGTTTTTCCATTTGATGCCGTTCGAAGGGCAGCAGTAGCGCACGATCTAAAGCTGATAGGGTCATATGCTCCAATCATCAAATAAAAAGCATGAATAGTATCAATTAATTTTTTAGAATTATCTTCGGATATTGCACCGATAGTAAAGGCGTCTTTCCCCAGACGTAGCGGCATGCGAATTAAGGATTCCTTGATGTATGTTGTTGCGGTATTGTCCTCAATCACTCTACAAAAAAGTAAGCGCATTGCATTACTACCAATATCTATAGAAGCAAATTTCAGATTATCTTTAATTGGATTATGAATCACTTTTTTAGAAAAGATAAGATTTTGTTATTACGAGCCTCATAAGTTTAAGAATTTAGATTTTTATTTGTACCTCATCTACAATATTTTTCAAAAGATGCGATTGTTTATAATTTATTAATATTAAAAAGGCAGATTCTTTTTAGGATTTTATTCCAAAAGATTGTTTAGGCATATAAAAACTATAAATAATTCATATTTAAAAAGCATTCACCCTAAGGAGCATTAAATTGAAATTTTCTAAACCCGTTTTAATTTTAATAATATCTATTCTTCCTAATATGATTTTTGGTCAATCAAATGCTGCTGCTGGCAATGAAATATCACTTAGCATACCTTCTGGTGTTAAAATTGAACTCTCAGGTGAGGTTGAGGTAGAATTCATCGATGTTGAAGGAAAAGGTGGCGCCGGAAACAGAGGAGGTTTTTTAAAGAAAATTGAAACACGCAGTCCCCATACCAGAATTGATAAAGCTGTTTTAGATTTTAAAGTAATTTACTCTCCCACAATTTCGTATCGATTTAGCCTGCGATTTAACGATAACCGAGCATACGCTGATAAACATTATCTACTTTATAAAAAAGATGATCTGCGAGTCGAGATTGGAAAAAATAGACCAGCAGTTGCATTAAAAAGAAAAACGGAAGGGTATCCCCTTATCGGTACCGCATACTGGAAAGGAAGACAGTATCACATTGACGTTAGTGAAAAATTTGCAATTTTTAATTATGGCGCATCAATTGCTCTTAAAAGACCATTGAATTACGATGATGCTCTTGAAGATAAATCTTTTAATATGCTAGTTTACAAAGATACGGAAAAGACTGATGGTCAAACCTACGAATTTGGTCTTAGAGGCAAAATGGACTTAGGTATTATGAATTTTCAAAGCTGGTACTATACAGGAAAACTAATTGATGATGAGGATTGGAAAAAGAGACTCCACTACGATTTTGACTATTACGCTAATCTAGAGCCTGATAACGTTTTATCTAAGGATGCTAATATTGATCACTCGTGGTACGGTCTCAGAGGTGAAATGAATATTGCTAATTCTTTGCTGAGAGCAGAATATATTGGATCAGTTGATGGCTTTTTACATAGAAGCGGGTTTTATGGCGAATTGAGTTCTAATGTACAAAAAAATCTTATGATGTTAATTCGGTACGGTGAATTACGAATTGACCCGGGTGGAAATGATTTTTTTCCTTTACTTAAAGACCCTCAAACTTGGGACAGAAAGCTTTTAACGCTTGCCTCTGTCTATGATATTACTGATTACGCCAAGCTTAAAGTTGAATATTATTTTCTTGGAGAAGTAACAGGTGATAAACAAGAATATGCTGATAGCGAAAGAAGGAGCTTTCAGCCAGAAGTCAAAGACGATCAATTACTTGTTCAGTTGGAGCTGAACTTTTAAAAAATAAGATTATTTAATACTGAGTTAACAATTTGTTTATGTAAAAAACATAATTTTTTGAAACTTATAGGAAAACAATAAATGAAAATTAAAAATATATTTACGCAAAGCCTCTTAATCATCGCTCTGTTAATAAGTGGATGTGAAGATAAAGAAGCAGAAGAAAAACTTAAGAACCCACCAAAGTAGGAAGATATGGTCCATGTTAAAGACGATGAAAATCCACACTGGAAAATCGTTAACAAAGCCGAGCTTTAATTAAAACAAGCTAAAGAATCAGAACAATAACTGATTGAAATGGAAAAAATCGAAACCGAACGTCTCAGAATAGAAAAAGAAAAGGCTGAAGAATAAAAGCGAATTGCTTTATAC